>Ga0182027_10001911_pt1 | contig 34051 bp, 34 predicted proteins | sample 712E1DmetaG_FD_121300 | JGI IMG/M metagenome (GOLD analysis project Ga0182027, IMG submission 121300) | Permafrost microbial communities from Stordalen Mire, Sweden - 712E1D metaG (Illumina Assembly) | ecosystem: Environmental > Terrestrial > Soil > Wetlands > Permafrost | place: Sweden...
CCCGCCCAACCGGCACGACATTCAATCGGTCGAACAACTTGATCTCATCTTGAACGTAACCCGCGGAATTGACAATCGCCTTTTTAGTGGCATCGGACCCCGGCAATAGTTCGCCATTCGCGGGATTGGATTCAGGGCCGAAATCGGCTCCGTTTCTTAGCACCTCAAGGCCTGCCACAAACGTATTGGAGCTTCCCAAAGAAAAAGTTCCTCGGGATTCCGCCTGCCAATCGTCCATCGCGAATTTTCGGTAGCTGCGCACCCATGATTGCGAGGAGTCTTGGTCTTCATTCCAAAATTCTCCGTCAACATGCCGGTAAAAAGCCCCGGCATGAAAAACAATGTCCTTGGAAAAAGAAATTTTAATTTGCGGCCCGATCAAAAATTTCTGCCCCTTGGTATCCACGTCCATTGAATCGGGCAGTATGTTTTTCGTTTTCCCAAAGCCAAGGTCGCTGTTGAAATATCGCATATGCAAAGAAACCTCGGTATTGTCGGTGCAAAAAAACCGTGCTTTGGCGAAGAGCCGGGCCTCCTTGTAATCGCTATTGGCGCTGCTTTTATTTTTAACAATGGTCCCGTTGCGCACTTCCCCGGAATCTCGAAGCAAGTAGTTGCCGATGGCCCTATATCCGCCGCTTACCAAAATCCCATATTTGTCCGTGCCGCCGCTTACCGTGCCGTTTGCGTTCCAATAGGCCAAGGTGCCCGATGAATCGAGCGAAGCGGCCATCGAGCGGCGCTGGGAGAAATATTGGTCGAGAACCGAAAAAGGATATGAGGATTCGAGGCTGACGCTGCCCGTGGGCTTTCCGTATCCTTCCTTGGTAATGACGTTGACCACGCCCCCGAACGCATTGGCGCCGTAAAGACCGGAATAGGGGCCCCGCACGATTTCGATGCGCTCGACGGCGTCGAGCGGAATTTCGTTGACTATTAAGAAAGGCGTTCCGGATGCGTTGGTGGGGATGCCGTCGACCAGGATAAGCGTCCGGGTTGCGGCCAAGGAACCGGGAATTCCGCGGAATATTATATCGGAAGGAATGCCTTCGCCGATGCTGACCACTCTTTTTACCTGCACGCCCGTTTGGGTAAGCAGCAAGTCTTCGATTGTTTTTGCCGGTGAGGCCGAAATCATGTCTTTCGATATGACGCTGACGCTTGCTGGGGTTTCGGACATGAGCCTTTTGGTGCGCGAAGCCGTGACCACGACTTTGTCAAGATTTACCAGCGAATCGTCGCCGCTTTTTCCGGACAGTGAGTCTGGCTGTGCCGCAAAAAGCGCGCAATAAAGCGTAAGCGGGCCGCATAGAACTTTAACGCAGTTCTTTTCGCGCTTAACAAGCCATTTTAATGAATCAAGTCGCATGATTCGTCCTTTCGTGGTATAATATAAATATAACAATTATTGGGCGAATTTTTGGTTATATTACTAGAAATATCTTTCAAAGGGGGATGCTATGAATAAAACACTTTCTTTTGCGTTCATCGGCATTTTTGCCGCCGGCATGTTTTTTTTATCCGCCGCGCAAACTAAATCAATAACCGTTACGGGAACAATTGTGGATTCAGCTACCGGATCACCGGTGTCCGGGGCCATGGTATTGCTGTATGCTACTTCCGACACCAGCATCGATATAAATAATTTGGGAAGCCTTAAATTAGATACCGTTTTTTCCGGGGCCAATGGGAAATTTCAACACCAAATGACTATAAGTTCCCAAGCATACTTTCTTGTTTATGGCGTCCTCAAGGACGGTTATTTTATCAAATACCCTTCATATCCTAGTCTTATTCTTTTTACTACGGTTACTTTATCCACTATTGAAATATCAAAAATCGACACAAGCGTAAAAGATACTCTGCAAGTTACCGGGACGGTAGTTGATTCCGTTACCGGAGTCGGCATTGAAGGGGCCTTTGTTATCATGAGTACCGGCGGCGGATTCGACACAACGGGTAATACCGTTTTGACGAATTCCGACGGGACTTTTTCAAAACAAGTCATCATCAGCAAAGTAAACGGCGTTTCAACCGTCTCTTACATTGTTACCGACAAGCATTATGTAACCGCATTAGGACAAAATCAAGCGAATGGAAAGCAACTTAATTTAGGGACGATTACTTTGAAGAATAAAGGGGCGGCAATTAGGCCGGAAACCAAACTGGTTTCGCTGCCGTCCCGGAAAATCGCAATGAGCGTTTATTCCTTAAATGGACGACTGCTTTATGAGGGCGGAGCACAAGTGATCGAAACGATACTTCGAAACTACCGGGGCGCAGTCATAGTGGCCATTAAATACGATAACGCGCGAGTTACGACAATAAAATATACGCCGATTAAATAGCGCCGGATTATCGCGCCACTAAAAACGGTTTTTCAATGGTCCGGCTTCCCGCCTGGTACGACAACAGATAATTGCCCGGCGCCAGGCCCGAAAGAGACATTGAATGCTCGCCTTTAGGCATTGCCCTCGTCATGGATTGTACAAGCCGTCCTTGCGCCGAATACACGCGTAGCGTCACGGCGACCGCGGCAGGAAGCGAAAAACGGACCGATTGGTTTTGGACCGTAATGTCCTGAACATTCTTGCCGGGGGTATTTCCCCGATGTAAAACCGCGCTCAATAGCGGGGACGTTAAAATCGTGCCGCTTGCGCCTGCCGCTACAAACACGCTCCCGCCCCAGGTCACGCAATTGAGACTTACGCTCGTGCCGGAATTTTCACCGGTCCACGTACTGTCGTCGGGGGAAGAATAAATACTTCCGCCGTCTCCCACCGCAATCGCCCGATTGCCATGGCCCGTGGCGCTGAAAATAAAATATTCGAGGCCCCCGGAATACATCGTCCATTTTGTGCCGTCCGGGGAAACGACCATCCCCGAGCTTCCGGCGACAAATGCATTGCCGCACCATGCAATTGACAAAAGCCCATCGGCGGCGTCAACGGTTTGCTTTGTCCATGTGGTTCCATTTGTGGAAGTATTGATCGTTCCGTTCATGCCGTCGAACCCCGCGACGACGAATTTATTATCGCCCCAAGCAACGCCGGTAAGGTCGGTTGAAGAACCCAGCGTGCGCGTTGTCCAGGTAGTGCCGTTGGTCGAAGTGATAATCGCGCTTGCCATTCCCGCCGCAACAAAAGTAGTTCCATTATAAGCAATGCCGGTTAGCATTGCGGTTGTATTTGAGGTCCGCTTTGTCCACGTAGCGCCGTTCGGGGACGAGAGGATTGTTCCGGAATCTCCTACTACAACGAACAAACTGCTGCTTGCGCTTACTCCATAAAGGTCTCTTGAAACACCCGAAGTCCTGAGCGTCCAAACGGCGCCGTCGGGCGAAGTCAAAATCGTTCCTATAGAGCCGACAATAACGAATTGCGAATTTGCATAGACAATTCCTTTTAGGAGTTGCGTTGTAGGCACGGAACCGACTTTGGTCCAAACTTGGGCCATTGTCGATTTTGAGGCCAGCCCGAAAATAACCAGTGATGCTAAAACCGGCAATAAAAACGGGTTTTTTTTCCAAGATGCACAACGGCGTATCGTCATGTCCGGATCTCCTATTTTACATGTTAAAGAATGCGCTTTTTTCCAAACCGGAATTATTGATCTTCATTTGTAAAAAATATACCCCTGAAGGTAATTTGCTCAATTCTTTGAAAGTAAATGACCCTTTTGTCGTCAAGAGCGCCATTCGTTTTTTTGCCATTACTTTCCCATTGATGGCGCAAACGCTGAATTCCGCATTTCCCAATGAATTCGCGGAGTAATTGACAAGAAGCGAGCCGCTGTTGATTTCAACGGAGTGTAATAACGAGGCTGAAGATGAATTTTCAAGTATGACGTTCGTTGGTCCTGATGTATCCTTGTATGCGGTCATGCCGGGAGTGGCGTGTCTGAACACCGTATCGATACTATATGGAAAATTCCAGGAGGCTTTTAAGTCCGGCTTATTGGGGTTAAACGTCGTAGTGTCTAAAAGATATTTCCTAAGGTCTATTCCAGCGGCCAAAAGCCCCGTTTGCGCTACCCACTTGGCAAGTTCATAACCGCCGAAGTCGCAAAAGTGCGTGTCATCGGAAGCTCCGGTCGGCATATCCGGCCATTGATTGCTTGCGGGTGCATAGCAATATATCGCCTTGCTGTTCCCGCCGTATGCTGCCGTACCCAAGGCGGTTTTCAAGTGAATTACCGCTGCGTTGAGGTCGACAAGTTTCGCGCCCGATAGTGTTTTGGCGTAATCGCGGGTATATTGCGCATAATTCCCTATCGATGTCGAACTATCGGCGTCTCCTGAACGGGCCGTAGGAGTCACAAAAACCATGGTGGCTTGGTGGTTTGTTGCACTGTCATAATAGGTTTTCATGTTCGCTTGAAATTGTGTTTGAGAAACCGACCCCTTAGAATCGTTATGTCCGAATTCAAAGAAAAGGTAGTCGCCGGGTTTTATAACACTACAGATTTTTGCTAACCGTCTTTGTCCTAAGAAAGTGCTTGACGTTAGGCCTGATGTTGCAAGGTCGTTGACGATAATACTGGAATTAAAAAATCGATGCACGAACGCGCCCCAACAAGACCAGGGCTCGTCTTCCTGTTCTACCAAGGTTGAATTGCCGCACAAATGGAAGGTAATGCCCGAATCAACCGGAACGATATCGAGTCCGCCGATGCACGGCCGGGCGCCGCTGAATTCAAAGGTCAATTTGTGGTCCCAATTGAGGCAGATCGTCGGATCTTCGCGACCGTAGCTATAGTCCAGACCTACGGTGCCTCCGCCTGCAATGGCAGGTTCCCGGCGAATGACGGTAAAAGTTCGAGTGGCGAGTTGGCCTTTGGCCAGATGCAGGTTCTCAACGAGCAGCCGTCGCGACTCGGCTTTAATGGTGGTCGTGGACGTATCGCCGGGGTCGCCAATGTAAAACGTGACTGTGTATTTTCCTTCCGGCACGCGCACGGAAAAATAAAACGACGAAAAACCATTATGGTTTTTAGTGTATATAAAATCCCGATTGAGGTTATCGTTGGTGGAACCGCGTGAAAAAGCCCCGCATGCCGTGGAATCCCAATTTTCGAACCCGAACGTGCCGTTGGTATTATCATTGGCATAGGCAATGGTATATTTATTTGCCGGAGTGACTTTAGTGTATCCTGCCACGGGCTGATTAGTGGAAGATCCAAAGTCGAATTTATAGCTTGTTTGCGCTTGGACTTGGGCGCTTAACAATCCAATCGCAAGGAATAACGTTAACAAGGCCAAAAGTTTATTGCGGGCGGCATTTTCTTTAATAATAAATTTTCTCATTAAGATCTCCTTTACTAGCTTATGAATAATAGTGTTGGTAGTAAAATAACTAAAAATTGTTCAATTTTTTATGATACTTGTTCAATGTCAAAAATACCGCAAACAAACCTGAAACAAATTTTCTCTCAGGTGCGTCTAATTAAAAAGAGAATTTAAATACTTTTTGGGATGAAAAGGCATTTAGATCCAATAAACGAAAAGGGTTCGGCGTAGTTCTTCAGGGCTCTTTAAAAAAAGGGAGGCGCAAATGAATTCGCGAATTTTACTTAAAACGTTTGCAGCATTTTGCTTCGTAGTCTTCGTATCATGCGACGATAATTGGAGAAGAATAAACTCTTATCATGAGAACGGCGGAAGCGGCATTCCAGTGCAAACCACTGACCTTTACGCGGTAGCATACATCGGGAGTGAATATATAGCGACCGGAGAAACGGAAAACATCAATAATAATGGATGGGCGGGTTCAAAATCAGGGGCCATTTTTACCGCTCCCGATAGCCTCTTATGGACTAGCAGGACTTCCGGCACAACGAATACGCTTTTCGGCGTGGCCTTCGGAAATATATTTGTAGCGGTTGGGACGAACGGCACAATCCTGAATTCGCCGGACGGCGCAGCTTGGACCACTGCAATTACCGGGACCATGCCCAACCTTAACGGCATTATTTTTGCCGGCAATCAGTTCGTTACGGTCGGGAACAAAGGGACCGTCTTAACTTCCAGTGATGGAAAATCCTGGACCATTAGAAGCTCCGGCACAACCGAACTGCTCAACGGCATTACCTTCAGCGGGAACCAATTCCTGGCGGTCGGCTATGGAAGCGATATTCTTTTGTCTTCCGATGCGGCAACCTGGACCGTAAAAGCCTCCGGTTCGAGCGCTTATTTAAACGGTGTTTCGTACGGCGACAGCCTTTTTGTCGCGGTTGGGGACGGCGGCACGATTTTAACCTCTCCCGATGGGGCTTCCTGGACCATAAGGACTTCCGGAACCACGGAATTTCTTAACGGCATTATCTATGGCGCGGCCGAAAACCTGTTTATTGCCGTAGGATATGGCGGCGTGGTCCTTACTTCTCCCGATGCCGCAACCTGGACGGCAAGGAGCTCTGGAACCACGAACACCATTAATGGCGTTACTTTTACCGGATCGCAGTTTGTTGCGGTGGGGGAGAGCGGCACGGTCCTTGTTTCAACCGACGGCATTACCTGGACAAGTAAAAACGCGGGAATGTCGGCAGGTTTTTAATCCTCAACCTTCACGGTGAACGGCCGGAATAAAAAAAGCCCCTCGTGCAGGGGCTTTTCCGTTAAAACTTTCTCGTTTTGAAATTTAATTGTTCCAGAGTATCTTTCTGACGATTTTATTGGTCCCATTGGAATAGCAAAGAATGAATGCGCCCCCATGGTTACTCATGGGGATAAAAACGTCTTTTGAATCATTTCCGGCGCCTGAGATTTTTTGAACGAGCCGGCCATCCGAAGAATAGAGCGAAAGATTGAACCGGTCGCCTGGGCTAACATTAGTCAATGAAACATTGATGCCTTTCCGCGCTTTATTGACGACCATTTCCGGTTGCACGGCCGCCGAGATCCGCATATTTCGAATTGCCGTAGGGCTCTTTTTAACGAGAATCGTCGTGATTGATTGGGGCGTCAACGATATTCCGTTTGCAAATGATACCGCGCCGAGGGCTTTCCACATTGCAATTGAGTCGGATTGAAACGCGATATTCGAAACCACCGAAACTTTCGGCATGGTGATCATCAAGGTCCGGGCGACGGTCGCCGTATTGACCGCGACGATGGTCAAGGAGTCGTTGGTGGGATTCGTATATGCAGAAACTTTCACCGAAGTGGAATTGATCGTGTCGCCGACGCGTTGCCATCCGCTGCGAATGTAGGCGCTGTAATGTTTGAGGACATAGAAATATTTATTGGCGTTATACCCGTGCGGATATTGCCAAGCCCCTTGATTGGTGTAATCCTCAACTTGAATAAGCGCGTTGGTATCGGGCCATATCAACCCCCAATGGAAGTACGCCGAAACGCCTTCGGTCACCAGCGAATTATGGAGAAGCCAGGCGGCCTGGGCGAAAGAGCCTCCATAGAACTCCGTTTCGAAACGGGGCTTGTTCGGGAAACTCGCTGCCAAACCCGCCATTTGTGCATTATAGGAGTCCGGATTGGTTGTGCTGCCCCCATTATAGAGGTGATGAGCGACGGCCGTCAAATGGTCCAATGAGGTCATTTGCGCCGTGTATGATTGAACGCCGCTACTGGCAATACCCGTATTTTCAGGCCCAATGAATAGCGGCGGATTTGCCATGGTTTGTATCTTACTATATACCGCATCAAAAGCTTTATTATATCCTGCAACGGAGTCGGTTTCAGTCGGCCCGAATAAGCATGTTGCCCAAGTAGCGGTGTAGTCCGGTTCATTCTGAATACTGATCCATGCGGGATTGATTCCGGCCGCTTTAAATGCGGTGAGTGCATCAAACCAATATTGGGCATACCCGGTATAATTATACTGTGTGCCGGTTTTAATGAGTGTTCCGCCGTTAACCGATCCATTGCTTTTTAAATTTGCGGGAGGGGACCACGAACTCATGAGAACTTTAACGGGATGTCCCAGCAGGGCAGTTGCCTGCGTAATGATTGCCGCCTCGTTTGTTGTGGTAAAATTCGGCTGGTTATACCAATTGCCCATTCTCAAAAGTTCGAGCCCGGCGTCGGTATAAAGCAGTTTATATATTTCACTTTTGTATGGGTGATTGGCAAGCCAGTCGGCATAATAAGCCACCGCGGCCCCGAAACCCTGGATTGTCTGGTATTTTGTAGTAATATCGATGGTGGCGGTTTTTGGAGAATTATCTTCAGGAACAAAGGTCCCGGTCCGCACGACCGAAACCGAATCGAAATCATAAACTCCGGCCTTTGCGCCGACATAAAAATTGATTCTCAAGGCGCCGCTTCCCGCAACATCGCTGGTTACCGTTCCGGAATACGTGGCCCATTGCGTGGTTAAATTTGCGTAAAAACTTTCTTTCATCGCATACTGCTTTGTTGAATCGTATCCCGCAACTACTTGGATCGGTATAGGCCCCCTGGCTTTAAACGTTACGGTATAAATAGCGTTTACAACGGCCGTAAATTGCGGTAATTGCAGTTGGACCTGGACGTCCTGCGTGCCTGCTTGCGAAACATTAACGCTGCCGTACATGGTCCCTTCGGGAGCGCCGGTTGTTGGGTATGATATCGTGGCAGCCGCGCCGACGCCCGATTGAACATAAAGGTTCCATCCCGAACCGGCAAGCTCGAACCCTCCATTTGAGATCAGATTATTCGTATCGGTGGTGGCGGTCCCGGTCTGAACGAGCGTAATAGAATCAAAATCATAGGTTCCGGCGTAACCGCCTATGTAAAAATTAATGCGCACTTGACCGAGCCCCGATGTGTCGCTTGAAAACATGCACGAGCATGTCTGCCAGGCGGTTGTAAGCGGAATGTCGAACCCGTTTACAAATGTGCCCCCGCTTCTGTTAAGTCCGACTTTCATGGTGGTCGCGGAACTTCGTGCCTTAAAAGTCAATTTGTAGTTGGCGTTTTTGGTCGCGGTCCATTGAGGCAACTGCAATTGCGCTTTCCAGTTGTCCGATTCCGGGTCGGTCACCGTCACTTGGGTAAGATTTATGTGCGCGTAAACCGATCCTTCGGGAGCGCCCGTGGTCGGGTAAGTAATGGTCCCAACAAATCCGGTTTGCAAAGACAAGGTATATCCGGTCCCATTTTGCTCAAAACCGCCGTTAGGCATGAGATTGGTTTGAGAATAAATTAGAGCGGTTAAGCAAAGAGATAGTATTGAAGCAAAAATGAAGCCGCTTTTACCCATAAGCCGTCCTTTTTTAAGAAAATTGTTACTATTACATTTTAAGGCAATAATGATACGTAGTTGGTGGAAGAAATAGACCGCACGGTTCAAATATCGGCCAACCTTTTGGCCGCCTCTTGTATCGAGAACAGCGCTTGAACTCAGATTCGTTTGTTTCCTACTAACCAGCGGAGACTTTGTCGTAATTTCCAGGCAACCTCACCCTATCACCCTGTTTGGCGTAAAAAAGGGACCTCGATGAAATTAAAACCGGTTTTGTTAAGTATTGCCTGCTTATTCGGAATCGCCGCCTCCGCGGACCGCTATGAAGCCGAAAATGCCATGATCGATTCGAATTCGGTCCAAAAAACGGCGGACGCATCGGCGTCCGGCGGTTATTACGTCAACATGAAAGGCGGGAATCTTGCCTTTAGCGTCACGGTGGCGAGCGCCGGGTTCTATACGCTTTTTGTTTCTTACTCCGAGCCTTTCGATACCAACGGGAAGATCCAGAACCTGACCATTAACGGCCAATCGACCGGCCAACTTTCCTTTCCGTTCGATTCTTCGTTCTCCTATATCAAGGCATCGCCCAAAATCAAGCTAGCCGCGGGCGCCAATACCATCGGCATCGTCAATTCCTGGGGATGGGTGAACATCGACTATATCGAAATCGCGCCCTATATTGCAACGCCCTGGGCCATTTCGAACACGCTTGTCACCCCGAACGCTTCGGACAACGCCAAGAAAATGTTCGGTTTTCTCAGGCAGAATTTTCAAAAGAAAATCGTAAGCGGGGTCATGACGAATACGGTCATGCAAAACGACGGCAAATACACTCCCGACACCGTGCAAAACCAAACCGAAGTGGCCTGGATAATCAACGCCAGCGGCAAAGCCCCTGCCTTATTAGGCGTCGATTTTCTTCATTCCACGGGCCTTAACTCGAATAACGAATGGTATAGGGGCTACACCATTGCCACGGTTTCGCTTGCGCAGGACATGTATAAACGTGGCGGTATCCCCGCCTACTGCTGGCACTGGCAGGACCCCAGCCAAACCGTCGAGGCCTTCTACACGCAATCGTCGGGAAATTCGCCCTATACCACGTTTAATTTGAACAAGGCATTTTCCGATTCTGTAAACTATTCGGCGTTTAACACCGCAAGCGCCGAGTACCAAGACATCATTCGCGACATGGACACGGTGGCCGGATATTTGAAAGTCCTTGCCGATAAAGGCGTGCCGGTCTTGTGGCGGCCGCTGCATGAAGCCTCCGGCAAATGGTTCTGGTGGGGCAGCAAAGGTCCGGGCGCCTGCAAGGCCCTGTACCGGCTCATGTTCCAGCAATTTACCAGCGTGCACGGCCTTAATAACCTCATTTGGGTGTGGACCACCGACGAGGCGGGCGACGCCCTTGACTGGTATCCCGGTGATCAGTACGTCGATATTCTCGGCAGGGATTATTACTATTATCCCCGCATCGCCGACCACGCCTCCCTGGTTTCATCATTTGAGAATGTCAAGGACATCTTCAGCGGGACCAAAATGATTTCGCTGGCAGAATGCGGTTCCGTCCCCTATCCCGACAGCATGCAAAGCGATGGGGCCGGATGGTCATATTTCATGCCGTGGTACGGCGATTACACCATGGACGGCTGGGCGCACGACAATACGGCGGCCGATTGGAATTCCATCATGAACAATAATTACGTGATAACTCTTGACAAAATGCCGGGGTGGGCCAATTTCGTGCCGAGTCAAGTCGCTGCGAAAACGCTGCGTATCAACGAGGAATTTACCCTGGGTTATGCGCACGGGTTTCTGAATCTCACGGTGGTCGGCGAAAATACCTATGCTAACGGCGTTGAGCTATATGGTCTTAATGGCGCGCGCATCGCCGCGCTTAGCCGAGGCGTTCTTAGCGAGGGCGTCTACCTTTTCAAGCTGAGCGCTATCGCGAAAGGGATGTACCTAGTGCGCATCGGCGGCACGTCGGCTTCGGGCGTTGTCATTAAGTCCGTGATGGTAACGGGGAAGTAGGGAACGGTCGCGACCGTTCCCTACGATTCTTCAATGCAATCGGCATCATGAGGCCAATTCTGTGGATTGTTCTGAATGTATTGTCTAATGCGAATTAGTTCTCTATCGTTTCTGATTATGCGGTCATGATAGGATTTTTGCCATTGAAAACCGATATATCCGGATTGGCGGATTAATTTTGACGATGTTGTTTTAAATGCACCGATCAATTGCGGTATTGGTTTAATTCGTAGGGAACGGTCGCGACCGTTCCCTATAATATGGATTATTCCATGAAAATGGTTTGGCATAATAACAAATTCATCGATTTTAATATAGGGGTATTGCACGAATAACCATTGCCATTGGTTTTCGATAATTTCGCCAAATTGATTCGCAACGAATTTTTCATCCGCGATATTACCAAAAAAACATTCTCTATTATGAACGCATATCGTGACAAAATATGCGCCCTCCGAAGAATAATCAAAACCGTGCAACCGATTTAATTTTCTTTCATGCATTGCCTGATTTTTTGCAATATATGGGAAGTGAAAGGTTGGATAGTCGAGTTCCTTGTATAACCTTCGATATAAAGGTTATTTATACTCATCAAAAAACTCATCAACTATCTCGTAACTCATTATTGGTCGCAAGCCGAGTTGATTTTTCTCAAATAGGTCAACAAGTGCCTCTCCGTCAACCAATTCTATCGGTGGAGCACCGTCGCGGATGGCCTCTTTTTTGGCTTCTTGCGTAAACCTCCCTGTTGTGATTATAATTCCTTTATCCGCGCGCCCTTGCATTGCTCCTCGGAAATCTCTGACTTGTGAAGGTGAAACCGATTTATCATAACGTTTCGATTGAAATAGAACCTTGAAACTCATAAATGGATTAATCTCAAGAATACCTTCCCCATCAATACCACCATCTCCACTTCTGCCAGTTACGAAAACCTTCTTAAATCCTGCTTCTCTTAAAAGACGCTGGCATAATCGTTCAAAGCCAACCGGCGGCAGATTTTTAAGAATGATGAGCAGCTCTTCACGGTATTCTTTTTCAATTTCCTTAGATTCTTCCTCTACCTCCTCCGAAATCAATTTGTTCTGCTTTTTCTTTTTATTCTCATTTGGGTTTTCGAATTTTTTATGCACTGTTTTAAATAGATCATATGCTTCGTCGTGCGTTTTTAAATCGGTTGCTAAACCCTTTTCCGTAAGGCTCCAAACGCCGCGTTCAGAAGAATCGATTAGATTTGCGTGGACTAAATACATACGTGCCCAATGAATCTGATTTTTAATTCTTGGAATGCCAGTTCTTGTGGTTACGTCGAGTTCATCATCAGATATACCGGTATTTTCAATTACCAAATCTACAACTTCAGATGCTTTGCCTGACCCGCCTAATTCTTTCAAAGCATCAATTACAGGTTTAAGAAACCTTATAAACTCCGGGCCTTTATTTTTGTTCAAATTGCCTCCCAGCGGGCTAAATTGTCTGGACTCTGATGGGTGCTATGCGGCAGCTTTGGAATGATATTGCAGCCATTTTTTAAAAGATTGTCGGCTTTCCTCGGAAGGTTTACCGGCTAACAAACCTTCAACGCTAATGTCCTCATCCAATTCTTCCCAATGAATACCCTTTCCGTTTCCCACCAATTTCCAATTTTTTCTTTCCGAGTTACTCCCATGCAGAATTCGAGGAAACCATGTTAATGGCACCGAAATTGTACGTCCATCTCTTAGGTCTACAGTGAGTGAATCATCGGTTATAGTTATAGAAACCGCTTCCGGCGTATTTGCATTAGCTATTGAAGTACTCATTCCAAGCCTCCAAAATACGAATTGAATTTTCTTCAACAAATTTTTGAATTTTTAAAAGCTCATTACGGTTGAATCCGCCGCTTTCTTGAAGTCTAGTCGGATCAACCCAAAATTTTGCAATCATATTTTCACGCTCAACATGCACATGCACCGCTTCCGATCGGTCATTTGCCCAGAAAAAGAATCTATAAGGACCAATTCTGAAAATTGTTGGCATTCTTAATAATACATTTTGGAAGACTTTTTTAACAATTTAATTGAATCTGTGATTCCGATCCTTTTCCATATTCCATCCTAATTGGAACGATTTCTTTATTTCAAGATATTCGAATTATTACATATAAGCATGTTCTTTTGGATAACCCCTGCCAGGGAATTATTTTATGTGCCCTTCTTCTCCGTAAGGACGCCATGACCATGAATTTTTCCGGATTCAAATTTCTGTCCATTGCATTAAAAATAATCGCCGGGGCTTTCCTGACCTATGCGGTCGTGTTTTCCCTGGTCGGAACGATTGCGATAGTGTGGGTTTATTGCTCAATAATGGCGCCGATCCATCAGGTCGAGTTTTTGCTCGACCATAATCCGAAGGAAACGGCATACATGCGGCAATATAAGCATGATCTGAATGAAAAGGGCGTCCCGGACTCGCTCTACCAGGTCTTTGTCCCTCTCAGCTCGATTTCAAAAAGCTTACGCTATTCGGTCATCGCCGCCGAAGACGACGGTTTTTACACGCATCCCGGTTTCGACATAGAGGCGATGCTCGGCGCCTACGAATATAACCGCAGCCATAATAAAATCGCGCGCGGCGGCAGCACCATCACCCAGCAGCTCGCGAAAAACCTGTTCTTGACCAATGAAAAAAGTTTCATGAGAAAATTAAAGGAGCTTGGCTATACGGTGCTGCTTGAAAAATACCTCGACAAGGACCGCATACTTGAGCTCTATCTGAACTATGCCCAGTGGGGAGACAATATCTTCGGCTGCGAGGCGGCGTCGCTGCGCTACTATAAAAAAACATGCGCCCGCCTGACGCTTGGCGAAGCAACCCGCCTCGCCGCGTCGCTGGTCAGTCCCGAACGACTCACGCCCCTCAACGAAAACGGCTTTTTACATAAGCGCATCGACGTCATCGCCAATAACCTCTATAAAAAGCACCTTGTCAACGATTCCGATTTTATCGGCGCCTTCGGGTTCAAACCCTCCAACGATTCGGCGGCAAGCGCGGTCCCCGCGAAAAAAGACACCCTTATTTCTTTGACAAAACGGCGCGCATTTTTTTAACGACGTTTCCCGCCACGTCATTGGCGTCCTTCATTTCCGAGGCCGCGGTGACGCCGTCGACCTTAAGGTCCTTAGGACGCCAGGTGTTTTTAAACGCCGTCGTGAAAAGCACTATTTTCCTTCGCTCCCGGTCTGTACATTTCCGGATGAAATTCTTTGCCGCCGTGCTCATGCCGAACAGCCCCACGGAATTACCGATGATGACGCCCTGGTAGTTTTCCGCGATCTCCGATTCCAGCCTTCCCAAGGGAAGATACTTTACGCAAATGGAATCGTCCCTAAGCGCCCGGACGACCACGTTCATGACCGAGTCCTTGAACATGCTCTTCGATGTTGCGATCAGGACCCTGGTCTTGGAACTTTCATTGATGCACTCGTCATTCACCGGCTCGCTCGCGAAAGCGGGGGTCAGGAGAAATAACAGCGGTAGGATGATTTTAACGGTAATTCTTTGGCGCATGAAGGCTCCTTTGATAAAAAACGGCGTTAGGAAGGCGGTCGGTAGTCAAAAGACTTTTGTTTATTAAAAAATATTAAAAAACTCGTTGACCTCGGAAATAATTTTTGAAATAATCGGATCGATGCGCTCGGCCGGGACATAGGTCAGGATGGCGACGGCGGGGTCGACCAGCGCATAGCGGTCCCATTGGAACATATTTTTTGTTTTTAGAAGATGGTCGGAAAATAATACCATATTTCTGATTGCCATGATTTCACCATAGCGCTGCGTGGAAGCGGCGGGCGGTTGGAACGTGGCCGCGATTTTCATCGGAAGGCCCCACCTTCCCGCAAGAATAAAGGCCATGGCCTGGTGGTCGAGGCCGCCGCAGGCGTTTTTGCACGCTTGGTTAAAACCCACTTTATGGGCATGGACGCTTGCGCACACATCCGAAAAGAGGTCCTGGAAATATTGGCGCAGCACCAAAACCCCCATATTGCGTAAAAGCCCTGAAAGAAAAACCGTTTCCGCGTCGTCTACGCCGGCCTGGGCCGCAAGCTCCTGCGCCAGAAGCGCCCCGGCCAGGCTGTTTTTCCAGAACACGGGGCCGTCAAAGCCGCTTTGCACGCCCGACGCGTGAAACGTGTTCATCATCTCGATGGCGAACACATAATTGACGACCGCGGTAAGCCCGAGGTGCACCAGGGCGTGGGAGACGGTGACGATCTGGGCGCCCCTGCTGTAAAAAACGCTGTTGGCGAGCCGTAAAAGCGACGCGCTGAGCGCCGGGTTAGGCAGGATGACGGCGGCAATGTCTTCCATTGAGGAATTTTCGTCCTTGACCTTAGATAGCAATTTCATGCTGACGTCGGGGGTCGAACTGAGGTATTCGACCGAAGCGAGCGTGGCCGTGATGCGATGGGCGATTGCCGCGTCCAAGGATTCCTCTTCTCGTTTTGAAGTCCCGTGCCGACACAAAGTATCTTTATAACATACATAAAAACATTCGACAAGAAAAGCAGGAAGGGCGGGGACATGGATTTTGTTACGGAGCTTACCTGGCGGGGCATGGTCCACGACATCATGCCGGGGACTCGGGAACGTTTGCTCATGGGGCCGTGCGCGGGATATGTCGGATTCGACCCCACGGCCCCGTCCTTGCAGATCGGCAATTTCGCGACCATCATGCTCCTGGTGCATTTTCAACGCGCCGGGCACAAACCCATTGCCCTGGTGGGCGGGGCCACGGGCATGATCGGCGACCCATCGGGAAAATCCGAAGAGCGCAAGCTCCTTTCGCCGGAAGAGATCGACTACAATCTTAGCAGGTTCAAGGTCCAGCTCTCCAAGTTCCTCGATTTCGGGGGCGGCCCCGCGGGCGCGGAAATCGTCAATAATTACGACTGGTTCAAGGGCATGGGCTTTCTTGAGTTTCTGCGCGACGCCGGGAAACACCTGTCGGTCAATTATATGCTCGCCAAGGACTCGGTGCAGTCAAGATTGACAACGGGAATTTCATTCACCGAGTTTTCCTACCAATTGCTGCAAGGATACGATTTTTACTGGCTTTATAAGAACTTGGGGTGCGCCGTCCAAATGGGCGGCTCCGACCAATGGGGCAATATAACCGCCGGGTGCGAACTCATCCGGCGCAAGGCGCAGGGAAACGCATTCGCCCTTACCTGCCCGCTTATTACCAAGGCCGACGGGACCAAATTCGGCAAATCCGAGGCCGGGGAAAAAATCTGGCTCGATCCCGCCATGACCTCTCCCTATAAATTTTATCAGTTCTGGCTCAATGTTTCCGACGACGAGGCGCTGAAATATTTAAAAGTTTTTTCAGTTCTGTCCCAGGAAGAAATCCAAAGTATCCAAGCCGCCCACGCAGCAGCGCCGCATTTGCGGGCGCTGCAAAAGGCCCTTGCAAAAGAGGTGACCGTGCGCGTTCATTCGGAGGCGGATTTTGCAACCGCCGTGGAATCGTCGGAAATACTCTTCGGCGAGGGAACGACCGGGGCCCTGAAAAGGCTTTCGGAAAACGACCTTCTCAGCATTTTAGAAGGCGTGCCTCAATTTACAATAGCTAAATCAGAATTGGAACAGGGAATCGGTATAGTCGACCTTCTGGCCGTCAAGACCGCTATCATCGCCTCAAAAGGGGAAGCTAAGCGGCTCATCCAAAACGGCGGGGTGTTCATCAATAAAACCAAGGTAACCGAAGATTCGAACGCCTTGGGAGGGGCCGACCTGATCGGCGGCCGGTATATCGTGGTGCAAAAAGGGAAAAAGAATTATTACCTTATCAAGGTCGTCTAACTAAAAACTTTTTTCCGGCGCTTTTTGCATGCCCCGTTTTTCGTTTTCATAACGGATAATCGGATCGCATTTGCCGGGGTATTTTTCCGTGACCTTGTCGCTGCAACCGGTGGGCGTGAGCTTATCGCAGGTCTGGCAAACTTTTTTAAACCATTCGTCGGTAATTCCCGCGGGTTTGTTGCCGTTCTTTCCGCCGGGCGCTCCCACTGAATCAAGTTTTTTTATGACTCCCTGTGCAATGAGCGCCAATTGCTGGACTTGCGCCGGTTGCATTTGCCGCGAAACGAGCTGCAAATAAACTTGCAGGGATTCCTGAATCAAGGCTTTTTCTTCGCTGGAAAGCGACATATTAATCTCCCATCGGATTAAACGAATGTATTTTAATTGTTCTAAAAATAATATATTGATGGCCATGAAAAACTTTAAACTTTTCAGACCGGGACGTCATGCGCCGAATAATTTTCATTTGCACCGGTAATGTTTGCAGAAGCCCGATGGCCGAAGGGATTTTAAAGGCCCGATGGGCTGCGCTGGGTCTAGGCGACCTGGCGGTTTCTTCAATGGGGATCCACGGCATGGACCGCCAGGGCGCCGCGCCTCTGGCGCAGGAGATTTGCCTTGAAAACGGGGTCGATATTTCCGGGCACGTTTCCCGTCAATTAAATTTCGAGGAGATAGGCGCCTCGGAGCTTGTTTTCTGCCTGGAAATGATCCACAAGGATTTCATATTGATGTTTTTTCCGCACCTTGTTGACCGGGTGTTTCTTTTGGGCTGCTGGCCGGACAGGGACTCAAAAAAAGGCAATATAAAGGACCCCATGGGCGGAAGCCTTCGGGATTTTCGTCGGGCGTTTGAGACGATTGCCGGGCATATCGACCGGATAACTCCCGATCTTCAGGAATTTTTTTCGTAGGTCCCCATGAACATCACCTCGTGTTTGCTTGACGTTTCCAACTCCCGCATAATCGACGGCGCGCCGATTTCAAGACGCATTGGGGACCGCTTAAAAGAGCGCCTGTGGTCTGATCGGCAAACCCCCGAGGTCGATACCGTGGTCATCCATTATATCAGCGCCGTCAACATCGACCCGCGGCGGAAATTCGATCTCGACCTCGTTCTGCGGATTTTTTGCGACTTCGAGGTCAGTAGTCACTACCTGATAGCAAGAAACGGCGAAGCGTATCGCCTGGTCCCGGAAGACAAGAAAGCCTGGCACTGCGGCGCGAGCATTATGCCCCCGCCCGATTTGCGCCGGGGCGTCAACGATTTTTCCATCGGCATTGAGCTTGTGGCGACCGAGAAGTCCGGATTTACAAAGAAACAATACGCCGCGCTCGGAAGCTTGTGCGCGGACATCGAAACGAGATACGCCAAAAAGATTTCGTACGTGGGCCATGCGGACATTGCCGGCCAAAGCGCCGTGGATTTGGGACTGAGAACGGACGTCAAAACCGACCCGGGAAACCGGTTCGATTGGAACGTTTTCAAAGCGCTGCTAGGGGCCCGAAAAACCTCGGCGCGCTGAAAGCCTTTCCTGGTAGTTTACTTCCTGGCTGACACTATTTATATTTAATACTCTATATTTAAACCTTTAAATATCGAAAAATAAGCGGGATTGGTCATACTTCGTTTTTGAAAGGAGCAAGCAGGTTATGGTTATGCGAATTTTTGGTCGAATCGGGGTCATGGCGGCCGTCATCTCATGCGCGGTAGCGTTTCCGGCCCTGGCCGACGACACGTTCAATAAGCTCATTGCCGATAAAAAGTACGAAGACGCTCTCAAATACGCCGACGATAAAATCCCCGCCGCCTCCCGCGACGCTACGACATGGGGCCAAATCGCCCGGGCCAACGACGCTCTGGGCCTTCCCGAAAAGGCCCTTGCGTGCTATATGGTGGCCTGGAGAATGAACCCCAAGGACTACGACGCCTTGGTAGGCGCGGCCAAGATCTACAATAAACTTGACCAGCCGGAAAACGCATTGACCTATGCGAACAAGGCGCTCGAACAGAGCTTTACTCCCGAGGCCAGTTGGGAATATGCCCGCGCCTGCATCAAGCTCAACCGGGCGGCTGAGGCGAAAAAAGCCCTGGAGAAAGTCATCGAGACCGATTCGTCAAACGTCATCGCCAACCGGGAATTGGGCGGTATTTATTACAACGACAAGGAATACGACAAGGCGGTCCCGCTGCTTAAAAAATCATACGCGGCCCAGCCCGATCCTAACGTGGCGTTCGGCCTGGGAAAGGCCGGTCTGGAAACCGGCAACATCGACATGGCAATCGAATACCTTCGGGAAGCGCTGAACAAAAACCCCTCGCTCAACGAGGCCAGTCTGGACCTTGCCCGCGCCTATTATAAAAAAGAAAAATTTCTCGCCGCGGCCACCGAATTCGAAAAAATAGCCTCCAAGCTCGATTTGTCGGCCATGGACCAATATACCCGCGCCTTGTCTCATGAGAAATCAAGCGACGCCGACGGGGCCCTCAAAGCCTATCTCGCGGCCATCGATAAATTCGGGTCTTCGAAGGAACCCGAGGCGGTTTCTTCGAGGTTTAAAGCCGGATCCGCCTTGCTTGACAAGAAACTCTTCGACCAGGCGTTGCCCCAATTCCAGTTCATCGCGGGCGCCGATCCCGAAGCCAAGGTCGTCCCGAACATTTATTTTCTCCTTTCCGACGCGTATATCGGCGTCGGGAACCAGCAGCGGGCCATTGCCAACCTTGAGCGCGCCCTGGCCATCGACGGCAAAAACGTCGAGGCCTACGCCCGGCTCGCGGATTTATACGAAAAGACCGGCGCTCCCGACAAGGCAAAGGTCGTTTATGAAAAAATGATGTCGCTTTCGCCGAACGATCCGCATGTGTATCTAGTGCTCGGCGACTATAATCTCAAGGCGAAAAAATTCTCCGAGGCGCTCAAGGACTACGAGCGAAGCTTCGTGCTCGAGCGCACGGCCAAGACCGCCGAGGGCATAGCCCTGGCCGCCTCCTCGCTTAACCAATGGGACAAAGCGCGCGACGCCGCCGAAACCGCGGTCAAGCTCGACCCCGCGCTCATGGATTCGCGCATCGTGCTCGCGCGGGCATATATTCGCGATAAAAATTACAAGGCCGCGCAGGAGCATCTGGAGTTTTTAACGGCAAAGAAACCCTACGAAATCGATTTCTGGAAGCAGCTCGCCGTGTGTTACCTCAATTCGGGCGAAACCCAGCGGCTTTCCGAAGTCGACAAAAAAATCGCGGACATGGACAAAACCAACGTGGATTCCCGCTTAAGGCTGGCGCAATATGCAATGGCGCAACACGACACGAAGCAGGCCTTCGATATGTATAAAGAGCTTGCGCAATTGTCGCCGCAAAACGCGAGCGTGCTTAAAAACCTTTATGAAATAACCTTGCAAAGCGGCGATAAAAACGGCGCGGCGCTCTACGAAAAAAAATATTTGGCCCTTAACCCCGGCGACGCGCTTGCCCAGCGAAACCTCGGAGACCTGCTCTATGAGCTCAAGGAGCTCGACGGCGCCCTTGCCGCCTATCGCGCGGCACTCAAACTTGACCCCACGATCAAGGGCTTTTACAAACGATACGCCGAACTGGTCATCGCGAAGGGACAACAGGAAGAAGTCATCAAGGTCTTGTCCGGGGCAATCGGTTCGGGAGAGGCCGACGTCGGCGCCTTTACCACGCTCGGCATGATTTACCAAAAGAAGACGCTCTATGCCAAGGCCCTGGAGATGTACCAGAAGGCGATCCAGATGGACCCGCAGAACACCGACGTGCTGAGTTCGCTCGCGGAATGCCAGGCCAAAACCGGCGACGTTAACGCGGCGATAATTTCCTTCGAGCAGGTCCTCATGATGAACCCCAAGGTGGTCGATGAATACAAGGAACTCGGCAACCTCTATTCGAAACAGGGCCGGGTCGACCAGGCCATTGGCGCGTATCGCAAGTACCTCGATAAGTCCCCGTCCGACCAGGACGTGGCCAAGAAAGTGGGCCTTTTCCTCTACGGCAAGAAGCAGTATCAAGACGCGGTCAAGTATCTCGAACTCGCAAAAGACAAGAATGCCGACGACGTCAATTTTCAATTCGCTTTGGGGGATTGCTATGTAAACATCGGAAATTTCAAAAAGGCCGAAGCGGTTTTCGAGGCCTTGCGCGTGCCGAGAAAACCCCCGATTTCCAACATTAAAAACGTCCTGAAGCTCCTGGCCGACGCCTATGAAAAGGACAATAACCAGAACCAGGCCATTGAAATTTTCGTCGCGTATTCCCAATTGCCCGGACAAAAAGACCCCGATGCGTGTTTCAAGGCCGCCTCGCTTTTAGAAAAGGTCAACGTTGCGCGGGCAAAGAAAATTTATGAAGACAACATCGTCTCGTTTCCAGCCGATTACCGCAACTATTTACGCTTGGGCATTTTGTGCGCGAAAGATAAAACCACGCTGGCCCGCTCGGCTTCTCTCCTCAAAAAGGCGTCGGGCCTGGCCGATACTATTCCCACCATGTGGCTTGAGCTTGCCCAAGTTTACAACAAATTGGGAAATGAACGGGAAGAGCTTTCGGCATATAAAAAACTCGTGACCATGGACCCCCAGAATTTCGAGGCAAACAAGCGGCTTGGAATCATTCTCATGAAGAACGGCGTTACCACCGACGCCATGGTCTATCTCGAAATGGCCAATACGCTTTCGCAAAAGGACCCCGATATCCTTATCGCGCTCGGAAAAGGATACGTTAAAACCAACCGCAACAAAGACGCCACCGACGTCTTGCAAAAGGCCAAGGCATTCAAGCCCGACGACGCCGATTTACGGATGACCTTGGTGGACCTGTATAAAAAAACCGGGCAGGACAAGAAGGCCTTGGATGAGATGAAACAGCTCATCGAGCTCAAACGCGGCGACAATAAACTCATGATCATGTATGCCAAAGGCCTCGCGGGTGATGGTAAATATAAAGAGGCCGAGGACATCGTTGAAAACATCAAGGCCACCGAGCCGGAAAATATCGAAGCGCTCATGATCCTCGGCGACGTTCAACGGTCGCAGAAAAAGCTGGACGCTTCCGTGGAAACCTATAAAGAGATTTCTTATATTAATCCGAATTACGCCCCGGCCCTTTATGAACGGGCCGAAGTGCACTTGCTGCAAAGCAAATATCAATGGGCCAAAACCTTTTACGAGCGGGCCCTGCGGGCCGACCCTCAATATGCAATGGCCGAGCTCGGGCTGGCGAAAGTCGCCAAGGCGCAGAAAAACCAGGGGGCTTATTTGGAGCATTTGGACAAGGCAATCAAGCTTGATCCGAATAACCAGGACATAAACGCCGAATATAAAAAGGCAAAAAAGTAGACGAATGCCGGTCCGCTACCGTACGAATGTTTGTATCGTCATACGCAAGAAGGGCTCGCGCCGCGTTCTGCTCTGTCATCGAAAAGGCCATCCGCACGATAGCGGTTGGCAATTTCCTCAAGGCGGTATCGATGATACCGCCGACTTGTTTTTTGAAATGAAACGCGAGCTTAAAGAGGAAATCGGCACCGACGCCGTGGCGGTGCTGGCCGTATCAAGAAAAAAATACGCGTATAAATTTCCCGCGGACGCGCTAAAATCCCGTCCGGGCTTTGGCGGACAAATCCAGCAATGGGTCTTGGTTGAACTGCTCCTCGATGAATCGAGTATACATTTTAACCATAAACCGGCGGAATTCGACGCCTTTAAATGGGCCACGGCGCGTGCGGCACTAAGGGAAATTGTTGATTTTAAAAAGCCGACCTACTTAAAAGCCATGACGGATTTGGGACTGATCAAGAAAAACCATCACAAAGTAAAATAAAATTTTTCAATACTAACCAACAATAATTCAAATAATGAAATCGTATTTATGGATGATATAATAAAACAACAGGCCGACGACCAAAAAGAAGATCAAGTTTTTTTCGACTTATGGTTAAAAGGGGACCAGCGGGGGTTTTCAGGGCTCTATAACCGTTATAAGAACCGGGTGTTCGGTTTCCTGGTCAGGATGACCGGCGACCGTGAGATAGCGGAAGACCTGTTGCAAGACACTTTTTTGGCGGCCATGAGAAACGCCAATCAATTTGATCGGCAACGAAATTTTTTAAGCTGGATTTTCGGCATTGCTCATAAAAGGACCATTGATTATTTCAGGCATGTAAAAGTTGAAAATGAGCACCAGGCCGATACCGACAAGTCCGTTGGAAGAGGAGCAAACACTCCGGACGTCGATTTTTCCAACATGCAGGTGCGCGGATACATCAATGAGGCGCTTAAAACGCTCGATCCGATGCAACGAGAGGTTTTTTTACTCAGGGAAGTGGGGGATGTTCCGTTCAAGGAAATAGCGCAAATCATGAATTGTCCGATAAATACGGCGCTCGGAAGAATGAGATTGGCTTTAAAAAACATCAGAAAAGAACTAAAAAGGAATGGGCTCCATGGACTGTAACAAATGGCAGGAAGAAGGACTTCTGTACGTTTCGCATGAATTGGACGCGGCGCAGGTGGCAACCTACGAAAACCATGTTCAAGGGTGCACCGTGTGTCAGGACGAGTTGTCAAACTACCTTCATGACAAGAAGTCGTTTTTCCACGCCGACGTTCTCTGCGAGGCCCCGTCCCCGGCCATTGACGATAAAATCATCGCCGCATGCTCGCGCCTGCCCCGCGCGACGCATGGCGCCGGTATTTTTGCCTCGGTATGGTTTAAGCGAGCGCTTATTTCATCGGTGTTTTTGATTTTCGGGACCACGGCGGGCGTTTATTTCACCATGAATTATTATAACGGGACCGCTAATCCGGCAGGTTTTGCGCTCAGTAAAGCTTCGGCGAATATGGCTTCGCGCGTGGACCTTGCGAAATCGGCCGACTCAATGCAGGCCCTTAAAAAAGATTCGCTCATCAAAAAACCGGTTGAACATTTTGCCAACCGTCTCCGGCCTAATCCATCGACCCGGGGAATCATCACGGTTGATTTGAAAAAAGAATAGGCCCATTAACGCCTCAGCGTTTGACTTCAACCCGTGACCGGGCGACCCATGCGTCGGTATAGCCCATTTCCTTTAATTTTTCCGCGGCATTGTCGGCGTCCGTCCTTTTGATGAAATCGCCCACGAGCAATTTGTAATAGGGGGAGTTAAACGTGATATACAGGGGGTATTTGATTTTCGATTCAAGCGTTTTCTGTTCGGTGCGTATGCGTTCGATTTGACTAGAGGCAAAACACTGGATCCTATAGCCGTCGGTAAGACCGTCATGCAGGTCTTTTGAGGAAGAAACCGACGTGCTTTCGACCATGATCGGAACAAAGTCCCGGTCCTTCAAGGAGAATTCTTTTCCGCGGTTAAACGTGTCTAAAAAGGTCGCGGGCGGCTGCTCCGGGTTTTTTTCGTTGACTACTTCCGAGGCCGATTTTCCGTCGGTGCTGTCGATTTTGTCTTTGGGTCGTTTTGACATGGCCTGGTTCGACGATATGCAAATAAGCAGTACTAAGGCGCACCAGCATTTTCCTGTTTTTTTCATACTCCGCCGTTTTTCGTTAAGCGTGACGTAAGCGTAATCGGGCTTCTATAGTGTATAATAATAATTTCATGCTATTCCCAAATCAAGAAATCTCGGAAAATTTACGCGAAATTTTCAGGGAGGCGTCTTCGCCGCGTTTACTTCCTTGAAATTCACGCGTTACGAGTATATTATATAAATATAAACTGTTTTTCCAATCCATTCAGAAAGTAATTTTACTCTCACTATGGTTTCAATGCACGATCTGCTCAAGCAAATGATGGAACTGCGGGCCTCGGACCTTCACCTGACGGCCGGATCGGCGCCGCTGTTTCGTATCGACGGGAAGCTTTCGCCGAAGGGAATTGAGAAGCTGGCGCCCGACCAAGTCCTTAAATTGGCCTATAGCGTCATGAACGAGCAGCAGCGCAAGGTTTTCGAACAAAAAAAAGAGGTCGATTTTTCCTTCGGCGTTCAGAGCCTTTCGCGGTACAGGGCCAATGTGTTTCTTCAACGGGGATGCGCGGCATGCGCCATTCGCCAGATCCCCTATGTCATCAGTAAGCTTGAAGAGCTCGGATTGCCCCCTATTGTCGGCAAACTAACGGAAAAGCCCAACGGACTCGTGCTGGTTACCGGCCCCACGGGAAGCGGGAAAAGCACGACCCTTGCGGCAATGGTCGATAAAATCAACGGCGAACGGGAAGGGCATATTCTCACGATCGAGGACCCCATCGAATTCGTGCATCAAAACCGCAAATGCATGATCAATCAGCGCGAAGTCCATCAGGACACCGACAGCTTCAGCAGCGCCCTGCGCGTTGCGCTTCGGCAGGACCCCGACGTAGTTTTAGTGGGGGAAATGCGGGACCTCGAAACCATTTCCGCGGCCCTGTCGATCGCGGAAACCGGGCATTTGACACTTGCGACATTGCACACGAATTCGGCCGCCAAATCGGTCAACAGGATCATCGACGTATTTCCTTCCGACCAAAAAGCGACCATTCGCGCCCAGTTTTCGATGGTTTTAGAGGCCATCGTCAGCCAGACCTTGGTCCCCAAAATAGGCGGCGGCAGGGTGATGGCCTGCGAAATAATGGTGGCGACCATGGCCGTCCGGTCGCTTATTCGGGACGATAAAGTCCATCAATTGCAAGGCATCATAGAAATCGGACAAAAGTACGGTATGCAAACCATGAACTCCGAACTGGCGAAACTATTCCAGAAGGGCTTGATCTCAATGAAAGACGCATTAGGAAGAAGCCCGGACCCTGATTCGCTTCAAAAGCTCTTCGGTTGATCGGGAGTCGACCATATGCCGAAATTTCTCTATGTTGGCGTGACGTCGTCGGGTAAACAAACCAAGGGACAGATCGACGCCGCTTCCAAGGCCGAGGCCATAAGTCTGCTCCGGAAAAACAAAACGCGCGTCGTGACCATACGGGTCAAGCCCTTAGAGCTTAAAATGAACATTTCATTCGGTTCGGGCGTCAAGCTTTCCGACATCAGCAGGTTTACGCGGCAACTTGCGGCAATGACCTCGGCGGGACTTCCTTTGGTCCAATGCCTCGACATTCTCGCAAGCCAGACCGCCAATCCGGTTTTAGCGCGTGCGATCCAACAGATATCCGGCGACATCCAGGTGGGAAGCACCCTTGCCGATGCGATGGGAAAACATTCCAAGATTTTTAATCAGCTCTATTGCAATATGGTTTCGGCCGGCGAGGCGTCGGGAAACCTCGACGGGGTCCTGGTGCGGCTGGCTGAATATCAGGAAAAAGCTGAAGCGCTGCGCCGAAAAATCAAAACCGCCATGACTTATCCGGTCATCGTGGGTATCATCGCCGTCCTGGTGGCCGTCATCATGCTTACGTTCATTGTTCCTAAATTCGCGGAAATGTTCGTGGACCTCGGCGGAGAACTGCCGCTTCCCACGAAAATCGTCATGGGGATCTCCCATTTCATGCAACATTATATCCTTATCATGGCGGGGATTGCCGCTGCCGGCATCATTGCCCTACGGCAATACAATAAAACCGAAAAAGGCAAGCTCTATATTGATGGCGTGAAACTAAAGATCCCCATTTTCGGGGAACTGGAGCGCAAAAGCGCGGTGAGTAGGTTTTCTCAAACGCTTTCGACCTTGTTAACGAGCGGCGTGACGATCATCGAGGCGCTTTCGATAACGGCCAAAACCTCGGGAAATAAAGTCATTGAAAAGGGGCTTTTAAGGACTCTAGAGAAGATTACCGGAGGGCTTACCATTGCCGAACCCCTGAAAGACACTGGCGTTTTTCCCCCCATGGTCATTCAAATGATAGCGGTCGGCGAAAAAACCGGCGACTTGGCCGATATGCTCACCAAAATATCCGAGTTTTATAAGGAAGAAGTCGATGCGGCAGTGGATGCTCTGACGTCCATCATTGAACCGATCATGATATTATTTCTTGGCGCGGGCGTTGGAGGAATTCTGATATCCATGTATCTGCCGATTTTCAATATGATGGGGGTCATTAAATAAAAAAAATCAATGACATCCGTCGCTAACGTTATTTTATGGATTAATTGCGCATCCCATTGTATGATTTGAATAAAAAAAGATTAAAGTTTTTTAATTTTAAGCCGAAAGATAATAATAGGACAAGGAAGGCGGAGAGGTAAAATGCGTATAGCGGCGATAAGCGAACTGCTTAACACGGAAAATAAAAAGATTGAAAGCGCCAAGAAAATCGACGGCGCTTCCAAGTCTAAAACCGTGCCTCCGGACAAGACCGAGTTTTCTTCCGGCGCGCAACGTTTGAATTCGACAAAAGCCGAAATGGACATTGTCAACTCGAAAATCGCCGGCGAGCCGGACGTCAGGCCTGAAAAAATAGCGGAAGTGAAGGAAAAAATACAAAACGGCTATTACAATTCCGATGATTTCAACGACAAGCTCGCCACCAAACTTCTCGATGATTTCGGTATAAAACAGACGTCGTAATTCTCGTCATTGCCGCGACTTTAAAAAAAGACCAGGGAGAAAATATGCTTCCGGGTCTTTTTTTGTTTCGGGGAGCCGAAGCGTTCCGGGCGAAAGTGATAGTTCTTGCAAAAAGGCCGTTTTAGAGCTATACTTGTGAGGGAAAACCGGTTATAGGGCGGCGCTGCGACGCGAACAAGGCATTGGAAATGAAGACTTTTTCAATTTTAAACTGCAAGGGCGGGGTCGGCAAAACGACCTTGACGGCGTGCATAGCCCAGGCGCTCTCGCTGACGGGGCTTAGGGTGCTGGTGATCGACAACGACATGCAGCACAACCTTTCGATCATGCTTACCAAAAGCGAAGAACGGCCCACGATAAAGGATTTGTACCGGGCCCCGTCGCTTGGCTTCGCCTCGCAGGCGCTTTTCAAAGCGATCAAGCCCACGGATTTGCCCAATCTGCACGTCATCGTATCGACCGCCGATTTGACCCATACCGATGTTCGCGACCAGTTCATCCTTAAAAAAACCATTAACTACAGCAGGCTCGACCGTTTTTATAATTACATTCTCATCGACAACCCGCCGGGCATGGACAACTTGCAACTGGCCTCGATTTACGCATCGGAAGGCATCATCGTCCCCACGGAGCTTTCGCATTTCGCGCTTCGGGGAATTGTCGACATGCAAAATCTCCTGGTCAAAAAATTCCCCGGCGCGTGCCCCATTTCGAAAATCGTGCCGAATTTTTACCGCAACAAGGAACGGCAGCGCGATTACCTGGTAAAGCTCAACCAAATGTTCGAAGGCCGCGTGACCGAAACGGTCATCCCCTACGATCCGGTTTTCGACCTTTTGGTCACGGAACGCAAAATATTGTTCCTCCACTATCTTACCTCGCGGGTGACCTCGTATTATGTCAAGCTTATGCACGAGCTGTTCAATCTTGACGAAGAAAAAATTTGGCAGGTGACCTTGCAGCAGGAAAAAGGGCGGCCCACCAATAAGGCCGTTCCGTGCGTTTTGTAGACGCCCTTAATCGCGAGATGTATTGAGATCGTGATAGTGCAAATTCGGGGCTTTCTTCGAAAAAAGCAATGCTGTTTCTAAATTGAGTCTCATTTTAGAATTAGTAATTCTAAACTGCGATGCCAATAACGTTATTTTCATTTGAATAAAACTCTTCGGCAATTTGTAATAATCAATTTGTCGGCAAACAATCCTTGGTTTCCATTAAAAACATTGTTCGGCAAAATTCTCCCCAGAATATCGAAATATTGGATTTTTGAGGACTGAATAATTCCCGACCTGTTTCGTGAACCGCTATTTTTGCCTTCTGGAGTTACTGCTGTTTTTGAAAGAAAAGAGACAGTGTCAAATTCAACTAAAATTATTTTTTTTGGAGTTGATACGGCACCATAAACGGAATCAACAGCCATAAATAAGGTTAAGCTATCATTTTTGACAAGGTATTGAATATTTTTATTATGTATGGAATTATGCGGTTGACAATAATCATCTATTGGCGTTTGAATTAAATGGGACGTAGAATCGAGAGGTTCTTTTGGCAATAAAAAATCACAATAGTCATTTTCCGGGCACATTACATAGCCCCCACTACATTCAAAAAAAATTGTTGTTGAATACCGTGAAATGTTAATTGGACAAGAATCCCTTCCTCCTGTTCCCCCATTACAAATGCTCAATGTGGTATCGAAGGGAAACGTTGAATTTTTGGCAAGATTTCCTTTTGCATGAATCTCAAATGTGAAAATAATTGCAGATAACCCTATAATAATCAAGCAGTTCCATGCTGTCTTAATTATATCGCTTTTGTTCGAATTCATTTTTTCTTCCATTTTTTTAGTTTATTTTAAAAACCTTAATCATTCGTTAGAAGCTGAAGCTCCTATGCATGGGGAATAAAGTTCTTAATAATCAACATAGATTCCGGCAAATCAAAAAAAAAGGACTTTGTTTTCACATTTTAAAATCGGCTGTTTCTTCCAAGGACGAAAAATTTCCGTAACTTTGTAGATAGCTCTGGCTTGCGAAAAATCTCCTAAAGGCGCGTTAATCAACTATTTTCATTAGCGATTTCTTGGAGATCAAGCAATAATGGAATATTCTTTTTTATTGATTTTATGGGAAAGTTCAAAATCGATGTCCAAACCTTGGCATGACATTAATGCTCCAGGCCTGAGGCAAAAACCAAAGCAACCGGAATCCAATAAACCCGCCGTGGGAGTACAAAGCATTTCTGCCGGAGGAAATCATAGTATTATATTGTCAACCGCTGGAAATCTTTTTGCCTGTGGATCAAATAATAGCGGTCAACTTGGTGATGGCACGCTAATTGACCGGCTTTCCCCTGTCGGAATAACAATTAAATAATCACATTTTGAGCAGGACATGCTTTGTTGCAAAATTTCAATATTGGCCCTAATAAAAAAGAAATAAAAAGGCCGAAATCGCCTGGGCAAATCACGGAACGGAAATTATCCAATTCTTGGAACCTCGATTTGTTTTTAGCGTTGTTGCTATTTATTGCCTTGCTTGCAGCTTATCATCCAGCATGGAATGGGCAACCGATTTGGGATGATGATCATCATATTACCCGGCCGGAACTTCGTTCACTGAGTGGCCTAGAGCGAATTTGGACCCAAATCGGAGCCACCCAGCAATATTATCCCTTAGCCCACAGCATGCTCTGGTTGGAGTACCATTTTTGGGGCACTTCAACCACCGGTTACCATCTAATCAATATTTTACTGCATTTTATTTCTGCATTATTACTGGTTTGCATCCTTCGCCGCCTGGCTATACCAGGCGCTTGGTTTGTGGCTGCAATTTTTGCCTTACATCCGGTGCAAGTAGAGTCAGTGGCATGGATAACGGAATTAAAGAATACATTATCCGGCGTTTTTTTCTTTTCTACAGCCTTGGCTTATTTGCAATTTGACCGAACAAGAAACAAAACGTCCTATTTTATTTCCATTGTTTTTTTTATCCTCGGCCTCATGTCGAAATCCGTTATTGCGACTTTGCCGGTATCGCTGCTTGCGGTGTTCTGGTGGAAACGTGGAAAAATTGACTGGAAAAGTGATATTGTTCCATTGCTACCATTTTTTATAGTTGGAATTGCTTACGGATTGTTTACCGCTTGGGTAGAACGCAAATTCATCGGCGCTGAAGGAAGCGCGTTTACTTTTACAATTATTGAAAGATGCCTTATTGCCGGCGGCGCGATATGGTTTTATTTAGGTAAAATATTCCTGCCGATAAATTTGATCTTTATTTATCCACGTTGGAATGTAAGCCAGGCAATATGGTGGCAATATCTTTTCCCAGTTGCGACACTGATCCTTATCGGCGTATTTTGGTTATTGCGAAACCGTTCGCGAGCGCCCTTGACTGCGTTTCTTTGCTTTACGGCAACGTTATTTCCCGTACTTGGTTTTTTCAATGTCTATCCTTTTCGGTTTTCCTTTGTCGCAGATCATTTCCAGTATCTTGCTTGTATAGCTCCAATCGCTTTATTTGTTGGTTCTACTTCGACGGTTGTCTTGCTAAAGAAAAACACTCGGATTGTGCTCTTATAATAATATTGCTGACGCTTTGCGGTCTAACATGGAAGCAAAGCGGGATGTATGCCGACATGGAAACCCTATATCGAACCACTATCGCAAAAAATCCTAACTGCTGGATGATTCATAATAATCTCGCCCTCCTTTTAGAGAATAGCGGACGGATGGATGAGGCCAAGACACATTACTTGAAAGCGTTGGAAATCAGCCCTAATTACAGTGAGGCCCATAACAATTTCGGAATGTTATTAGATAAAACCGGTCAAACGAACATGGCTATGATTCATTATCAAAAAGCATTGGAAATCAATCCCAAGTATGATAAAGCTTACAATAATTTGGGTTTGCTATTGGAAAAAACCGGACGGCAAAATGAGGCTATTGAACAATATTTAAAGGCATTGGAAATCAACCCCAATTATGCTGAGGCTCACAATAATCTCGGAATACTTCTTGCAAAGAGCGGTCGAATAAATGAAGCAATTACGCAATATTTAAAGGCTTTGGAAGTCAATCCAAATTTTGCTGAAGCTCATTATAATCTTGCCAACGTTTTGTTAAAAATCGGTCGAACCGACGAGGCTGTTTTCCATTACCAAAAAACATTAACCATCAACCCTAATCATTCAAAGGCGCATAACAATCTTGGCAATGCATTTTTGCAGACCGGACGAATTTATGAGGCCATTTATCATTTCCAAAAGGCACTGGAAATCAATCCAAATAAAATCAGCACTCTCCAAAATCTTGCTTCAGCTTATGAGCAAAAAGGCCAATTGACAGACGCAATTTCGCTTCTTCAAAAGGCCCTCATATTAGCGAAGTCCGCGGGCGACGAATCGATTAATAGAGAAATTATGGTGAATTTAGATAGACTTAATCAAATGAACCGTTTACATCCACAAGTTTTACGATAGCGGCCTGGAGACGACTTTGAGCGGGTTTGCCAAAACCCCGAAAGGGAGCCCCACCCACGCACGACCGATCAACCATTCCTAAAATCAACCCCTCTCCCGTGCGATATGCGCCGCCAACTGGCGGGATCATCGCCTAATAAGGCGCTTATGTAAACCCCGCGCATAAGCCCGCAGATTCTGGAGGGCGTAAATACGGGTTTCGCAGGTCTTATGCGCCCGGGCTGTTCTTTTTTTGACCTTAAATAAATTAAAGGATACATTATAACATTTTTTTAAGTCCCATATCGCGAAATGGTATTTTAAATTTACCATTTAAAAACATAGGAATTTTCAATGCCGACATTGAATTGGATAGGAAAAAAAGCCGTCGAAAATCATCATAGGCAAGTGCCCTTTCATTTATTAAAGGATGTGCCTGAATTATCGGTTGGCGATCCCGGAAGCGGAAATCTGATTGTTGAAGGTGATAATCTTTTGGCGTTGAAAGCATTGATACCTTATTATGCTGGACAAGTGAAATGCGTTTGCGTTGATCCACCGTATAATACCGGCGTGGATGAACGTGGTAAAGACGGGAAACGAATGGGATGGATTTATAATGATAATGTAAGTAGTCCGGAAATAAAAAACTGGTTGGATAGGGTTGTAGGGGCGGAATCGGAAGACTTATCGCGTCATGACAAATGGCTCTGTATGATGTATCCAAGATTTGCTATATTAAGGGATTTTTTAAAAGAGGATGGAATAATTTTTGTTTGCATAGATGATATTGAGTCAGCTAATCTTCGCTTGCTTTTAGATGAAATATTTGGTGCGGTTAATAGAGTTGGAACTATTGTTTGGAAAAATGCTACGGATAATAATCCCACAAATATTGCTATCGAACATGAATACGTAATTTGCTATGCAAAAAATAAATATCGATTACCTCCAGAATGGAAATCTACAAATCTCGCTGTTAAAGAAAAACTATTGCAAATCGGATCTGATTTTATAAAAAAATATTCATTACAAAACCAAAGGCAAGAAGCTTATTCTCAATGGTTTCGCGAAAATAAAGAATTTCTATGGCCTTTTGATCGATATAAATTTATTGATGATGGAGGGATATATACTGGCAGTCAAAGCGTTCATAACCCAGGAAAAGAAGGCTATCGTTTCGATATAATACACCCTGTTACAGGTAAACCGTGTGCTCAGCCACTAATGGGTTTTCGGTTCCCCCAGGCCACGTTTGTTAGATTACTATCCGAGAACAGAATAATATTCGGGGATGACGAATCAAAGATAATTGAATTAAAACTTTACGTAAAAGATTATCGATCAAAATTATCAAGTTTGTTTGAGCTAGATGGTCGAATTGGCACAAATGAAATTAAAGATATTTTTCCTGAAGATAAGCGACCTTTTGATTTTCCCAAGCCGACTGCATTAATTGAAGAACTTCTTTCATTCTCAACATCTGGTGATGATATTATTCTTGATTCTTTCGCTGGCTCTGGAACTACTGCACATGCAGTAATGAAACTAAACAGTTTGGACAAACAGAATCGCCGTTTTGTTTTAGTTGAAATGAAAGGATCAATTTGCAAAAAAATTACTTCAGAGAGAATAAAACGTGTTTCATATGGTTTTAAAAAAGCAAACGGCGAAATTGTTCAGGGTTTAGGTGGTGGATTTAGATATGCCACCCTCGATGAACTGAGCCGGGTACCTGAAAATGGACACTCCCTTAAGCGCATTTGTTCAACTTTTTATTTTCGAACATTGCCGGAGACATCCCGAGTGTTGTATGTATCCGTTGTCCGTTGTAATACTGTTCAATATACTTTGTCCTAGCAACCAGATAATGATACCAAGGATTTGTTAAAATAGGGTGACACTCCACGTTTAGGAAAAACAGAGGAGTGTCATCATGGAACCAGTAAAGAGTATACAAAATGGCGGATTAAAAAGGAAGTTTCCCAACCGAAGTAAACGGTATTCACCG
>Ga0182027_10001912_pt1 | contig 34051 bp, 37 predicted proteins | sample 712E1DmetaG_FD_121300 | JGI IMG/M metagenome (GOLD analysis project Ga0182027, IMG submission 121300) | Permafrost microbial communities from Stordalen Mire, Sweden - 712E1D metaG (Illumina Assembly) | ecosystem: Environmental > Terrestrial > Soil > Wetlands > Permafrost | place: Sweden...
AATTTTGGAGCCTTTTCAGGCTGGAATTTTCCAATAGCTTCGGGCTTCGTATCAATAAGCGTGAACACCCTCTGGGCCGCCGCAAGACCGTTTTGAAGCGTATTGTAAACGACGCTTAAGGATTTAAACGGCTGAAAGGCCATGAATAGAAACGCCAAAAACCGTACGAAATCTTCGGCACCCAGTCCCCGTCCGGAAAGAACGTCTCTGCCGACGACCCATAAGAGAACGACGGTTACTAAAACGCCCAGCGATTCCGATAAAGGGCTGGAAATCGCCATGGACGCGGCCTGACGATAGTTACTGCGAAGAAGTCTATCATTTTCCTTCTTGAATTTCTCCATTTCAAAGCCGCTCATATTGAACATCTTCACGGCCCGTATGCAACTCATCGTTTCCTGCAAAACCGACGTAAGGCCTTCCATTTGTTCATACATTCGCCTGCTGCGCCGCCTTACGGTCTTTCCCACTTCATTTATTAAATAACCGAGGATAGGATAAATCGCAAAAACGGCAATTGTCAATTTCGTGCTTAAAATAAAAAGCGTGGCGATAAAAACAACCAGCCGGATCGGTTCGATAAACAGCTTGTCCAATACACCCACGAGAGCGGTGTTCAAGGCCGTAATATCATTAAGAACCAGGGAAATAATGCGTCCGGACCGATTACGATCAAAGTAACTGACGGGCAGTATGAGAGCGTTCGAATAGATGTTGTTACGCAGGTCCCGGATGAACGAATTGTTGACTTTTGCAATAATAAGGACTTTAATGACGGAAAAAACATTCTTGGCGAGAAAAAATACAAAAACAAGGATGCACACGATCTTAAGGGAATCAATGACATTCCCCCGTCCGATCAGCATGGCCGTTTGGTATTTAAGCCATTCATTTATGGTGGAAACGGCCAATACGGGCTTTACAAAAGTGATTTTCCCAGGCATGAAAAGCGTTTGAATTAATGAACCGGAAAACCATAAGGAAAGCGATTCCGCGATAACAATAAAAAATGACAGGATAATGCTCAAGAGGATTAAAGGAACGTAAGGCCTAAGATAGCCCAGCATTCGAAAATACAGTTTAAATGAAAACATCGTTTTTACCGGGACAAGGGTTTAAAGAACAACGAAAGCATTGATTTCGAGGATAAAATATAATTTGCGCCCGGGACCGACGATTTCCGGAACTATTTTATATGATTGTCCTTTACCCGCAATCGTTTTAAAAACATATGAACAAATTTCCCCGTTTGAAAATAGTATTCCTTTTTTCGGCCTGTACGCAGTTCATTGCAAGCAGTGCCTCGGGAGGCGAACTGTCCCTCATGAACAATGCTTATTTTCTGGGACCCATGGCGATATATAATATAAGAGACGGGTTTTATGATTTCGATGAAATACAAAAAAGCGTGCCGGTGCCCCGAAACAGCCTGCTGATGTATGGCGCTACCGGCGGGAAACGTTTCGGGCTTACCAAATTTATGCGGTTACAAATAGGATTATGTTTTGACATGGGAAACGTCGTTGACGATACCCTTTCTACGACTCTTGTCGGGAAATCGACGCTTTCACCCATCGGGGTGAAACATACAATCTATCATGCCGGGATTGCCCCTGAATTGCAATTCTACGTACCGATGTCCTCTCGAACTATGCCCTTTGTCAAGATTGGCGGGGGATTAAATTACGTTACGGGGACCGAGCAAATGTTCGTCCTTAACAGCGATACTCTTGTTACGGGCATGGACTCTGAAACAATTTTTAATGGCCATTGGAATTTCGATGTCATGGCCGGGTTCGGCATCGACCTTTCGGTTGCAACTTCAATAAAAATCTGTTTGTCGTATTCCTTCACCTATTGGCAACCGGTGCAGGGATCCATAGAAAACGATTTTCCCCTTAATGGACTTCAATATCATGAAATCTTTTACAGTCATGGCGTACAGGCGACGATGCTTTTTGAAATTAACTGAGCGCACAGGACAATTGCAGCGAGTTCGGTGCGCAATCTGGTATTGGCTATTTTTACAAAAACAAACCCCAAAGATTTAAGTTCGTCTTTTTCGTTTTGGGAAAATCCTCCCGGCGGGCCTATGAAACATGAGACGTTCGCGGGGTCCGATGGAACGTCCATGGCGGCCCCGCAAGGCTTCCCATCGGCGTCGGCAACAAAGCAATTCTTGGGATTGCAGCCTCGGGCCATTTTCAGGGACTCGCTAAACCCCTTCGGTCCGGTCAGTTCCGGAAGCCATGCACTGAGTGCCTGTTTAATTCCGGCGATCATTTTCTTTTGACATCGCTCCCGGTGTTTCTCCCAAGCGTCCCACCATTTTTTCTGGCAATGAAGACATATCATGGGCGTTATCTTCGTTATTCCCATGGCAGCCAGGTTCGTTACCGTCTCCTCAAAAGCGTCCCGCTCGGGAATTCCAATAAAAGCGTGGATTCGGGGCATTGGCGCAGGCAGAGCTCGCACCGTCGCGACCTCGGCCTCCACGGCCCCTTCCCGGAGCAAACATTGGTAAATATTACCTTTGCCGTCGGTGGCATGAATAAAACAAGACGGGTCTTTGCGAAGAACGGACAAGGCATGATGACGCTCTTCCTCTGAAAGAATAACGGTTTTCCCATTCACATGCGATATAAAAAAAAGCGAATGTTCCCGGTTAATCATGCCGTTCCTTTCCAATAAAAACGCTCTTTCCCGTCCAACACTTTTCTCCGATTCCGTTAAAATACCTTATGTCAAATGTGCGTTTGATATTTCTCCTTGACAGAAATTGTGCCGGTAAAGTATCTTTTTATAAAATTATCCCATTATCGTTATTAATAAAGGAGCGTGCTCTTATGGCCAAGATCAACAAAAGCCAATTAATTAAACTGCAAGGCAAATACATTACCGACGATGCGATCGGAAAGCTCTACGGAATCAGCAGACAGGCCGTGCACCAATTAAGAAATAAATTCGGCATCCCTCCGGTAGAGAATAAACACAAAACACGCAACGGTGAAATTGTAAAAGCCTATAAAAAAGGCACCTCCTGCGTAAAAATCGCCCAGAAGTACAAACTGTCAATCTCTCAAACCTATCGAGTCATCCGGGACGAAAAGTAAAAGCGGTCACGCATCAAAGGGAAGCAGATCCCTGGGTAGTTTTCTTTTTGTCCATATACGCGGCAATAGAATTAATCGCCTTCATTTTATCGGAGCTCCAAAGCGGCGCCACGAGGCCGTTTGCCCCGCTTGAATCAGCGACGGTCCGGTGGATAAATTGATCGGGCCTCAAAAGCGATAAAAAACCGCAGAGAATTTCCGCATATTTCTCAAGCGTCAAGCACCCTATCTCACCGCGTTCATATTTTTGATGAAGATCGGTTCCCCGAATGATCATCAATTGATGGATTTTTACGCCGGTAACCGGAAGGTCCGCGATTTTCCGCGCCGTTTCAAGCATCATCTCAGGGGTTTCGGGCGGCAATCCCAGAATGACATGGGCGACCGTCTCAATTCCCCGCCGCGACAGAGATTCGACACAGCGTTTGAAGTCATCAAAGGTATGGCCGCGGTTATGTAATGCAAGCGTTTCATCATGCGCGCTTTGAAGGCCGATTTCAACGCTCAGATACGTCCGCTTTGATACGTCTTCGAGGTAATCAAAAATATCTTCCGTAAAACAATCGGGGCGCGTTCCGATTGCGAGCCCTACCACGCGAGGGAAGGAAATCAAAGGTTCATAAATTGAAGCAAGCTTCTTGACATCTCCATAGGTATTTGAAAAGGGCTGCAAATACGTTATGAATGCTTCGTAGCGCGAAGGGGTTTTCAGTACCGCGTCACGCAGTTGCGCCAAAACCGGTGAAACGGTCCTGGCCGCCGGACTGAAAGAACGGTTGTCACAAAAAGAACAGCCTTCCCAACTTTTGGTTCCGTCCCGATTCGGGCAAGAAAATCCTCCATTAACCGCAATTTTTAGTACGGGTTTTCCAAAACGTTCTTGCAGGTATTTTCGATATGAATTGTAATGTTGTTGCACGATGATTTACAAAAGCCTTCCCTGAGAAAAATTTCGGGGAAGGCTTACTGGTTGGATGGAAGATCTGCACAAAATCAGGAAAATCTTTTTCAACATTAAAATCAAGATAATCCTTTAATACCCCTTCGGGTACTTCCAAGGGGCGTCCTATGAATCCTGGTTTTATTTGGCTTTGTCTTCAGCGGCCTTTTTCTTGGCTTCTTTCCTTAAATCCAAGGAATCGCCCTGGCTTTTATTAATGTCATCGATATCGCCGCTGACATCGGGAGGCGGGGCATCGATCCGTTTGGTATCGCCTTTCCCTCCATTGTCTTTCCGCATTTCGCTCTTCAGCTTGTCAAGGTCCGCCTTTTCTTTCTGGTCAAGATTATCACGGGCTATTTTTTTATCTTCTTTTGATGCGGCAACGGTTTCGCCATTTTCCAGCTTCGCTATTCTCTGCTCCGTCTGCTCCTTCTTGAGCGCATCATTGACATAAATCATGTAGCTTTTCCATGTCGCAATGGCCTCATCTTTTCGGTGCAGGTCTTCGAGCAACAACGCGTGGTTTTCATAAAATTCGGCCGTGTTCGGGTCAAGCGTAGTGGCGGTTTTGTATTCCTTAACGGCGTCTTCGGGCTTGTTTTCTTTTTTCCAGTAAATATTTCCCAGTTGCCAATGAGCGGCCGCGTTATTGGGATTTGTCGTAATGCCTTCATTAAGATATTTTTTAGCTCCCGCGACATTCCCTTTTTCCATGAGACACCGTGCGGCGCCAACATACGCGTCGCCCCTGTTTGCCCCATCAATCTTAATGACCTGCTCATAGAGCGTTACTGCCTTTTCAAATTGGTTTGCATCCTCAAAAAAAGCCGCCAGGTTCATTCGCGCATCAATATTGCTCGGGTCCAACTCAACCGCACGGTGAATGGCCTCGACCGCCTTGCTTCTTTTGCCGAGCTTTTCGTATGCATATCCCATATTGAGCCAGCAATCGGCATTGCGTGGTGAAAGCGCTATGGCCCTGTTATATTCGTTGACCGCGTTCGTATAGCGCTCGGACTGGAGATAAGAAAAGGCAAGGTTTGATTCCGCCTCAAAATTACGCGGCTCCTGGCTTAGCACTTTCCGAAAGACCGTAATGGCTTCGGTATAAGCGCCGTTTTTCAGCAATCCGTTTCCCTGCGCCATCAGTTCCTCAACGGCCTGGCTTTTTGCATCGGAAATGATCAGCAGTGTAAAAATAAAAAAGCCGATTACTCCCATATACTTTTTGTTCATACTGACCCCTCCTTCTTGAAATGGAACATACAATACGATAGATTCTTTTCTTTTGCTTAGGTATGGGCTCGCCGCGGAACAAAGCTACGGGGTAAGCCAACTTTGGCGTTCATCAATAAAGTATATTATTAAACATGCCTGACACAAGTTGTACAATAAAACAAAATTGAATTGTTAGTCTCTGTAGCTGAATTATATACGCCTGCCTGCGCTATCGCTTCGGTAGGCAGGCCTATATAACTCCAACGTACAGAGACTTATCCACTTTGTGGGTTAGGAGAGAGACCATGGGAAACACCGAAAAAGCTTCTCATGTTTACAGCAACCCTCTTCTGGAGCGATACGCCAGCAGCGAAATGTCGTATGTGTTCTCCCCGGATTTTAAGTTTTCCACGTGGCGAAAATTATGGATCGCGCTGGCGGAATGTGAAATGGCCTTGGGCGTGCCGATTACCCCGGAACAAATCGCGGAAATGAAAGAGCATGTGTCGGAGATAGATTATGAAACCGCACGGGCATTTGAAGCCAAAACGCGCCACGACGTCATGGCGCATATTCTTGCCTTTGGGGAAGTTTGTCCGCGCTCCAAACCAATAATCCATCTTGGAGCCACAAGCGCCTTTGTCGGCGACAATACCGATCTGATCCAGATGAAGGAGGCCGGCCTGATTCTTTTGAAAAGGCTGACGGCCATCATGACCGCATTGCGCAATTTCGCCCTTCTTCATAAAGACCGCGCGACCTTAGGCTTTACTCATTTTCAGCCCGCCCAGCTTACAACCGTTGGAAAACGCGCGTGCCTCTGGCTGCAGGATCTTTCTATGGACTTCTCGGCGCTGGATTCATTCGTCGCCACGGTGCCCTTCCTCGGAGCAAAAGGCACGACCGGGACGCAGGCCAGTTTCATGAGCCTTTTCGAAGGCAATTCCGAAAAGGTGAAACAACTTGACGTCATGATCGCCGGAAAGATGGGCTTCACCAACCTCATTCCCGTTTCGGGACAGACATACAGCCGCAAAATAGATGCGCAGGCGGCATGGCTCCTGTCGGCGGTCGCGCAGTCTTTGCATAAATTTGCCAATGACATCAGGCTTCTGCAGCACCTCAGGGAAATCGAAGAGCCGTTCGAGTCGACCCAGGTGGGCTCATCGGCAATGGCATATAAACGCAATCCGATGCGGTCGGAGAGGTTGACCTCCCTGGCGAGGTATATTATGTCGCTGTCAAGTTCACCGGCAATGACCGCGGCCGAGCAGTGGTTCGAACGAACGCTTGACGATTCAGCAAACAAGCGGCTTTCAATCCCATCAGCCTTTCTGGCCGCCGATGCGTCGCTCATCCTGGCTCTTAACATATGCGAAGGACTGGTCGTTTACCCCTCCATGATCTCAAAACATGTCCGCGAAGAGCTCCCCTTCATGGCGACTGAAAACATCCTTATGGAAGCGGTCAAGAAGGGAGGAGACCGGCAGCACCTGCATGAACGGATCAGGCTCTACTCAATGGAGGCCTTGCGGGGAATAAAAATGGACGGGAAAGAAAATGATCTTCTTCAGCGTATCGCGTCGGACCCTGCTTTTCGCTTGACCCGGGCCGATCTTGATACATTATTTAATGTTTCCGATTTTGTCGGCCGGGCCCCGGAGCAAGTCACCGAATTTATCGAGCTTCACATCGATCCGCTGCTCGAAAAAGGGAAAATGTTCGGTAGCATAAAGAAATTTGACGTAAAAGTTTAAGGAACTTCAGTGATTGTCGACTACCACGTCCATACTCCCTATTGCGGACACGCGCAGGGAAAAATGGTTGAATATGTTGAAGCAGCCATTAATGCCGGAATGTCCGAACTTGGTTTTTCCGATCATCTGGGCAGATATTATTTAGGCCGATTGCAGAAAAAACGTTACTGGGATTGGGGAATGTCGGAAAAGAACGTGGACCGTTATTTCAACGAAGCTTTGGAGCTTAAGGAGCTGTTTGCCGGCCGGATTCCCATTCGGGTCGGGTTGGAAGTGGATTATATCGAAGGCGCGGAACATCTTGTCGAACGCATAACCAACCGGTTTCCTTATGATTACCTTTTAGGGTCCATTCATTGCATCCCTGCCGTGGGGTGGCGCCACCTTGCACAATACGCAAAATCATGCATGGACCCCGAAACAATATATCCCTTGTATTTTTCCATTGCGAGGGCCGCGCTACAATCGGGTCTTTTTCAGTCCTTAGCGCACGTGGATTTTGTGTGGAGATATATTGTGTGTCCTAAAACATGGCAAGCGAAACTGGCTAATTACATTTCCGATATCGTTTCCCTTGCCGTTAATTTGAAAACCGATATTGAAATTAACGCAAACGGTTATGTATGGTCACAATCGAATTATGACGACGGTTTTAATCCTTTTAACATTCTTTTAGACGCCATAAGCGCTCAACAGGCAAAAATCACCCTTGGATCGGATGCCCATGCCCCGCAATTGGTCGCTAAATTCTTCCCGGAATTAATCAACCTTCTTAAAAGCAAAGGTATAACCACCGTTTCCATTTTCGACAGGAAAAAGAGGACCTCTGTTTCTCTCGGTTAATGCAAGTCCCCTTAACCTTTTAGACGATAATAAACTGTCGCCTAAAAGCCAAAAGAGCATATAAATCAGTTAAAGTGTTTTTGTTTTCCGCCGATATATTAAATAGGTCGTTTTATGAACGCCTTTTTGGGTCATGGAAATTTATTTATATAAATCTTATAACCATTAAAAAAAAATAAAGTGCTCAATTTTTTTGTCGATGTTATAAACAGAGAGTTTAAGTTTCAGGTCACGGCGGGTACAGGGATGATTAATACCTGCCAACATCAATTCTAACTCCAACAAGGATGTTGGTATGAGAATAAACCACAATATCTCCTCGATGGTAACGCAAGGTGCACTGTATTCAGTGAACCAGGCAATGTCGAAATCCCTTCAAAAACTTTCCACGGGCCTCAGAATAAACTCCGCGTCGGACGATGCGGCGGGTTTAGGCGTTTCCGAAAACTTGCGTACCCAGGTAAATGGACTGCAACAGGCGACAACTAATACCCAGGACGCCATCACGTTATTGAATATCGCGGATGGAGCTCTCAATGAGCAATCAAACATTCTTCAACGCATGAGACAGCTGGCGATACAGGCGAAAAACGATACGTATACCAGCACCGAACGCGCCTATATGGGCTCGGAGTTCTATGCCTTGTACCAGGAACTGGACCGTATTGCAGCAGTCACCAATTATAATAAAATGCAGATATTCGCGACACCTGAAACGGATTATATCGGAACGGCTAATCAAGGTGATACGATTTATGCGGCCGACGACCTGACGGCTTCACCGCATCAGTTGACCGACGAGCGTACTATTTATACTAATCAGAATGAGGCGTTTGGAGGCGGGACGGATTATGCCAGTTCCAATCATTTTAATTTTATGGTCGGCGCGAATTATTCCGCGGAAGACGCGGCCGATTATAATGCCGCGAGCGACGCGTACAACCCCGGCGCCGCGGATATGATCACGGTCCAATTTGCGCAGATGGACACCAATGCCTTATTCAGCCCCGCGCCCGATGACGCCGCCGCCTCGGCCTATTTGATGACGAACGGAAACAATCCGTTCGGCTGGGACCCGGTTAACGATCCCGGCGACCAGGCGTTCTCCGGTTGGGTCACTTCACACACGGCAACGATACAAGATAAGCTTTCTTTTATTGTTGACCTGATAGACGGCAATCCCGTTGAAAACGACATAGAAACCAACTTTTTTCAACCGATGAGCACCGGCCCCGCGACAAACCTTACCGGGCTCAAACGCGTGAACACGATGCGCTCGGAAATAGGCGCAATGACAAACAGGCTCCAGGACTCGGTAAACAACGATCAGACCGGGGTCGCCAACCAGCAGGCCGCGGAATCCCAGATCCGGGACGTTGACTTTGCTTCGGAAACCGCAACCTATACAAGGAACCAGATCCTGATGCAGTCCGCAACGGCAATGCTCGCCCAGGCGAATTCCGTTCCGCAAAGCGTTTTACAGTTGCTCAAATAATACCTCCTGACAATTCAGGTTCTAACAGAAAGGGAAACTGTTAGTTCTCTTTCTGTTTTTGCGTTTAAAGGCGCATCAAATACTCGCACGCTCCCGGGCAGAAAATGTATTTTTAGATAATGGTATTTGATATCGCCACGTTTAAAATTAAAATACAGCGCCGATCTGCCTTTTTCAATTTTCCTGAATCATTTTACAGTGACTATAAAGCCTTTATGTCCATTAAACAAGGACAATGCAATTTTGTTATTACCATTGTACCGTACGATTCCTTCCCATTACCGTCAAAAGGGTTTGCGCGACGACAAAATCACTTTTATTATGAAAATAAAAAGGTGTTTATAATAAAAACCCGGAGGACAATCGCACGTATTAACACGGTCGCAAAAAAAATGACCCTGGGATTTAAAAACGCATGCAGTGAAAAAACAAAAAACCGGGCACTTATGGCTTTTCTAAGGCTGGCCTTATCGATATGCGTGGTCCAGAAGGGCGGGCTGCCGTTTCATTCCTCGGCAATCGCCTTCGGCGAACGCGGAATCGCATTTTCCGGTCCATCGGGTGCTGGCAAATCCACAATTGCGGATTTGCTTGTTTCGCCATGGCAATTATTAAACGATGATTTTAACATCATTCTTCCCTATCGTGAAAGCGCGTATAAAATATATTCGACGCCCTATACTAAACGAAAAACGCTTAAAAAGTGCGTCAACCGGGGCGCCAATTTACGGACGATTTTTTTTATTGAAAAAAGCAAGACCAACACAATCGAAAACCTGCCTTTTAAAAACAAATATATTTTTACGCTTGCCCAAACATTTATGTTCCCGCTGTCCGATTTTTTCGGCAAAAAAATCCTCGATAACGCCGAACGGCTTTGCGCAAGCGTGGAATGCAAACGGCTTCATTTCAAAAACGACGAAACCATCCGTCCTTTCATATTCCGCCATGCCGGGGGCCTGACATGAATTATTCAATAAAAGGCGACTTTTCATCAAAGGAAATAGGGGGCGAGCTGTTCATTTACAACCGGAAGCATTCAACCATAAGTTCGTTCAACGCCACCGGCGCTTTTATCTGGGGCCTGCTCAATAAGGGCCTTGCCATCGACGAAATCTGCCGCCGTTTGTGCGAAGATTACGATGTTTTACCCGCCGAGGCGGCTAAGGATGTTTCTGATTTTGTGAAATACCTCGGCGAAAACGGCATTATTACGTTTCTTCCGGAATAACCAATGGCCGCCGAACCGATATTCGACAAATTGGACCGCATCGCGCGCAAGGGATATCCTTTCATGGCCAGCGTCGAAGTTACCGCGCGATGCAATGCCCGGTGTGGGTATTGTTTTTTAAAAGAGCATTCATTTAACGAACTTTCCACGGACCAATTGTGCTCGGCGCTGGAAAAACTTTCGAAAAGCGGCGTAATCCACATCCACATTACCGGCGGCGAACCATTCCTCCGGCCGGACATACTCGACGTTCTTTCCTGCGCCATTGAGCAAGGCTTCTTTTACTGCACGCTTTTTTCGAACGGAATTTTACTTACCGGAAAGCACCTTGATTTTCTCATAAGAAACCGGGACTTTTTCTCAAAAATACAAATGTCCGTTTTTTCCCATATTGCTGCAAAGAACGACGCTTATTTCGGCGTACCAGGTGCTCTGGATGCGATCATGAAAAACGCTCTTGTATTAAAAGAAAACGGCTTTAGGGTATCGTTTGCCATGAGCATTCTTGATTTTAACATCGACGAAATGGAGAAAACGCGCAAATTCTTCGAAGACCGTGGATTGCCGCTTAAGTTCGGCTATTTTAAAATACTCACCAGCCCCCGGATCGAAAATGTTCTCGCCGACTTTACCACCTATTCCTTTTACAAGCAGTATTTCCTGAGTCTGTATCCAAAAGTGCTTGACGAGTTAAAAGAGCAAATGAAACTCTGTCTGGAGGCGCCCCGCATGACGGACGCCGAGCTTTGCGCCGGACGGTGGACCTCCATTTACATGAATCCCCAGGGCGAATTATCGCCATGTTTGGCCTTTAGAAACTTAAAATTGGGGAACATATTCGAAGACCGATCGCTTCACGAAATTCTTCAGAGCTCCCCCGATTACCATGACGTGTGCGCGCGCAAAAAGGCCGATTTTATAAAGTGTTCGTCCTGTAAGTTTTTTAATTTTTGCTCCATATGTTTTGGCGAAATCCATACTGAAAGCAATTCATTGCATGCGATAAATGCCCAGGTATGTAATTTCGCGCAGGCGTTATACGATCTTATTTGCTGATTTTAAAGGTCGACACTAACGTAACGAGACAAAATAAAGGAATTCTTGGGAGGGAAATATATGCCCGGAGGCGTCTTGCCCAACGGAAAACCGGCATTGACCGATGCAATAAAGACGTTTTTTTTTGAAAATAGAACCAGGCAATGCATGGTGTACGGACTTTCCATGGAACCGTTTTTATCGTTCGGAGAGACCGTTGTCATGGTTCAATACGATGGGCCGCTAAAAAAAGGACATTGCTACGCGTTTATTACGGGAAACACGCTGACGATCCATCGATTCATAAAAAAATCCGGCGATGATTACGCGCTTTTTGCAGGTGACAACAATCTTTTTTATAATCGCGTATTATTGACCGATGTTGTCGGGGAACTTTCCCCTTGCCAAAATACATGTGCGGTATTTATAATTGCAGTTATTAATAGCGCCTTCTGCACGCTCATGCGCATTTTCAGCGAAGAAATCCTAATCCATAGAATACGCAGGCGTATTATAAGGTCAATAACCGGCCCGGCAAGAAAAGAAAGGTCAAGGCAATGAAAAAAAAGTATGAAAAGCCTGAAATGATCATCGAAGTGATGTCAATGGATATGTTGGAGGGCGGGTGTACCGGCCATCAGAATCAATTAAGTGTTTCCAACAATACCACCAAAAAAGTAAGTTGCCCATGCTGTGGCGCCGGCAAATATGTTATCCATACCCTGCCATAGGTTTGAATTTATTTGCTGTTCTTTTTTATGCCGGTCCGAGGCAAACCCTTTTACACTTGTCCAGTATCAAACCGACCGGATCGCGGCATAAGGGAATCTCGACGAACAAGCGTCGGAGAATTGCCGGCAGAAAGCCAAGTTCATGGGTTCCCGCAAGCATGAACAGAATATCGGCATACGTAAATTTTAATGTCTTTTTAAAAACCCGTATCGGCGGAATCTTCACCTTTTTTTCATAGTTCCTTAGAATATGATACATGAACGCCGCAGCGCCGGTTGATACCGCGATTTCCCCGAATTTTGCCCAGTCTATTGATGCGTTTGCCAATAAGGCCACATCATCGAACAGCGCGTCGGAAAAAACCTGACCAATGTGGGAGAACCCGTGACACAGACAGATGGCAAGCGCGTCTTCGGCGCATGGTAATGTCCGATGCCCTTGTTTTGTTCCGCGCATAAACAGCATTTCGGGCGGAAGCAAAAACCGCTGGCGAAAATTTAAAAGCTTATGAATGTCTACATTAATTGTTTGCCCCCTGAACGAATAATAAAAAGCGACTTCGAACGGCCATCCTTTTTTGTAAAGGGGCCAGCTTTTTTTCAGGACCGCGGCGTTCGGGATTGTTGAGAAATGGGAAATAACGGCGTTGAAATCGCCTTCACGGACAAGAATATCGATATCAACCATAGTGCGTGACCTTATCCGTTGCGCCAAACCGGCACAGATAAGATACGCCCCCTTAATGGGCATATAGTCTATGTTTAAACGTTGGAAATGATCATCCAGATCGCGGAGCACATCCTCATACAGGAACTGCTTGAACACCCATGTCGTATCGGCGGCAGCTTTGGACGCCTGAGACATCAGCGGACTCTTGAATAGACGCCGACAAGTTCGCCTTTGTCTACAATATGGCCCTTCATCACATGTTCGATGTCCTTTTTGGTTTTTCCCGCCGGAAGGCCAAGCATACCATCAAGGGCATATATTTTAAAGAAATAGCGGTGCGTGCCGGACGGCGGGCATGGGCCGCCATATCCGATTCGCTTAAAATCGGAAATCCCCTGTTTGCCGCCTTCAGGCAAAGAATCGGTTTTAGGAACGCCTTCGCCGAGTGACGTCACGTTCGCGGGAATATCATAGCATACCCAATGCACCCACGTTCCGACCGGCGCATCCGGGTCATCGCATATGATCACGATGCTTTTTGCTTTTTCCGGAATATTTTTCCACGCAAGAGGCGGCGAGACGTCCTGGCCGTCGCAGGTAAACTTTGCTGGAATCGGTTGACCATTTTTAAATGCCGTACTTTCAATAAGTATTGACATAGCGCCTCCTTTTCCAAAAGAGCAAACACACGAAAAAAACAGAAGAACAACCATGGTTTTTATTGTTCGCATATTGGCCTCCATCCAATTATATCATTAAAATAAATAATAGAGTGACGACATAACCAGGCACGTTGCAAAAACAATCAAGGCGGGAACAACAATATAACGATATGTTGAAAATAATCCTGTTTTAAAATATTCGTTGGTGACAACAAGGCAGACATGCACGGGTGAAAGAATCATCCCGACATAACCGCAGCCATACGCAAAAACGGTGGTCGCAATCACAATATGCAAGGGCTGATTATGCCCGATAAGCGCAAAAACTATGGGAAAGCTTGCGCCAACGAACCCGAACGCGACACCGGTCACCGCACCCGAAATAAAAGGGATGATTGCCATGACAAACAGAATAGGAATACCCATTGCCATGAATTCGTTTTGCATTTGGGAAACGAGCGTCAGCGCCGCCGCTTTGTGCAATGGGCATTTTAAAATGCCCGAAAAGGCCTGAATGCCCAGTATAAGCACCATCATAAACCAGGTATTTTTTGTCCGAAGCATGTGCAACGACGTTTTAAATGCAACCCCGTTCCCGTTGAATATCACCGCCAGGCCCATCACTAGGCCAACAATCATGGCCGCGAGGCTCGCAAGCTCCGTGTCAACGCCTATGCGCGGCAGAAGCATTGACCCGACGATTGACACAATGACTAAGAGCCCGATGGGAATGAGCGTTGACCCTGCGCTCTGAATGTCCAGCCGGGCTGCCTGCGGCCGTCCGGCCGTTTCTTTTTTTACGCCGCGCAGTATAAAAAAATACCCTCCCAGGATAGCTGCAAAAGTAAAGGGCATCTGGACAAGGAAAAAAATTGCAAGGGGCAGGCCGGAATATCGTACTGACAAAAGCACTCCCGGGTACAACGGCCACCAGTATTCCCATATATGGCGGAACCAGTAATTGATGGCGGCTTTGTGCGCAGGGGTTATTTCCTGATGCGCATCGACGGAAGCGACCAAGGGGGCTGAAAAAAGAGCGCCTCCCGGCATCGGAAGCAGGCCGACCAGGGCCGGAAGCCCGCTCAATAGCAGCCTTTTGCTGGAAAACCATTCCGTGAGCGCATCTATGGTTCGCTTCATTTTGCCCGTGGCGCTCAATGCCTCGGTAAAAAACAGCAACAAAAAAATGGCCGCGATGAGCAGATAATTCTGGGGCATCAAAAAACTGGACGCCTGATAGTGCAACCCGGCCAAGCCGGCGCCCGACCACAGGGCAAGCAGTGCCGCCCAAATAAGAATGGAAAAACCAAGCGGCATGCCGAACTGATATAACGCAAGCATTCCTAAAAAGGCTCCGCCCACTTTTACAAATGCGGGAATATTTATAAGCATGTGGTCCATAATCGTTTCACCAGGAAAAATTGCCCGGTATCGCCCTTTAAAATGTGATAATATACCTTGTGCATGCTTCCGTTGCGGCACAATAGAAATCTCAGGGCATTTCCGGCATTTTTAAATAAAAATCAATGGAAACTTAATATATATTCATAGGTCTATTTTGTATGGAGCCAACGTTTTTTTGAGACGGTAACGATATATTTTTTCCCAAAACAGGGAGAATATTAAAAATGGAATTATTGCAGATTTCAAAAAATGATTTCCTTAAGTTTGTTGAATCATTAATGACTGGCTCGACCCAAGTCGTCGGAGTTGTCAAAAAAGATGACCGGTTTATATATGATGTTCTCGATGACGCCAAAAAACTTGCATTGGATTACGATGAAACGCTGCTGCCGCCGAAGTCTTTTATCATGCCGCATAGAGAAACGCTCTTGACCTATAAACCAAAAGATCCCAGGTCATATAAAGAAATCCGCGATATGCAGCCACGGGTCATCATCGGTATCCACCCCGGCGATTGCGCGGCAATCGCGCTTTTAGACCGCGCATTTTCCGAAGGGCGTCAAGACGGCAATTATTGTTCACGCAGAAAACAAACGACCTTGATCGGCATGTATCCCACGCGTCCTTTCAAATACCGCTTCACATCCTCCATGGTCAAGGATGAGGCCTATAAAGCGGCCGATGCAATGCTCGTTGATTGCGGAAAAAATATGTATGGTATCGAAGTAATAAGCCAAAAGGCCGCTCATTTGCTCAAAGGCAGCGCCGCAATAGCCGCTACGCCGGAGATTGCCCGTAAAATCGAGGAAATGAAAAATGCCGTCAAAGACGAGACTGCCCTTCCCATGGACCGTGACGCGGTGCGGACATATCTGTCGGGAAAAGAGCATCACGAAGTGTGGGAAAAGCGGGGCAAAAAATGCTTTTCCTGCGGCTCGTGCGTGCTGGTATGCCCCACGTGCTACTGTTTTGACGTCCAGGACGAACTCGACCTTTCCCTTGAAAAGGGGGAACGCGTCCGTGTGTGGGACGGCTGCACGATAGAAAATTTCGCGACCGCGGCGGGCGGCCACAATTTCAGGAAAACCCCCGCCGACAGGATTCGGCACCGTCTTTACAGAAAGCAAAAATTCCTGTTTGAACGTTTTAACCTGCCCGGCTGCGTGGGGTGCGGACGCTGCAAGAAGGCCTGCGTGCCCGATATCGCGTTCCCTGTCGATATAATCGCGGAAATGAAAGAAAAGGAGGCATGACCATGTGCGATAGCTGTGGCCGGCATGACGATTCGATATACCTTCCGGAAGTGGCAACAATCGTCAAAACAAAGACCTTGACGGACACGGACCGCTTTTTCGAGTTTAAATTCGACAATAAGGACCTTGGGCACAAGCCGGGACAATTTGCCGAAGTCTCGATGCCGGGGATCGGCGAAGCGCCGTTTGGCATTTCATCCTCGCCCTCAAAAAAAGGCGGCATTGAAATGGTCATCCGAAAAGTAGGCAAGGTCACCACTGCGATCCATTCCCTTAAACCGGGCGATACCGTGGGCATCCGCGGCCCTTTCGGCACCGCATTTCCAATGGACGAATGCAAAGGCAAAGACCTGCTGTTTATCGCGGGAGGCATCGGGCTCGTCCCGCTGCGGTCGGCCATCCATTATGCATTTGACAACCGGACGGATTACGGCAAAATAACCATCCTTTTCGGTTGCACCGACCCTTCGAAACGCCTCTTTATCGATGAACTCGCTAAGTGGCAAAAGCAAAAGGATATTCTGTTCTTGGAAACGGTCGACCGCAAGACTTCCGATCAGTGGGAAGGCAATGTGGGTGTCATCACCACACTCTTTCCCAAAGTCAAGGACCAGATCGCCGCCGGGTCAACCACGGCGTTTATCGTGGGGCCGCCCGTCATGTATAAGTTCGTCATCATCGAGCTGCGGAAGCTCGGATTTACCGATAAGGACATTATCGTGTCGCTGGAGCGTCGCATGAAATGCGGCGTTGGAAAATGCGGACACTGCCAGATCGACGGCGTTTATGTGTGCCAGGACGGCCCCGTGTTTTCTCTTGATTCCATCTCGCACCTCGCGGAGGCGCTATAGCATGAAACCGGAAGTCGCTTTTTTCGATTTTACCTGTTGTGAAGGATGTCAATTGCAGATCGCCGATCTCGAGGAGGACATAATCGGGCTTGTCAATCTTGTCGACGTGGTGGAATTCCGCGAAGTGCTTACCGGAAAAGCCCCGCGCTATGACATCGCTTTCATCGAAGGATCCATCAGCAGGCCCGAAGACGAGGAACGGGTAAAAGAAATCCGGGGGCGATCCACGCTTCTCGTAGCGTTCGGCGCATGCGCAACGACCGGCGGCGTCAACAAACTCAAGAACCTCCGCGGCGCCATGGACTCGGTAAAGAAAGAAGTGTACGGAGAAAACTGGGCCATGCCGCACCTTGAAACGTACGCAACGAAGGCCGTCGACGAAGTCGTCAAGGTCGACCTGAAGATCCACGGCTGCCCCATAACACGTTCGGAATTCCTGAAAATCGTCAAGGCGCTCGTCTTCGGCACAAAACCGGAAATCCCCGATTTTCCCGTGTGCGTCGAATGCAAAATGAAAGGCAACGAATGCATGTTCGATAAAGGCCATACCTGCATCGGCCCGATCACACGCGCGGGATGCGGAGCGATCTGCCCGACCAACAACTCATCCTGCGAAGGGTGCAGAGGCGCAGTACCGAACCCCAATAAAAACGCAATGCATGAGGTCCTTGAGAAATACGGTATGTCTCTTGACGCGATTAAAAGGGATTTTACGATATTTTCGATAGATCCGGAGGTCGGGCAATGAGCGATACATCAATGCACATAGAAGTGCATCATATCACCCGCGTCGAAGGGCACGGAAACATCGTCGTCGATATCGACAACGGTACGGTAAAAAAATTGGAATGGCAGGTGCCTGAAGCGCCCCGTTTCTTCGAGTCGATGGTGGTAGGCAGGCATTTCAGCGAAGTAGCGACCATCACATCGCGTATCTGCGGTATCTGCTCCATCAGCCATACCTTCTCGTCGCTTAAGGCGACCGAAGCCGCGCTCGGCGTGCATCTGTCCGAGCAGGCGGAGCTTCTGCGCAGGATACTGCTCTGGGCGGAGCTTTTGCAAAGCCATATCCTGCACATCGGCTATCTTGCCGCCCCTGATCTCCTTAAAGTCAACAGTGTGATTCCCCTGATCGGGACTCACAAGGACGTGGTGTTGCTTATAATCAAGCTGCACAGGCTCGCCAACGAGACCTGCGAGGTCATCGGTGGACGTTGCACACACCCGATCCGCACAGCCGTCGGCGGCTGGACCATGCTGCCAAAGCCGCAAGAGCTTGAAACGCTCAAGAACCGGTGGCGTGAAGCGATCGGGGACATGCAGAAGCTGGCTGATGTTGTCGTTTCGCTCGCCCCCGGACTCCCCAATTTTACACGGGAAACCGAATACGTCAGCCTCACCGAGCCCGGCGGCTATGCCAATTACGACGGCATGATCAAATCCACCGACGTGGCGCAACCCCTGCCGCTTTCGCAGTACCGCGGCGTTACCAACGAATACATGGTGGCGCAGTCAACGGCCAAATGGGCGAAATTCAACAGGCCTTCCTACATGGCGGGAGCGCTCGCCCGCTTCAACAACAATCACGCGCAGCTCACGCCCGCGGCGCGGGCCGTCGCGTCGAAGCTCGGCTTGACCGCGCCGAACTATAATCCATTTATGAACACCGTCGCCCAGGCGGTCGAATGCGTGGTCGGGCTCGAAAACTGCATCCGCTATGCCGACGTGCTTCTTGACAAAGGGCTTAAGGACGAAAAATTCACGGTCAGCGCGCGCGAAGGCCAGGGCGCTAATGCCGTGGAAGCGCCGCGCGGAATCCTTTTCCATGATTACACGTATGATAAGAACGGCATGTGCGTCAAGGCGAACTGCATCATCCCCACCAACCAGAACCACGCCAACATCCAGAAAGACATGGAAAAACTCGTCCCCGAATTCAAGGACAGGGGCAAGGAAGCTCTGCAACTGATGCTTGAGATGCTGGTCCGGGCATATGACCCGTGCATTTCATGCTCCACGCATTATCTTGACGTCAAGTTTGTGTAGCGGAAGCTGCTTTTAAAGCGTAAATTGTTTCTCAGCTATCGCGGGTTTGGGAGACAAATTTTCCAGCGGCTCAATATCCGATAAGAATTCGAAATATTCCTCCAAGTGAGGTATGGTATTTCGACGGGCCGGGTCATATTCCCGTTGACGCAAAACCGATTGTGCATTTTTATCCCAATGCAGAGTAAATCTATTGATCTTCGCCTGTTTTTCCTGCAATTTCTTCAAAATAAGACTCCTGACCATATTTTTTAAAATATTCCCGTACAACACTTTTATTATATGTTGTGTGCAGCAAAATTTCCTTTATATCGGAAAAATCCTTAAATTTCCTTTCCGAATTGTTTTGAATGGCAAATAACTTCATTGCAACAAGGTGTTCAGCGCTTACGACCGGAACCGAAAAGTCCTTGAATATCATCCTGTTTTTTGTTGATTTAAAAATATCATCGGCAGTCGTTCCTTCCACATACATGATATCAACTTTCACCGCGCCAATTGCATGGAGGTGATTCGAAAATGCCGTAGACTTGAGTAATGTTTCAAACCCCAACGATTCAAGGAATGAAATTATCCTGTTTTGGTGTTCTATTCTTGTAATGAAATCAATGTCCCGAGTTGCTCTAACATATCCGTAAGCATATAAAGCAAAGGCACCAATAACACCATAATCCATTTTTTCACGTTTAAAAAAATCAGTCATCGATTCAAAAATATCTTTTAAGCTCATAACAATTTGTCCTATCTATTACATCATCCGACCACCTTCTTACTTTCTTCCCAATACGCATCCATTTCTTCAAGTGATGCCTTATGGATGTCTTTTCCAAGTTCAGCGTATTTGTCTTCGATATAGCGGAAGCGGCGCGCGAATTTCTTTGTTGTCAACCTGAGCGCGTCTTCTGCGCAGATGTTCTTGTGGCGGGCGACATTGACTAATGCAAATAATATGTCGCCCAGCTCTTCTTCGGTCTCACGCTGATTGTTGCCATGGACAGCCTGCCGGAACTCGGCGAATTCTTCCTCGACCTTGTCCAGGACCGGGTTCATGTCTTTCCAGTCGAAGCCCACCCGCGCGACACGCCGCTGCATTTTTTCGGCCCTGAAAAGCGCCGGCAGGGCGTCGGGAATATCATCGGTGAGGTATTTACGGTGCTTCTTCTCCCCTTTTTTGATGGTCTCCCAGTTTTTCAAGACATCCTTCGTTGACGACACCTGCGTATCGCCGAAAACATGGGGGTGCCTGCGGACAAGCTTTTCGTTGATTTCCCGTGCCACGTCATCGAGGGTAAAGGTCCCCGCTTCGGCGGCCATCTGGGCATGAAGGACGACTTGCAAAAGCAAATCTCCAAGCTCTTCCCTCATTCCCGCCGTATCGTTATTTTCCACGGCCTCGAAAAATTCATAGGATTCGTCAAGCAGGCACGACAGAATGCTCTTATGGGTCTGCTCGCGGTCCCATGGACAACCGCCCGGCGCCCTGAGACGGGCAACGGTTTCAATAAATGAGTCAATTTCTTTGCTCATTAATTTTCCTTTTTTTGTAAAATTCTAATTTTATATTTAATTTTCGTTTTCTGCCTTCTTTATTCCGCCTTTATCCTTCCCACACTCCTTTGCCTTGCCGCACCAACACCGGGTCATGGCCGGTAAGATCGACAATGGTCGAATGCGTGGGATTTTCGAGCGGGCCTATATCAAGCATGACGTCGACGTCATGTTGGACGACCGGAATGATGTTTTCCGGGTCCCCTCGCAGACCGCCCGGCATATTGATCGACGTGTTGGCCAATGGTTCCCCCAGCAATTTCACCAATTCCAGACATACCATGTTATCGGGTATGCGCACACCGACTGTTTTTCGCTTGGGAGTGACCTTTTTCGGAACGTAGTTGGTGGCCGGAAGAATAAACGTATACGGGCCTGGCAAATACCGCTTCATCAATTTAAAATGCATATTGTTCATCTTGACGAATTTGCTTACCTGTGAAAAATCCGAGCAGATGAATGAAAAAAGCCTGCCTTTGTCTTTTTCTATGATTTTTCCGATTCTGTCCACGGCTTTGGGGTTTGTGACGCAGGCCCCCATTCCGTAAACCGTGTCGGTAGGATATACGCAAATACCGTCTTCATCCTTGAGAAGGCTCACCGCTTTTTCAAGAAGTCTGCGCTGAGGCGTTACGGGATGAATTCTAAGGCAAATCATGGTAGCCCTCAAGGTTTTAAACCGGCGCTTTTATTTTAAAAGAAAAAACAAATTTTGCATAAGCATAGGCTATGATTTCATCGGAAACGGCCCTGAAACCTTTGCTTGAAACCCACCATTTCCGAGCATCGTAACCATTATCGGGAATGCATATTATTCCCGCCTTGACTTTTTCCCCGAAGGCTTTTTGATATAATAACCAGCTTCGCCGCGAATGCGCCCCCAGTGAAACAACATTGATTGAATGTATCGATAATCCTGATGTATCCATCCATCGTTTTACGTCACAGGAGGCGGCATAGGTCCGATTTTTTCCGACCTCCGGCGTTGGAACCGCAACAATTAAATTGCTGTCTATTCCCAGTTTTCTATATGTTTCGGCGCTCAATTGGGCAAAAGTTCTGTACGCGGACAAATATTCCCCTTTATCCATCGGGCCTCCGGTGGTTATGAGTTTCGCATAATTGTTCTTTTTAAATTCATGCATTGCTTCTACCGCCGCATAATCAGGGAGCCAGCCTTCGACAACCAGCACCTTGGCCTGAATGGGTTTATTTAATGACAGAAACGGATTTATTGTGTGTATAAATACGCAAAATGCTCCGCAAATCACAATGAGAATTAGGAGCCATCCCAAAAATGTCGGAACCGTGCATGTTTGTTGTTTAAATAATCTTATTTTCATGTGTTTTTCAGGTCGTTTTTTTCCCAAAAAGAAGGCTTCTATAAAATAACATTTACGCTGGCGTTATTTTAATTAAATATCCCGAATAGCGCCATAAATACCTAAAGAAATTAGGGAAAAATGTCGACGAATATATTAACCCGCCTGAAGGCGGATAAGATACTGTACGCAGGAATTATCTACGCTAAAAGCGTAGATACTTCAGCTACAGTATCTAAGAAGGACATTTTAGAAGCCTGAAAAACTCTTCAGCAATCAGGGACGATTGCATGACCTGCCAAACCACAGGATCCAAGGAGGGACGAATGGAAAACAAAAAGCTCCAGTACAGAAAAAAAAATACTCTTGAAAGCTTTTCGAGGGACGAGCATATACCGTTTTTAAGCGGCAGACCGCAGCGTGAAGAAACCATCGGCCATGATGACCTCGTGGACCTTGAAATCATTCTCAACACGAACAACACCGTGGATGAGCTTATCTTAGAATTATAAACAATGCTTAAACGCCGCGCGTAAGGTTTCAAGCAAGGTTTTATTCATCAATTTTATAAATCTTTGCTCCAAGCCCGGCGAAGTCCTCCAAAAAACCCGGATAGGTAACCGCGGCCGACTCGGCGGTATCGATGATCGTCTCGCCCTGTGCGACCATGCCCGCGATGGCAAGCGCCATGACCACGCGGTGGTCGCCATGGCCGTTTACATGGGCGCCTGTCAGCGTGCTTCGATGCACCGTTACGCCGTCTTTTTCTTCCTGAATACGAGCGCCCATTTTTTTCAATTCCCGAGTCATCACCGCGATGCGGTCGGTTTCCTTGATCCGAGCCTGGGCAACGTTGACAATGCGGGTGGTATTGCCCGCCAGGCAACCGAGGACCGCCAGGGCGGGCAGGGCGTCGGGCATGGCGTTAAGGTCGAGTTCCTTGCCTGAAAAACCCGACGCGCCCTTAACGACTACGGAGCGCTCTTCTTTGTGCAGAACAACCCCCATTTCCTCGAGAACGTCGAAGACTTTCTTATCGCCCTGCGGGTCGGAAAAATCGGTCCCTCGAATGGTAAGCGTGCTGCCGGTCACGGCCGCCGCCACGGCCGGAAACGTTGCCGATGAAAAGTCAGCCGGTATACTCATGTCGATGGGACGGTACTTTTGTCCGCCAAAAATATGGAACCGTGTCAGATCGCCTGTTTTTTCGTACCTGATTCCGAGCCTATCCAGCCACCACAGGGTGATTTCGACATAGGGTTTTTCGTGAAGGTCGACCACGTTTATTGTCGTGTCGCGATTGATGAGCGGGCAGGAGAGCAGTAGGCTCGAAACGAACTGCGACGAAATTCCGCTGACCGTTGCGCTGCCTCCCTTTAGCGGCCCCTTGATGGAAAATGGAAGGTCGCTGCCTGCGGCTTCGCAGCTATACCGCGCCCCAAGCTGTTGTAAAGCCATAAGCAGCGGTTTTACCGGTCGCAAGCGCAAAGAACCGTCGCCGTCGAATCGACGCGTTCGTTTGCCCAGGGCGGCTGCCGAGGCAAACAGGTTGGTGCTAGTGCCGGAATTTCCCATGTCCAGATCATCCGTCCCAAGATCATAGTTGTTCCCGATCCCGGCAACTAAGAGCGTATCGCCCTTTTCTTCCACATGCGCCCCCAAGCTTTTCGCCGCATTGATCGCGGAAGCGCCGTCACCGCTCATGAGGGGTCTGATGATTTTCGAGGCGCCGCTTGAAAGGGTGGCAATAAGAAGCGCCCGGATTGTGTGCGATTTCGACGGGGGAACGTCGATGGCGCCCGAAAGCGTCGATGGCAGCACTCTCCATTTCATTGGGTAATCTCCTGGATTTCATCAACCTGTTGCTGTAATTCTTCAATGTCGAAAATTGCCTCAGGCGCCTCAATGCCCGTCCAGAGCTTGAAAGAAGCGAGCCCTTGATATAAAAGCATGCGAAGGCCGTTTTGTGTTTTGCAGCCCGCCTGCTGCGCCATGGTCAGGAGTTTTGTGGCAACTGGATTGTAAATTGTGTCGAACACGGTCATTCCGGCGTGAAGCAGTGAGGGATCAATCGGCGATTCATCGATTTGGGGAAACATGCCGATCGACGTGCAATTGACAAGAAGCGAACATTCACGAATGAAACGCACGTGTTCGGGGTCCGACAAAACTGCATGCGTGACGGCCGTGTTCGTTTGAATTGATACGTCACGTGCAAGAGCCGACACACGCGCGGCGTCCCTGCCTATAAGCGTAAGGCTTTGGGGCCGGCGGTTAAGCGCGAGGGCAAAGGCCAGGGTACGGGCAATCCCGCCGTTACCTACTATGACGATACGGCCGTCCGCCGGATCGTGGCCCATCCATGACAGCGCCCTGTAAAACCCCTCAACATCGGTCGTGGTCCCATGTAAAAGGCCATTCTGAAAATACAGGGTGTTGACCGCGCCCGTAACGGTTGATAACGGGGAAAGAACATCGCAATAAGGGAGCACCTGCCGTTTAAACGGGATTGTGACGTTCGCGCCTGAGAAAGAAAGCGCCCGCAACGCAGCCATCGCCGTATGGAAGTTTCGAACCGGCACCATGAGCGGAACGTAGGCATAGGAAAGGCCAAGAACCTTAAAAGCATGGTTGTGTATTTGCGGCGAGAGCGAATGCGCCACAGGATTGCCGATGAGGCCGATGAGTCTGGTGCCGCCTTGAATGGTTTGGGTTTGCATATTATTCGTTCAAACTGGTCAAAAATGCCTTGACCTGGTTGCGTCCCCCGTTTTTGGCGCGGTAGAGCGCCGCATCGGCCTCTTCGATCATGGCAACCGGCGTGGCGAGCGAGTCACGGTAGGTCGTCACCCCCAGCGACGCCGTAAGGCGGCCGTTGGGCATCTGGTATTCGTTGACAAATCGATAGTCATAAATGGCGCTTCGGATATTTTCGGCCGTTTTAAGCGCAAGGTTAAGGGGCTGGCTGGGAAGCAATATGGCGAACTCCTCTCCACCGTAGCGCGTGACCGTATCGTCGGGGCTGCATACGGCATGGAGGATGCGCACGGTCTCGATGAGCGCCAGGTCGCCCTGAATATGGCCATTGAGATCATTATAGATTTTAAAGTGATCGAGGTCGAGCATGATGAGCGAAAAACCTTTTCCCCCATGCCGGGCATTGGAAAATAATTTTTTAAATTCCTCGTCCATGAAATGGCGGTTATATGCTTTTGTCAACTCATCGAGCAGCGACCGGCTTGCCGTGTCAACATACTCGTGGGCGTCCATGATTTTCGGGTTGATGATTTTGCGTTTTATGTTTGTGTAATAGTCAAGCGCCGCGACGTGGATGCCCACGTTACGTCCCAGCTTTTCACTCATTATGAATTTATGTTTCAGCATTTCCTTCCAGTCACGGGTCGCCTCCTCTTCGGGCAACCGGATCTGGAGAAGCGCGAAAATGATGTCACGATAATACGTCCCGGGCTTTTTGCCGATTGTATCGAGGTTGTTTTCGTCGTGCTCGATATGGGATTCGATGTCTCCGCTGGCGATCTCGATCCATTTTGTGTCGGTGAGTTTTTTAAGGTTGTCGATATCGTCAATCGACAGGTTGCTTCCCTCCTGCGCTTCAGGCGAATCCGCGGGCAATCGATTTTCTTCCATGGTAAAACCTTTTTACAAGGGTTAAATTTGAAAGCCCTTCTTACCTCTTCTGCCGGAGGGCAGATAAGATACTCTAAGTCTGAATTATCCACTCGAAACGCGTAGATATTTCAAACGAAAGTATCTAATAAAATAATTAAAGGCCTTCGCAAATAAAGTTCTTGCTTTTTTTCAAAATATATTTTATTATTAATGTAATGAATGAAGTATTACTTAAATCCGTTGTTCCCTCGATCGGGAACATTTTAAAGATGTTCCGCGAAAAAACGCGCAAGAACCAGGGGCAGGTGGCGTCAAAGGCGGGTATTTCCATAAGCATGCTCAGCCAGATAGAACGGGGCGTGGTGTCTCCCTCGATCGACACGCTTTTTTGCGTATGCAAAGCCGTGGGAATGGACATTGCGGAACTTTTCAGGCGAATATCCCCCGAAACCCCTGTCAGGCTCATGCGGACCGGACAGCGACTGAGCACGCAGCATAACGGCGTTCTCTTCGAACAGCTTGCCGCCTCGGCGCACGCCAGTTATCCGGCGGAGATGTTCATGCTCGAAGTGAAACCCGGCAAGCGCATAGGCTTGAGTGGCAGCGGACATGAGGGAATTGAAATGGGATATGCGCTGGAAGGAAAGGCGGTCCTGACCGTTGATGGGGTCGAATTTGAAATCTGCAGAGGCGACAGTGTCTCATTCAACTCAAACCTGCCGCACAGCTTGGTCAACGGAGGCCGGAAAACTTTTCGCGCCGTGTGGACGGCCCTGCCGCCGCATAAGGATTATTTGGAGAGCTGATCAGGATTTTCATGAAAAGACAGGATTTCCATGATTTTGACTATAGAAAAAAGTTATTAATCAATAGAAAATTGAACGGAAGGAAACCCTATGGGAAAAACAATCACTGAAAAAATTTTTGAAGCGCATGTCAAGGACGAACCTTTTATTGGAACGAAGGTGTTGTCGCTGGATGTCGTTATGTGCCACGAAATAACCACGCCCATCGCCATCACCGATTTGCAGGCTCGCGGGAAAGACCGCGTTTTCGATGCGCGGAAAATCAAGGCCGTCATCGATCATGTTACTCCTCCCAAAGACAGTAAAAGCGCGACCCAGGCAAAAATCCTGAGGGAATGGGCGTTTAGAAACGGGATCAAGGATTTTTTCGACATCGGTTCAAACGGCGTGTGCCATGCCTTATTCCCAGAAAAAGGGTTTATAAGGCCGGGATACACGGTCATCATGGGCGACAGCCACACCTGTACGCACGGAGCATTTGGCGCATTTGCCGCGGGCGTGGGCACCACGGACCTGGAGGTTGGGATTCTCAAAGGCGTATGCGCATTCCGTCTGCCGCGCAGCATTCGCATTGATATAACAGGCAAACTGCCCGTGGGTGTTTTTGCCAAAGACCTTATACTGGAAATCATACGTACGCTCACGGTAAATGGCGCCACCGATTGCGTAATTGAATTCAGAGGGCCTGTCATCGACGCGTTCACCATGGAAGAGCGCATGACACTGTGCAACATGGCGATTGAAGCGGGCGGAACATCGGGAATATGCATGCCCGACGCGAAAACCGTTGATTATCTGTGGCCTTTTATCAAGAACGATTATGAAAACGATAAAGCAATGGCGCTCGCTGATTTCAGGAAGTGGCATTCCGACCCCGATGCAGCTTACGAAAAAAGCGTTTCCATTAACGCTTCGGTATTGGAGCCGGTTTCAACTGTTGGCTATAAGCCTGACGAGGTGAAAAAGCTTAAAGATCTTACGGATGTTAAAATCGACCAGGTGTACATAGGCAGCTGCACTAACGGGAGGATCTCGGATTTACGGATCGCGGCAGGCATTATCAAGGGCACGAAGCTGGCCCACGGCGTCCGGGGCATCGTAAGCCCGGCGACACCGGCGATTTTCAAACAGGCGATGAACGAAGGGCTTATCGCGCAATTCATGGACGCGGAGTATTGCGTGACAAACCCAACCTGCGGGGCGTGCCTGGGCATGTCAAACGGCGTTCTTGCGGAAGGTGAAGTGTGCGCATCAACGACCAACCGCAATTTCTACGGCAGGATGGGAAAGGGCGGCATGGTCCATTTGATGAGCCCCGCCAGCGCCGCCGCCAGCGGCATAACGGGGCACCTGACCGATCCGCGGGAATATTTGAAATAACTTTGCCTTGAACCGCTCACTGAGAGAAGTCGCCTGCCTACTGAAGCGATAGCGCAGGCAGGAAGCGAGGGCGTTCCCTTCGGCTTCGCTCAGGGAACTTGGACCATTAATACAATCGAAAGGAAATTGCAATGAAAACCTTTGGGGGCCCAGTCTTGTTTCTGGACAGATCGGACATAAATACCGACGAAATCATCCCTGCAAAATACTTGACCGAGGTGACAAAGCAGGCGCTGAAACCATATCTGCTCGAAGACCTGAAACTGCCTGGTTTTGATAGGAAAAGCGGGGGTTTTTCGAAGGCGCGGGTGATTGTCTCCCGGAAAAACTTCGGGTGCGGCTCATCGCGCGAACATGCTCCGTGGGCCTTGGAGGTAAACGGCATAACCGTTGTGATCGCTCAGAACTTCGCACGCATCTTCAGGCAGAACATGTTCAATTGCGGTATGCTTGCCATCGAGCTCCCGCAAAAAGACATCGATATGCTGTTTGGCCTGCCCGATCCGGGTAGTACGTTGTGCGACATCGATCTCCACGAAAAAACGCTCATTTTTTCATGGGCTAAGGGAAAGAGCACTGCCGTTGGTTTTACGTTCAATGAATTCGATGAAGCGCTGGTCAAAGCAGGCGGCTGGATCGAATTCGCGGACGCAAAATATTAGAGTGTCTATTTGCCTTTACAATATTCGTAGAAAAGGCAAATATAGAGACTCTTATCCGCCCTCAGGCGGGTTAGCAATAATATTTTGGCCGAGCGGGATGGCCAATATATATATTAGCCATATGGGAGGGTCTATGAAAAAATACACTATATTGGCGGTTTTCCTTTTTTGTTCCATAACGCAGGCGCAATGGGCGCCTCAAACACAAAATGGCCCCAATGATAATGACCATTCGCAAGCTTCATGGGTTCAGAAAGGCGCTTCTCAAGCCTGGTTTGATATTGCCATGTCCGGCGATGGCAAATATCAGACGGCCACCGTAGACAGCGGCCACCTTTGGGTTTCAACGGACTTCGGAAATACCTGGGTTCAGAAAGCCGCATTACAATATTGGTTTTTCATTGAAATGTCAGGTGATGGCAAATACCAAACTGCGGTAAGCGGCGGCGACCCTGCGGCCGCGGACGACTTTGGGTCTCTTTGGGTCTCAAAAGACTATGGAAACACCTGGACCCAGAAAACTTCATCGCAATATTGGTCTTACTTAGCAATGTCACGTGACGGAAGATATCAGACGTCAATAGCGGATTATATTTATGTTTCAACGGACTACGGAGAAACCTGGACGCCGAAAGCCTCGGCCCAATCTTGGACATACATTGCGATGTCAAGTGATGGCAGGACGCAAACGGCTCCGGCTTACGGGGATTATTTATATATTTCCACGGATTATGGAAACACCTGGATGCAAAAAGCTTCAGCTCAAAATTGGACTTACACAGCAATGTCAGGCGATGGAAGAATACAAACAACCGCTACGGACGATGGTTACCTTTGGGTCTCAACAGATTGCGGAAATACGTGGGTGCAAAAAGCCACACAACAATCCTGGGCATATATTGCTATGTCAAGTAGCGGAAAATATCAAACCGCGACAGTGTATGATACCAACTATATGTTTGTTTCAACGGACTATGGACACACCTGGATACAAAAAGCTACCCCACAAAATTGGGAAGGCGTAATGATATCGAATGACGGCAGCGTGCAAACTGCGTTAGCGGATAACGGCTATATTTGCGTATCAAAAAATTACGGGGATTCTTGGACACAGCAAGCTACATCTCAAATTTGGTCATGGGTTGCAATGTCCAGCAACGGCAAAATCCAGACAGCAGTGGCATATTATGGGTATATGTGGGAATATGGTCTTGGAACAGATTCCAAAGCGGTTAAAACAAACCATAAAGGGCGGCTTCTGCAACAAAAATGGAAACATGCAAAGATGAAAGAAGCAACTAGAAAATAAAGATGGGGGTTTATCTTAAGATTTGTTTATTTTAAAAAAATACCCAAAAAACGTCCGAATATGTTTTATAAGCCGCCAATAGCTGTGGGGAGACTGAAGAAGCATTTTGAGATACATCGACCTTAAAAAGGGTCGTTGATAAAATCCCTTTATAAAAAGTTTATACTGCTCCTCAAGAAATTCCCGCGACGGAATTCCCCTGGGAACGAAAACAAAATGCTCGCAGTCCATTTTCGACCAATCGTTGTCCAGAGTCCCTTCCGCGTAAATTGAGGCGCCTATGGGTGCGCCGGGGAACGGCGTAAAAGCGGTGATATTAGCGTCCTTCAGCGGCAAAGACTTCGCGAAATCACGCGTTTTAATGATGGACGCCTCGGTTTCTCCTGGAAAACCAATCATGAAAAGCCCCTTGACGTGCATGCCGGCTTCATACAGCATTTTCACATCCTTGCGGATGGCCTCAAGGGTAAGCCCGTCTTTGAATTTGTCAAGCAATGACTGGTCGCCCGATTCTACGCCCACGTTGACCATCCAGCAGCCCGAAGTTTTCAGCATGCGGCACAACTCCGCATCGATATGGCCAATCCTGACGATGCAGTTATAGGAGACGCCCATTCTTTTCTTTTCAAGAATATCGCACAGACGGGCTACACGCGCCCGGTTCGTGGTGAACTGGTCGTCGTAAAAGTTGACATGCCGTACGCCGAAGTCCTTTTTCAGCCAGGCGATCTGTTCGACGGTATATTCGGCGGAGTTCCATCTGAAACTTTTTCCGAACACCGACCGGTCGCAATAAGAACATTGATGAACGCATCCTCGGGAAGAAATTATTCCCGCGCCCGGATGGCGGGGATAGCTGAAAAGCGGAAGGAGATACCGGCGCGGAAAGCCGCTTAAAAGATCGTATGCGGGAAAGGGCAGCGAGTCCATATCGCAGAACGTCGCAGGGGTCGGCCCGTTTTCCGTGAGCGGCCCGTTTCGAAAATACAACCCTTCGATGGAAGAAAGCGGCGCCCCAGCGGCCAGGTTACAAAAGGAATATTCGCCTTCCCCGGCGATAGTATAATCGATCGCCCCGAATTTTTTAAGGAGCGCGCCTTTTCCCCACGAGGCATGCACCCCGCCGAAAACTGTTTCAATGGAGGCTTTCAACCGCTTGATCTTTTCACACACGTCATAAGCGTCATAAAAATTGGAAGTGATCGTGGAAAAGCCGACCATGGCAGGTTTGAAACCGGCAACATGCGCGGCCCATTGTTCATTGGAGACGGTGCAATCGAGCGCCGCGTCAAAGATTCTGACTTCATGTCCCCCTTGCCGCAATACCGCGGCAATCGAAGCCAATCCGATTGGCGGCATGATACAGGCGATGTGGTTTACGTTGCGCGCGGAGCTCGTATAGGTGCTGCCGCGCGGGTAAAAAAGCGCTATTCGCATAGGGTCCGTTATCCTACCAGAAATTCCCACAAAGGGCCTTCGATGCCCTTTGCTCGAAGCTGATTGACTATGGTGACAAGAGAAGGCGGAAGATCGCCCACGATCCAATTACGCCTCTGTGCATTGAATTGCCTGAGCATTGAAAATATCCTGCTCCTGGAAATTTGCGGCGTGATATAGAACCGGGGCTTGAAAAGATCGGCGTTTCTTGAAATAAAGCCTTCCTCACGCGCCAGACCGTCGAGCTTCGTACCGGGATATATACGCATTCCGACAAAAGGAAAATGCACGGTCGTCCGGAGTTTCTTTGAATTGCCAAAGCTTTCCCGAATTGTCCTTTCAGTTTCCGAAGGACCGCCTAGTATAAGAAAGTGCGCATAATGAACTTGTGCCTTTCGCGCCAATTCGCTTGAATGATAGATATCATCAAAACTGAAATGCTTGCCATATGCATCAAGCACGCTGTCGCAAAAACTGTCCGAGCCGAATTCAATATGTTTCATCCCCGCCCGCTTCATAAGATCCATAAGGTCTGCGGTCAACCCCTCCGGACGCAAAAAGCATCCCCATGAAAGCTTGATGTCTTTTTTAATGATACCTTCGCATATTTCCGCAACATGCTTGTTTGAGGTATTGAAGACCGAATCGACCATAAAAAAGTATTTGGCGCCTGACTTTTTGATCCCTTTCATTTCGTAAAATATGTCCTCAGGTTCTCTGTGCCTTACCCGCGTCCCTTCAATGAGCGGATAGGTGCAGTAACAGCACTTGAAACCGCAGCCTCGCTGGGTTTGAATGTTCTGCATAGCGCCTTTACTGCGATACAGGGCCGATAATTTCGCCGGCCGAATTGCGGGCGCGATAAGGTGCGGCGGACACGCTCTCTTTTTGTTGATGACAATTGTGTCGCCGCGTCGAAAAACCAGCCCCGGAATGCCGGAAAAGTGACGCCGAGAGTTCAAGGCGCGTATGAGTTTGCATAAGGCTTGCTCGGCCTCGCCCTGAATGCCGAAATCGGCCCCCGTCAGTTCGAGCATTTGCCGCGGGAATAAAGAAAAGCCGCTTCCTCCGAGCACTATCGGCGAGGAAGACCACTTCCGGATTTTTTTAACGAGGGATGCGATATCGTCCGCGAACACACGCGTATTTTTTATTTGGATATCGTCGAAATTCCTCTGTGAAACCCCTATATAATCGGGTCTGAAACTTCGCAGCACGGGCTCCAGTTCCATGCTTGTATCGAGCATGTCGACGATCTTGACAGCATACGACGATTGCATGAGTGCCGCCGCGACATGGCCGATGCCGATGGGGAAAACGGGATACGGCATCCTGCATCGGTTATTCGTGACCAATAAAATCCGAGCTCTTTCTTGCCTCATATGATTTTCGTGTGTTATATTAGGGTGTCTATTTACCTTTACTGGAACATTCTTTCCGCCCCCAATCGAGCGCTTGCAAGAAAATAATTGTGAACGAGTGCCTTTTCTTAATAATATTTGTATAAAGGAATCCATGACGCCTGAAAAAGTGCTTATCATCATACCGACCTACAACGAAAAAGACAACATCGGGCTTCTGGTCCCCGCCATAGACAAAACCGTCCCGGGCGTCCATATTTTGGTCGTGGATGACGGCTCTCCCGACGGGACTTCCACATTCGTTAGGGATATGGGGAAACAAAGGAGCAACCTCTTTGTTTTGGACCGGTCAAAAAAGGAAGGCCTGGGAAAAGCCTACGTTGCCGGGTTTCACTGGGCACTTTCGCGGGGATACGAATACATTTTTGAAATGGACGCTGATTTTTCGCACGACCCGAAATATCTTCCCGACTTTTTAAAAGCCATAGAACAGAGCGATATCGTCATCGGATCGCGCTATTTAAGCGGGGTCAATGTCATCAACTGGCCCATGAGCAGGCTACTTTTAAGCTACTGCGCCTCAATAGTCGCCAGAATCATAACGGGAATTCCGCTGAGAGATTGCACCGCCGGGTTTAAATGTTTCCGCAGGGCGGTGCTTGAAAAAGTAAAGATCGACAAAATAGATTCATCAGGCTATGCCTTCCAGATCGAAATGAATTACTTCGCCTGGAAAAACAAATTCCGGATAACCGAAATCCCCATCGTATTTACCGACCGGCAGCGCGGCGCATCCAAAATGTCCACAAAAATCATACGCGAGGGGATCATCCTGCTCTGGAAACTGCGCCTCCAATCAATATTCTACAGGACACCATAGTTGGCTCCCAAGGACCCACTCATTTCAATCGTGATCGTGCACTATAAAGTACCCGATTTTTTGCAGCGCGCCCTGCGGTCGCTGCGCCAGGCGCAGCTGTATGACCAATCGGAAGTCATCGTTGTCGACAACGCTTCCCGCGATGATTCAAAGCGCTCCATTACCGAAGAATTCCCGGAAGTCCAATGGATCGGCCTGAAGAGCAATATCGGCTTTGGAAAAGCCTGCAACGTCGGCGCTCAGGGCGCCTGCGGGACCTATATACTTTTTATCAATCCCGATACGCTTGTTTCGCAGAACACGCTTTCGGAATGCCTTGATTTTTTCACCCGCCACGACCATGCCGGCATCATAGGACCTAAAATCCTGAACCCGGACGGGTCTTTGCAGGTAAGCTGCCGCCGCAGTTTTCCCACTCCGCCGGTGGCATTTTACCGGTTGACGGCGCTCAGCAAATTTTTCCC
>Ga0182027_10001913_pt1 | contig 34043 bp, 31 predicted proteins | sample 712E1DmetaG_FD_121300 | JGI IMG/M metagenome (GOLD analysis project Ga0182027, IMG submission 121300) | Permafrost microbial communities from Stordalen Mire, Sweden - 712E1D metaG (Illumina Assembly) | ecosystem: Environmental > Terrestrial > Soil > Wetlands > Permafrost | place: Sweden...
AAGCTCCGCCAGACGGCCTACCAGCTTGGGCGACAGATCCGCGTCAAATAGGAGCTTCAACGCGATATGCGCTCCCGCCCGGTGTGCGAAGCGTAGGCGTATACCGCGGGAAAGTCGGCCTTCTCCAGGTATGGGTAGTCGTCCAGGATCTCATCTTCGGTCATGCCGGACGCCAGCATATCCAGCACGTCCCACACGGTCACCCGAAGGCCCCGGATGCACGGCTGCCCCGATCGTTGACCCGGCGCAACCGCGATCCGGGAGAGATCCACTTTGTCGGTAGTCGCCATAGACACATTATCCCCCAGAGTGCGTCACCCGCCCAGAATCTCCAGATACCGCGCCACCGCTTCAATCCCGCGGAACAGGTTCGGCAGGTGGAACTTCTCGTTGGGCGCGTGCAGGTTGTCGTCGGGCAATCCGAAACCCATCAGCACGCTGGGGATGCCCAGGTACCGGTCGAAAACGCCCACAATCGGAATCGACCCGCCCGAGCGGATGTAGACCGTCTCCTTGCCGAAGATCTGCTTCATCGCCTCGGCCGCCGCCTCAATGTACCGGTTGTCCGGGTCGGTGAGCGATGGCTCGCCCGCGCTCAGCACCTTCAACTCCGCCGTCACGCCTCGCGGACACGCCGCTTTGATAGCTGCGCGCAATTGGTCGGCGGCCTCGCCGGCGCGCTGGTCGGCCACCAGGCGCGTCGAAATCTTGGCCGTGGCGCGCGCCGGAATCACCGTCTTGGCGCCTTCGCCCACAAAGCCGCCGCGAATCCCGTGCACTTCCACCGTGGGCCGCGCCCACACGCGCTCGAAGAGCGAAACCTCCGGCTCTCCCACCAGTTCCCGCGCGCCCATTTCCACTTCGGTGTACTCCTTCTGGTCGAAGGGTAGCCGCGCCCAGGCGGCGCGCTCCTTGGGGCTGGGCGCAATCACGCGGTCGTAGAAGCCGGGAATCTTGATGTGCCCGTCGCGGTCCTTCAGCGCGCACAGAATCTCGGCGATGGCCATCACCGGGTTGGGCGCGGCCCCGCCGTAGACGCCCGAATGCAGGTCGTGATTGGCGCCCTCGACGAACAGCTCGTAGTACACCAGCCCGCGCAGCCCCACGCAGATGGTAGGCAGATCCGGCGCGAACATTTCCGTGTCGCACACCACCGCCGCATCCGCCTTGAGGCGCGGCGGCTTGGTGGTGACGTAGTGTTCGATGTGCTCTCCCCCGGTCTCCTCTTCGCCCTCCAGCAGAAACTTCACGTTCACGGGCAGCTTGCCGGTGCTCTTCATCAGGCCATCGACGGCCTTGATCTGGATGAACACCTGCCCTTTGTCGTCGCATGCGCCGCGTGCGAAGATGTCGTTGCCGCGGATCTCCGGCTCGAACGGCGGCGACTTCCACTCGTCCAGCGGATCGGGCGGCTGCACATCGTAGTGTCCGTAAAAGAGGACCGTCGGCTTGCCCGGCGCGCCCAGCCACTCGGCATAAACCAGCGGATTGCCGTCGCCTTCGATCAATTCCCCGGTCAGCCCCGCCCCGCGCAGCTCCTTCAAGGCGAACTCCGCCGCGCGCCGGATGTCGGGCTTATTCTCCGATAGCGCGCTGATGCTCGGAATGCGAAGGAAGTCCTTCAATCCTTCGACGAATTCGGCTTGGTGCTGTTGAAAGTAGTTCATGCGTGCTCCTGTCACCAGTATCGCGCTACTTGGCCTGGCCTGAATCGAATTGAATCACGTCCACGTCGCCGTAGGCGATCCGCGTGGATCGCCAGCCGGCCAGCTCGGGGCGCGCCGCGAACCACTTGCGCCAGAAACGCGTGGCCCCGTTGCCGCCGTAAAGCAGGAAGCGCCGTTCGGTGGCCAGCGTCTCGCGCGTCAACTCGCCGGCGTAGCGCTCCGCTTCCGGCGAAGTCTCAAAGGGGAACAGATAAGTCTTGCCTGCCACGGGGTAGACCGGCAGGTGCGCGTAGAGGAACCCCGGCATGGCGTAATCCGGCCGCCAGACCGGCGGGCGCGCCTCGATAAACGGGCTCGGACAGATCACCGGCGTCTCCGGGCCGAGCGCCAGCTCGTCGACCTTCCGCGCGGCCCCGCGCCAATCCGAATGCTCGTGCGCCGGCCACAGGTGGCCCCAATCTCCCAGCGCCAGCAGGCCCGCGGCCCCCAGCACGGCCGCCAGACGGTTCAAGCGGACGGCGGGAATGAAACGGGCGACGGCGGCCGTGGCCGTGAGCGCCACCCCCGGCAACATCAGAAACAGGTAGCGGCGCACGAAGACGCTGTTTCCGGTGAGCCAGGAGAACCCGAAGAGGCACACCGGCTGGCACAGCCACCAACCCAGGAACAGAATCCAGGCTGAGTGGGGCGGACCCCCCGGTCCGCGGCCGACGCCCTCGTCGGCCTCCGGCCGATGGCCGGTCAGGGGACCGGCCGCGGACCTGGGGGTCCGCCCCACCCACCTGCTCAGAATCCACGCCGCCGCCGCGCACAGCGTCACCACGTTCCATCTCAGCGAATGCTCGAACTCGTGCAGCGACGGCGGCTTGACAATCACGTGCGCCTTGGCTTCGTGGAACAGCGCCAGCGCGCTAGCCGCCACCGGGATCAGCGCCAATCCCGCCAGTCCGAAGACGGCCGCCGTCCGCATCCACCCCGCGCGCGTCTCTCGGCGCAGCAACCGCGCCAGCGCATACCCCGCGAATACCAAATAGAACGGCCAGAAGATCAGATGGACCCGCCAGAGCAGCCCGGCGAACAAGGCGAAGAACACGCCATCCCGCCAGCGCCCTTCGTCCAGCCATCGCACCAGGAACAGCACGCCCGCCGCCGCCACGCACGTGCCCAGGCCGTAGGGACGGGCATCCACCGCCTGATAATCGATGCCGGAAACCGCCAGGCAGGCGAAGGCCGCGAACCAGGCGGCTTGCGGATGAATCAGCCGGGCGGCCACGCGCGCCACCAGCGCTACCGCGATGGCCATGGCCAGCACCGATGGCAGGCGGTACACCACCTCGGAAGATCCCCAAAGCGCCGCCGCCGCGCGTGGCAGCCAGTAATAAATGGACTGAGCAACCTGCGGCGCCACGGCCAGCGACGGGTCGGCCGCGCCGTGCTTGGCCACGAACACCGTGCCCATTTCGTCGATCCAGAAGCTCGACCCCAGCGGCATGAGCCACAGCCGCACCACGCTCAGGGTCAGCAGCGCGGGCAACAGCGCATCCGGCCCGGCCCTCGCGCGGAGCCGTGCAAAAGTCATGGGCGGACCGGAAACTCGAACATCGGCGCGCGCGAAATTCCCCACTTCGCAAGCAGAAACTGCAGCGAAGTGCGCAATACCCCGAGGCCGTAGACCGAACTGCGCCGGAAGTTAATCGACGAAGCCTCCGGGAAGTACTTCGTCGGGCATGAAATCTCGCCGATGCGCGCCCCGTACATCACGGCCTGCGCCAGAATCTGGTTGTCGAATACGAAATCGTCGGAGTTCCGCTCGATCGGCAGCGCGCTCAGCAACTCCTTGCTGTAGGCGCGATAGCCGGTGTGATATTCGGACAGATGCGCGCCGATCAGCAGGTTCTGGCTGATGGTCAGGAACCGGTTGGAAACATACTTGTAAATCGGCATGCCGCCGCGTAGCGCCCCGCCCAGGAGCATACGCGACCCCAGCGCCAAATCGTACACGCCCGACGCCACCATGCTCGCCATGGCGGTGGTCAGCAGCGGCGAATACTGGTAATCCGGATGGATCATCACCACCACGTCGGCGCCGGCCTCGAGCGCCTTGGCGTAGCAGGTCTTCTGATTGGCGCCGTAGCCCCGGTTCTGCGGGTGCACCTCCACCACCAGGTTGAGCCGCCGCGCCATGGCGACCGTTTCATCGTCGCTATGATCGTCTACCAGGATGCGTTCGTCCACCACGTCGGGCAGCTCGCGGACCGTCGCCTCCAGCGTCTTCTCCGCGTTGTAGGCGGGCAACACCACTACAATGCGCTTACCGTTGATCAATCTTCGAGCCTCGTGGGCGAGCGATGGGTCAATTGGCCCCGCCCGGGGCGGCGGCCGGAGTCGCTGGAGGGAGCGCCTCGTAAACCACGTACGCGAAACGCTTCGAATCGGGCGACCACGAATTCACGTTGATCGTGCCTTGACCGCCGAAGAACGTCTGCAACGTCTGGATCTTGGCTTTCTCGGCGTTGGCCTTCTTGCCCGGCGCCGGAATCATCCGCATCTTGATGCCATCCATCTTGTCGTTGTGATTCTCCGTGCCGTGCGGGAATGAAAGAAAGACAATCCATTTCCCGTCCGGGGACACGTGCGGGAACCAGTCTTCCAATCCGTCGTGAGTGACGCGCTCCGCTTTGGCGTCCTTCGCGCCTGCCCCATCCGGCGGCATGCGCCAGATGTCCCAGCCGTCGTTGGTGGTGCCCAGACGATTGGAGTTGAAATAGATCCAATTGCCGTCGGGCGAGTAGTCCGTGCCATCGTCATAGCCGCCCGTGTCGGTCAGCTTTTCTTCCTTCGATCCGTCCGCCGTAACGCGGTAGATCTCGGTCTTGGTGACTCCGTTGACGGGCCGCTGGCCGATGAACGACAGCCACTTGGCGTCGGGCGAAAAGCCGTGGAAATAGTTAACGCCGGTCTGCGTCATCTGCTTGGGGTCTTTCCCATCCGCCGTAGACAGAAACACCTGCGATCCGCCGCGCCCGGCCGGCGGGGAAGCCGAAAACGCCAGCCATTTGCCGTCGAACGAAAAGCCGTGGTCGTTGTTGCAGCGGTAGGAAGCGTCCAGTCCGAGCTTCTCCGGAACCGCCGGCACGGGACCATCCGCCGCCAGTTTCCACAGCGTGCCCGCCGAGTTGGCCACCAAATATTTCCCGTCGTGCGTCCAGTTGGGCGCCTCCCAAATGACATCGGCGGTGTAGATGACCTTGGTCGCCTTGGTTTTCAGATCGTAAATCGTAATCTTGCTTCGATAGCGAGTCATGGGGCCCCGTCCGCCGCCTCGTCCAGCGCCACGGCCCGGAGCGGGCGTCGGGGCCGGCGGCGTCTGCGCGGCCAACAGGACCGCTAACGGTAGCATCGCGAGAATGCGTTTCATGCGCGTAGTATAGCCCATTGCACGGCGCCAAGAGCCGCGAAGTGGGATTGGCCCCCTCCGTCCGCGGCCGCCGCCCCCGCCGGCCTCCCGCAAGCGCGCTACGCCAGAGCCTGCTCGATGGTGACAATGTCCACCAGCCCGGCGCAGCCGTACAGAACCGGCAAAATGCGCTCCGGGGGGTGCTGGCGGCGCAATTCCGCCACCCGCTCCGTGCCCGCGCGGTAAGCCGGCAGGTACATCCGGCCGAGCAGCGGATGGCGGCCCCACGCGCCGGAGAGTTTATCGGCGCGCTCGGGCGATACCAGGAAATCCTGGCGCAGCGTGGCCGCCACCTCCGCCTGTGGAACGCCCTGGCCCCACGTGAGGTACGACGCTTGATTCTTGGCGTCGTCCTGCAGGAGCGCCAGCAGAACCCCGATTTGCATGTCCGCGTCCGGCAGCTCGCTCACTTCGAGCGCCCCGTGCGCCATCAGGATGGCATTGTTGGCGATGCCTTCAAACAGGGCGGCCGCGCGCGTGTTCATCGTCAGTACCGTGGCTTCGAAGCCCACCTTGCCGCGCGCATAGAGGTTCTGCAGGTAAGCGAACGTGGTCACATGGCCGGGCACAACCTCATGACTGACTAACTGGAGGAACTCGGGAAAGGAAATCTGAAGCGAGGCGTTAATCTCATAGCTGGCCTCGTATTCGGGGCTGCCGTCGGGGCGGCGCGCACGGCCCAGGTAATTCATGGATCCGGAAAACCAGGCGTCCTTGATGGGCAGGAACTGGATGTTCGCGCGCGGCACGGCATGCATCTCGGCAGGCAAATACGGAACCACGTTGGCGGCCGTCAATCGATCGAAATACGCGATGACCGCCGCGCCCAGGCCGCGTATCGAAGCCAGCGGGACCATGTGCGATCCGCGCCAGGCGTCCACCGCGGCCAGCAACTCCGAGCGGCCCGGCGAAGCGTAGCCGGCCTCAGCCAGCAGTTCCGCGACTCGCTCGCGTTTGGCGATGGGGTCGGAGGGTTCCGGCAAGCGCCCGGTGGAGGCGAGCACGCATCGCTCATAAGGTACTGGCTCGCCTTGACCCAGAATTTCCATGGCCAAGTCCCACATGGTTTGGAAACAATCGGCCAGCCCCGATAGATATGGATTTCCGCCCCCAAGCGCACCGATAGCGCCGGGAATATCTACCGCGGCCAGATAGGCTTGGATGGCGGCGGCGTCCGGCGTCTTGGCGGACACGCCTCCCGATTCGCGTACGCGGGCGGCGGCCGGGTGCGTGTATGCCACTGGGAGCGGCTCGCCGGAGAACCACGAATCCGCGATGAAGCGTCCGGTTCCCGAGGCGCACATCGCGTCTCCGCCCCACAACGTGTCGATGCCCAGAATCGCGTTGCCCACGGTGTCGTTAAAGCTCGCGCTCATCGTTCCACCTCCCCATTCCGGCTCACCGACCGGAACCAAAAATAACCGCACAGCGCCACGAAGAACGCGGCCGAAACCATCTGGGATGCCGCCTCGTTGCCGTAGAACGGCGTCCTGATCCAATCTTCGCTGAAGTTGGGCTTCAGCCGGCAAGCCGCCCCCAACACGCCGCCCAGCGCGCCGCCGGCCATCAGCCCCGAGGCGATAATCACGCCGCGTTCCCGCACCGTGGCTCCCTGCCGCCCGCCCAATTGTTCGGATCGCTTGCCCACGAAGTGCGCGATGCAGCCGCCCACCAGCGCCGGCGTGTTCAGCTCCAGCGGCAGATACATGCCGAGGGCGAAGACCAGCGCGGGAACGCCGAGCATCTCCATCACGATGGCGATGGCCCCGCCCGCTCCGAACAGAATGTAAGCCACCGGCTGGCGGCTCATGAATCCCTCCACCAGCGCCTTCATGATGGAGGCCTGCGGCGAGGGCAGCACGACCCGCAAATCCCCCGGCGCGGCGTCGCCGAACTGAAAGGCCCGCGCCAGCAGAACGATGGTCAGCCCAACCGCGATGGACGACGCCGCCACGCCCAGGAACTTGACCTTCTCCTGAGCCGCCGGCGTCGCTCCCAGCCAGTAGCCCGTCTTAAGATCCGTGATGGCCTGCCCGGATATCGAAAGCGCCGTGCACACCATGCCCGCGATGGCCATCACGAAGAACATGCCCGTGGCGCCGGAAAGCCCGAACCGCAGCAGCACCACGCACGAAATGATGATGGTGAGCATGGTCATGCCCGATACCGGGTTGCGCGCGGTGGTGGCGATGGCGTTGGCCGCCACCGAGGTGAAGAAGAAGGAGAAGAGCAGCGTCAGCGCCAGGCCGGCCAGGACAATGGCCGGCGACGCTTTGAGATTGCCCAGAAATCCCGCCACGCCGAGGGCCGCCACAATCACGCCCAGCAGAATCGACATCACCGGAATATCGCGGTCCGTCCGCTCCGCCCCCGCGCCTTCGCCCCGCCGGAACGTGCGCAGGGCCACGCCGAACGACCCAGCCACGATCCGCATCGATTTCAGGATTCCGAAGATCCCCGCCGTGGCGATCGCCCCCACCCCCACGAAGCGCACGTACCCGCGAAAGATCTGCGCCGCCGTCATCCCCGCAATCGGCGCCGCCGCCGGGTAGACCGGAACGTCGATGTGCCGTCCGATCATCCACACCAGCGGCACGAGCACCAGATTCGAGAGCACCCCGCCGGCGCACAGGATCATCGAACTGCGCAGCCCCATCACGTAGCCGAGGCCCAGGATGAAGCCGATCGCGTCGAAGCTCACCGCCACCCGCGCACGCTCCGCCAGCGCGCGCATGACGCCCGTGAACTGGAAATCCAAATACTCCTTCCATACGTGAAAGGTGGTGACCAAAAAATCGTAGACGCCCGCCATGGCGGTGGCTTCGAGCAGCAGCCTGGCCTGCGCTCCCCCCTTCTCGCCGGTGACCAGTACCTCGGTGATGGCGGTGGCTTCGGGATACGGTAGCAGCCCGTGCATCTCGCGCACGAAGTAGCGGCGCAGCGGGATCAGGAACAGCACGCCCAGGCATCCGCCCGCTAGACAGATGAAAATCGTCTGCGTGGGGCGCGGATCGAGCTTCAAGAGGTAAAGCGCGGGCAGCGTGAAGACGGCTCCCGCCACCACCCCGCCCGCCACTCCACCAATGCCCGTGATGATGACGTTTTCGAGCAGGCTCGACCGCCGCGGATAGAGGCGCGCCAGCCCGATCGCCAGAATGGAAATGGGAATCGCCGCTTCCATCACCTGCCCTACCTTGAGCCCCGAGTAAGCCGAGGCCACCGTGAAGACGACGCACAGGAACACGCCCCACGCGATGGAGCGCGCCGTCAGCTCCGGAACCGCGGCCCCCGCCGGCACAACTGGCTGGTAGACCGCTCCCGGCGGAAGCGGCGTGTAGGCGTTCTCGGGGAGCCTCTTGGCTGCGGCGTCGCCGTCAGGCATGGCGCGGACCTCCTGGAGCAAACGGGAATCCGTATCGTACTACGTTTCCGGCGGATGAAAGCGCCTGCCTGCCCGTCATTCCTCGGGCAGTGGCGCAGCCACCGCGTCCAGCACCTCTCGGACCTTACTGGCAAGCGCCTCGGGGAGGAAAGGCTTCCTCAGGAACGCGACCGACAGGGGGAACCCATGCTGCACCAGGGATTCCTCGGTGTGCCCGGAGATATAGAGCACCCGCATGGACGGCCGTAGCGGCTCGAGCTGCCGAATTAAACTCGGGCCGCTGATCTCCGGCATCACCACATCCACCAGCGCCAGATGGACGGGACCATCGTGGGACTTGGCCAGCTTGATGGCTTCCTCGCCGCCGCCCGCCTCCAGTACGCCGTACCCGCGCGAGGTCAGCAGGCCGGCGATCAGCTTGCGGACGTGCACCTCGTCTTCCACCAGCAGAATGGTCTCGGCGCCGGTCTGGGCCGCCGGCGCGCTGGCTCGCTCCGCCGCCTCCGGCCGCGGTTCGCCTTCCGCCACGGGCAGGTAAATGCGCGCCGTGGTCCCTTTGCCCAGTTCGCTCAGCATCGCGATGGCGCCGCCGCTCTGACGAACGATGCCATACGCCGTCGCCAAGCCAAGACCCGTGCCGCGGCCCGGCGGCTTGGTGGTGAAGAACGGCTCGAACAGATGGCTCAGGGTGTCCTCGTCCATGCCGGTCCCGGTATCGGTGATGGAGATGGCCACGTGCACTCCCGGCTGCACCCCAAGCTGTTTGGCCGTAAAGGTCTCGCCCAAATGCAGCGTCGCGGTTTCGATGGTCAGCTTGCCGCCGTTAGGCATGGCGTCGCGGGCGTTCACCACCAGGTTCAAAATGACCTGTTCCAGGCCCCCTGCGTCTACCTCCACTACGTCCCGCGTGGCCGCCGGAATGGCCACCAGTTCGATATCCTCGCCGATCAGCCGTTGCAGCATCTGCTCGATGCGCAGCACCAGTTCGTTGATGCGAACGATGTGCGGCGCAAGCGGCTCGCGGCGGCTGAAGGCCAGCAGTTGGTGGGTCAATTGGCCGCCGCGCTCGGCCGACCGCTGGATTTCTTCGAGAGAGGCCTGCTGCGTCTCGTTCAGATCGCCGCCCGCCAGCAAGAGGTCGCTGTACCCGGTGATGATGGTCAGAAGGTTGTTGAAGTCGTGGGCCACGCCACCCGCCATGCGGCCCACCGCCTCCATCTTCTGGGCCTGCCGGAACTGCTCCTCCAGGCGGGCGCGTCCGCGGCGCATCTTGACGGTGCGGATCTCGCGTTCCACCGCGGCATTCAGCCGCATCAGGGCCCCACGCCTCAGGTGGTCGGCCGCCCCGGCCTTGAGAACCGCCAGAATGTCCGCCTCGGCGAGCTCGCCCGATACGACGATGAGCGGCAGGTCGATGCCCTTCTCCGTGATGATCCGCAGCGCTTCGAGAGCCCCGAAGTCGCCCACCGCGAAATCGCTGATGGCGATGTCGCAGCCCGTCCCCAGCGCGGCGTTCAGTTCTTCGCGCGTGACCGCGACCTCGAATGCCGGATCGTAACCGCCGCGGCTCAGCTCGGCGGCGATGGCATCGGCCCCGGTTTCGCCGATAAACAGTATCCGCAATGGGTCGGGCATGAGATCGCTTGGATTCCTTACCTCATCGGCGGCGAACGCGGCGTACGGCCGCGCCTACATCGGCAACTGCCGGGCCAGCGCGGGGTATGCCGCCTGCACGAACTGCACCGCAACCTTAATGCCGGCCTCGTCGGCGCCCCCGCGAACCGGGACTTGGACCTTCACCACCGACGTGTCGCTGCGCCGGTATCGAATCGCATCGGCCACCAGCCAGAACTTCGCCGAGAATTCGTTGGCCACGATGCGGCCGTGGCTCTGGTACCAGTACAGCACCACCATCTTGTCTTCTCCCCGCGCCACCACGTATTCGTTGGCGACCAGCGGGGCCGCGCGTCCGGGCACGTCGATTGAGATGGTCGTGGGGGGCTGCGCCGGCTCGAACCCCGAACCCGGCAAACAGTTCTTCGGGGAATGCGGCGTGGCCCCCGTGCGTTGCGTCTTGAAATAGGCGATATAGAAATACACGCCCCCATCGCCCCCCGGGCTTAGGTACTCCCGGTTCAGAATATCGTCCGCCTTGAGCACCGCCAGAGTCTCCGCGTCGACGGGGATGTCGCCGAGGCTTCTCCATCCGAAAACCTCCGTCGGGAATCGCGCTAACGGAATGGCCGGCGGCGTCAGCTCCGGCCGCGAAGCCACGGCGTAGTAGACCCCGCCTTGAACCGCCAGCAGGAGCGTCAGCCACAGAGCGTATTTGCCTCTAAGAAAGCGCACGGGCCCTCCTTGATTCCAGGTAGCGGAAAACCCGGACAGTCGCCCGGTGGAACACGATAAGAATCACCAGCGCCACCATGAAGATGATCCACCCCGAAGCGGTGTGGAAAATCCCCTCCGCCAGCTCCGGCTTAATCTGCGTCATGACTCCCGCCAGAGTCACGCGGCTTCCGTTGGCCACGATGGCGATCGGAATCGTGGCCAACAGCAACAAGATTCGGATCGAGCGCCTCGTCTCGAAGAAATAACCGTAAACCAGAGATAGGAACGTCAGCGAAAGCAGCGAGCGGATGCCGCTGCACGCCTCCACCACCGAGAGGGATTGGTTCGGCAGCACCAGCACGTTGCCCTCGCGCAAGACCGGAACCGCCAGCACATCGAGCGCGTGCTCCGCCAAGTTGCTAGCCAGAAGCTGCAGCTTGAATGTGACGCTGTTGTAAATCACGGCGGGAATCGGCACCATGAAGAAGCATAGGAACAGCGGGAAGGCCAGCTTGCGCAGCATTTGCGTGCCGCACAGCAGCCACACGGCCCCGATCAAAGTGATCACGAACGCCGTGCGCGTCAGGAATAGCTCCACGGCCAGCGTCCCGATCCAAAGCTGTAGCGCGCCGAAGGCGACTACGGCTAAGCCCCACAAGTTGGGCCGTAGTTTCGTGGCTAGTATCTCTTCCCGCCGGGTCCAGACGATGTATAGGGCGATCAGCGGCACGAAGAAGCCGTGGCTCATGTCCGGATCGTCGTCCCACTGGCGCACCAGCGCCAGCAGGATCGGAGCGTAGCACGCGATGGCCAGCGCGCCGAACCAGGCGATCTCAACCCAGGCGAACCGGGGTTTGCGGGTCGTTTCCACAGTCGGCGTCATAACTATTAGACATTCAATATCATAGCAGCCATCCCATGGATTACTTGGGGCCGCCGCGGCCTTGGTGTATTCTAAAGTATCAAGGGAGGCGGGCATCGTCAAATTCTGCGCGCTGGCCAGCGGCAGCTCCGGGAACGCCGCCCTCCTGGCCACCGAAAATACGCGCATCCTGCTCGACGCCGGGCTGAGCATGCGCGAGCTTGCCAAGCGGCTCGCCGCCATCGGCGAGAAACTCGAGGACGTCGACGCCATCCTGATCACCCATGAGCATTCCGACCACGTGGCCGGCCTGCCCGTGCTGGCGCGCAATAAGGAGGTCCACGCCGTCATCTTCATGACCCGCCTGGCTGAGCCGGCCATCGATTGGGGCCAACGCCCGCCCGCGCGGCTGGAAAAGTTTCAGGCTGGCGCAAGCTTCCGCATCGGCGATATCGAGGTCCGCAGCTTTGGCGTGCCGCACGACGCCTTGGACCCCGTGGGTTACCATTTTGAGGCCCAGGGCGTGTGCCTCGGCGTGGTCACGGATCTGGGCTACATCCCCGAGTCGGTCAAGTTCCATCTGCGGCGCACCGATCTGCTGCTGCTCGAAGCCAACCACGATCTGGATATGCTGAAGGTGGGGCCTTACCCGTGGTCCGTCAAGCAGCGCGTCATGAGCCGGGTGGGCCACCTGTCGAACCTGGTGATGTCGGACTACCTGATGGGCGATCTCGATTCTTCCACCGCCCACCTGGTCCTGGGCCACATCAGCGAACAGAACAATCACCCCGAGATCGTACGTCTGGTGGCTACCCAGGCCCTCGAACGCCGCGGATTGGAAACACGGCTATCGATCGCCAGCCAGCGCGCGCCGACGGAAGTATTCCGGTTCTAAGAGGATTCATGATTCCCCGATATACGCGGCCCGAGATGGGCCGGATCTGGAGCGACCAGAACAAATTTCAGCAGTGGCTCGAAGTCGAATTGGCGGCTTCCGAGGCCTTGGCCGAGCTGGGCGTGGTCCCGGACGAGGCCGCGCGCCTGCTCCGCGCGCACGCCCGCTTCGACGTCGGCCGCATCCTCGAAATCGAAAATGAGGTGAAGCACGATGTCATCGCCTTCACCACCGCCGTCGCCGAAAGCATGGCTGCCGCGGGTCATGCCGATGCCTCGCGCTGGCTGCACTACGGGCTGACTTCGAACGACGTCGTCGATAGCGCCCAGGCGCTCCTGCTCGGGCAGGCGTCGGCCATCCTGCTGAGCGGCCTGCAGGGGCTGCGCGCCGTCCTCAAACGCCGCGCGCTCGAGTTCCGTGGCGCCGTGCAGATCGGGCGCACCCACGGCGTGCACGCCGAGCCGATCGTTTTCGGGCTGAAGTTCGCCATCTGGTACGAGGAAGCCGGGCGCGACCTGGCGCGCGTGGGCGCCGCCGCCGAAGACCTGCGCGTCGCCAAGATCTCGGGCGCCGTCGGGACCTTCGCCCACATCGGGCCGGAAGTGGAAGAGCGCATCTGCGCGCGCCTGCATTTGGCGCCGGCGCGCGTGGCCTCCCAGGTGATCCAGCGCGACCGCCATGCGGCCTTGGTGGCGGCGCTGGCGCTGGCCACCGCGCTGTGCGAGAAGATTGCGCTCGAAGTCCGCCACCTGCAACGCACCGAGGTCCGCGAGGCGGAGGAATATTTCGCGCGCGGACAGAAGGGCAGCTCCGCCATGCCCCACAAGCGCAATCCGGTCGCCTGCGAGCAGATCTGCGGCTTGGCGCGCGTCGTCCGCGCCAACGCCCAAGCAGCCTTCGAAAACGTGGCTCTCTGGCACGAGCGGGACATCTCGCATTCTTCGGTCGAGCGCGTCATCCTGCCCGACTCCACCATCCTGACCGACTACCTGCTCGCCAAGACTACCCAATTGGTGGACAAGCTGCTCGTCCATCCGGACCGCATGCGCCGCAACCTGGAATCGACCCGCGGCCTGGTGTTCTCCGGCCAGTTGTTGCAGGATCTGGCGGCCGCCGGCATGCTGCGCGAGCAGGCCTACCGCGTGGTGCAGGCCCACGCCATGCGCGCCTGGGAGGAGGAAGGCGATTTCCGCGCCGCCATCGAAGCCGATCCCGAGATTCGCGCCGCCCTTTCGCCCGCGCAAATCGCCCAAGCCTTCTCCCTCGAGCGCCAGCTTCGCAACGTGGACAAAATCTTCGATCGGGTTTTCCCATGAGAATCCTCGATGTCGGCTGCGGCATTCGCAAGCAGCCCGGCGCCATCGGCATCGACCGCAACCCCGCCAGCCGCGCCGACGCGCTGGTGGATCTGGACCGGCCGCCCTACCCCTTCGCCGACGGTTCCTTCGATCGCCTGACCGCCATCCACGTCATCGAGCACGTCGGCGACGTGATCGCCGTCATGGAGGAATTCCACCGCCTCGTGCGCCCCGGCGGCGCCGTGCGCATCGAGACGCCCCACTACACCGATTTCAGCTCCTTCTGCGACCCTACCCACAAGAGCCATCTGAACAGCTTCAGCTTCCGCTATTTCGGCGAGAACCACGGCGGTTTCGGCTATTATTCCAAAGCCCGCTTTCGCGAAATCTCCGTGCGCGTCAAATTGCTGGCCTTCTGGCGATGGCTCGGCTTCGAATTCCTGGTCAACCGCTTCCCCCGCTACCGCCGCTTTTGGGAATACTACCTCTGCTACGTCGTCCGCGGCAAAAGCATGGAGTTCGAATTCGAAGTCCTAAAGTGAGAGTTTCCGCCCGCATCGCGCACAATATGAATAGGCAGTACCTCTATGCTGAACCTGCTCTATCGCGCGGCGGATGCCCTCAGGCGGCGCGCTCTGGGCGCCGACCACGGGCGCATTGGCGAAGACCTGGCCCATCGCTACCTGCGCCGCCGCGGGTGCGCTGTCGTGGCTCGCAATTATCGCCCACCCTCCGGCGCCGTCGAAATCGATCTGGTGGCGTGGCACGGTCGGACGCTGGTCTTCGTGGAAGTCAAAACGCGCTCCACCGAAGATTTCGGCGCCCCGGATCGCGCCGTGGACCGGGAGAAGCATGCCTTCGTCGAGCGGGCCGCCCGCGATTACGCCCGCCGCGCCGGCGTCGAGTGGAATCGCACCCGCTTCGACATCGCCGCCGTGGTCCTCGAGAAGCCGCCGCGCATCGAGTGGATCCGCGACGCCTGGCGTAGCGGTTAACGGCTGCCGCCACGCTATAATCGTCTGTTGCTCGAAACCCGTTTCGGAGGATTATCCCCGCTTGCCTGAATTGCGTAAGGACCCCATCACCGGCCGATGGGTCATCATCGCCACCGACCGCGCGAAACGTCCCGGCGATTTCATTCGCCAGACGGTCCCTCCGGCCAGCGCCAGGGTGTGTCCGTTCGATTACGGCAACGAGCGTAAGACGCCGCCGGAGATCCTCGCCTACCGCGACAGCGGCGCCCGCGACGAGCCTGGATGGCGCGTGCGCGTCGTGCCCAACAAGTTCCCGGTCCTCGGAATCGAAGGCGAACTGAACCGTCAGGGCGAGGGCATGTACGACAAAATGAACGGCATCGGCGCCCACGAAGTCATCATCGAAACCCCCGACCACGCCGCCACCCTCTGCGATATGCCCGAGCGCCAGATCGAAGAGGTGCTCTGGGCCTTCAAAGAGCGCGTCAACGACCTTAAGCGCGACCGCCGCTTCCGCTACATTCTCCTGTTCAGGAATTACGGAGAAGCCGCCGGCGCCAGCCTCGAACACCCCCATTCGCAGCTCATCGCGCTGCCCGTGATCCCTAAGCGCGTCAAGGAAGAGGTGGATGGCGCCAAGCTGTTCTACGACCTGAAGGAGCGCTGCATCTTCTGCGACATCATCCGCGAGGAGAGCGCCGACGGCGCGCGCCTGGTGACCGAGACGGACCGCTTCATCGTGCTCGAACCCTACGCGCCGCGCTTCCCCTTCGAGACCTGGATTCTGCCCAAACGCCACGAATCCCACTTCGAGGAATCCGACGCGCCCACCCTCCAGAACCTGGCCTGGATCTTGCGCTCCACCATGCGCAAGATCGACCGCGCGTTGGAGCGGCCGCCCTACAACTTCGTGGTGCACAGCGCGCCCGCGCAGGAGGCCCCGCTGGCGCACTATCATTGGCACCTGGAAATCATCCCCAGGCTTACCAAAGTGGCGGGCTTCGAATGGGGCACGGGCTTCTACATCAACCCGACCCCGCCGGAGGAGTCCGCCCGTTTTCTGCGCGAGGCGGGCATCGGCTAGGACCGGTTGCGCCAGCCGGCCGCCGTCTGGTATAAACGCTTATCGTCCGAGCCTCAGGGTGGGCCCTCCAGCCATGGCGGAGAAGAAAAAGAGTTCCGGGACCAGGAAGAGCGATAGGCCAACGGGAGGTGCGCGGGTTCCGGCGGCGGCCGCTCCGGCCGCGCTCGATGGACCTGGCCAGCGCGCCGCTTTCGAGGCCGCCATGAAGCTCTTCCACGCGCGCAACCTGAAGGAAGCTCGCGACCTGTTTCTGCGCGCCACCGAAGGCCCCGAACGCGACGTCGCGCAGCGCGCCCAAGTGCACGCCGCCATGTGCGGCCGGCGTCTCGAGCAGACCGCCCCCACCCTGCGCACGGCCGAGGAGTTCTACAACTACGGCGTGGCTCTGCTCAACGCCAGGGACGTGGGCGGCGCGCGCGAGCATCTGGAAACCGCCTTGCGGCTGGCGCCTGGTTCCGACCACATTCACTACGCCCTGGGCGTGGCGCTGGCGCTCGCCGGAGACGTGGCCGGCGCGCACGAGAATGTGCGCCGCGCCATCGAACTGGAGCCTCGCAATCGCATCATCGCCCGGCGCGACGCCGACTTGGCGCCGTTGGCCGGCCAGCCGCCGTTCGACGCGCTGCTCTATCCTGAGAAGAAGGTCTGATACTCCGTCGAAGACCACACGCCGTTATCCCCATGCAAGACGCATCCCCATTGCGCGTGGTCGCCATCGGCGGCGGCCACGGTCTGGCGGCCCTGCTCGAAGGGCTCAGAAGCCATGCCAGGGCCAGCCATGCCGCGCCGCCCGCCGTCGATCTCACCGCCATCGTGACCGTCACGGACGATGGCGGCAGTTCCGGCCGCTTGCGCCGCGAGTTCGACGTGCCGCCGCCGGGCGATATCCGCAATTGCCTGGTGGCCCTCAGCGAAGATGCGGCCCTGCTGGCAAGCCTCTTCCAATACCGCTTTCAGGCCGGCCGCGGATTGAAGGGACACAGCTTCGGCAACCTCTTCCTCACCGCCCTGACCCAAATTGTGGGCAATTTTCCGGATGCCGTAAAAGTCTCCGCGGAAGTGCTCAAGATCGCCGGGCGAATCTATCCCGCCACCGCCGCTAGCGTGGCCATCGAGGCCACCCTCGCCAATGGCGCGACCGTGGTGGGCGAGAGCCGCATCGGCCGCAGCCGCCAGCGCATCCGGCGCATCCGCCTGATTCCACGCCGCGCGCCGGCGCTGCCCGCCACCCTGGCCGCCATCCGCGAGGCCGATGTCATCACGCTCGGTCCCGGCTCGCTCTTTACCAGCATCGCGCCCAATCTGCTCGTCGATGGTATCGCCGCGGCCATTCGCGAGTCCTCCGCCGTCAAGGCGTATTTCGTGAATCTGATGTGGCAGCCGGGCGAGACCATGGAGTTCCGCGCCTCCGACCACATTCGCGCCGTTCACCAGCACGCCGGCGGGAAATTCCTGGATTACGCGGTCGTGAACTCCAGGCCCATCCTCCCCGCCATGCGTAAGCGCTATGCCCGCCAGGAGGCCCTCCCCGTGGAAAACGACGTCGACGCCATCTTCGCCATGGGCCTCAAAGTCATGGCGGCGAACCTGGCGCAGCACACCGACAAGGTGCGGCACGATCCCGCCGCCACCGCCGCCGTCGCCATCAAGCTGGCCCAAGAGGGCCGTCGCCGCCGCAACGCCCGCTAGTCCCGTGGAGTGGCCTTTTAGGCTGCCACGCCGGCGTCCTTGCCGGCGTCCTCTGCCCCTACCGCCGAAGCTCCCGCGCCCACAGCGGCGGCTCCCCCCCAGGTTCGACCCGCCAGCGACTCACCAGGCGCCCCGATTCCACTTCCCGTAGCACGCATTCCGCCGCGCCCCCGTGCATAGGCCCAGTCGAGTAAGCGACCCGTTTCCCGCCGTCCTGAAATTGCCAATCCCAGATCGTCTGCTCCGTGGTGAAAGTGTGCAGGACGCTGTGCCATTCCCCTCAAATCCGCTCCAGCAATCCCGTCAGGAACCTCCAGAACGGCGCCACCGATGAGATCTTGAGCCGCTCGCTGGGGCTGTGGACGTCCACGATATGCGGTCCGAAGGAAATGGTCTGCATGCCGGGATACTTCTCGCCGATCACCCCGCACTCCAGGCCCGCGTGCATGGCGACCAACTCGGGAGTCTTCCCCAGAATCTCCCGGTGAACCGCCTGCGACTGGCGCACAATCTCGCTCGCCGGCTCCGGCTTCCATCCCGGATAGCCGCCGCTGTGCTCCACCGTGAAACCGGCCAGCCGAAAGATGGTGGACACCATGCGAGCGGCCGCCATCTTGCTCGCGTGGATGGCGCTGCGCTGGCTGGTTTCAATCTCCACTTGGCCGTCTTTCATGGTCACAATGGCCAGGTTCGTCGAGGTCTGCACCAGGCCCGCCACGTCCGGGCTCATCGCCAGAACGCCGTGATGCTGGCTGGCCAGCAGTCCCGCTACCAGTGCGGCGTCGGCATCCGCCAGCGCTTCCTCGGGACGCGCGGCGCTTTCCACCGTAATCCGCAGTCCGGCGTCGAAGGCGCCCAGGTCCGAGCGGATCTCCGCTTCGAGCGCGGCCACCCACCGCCGCAGCTCCGCCTCCCGCCCGCCATCGAGCGCCACGGTGGCGGAAGCTTCGCGCGGGATGGCGTTGCGCTTGCTCCCGCCGTCCATCCCCGCGACCGCCAAAGGCAGGCCATCCATGAGACTCTGCAGCACGCGCCCCAATATGCGCACGGCGTTGCCGCGGCCCTTATGAATGTCGATGCCGGAATGTCCCCCTTGCAGCCCTGAGACGCGTATGCGCCAGCCTTCGCCGGAGAGCACCGGCCGGTGCGCGACCTTTCGCCGGGCCACGCTGTTGATGCCGCCCGCGCAGCCGATGCAAAGCGTACCCTCCTCCTCGCCGTCGAGGTTCAGAAAGTATTTCGAGCCGAGCAGCCCGCCGGGAAACGAAGAGGCGCCGGTCAGCCCGCTTTCTTCGTCGATCGTGAACAGGAACTCAAGCGGCCCGTGGGCTATGTCATCGCTTTCCATCACGGCCAGCGCGGCAGCCACGCCAACGCCGTTATCGGCCCCCAATGTGGTGCCGTCCGCCTTCAACCAGTCGCCATCGCGGATCAGCCGGATCGGGTCGGCGTCGAAGTTGTGGGCCGTGCCTTCGTTTTTCTCGCAGACCATGTCCAGATGGCCTTGCAGGGCGGCTGCAATGGCCCCTTCGCGCCCGTGCCGCGCCGGCTTGCGGATCACCACGTTGCCCACCCCATCCTGAATCGCCTCAAGCCCCAGGCGGCCCGCCAGCGCCAGAACGTAGTCGCGCGCACGGCCCTCTTTCTCCGAAGCGCGGGGTATCGCCGAAAGTGCCTCGAAGTGCTTCCAAAGCGACTTGGGCTCGAGGTTTTCCAGTGCGGTTGTCATAAGGGCTCCTTTTCGTGGTCCGACTCTTCATCGTACTGCGCCGGCAAGAGGCGTATCATTGCGGTATGCAACGGCGCGACCCCACCGTGGACGCTCTGAACGCCCTGTCGGAGTTGCGCCATCAGCCGGACCCCGCGGCGCTTGCCCCCCAACTGCGGAGCTTCCTGGGACACAAGTCCAACCTGGTAGTCGCCAAGGCCGCCAAGATCGCCGGCGACCTCCGCATCGCCGGTCTTACCGAGGATCTGGCCGCCGCCTTCCACCGTTTGATGGCCAACCCGGCCAAGCTCGACAAAGGCTGCGCCGCGGTCACCGCCATCGCCGGCGCCCTGTACTCCATGGACTACGAAGCCTCGGACGTGTATCTCAAGGGCGTGCGCCACTGCCAGCTTGAAGCTTCCTTCGGTCCGCCGGTAGACGCCGCCGCGCAACTGCGTAGCGACAGCGCCCTCGGGCTGGTCCGCACCCGTCACCCGGATGCCCTCTTCGAAGTGGTTCGCTTGCTGGTGGACAAGGAGCCGCGCGTGCGCGCCGGCGCCGCCCGCGCCTTGGGAACGGTGGTCGGCGAAACTGCGGACCTGCTTCTGGCCCTGAAGGTCCTGACGGGTGACGCCGATCCGGACGTGCTGGCGGAGTGCTTCTCGGGACTGCTCTCTTCGGGCACGGAGCGTTCGCTCGCGTTCGTGGCTTCGTACCTCGACCACGCGGATGACGCCATCGTCGAAGCCGCCGTGCTTGCCCTCGGCGCCAGCCGCCGCCCGCCCGCCATCGAGGCGCTCAAGGAGAAATGGAATCGGACGGTCTACGGCCCGCTCCGCCAGACCCTTCTGCTGGCCCTCGCCACCGCCCGCCAGGATTCCGCGCTCGAATTTCTGCTGTCCCTGGTAACCGCCGCGGAGGAACGCATCGCTCTCGAAGTCATCGCCGCCCTCCGCACCTATCAAAACGACGGCCGCGTGCGGCAGTCGCTGGAGGAAGCCCTGCATCTCCGCGCCAACCCCCGCCTGACCGCCGCCTTTCACTCCGAATTCCGCGCCTGATGCGCCTGACGCCTAATCAACCGCGCTGGAAACGCCGATAATCAAGCGTGACGCGGGTTGGTACAATGGGCCAGACCATATTCCCTTCAATGGCCACGCAATTCTCTAGCGCAAAAGGCGAGCGCACCGGCTAAAACCCACCGGCGTCCGTCTGGGAGGGAGAAGACGCGGAACTCCTCGAACGGATGTTGGCATTTTATCCGCGGAAGATCCCCAAGCGCATTCTGGATGCCACCGTCAACGGCGGACGCTTTTGGCGTGGCAGCAAGAGGCCCGTGTACGGGCTCGACATCGATATTGCACATCGGCCGCAGATTGCGGCGGACAACACCAGAATGCCCTTCGCGGACGCGGTCTTCGACGTAGTGGTTTACGACCCGCCTCACATCCCGAATCAGGGCAAGGACAACCAGAAAGACTTCAACGTGCGCTTTGGGCTGGTCATCCGGTCGCCAAAAGAGAACCAGTACACGTTCGCCCACACGTACCCGCCTTTTGTCGAGGAGGCCTATCGCGTCTTGCAGCCGGAGGGACTATTATTCTGCAAAATCGCGGATTACGTCCACCACCACCGCTACAATTGGGCGCACGTGGATTTCATAGACGCCGCGAGGAAAGCCGGCTTTTGCGCGTGCGACTGCATCGTGAAGACCAGAAAAGGGCCGATTGTCGACCCGCGCTGGAAGACGGCCCATCACACGCGGCGGCAGCACTGTTATTGGCTGGTCTTCCGAAAGTCCAAGAAATGCGAATGAGCCGCGGCCCCATCAAACCTCCCGGTTCCAGCCGTCAGGTCGGCTTCCATCAACTGCTCGTTGCCGCCCGCAAGAGCTTGCTCCTGGATGCGCTGGAGGAGGCTTTGCGCGTTGCCGATCCCAACATCGTCAAGATACAGCTCTCGACCTACGTGCCTGCCGACCTCCAGAGGATGCTCGCCGCCGGCGGAATTCGCGACGAACACGTGTTTCCGGTACCTGCTTTGTTGGAGGCGAAGCCAACCCTGGTCGGGTACTACCGCCTCCTGCTAGGCGTTCCGCAAAAGACCTTTTACAAGGCCGACTCGGGCATGGGGCAATTCAAGAGCATGGAGACTCGGGGGCTGCTGAAGCCGGCGAATCGGCCCGATCTCGAGGGGTTCTGCGTTGCCATGGCCCACAGTCTGGCGGAACTGGTGCGTCGGATGGCCCCGCCAATTTCGAAGCGGGACGGGCTCGAACTGCCTCTCCTGACGCTTGGGTCGCAACTTCAAGGCGGCAACAACAACGCGATTGGCAAGAGGGCGGCCGTGGGCGGGTTCTTGGCCGTAGCGGAGTTGGTCGAGGGACACGTCACATCGCAGGACGGTCGCAAAATCACCATCCAAAACGCGGCCGGACAGAGAGTCGTTATCGCGCTGGCCAACGATCCGGATATTCGAATTCAGGAAGACTTCGAGGGACGTCTTCGGAACAAGGTGGCGATTGAGATCAAAGGCGGCTCTGACGTAAGCAACGCCCATAACCGCGCGGGCGAGGCCGAAAAATCCCACCAAAAGGCCAAGAAAGACGGATTCCGCGACTATTGGACGATGATCTCCAAGGCGGGCTTGAGCGTCGCGAAACTGAGATCGGAATCGCCAACTACGAACGACTGGTTCGATGTGGCCCAGGTGTTGGGCCGGGAGGGCGAGGATTGGGACCAGTTCAAGAGCCGGTTCGCCGACGCCGCGGGCATTCCCGTCAAGTGATCGCGCCGGTCGGCCGGCGTTAAGCCCGCTTGCTACTTCTTCTGCGCCGCCGCGTAGTCCTTCATCATCTCATCCATGATCTCCGGCATTTGATGGGGGTCGTCGATCGCCCGAAACATAATCCGCCGGATGTCGAACGTGCCGCCGCCGAAGTAGCGATAAGCCGCTGGCAGCGGAGGGCCGCCGGGAGATCCCGCCGCCGGAATTGCGGCGGGCAGGTGGATCGCATACATGCTGCCGCCGGCCAGAGCTTCGTGCGGAATTGCCAGCAGCCAGGCGCAGTTCTCGCCATCGAAGAACACATTTGCGGATACGAACGCCCACCGGCCCGCGTCCCCGGCCGTGGCTTCCTGGCAACTCCAAAAACGGCCCTGCGGCACGTAGACCGCCGGATCGGCGACGTTGTAGGAATCGACTAGCACGTGGTCCAATCCGTGCGCCTGGACGAATCGTTCCACCGCCGGCAGCTCCGTATCCCAGTCCAGATTGGAATCGCCCACCAGCTCGTAGCCCGGGCGGCTGCCCGCCAGCGAATTCAGAAAGGGCATGTAATTCGGCCAGGCTCGCACCACCGTAACCACGGAGGCCGCCGCCAGCCCGGCCGCAATCCACACCCCGGCGCGCGCCCACCGCCGGCCGCCATCCCGAAGATTTCCGAGTAGCCGCGGCGCCGGCGCCAGCAGCAGCGACAGCAATGCCAGCGGAACCGTAAAGTGGCGGATGGAAATGGTCATCGGGCTTGCCAGACAGGCCAGCGTGACAATGGCCATTCCCAGCCACAGCGCGCGCCAGTGGAACTCCATTCCCGCGCGCACCGCCGTGGTTCGGACGCGGCCGAACCGCCCCGCCAGCGCCGCCGCCAGGCTAAGCGTCACCGCCGCCAGGAACGCCAGCGTGGATTTCAGCAGCGTCATCACCGGGAAGAAATACCAGATGCCGTGCGCATAGCTCTGGCCCAGCAGATACGTCGGCCGGACCAATCCAAACCCGCAAAGCACCACGCCGCCCAGGTAGGTCACCGCCGGCAGCAGCATACGGCGCAGCGCCAGCGCGGCCCATCCACCGCCGATTATTTTGAGCAAATCCGTGGGCTGGTTCCAACTCAGCGCCAATTCCACCCCGTACACCAGCAGCGCCGCCATCAGCACTCCCTTGAAGGTCTGGCGCCAGCCCCGGCGCCACCAGGCGCGGAACTCGACGCCGGAGGGTTGGCCGGCCAGCGGCATTGCGCGCAGCACGAAAGGGAACGCCGCGAAGACGAATAGCAGCAGCCCTGACGAGAATTTCGATAGCAGCGCCAGGGCCAGCGCCAGCGCGAAGATGCGGGTCGCGCGCCGCGATTGTTCCCGCCACATGCTTGCGAACGTCCACAGCGCCGCCAGCGAGAACAGCGCCACCGCCGTATCCGTCAGCACCAGCGGACCGAAGGCCAGAAACGCGGGCGTGGTGGCGAACCAGCACAGCGAAAATACCCCGCCCCAACCGTCCGCCAGGCGCTCCCCGCAGCGGTACATCGCGAGGCCCATGCCCACCAGCAGCAGCAACATGGGAAGCCGGGCCCAGCGGAGCGTGGCGTCGCGGTCGTTCCAGCGCTCGACGACCGAGGCGCCGAACGGCCATTCGGCCAGGAACGGATTGAACGGCGCCTGGCCGCTCCAGGCCCAGGTGAAGCCGCTGTAGTCGGCATGCACCCCACCGGCGGCCAGCGGAGCCGCCGCCAGCAGCTTCACCAGCGGCGGATGCTCCGGGTTCAACCGCAGATCGAGCCTCTGCCAGTAGCTGACGCCCGCGCCGATGTGCGCCAGTTCGTCAATCGCCACGGACTCGCGCAACGCCGCCCCGCCCGCCAGCACAGCCAGTAGCGCCAGCAGGAAAATCGCGGCCACTCGCGGCGCGGCCATCCGTCCTTGCGATGAGGTTTCCATTTAAGACTCCGACTTGTCAGTCTACCGCGCGTCGCGGCCGCCATGCCTCCGTTTTTTGCCGCATGTCTCAGGCACGCCCCCGAGCTAAGCTTGCTAACATAAAGAAACGCCTTTGATTGAGACTGTTCCAGACATCCTGGCCCGCATTGTCGCCAGAAAGCGCGAAGAGCTTGCCCGCCGGTCCCCGAAACCGCAAGACTGGGAGGCCATGGCGGCGGCGCGCCTCGCCCAACGCCGCGATTTCCGCGCCGCGCTCGCCGGCCCCGCGCCCGCCATCATTGCGGAAGCCAAGAAAGCCTCGCCCAGCAAAGGCGTGCTCGTGGCGGATTATGACCCGGCGGCCATCGCTCGCATCTACCAGCGAGGCGGGGCGGCGGCGCTCTCCGTCCTCACCGACGAGAGCTTCTTTCAGGGCAGCCTCTCCCATCTCGAAAGCGCCCGCGACGCCACTAGCCTGCCGGTCCTGCGCAAGGATTTCACCATTGCCGAATCCCAAATCGCCGAAGCCGCCGCGCACGGCGCGGATGCCATTCTGCTGATTGCCGCCATCCTCTCCGAACGCGAACTTCGCGACTTCCGCGAGGCCGCCGCCGCTTGGCGCATGGCCGCGCTCGTCGAGGTTCACAACCGCCCCGAACTCGATTCCGCCATTGCCGCCGGCAGCGATCTGATCGGCGTCAACAATCGCGATCTCACCACCTTCGAGGTTTCGCTCGATACGTCCTTCCGCTTGGTGGAGCATATCCCCGCCGGCGTCCTGCGCGTCAGCGAGAGCGGCATCCACAACGCCCACGACGTCGCCCGCTTGCGCGCCGCCGGCTACACCGCTTTTCTGGTGGGCGAGCATCTCATGAAATCGGGCGACCCGGCGGCGGCGCTGGCAAGGCTGGCGGCGGCATGATTCTCAAGGTCTGCGGCATCACCAACCAAGCCGATGCCACCGCGGCGGTGGCGGGCGGCGCCAACGCCATCGGCTTCAATTTCTATCCGCCCAGCCCGCGCTGCATCGCGCCCGAATGCGCCGCCGAAATCGCCACCCCGGCCGGAGTGCGGCGCGTCGGCGTGTTCGTGAACCAATCGCGGGCGCGCGTTGAAGCCGTGGCGCGCATCGCCGCTCTCGACGTGGCCCAACTGCACGGCGAGGAGACCCCCGCGGATTATCCGCCGGGCTTGGCCGTCTGGAAGGGCGCGCGCGTCACGGCGGATTTCAGTTTTTCCCGTTACGATGGCTGCCCCGCCGAAGCCCTCCTGCTCGACGGGCCCGCCGATGAGATGTATGGCGGGTCCGGCAAGCGCTTCGATTGGAGCCTCGCCGGGCGGTCCCATTGCCGCGTCATCCTGGCGGGCGGCTTGGATGCCTCCAACGTGGCGCGAGCCGTGGATTTGGCGCACCCTTGGGGCGTCGACGCCTGTTCCCGCATCGAAAGCGCGCCCGGGAAAAAAGATCGCATGAAGATGCAAGCGTTTCTCGAAGCGGCCAGGGCGGCGCTGGGCGCATGACTTCCCAACCCGATCCCGGCGGCCACTTCGGCCCGTACGGGGGCCGCTATGTTCCCGAGGTCCTCATGGCCCCCATCGAGGAACTCGAACAGGCGTATCTGGCCGCGCGTGACGACCCAGCCTTCCAGGCCGAACTCGCGGACCTGCTCCGCAATTACGCCGGACGCCCCACCGCCCTCTGGTTCGCGCGCGGGCTCACCGCGGCCCTCGGCGGCGCCCGCATCTACCTGAAGCGCGAGGACCTGCTCCACACCGGAGCCCATAAGATCAATAACTGCCTGGGACAGGCGCTGGTCGCCCGGCGCATGGGTAAGCGGCGCATTATCGCGGAGACCGGCGCCGGCCAGCACGGCGTGGCCACCGCCACCGTCTGCGCCTTGCTGGGCTTCGAGTGCGTGGTATACATGGGCACCGAGGACATGCGCCGCCAGCGCCTCAACGTCTTCCGCATGCGCCTCCTCGGCGCCAAGGTGGTGGGCGTCGATTCGGGCAGCCGCACCCTCAAGGACGCCATCAGCGAGGCCATGCGCGACTGGGTGACCAACGTCGAAGGCACCTACTACCTGCTTGGCTCGGCGCTCGGATCGCACCCTTACCCCATGATGGTGCGCGATTTTCAGAAGATCATCGGCGAGGAAGCCCGGCGCCAGATGCTCGAATCCGCCGGCCGCTTGCCCGACGCCGTCCTCGCCTGCGTGGGCGGCGGATCGAACGCCATTGGCATTTTCCATGCGTTCGTCGCCGACGAGGGCGTGCGCTTGATCGGCGTCGAGGCCGGTGGACGCGGCGACGGCCCGGGCGAACACGCCGCCCGTTTTCGCGGCGGCGTCCCTGGCGTCCTTCAAGGCGCCTATAGCTATCTGCTGCAGGACGAAAACGGCCAGGTGTCCCTGACCCACTCCGTGTCGGCGGGCCTCGATTACGCGATGATCGGACCCGAGCACGCCTGGCTGCACGACCGCCATCGCGCCGAATACGTGGCCTGTTCCGACGCCGAGGCGCTGGCGGCCGCGCGCCTCCTCTCCCGCACCGAGGGCATCATCCCCGCGCTTGAATCGGCCCACGCCGTGGCCGAAGTTGTGAAGCGCGCGCCTTCGGCCAAGGACCAGGTGTTCCTCGTGAATGTTTCCGGCCGCGGCGACAAGGATATCGATATCTACCGCGAGAACTTTCGGGAATTGGACGAAGCATGACGCGCATCGGGCGGCTTTTTGAACGCTTGAAGGCGGACCGCCGCAAGGGGCTGATCGCCTACATCACCGCCGGCGACCCGAACCCCGCCCGCACTCCGGCGCTGGTCGAGGCCCTGGTGCGCGGCGGCGCCGACTTGATCGAGCTGGGCGTTCCGTTTTCCGACCCCGTCGCCGACGGCCCCGTCATCCAGCGCGCCGGCGAGCGCGCCCTGGCCGCCGGCGCGAATCTCCGGGCCGTGCTGCGGATCGCCTCCGATATCCGCCGCGGCTCCCAGATCCCCCTGCTGCTGTTCACCTACTTGAACCCCGTGCTGCGCTACGGCCTGAAGCGTTTGGCCGAAGACGCCGCCGCTTCCGGCATCGATGGCTGCCTGCTCACCGACGTCTCGGTGGAAGAAGCCCAGGAGTATGTGGCCGCCATGCACGCCAGCGGCTTGGATACGGTCTTTCTGGCGGCGCCCACCAGCACCGCGCGGCGCCTCAAGCTGGTGGCGCAATACTCCACCGGCTTCGTCTATTTGGTGTCGCGTACCGGCGTTACCGGCGAGCGCGATTCGCTGTCAGGCGCGGTCGGGCCTCTGGTCCGGTCGATGCGCGCCGTCACGGACCTCCCGCTGGCCGTGGGTTTCGGCATCTCCACGCCCGCCCAAGCCGCCGAAGCCGGCCGGCAGGTGGAAGCCGTCGTCGTGGGCAGCGCCTTCGTGCGGCTGATCGAGCGCCACGGCGACAGCCCCTCGCTTGAATCCCAACTCGAATCGTTCGCCCGTGAACTCAAGCGCGGGTTGGGGGCCGCCGCATGACCCAGGACGAGGCGCGCGAAAGGCTCGACGAGTGCCGCCTCCTCGTCGACGATGTGGATCGCCGCATCGTGGACCTGCTCAACCAGCGCACGCGCGTCGTCGAAGAGATCGGCCGCGTGAAACGCGAGGCCCGCCTGCCCATCTACGAGCCGAAGCGCGAAGACCAGGTCTTCGCCAACGTCGCCGGCGTCAACCACGGTCCGATTACTCAGGAAGCCATCCGCCGCGTGTTTGAGCGTATCATCGACGAGATGCGCACCATCCAGCGCTTGCGCATGGAAGCGGGGCAGGTTGCCCATCGTTCCCCGCTGGGAGAAACCGATAAATGATAGTCGTAATGCAACAAGGCGCCGCCGAGCCGCAGATCCAGACGGTCATCGACCGCCTGGTCGAAATGGGCTTCGACGTGCACCGTTCCACGGGCGTCATCCACACGGTGCTCGGCGGTGTGGGCGGCAAGGGCGAGATCGACCTCGCCATGTTCGAGGTGTTGGATGGCGTGAAGGAAGTTCACCGCATCGCCTCGCCCTACAAGCTCGCCAGCCGCGCCTTCCGCCCCGGTGGCAGCGTGGTTCGCGTCGGAGATGCGGACATCGGCGGCGAACGCGTGGTGGTGATGGCCGGGCCGTGCAGCGTCGAGAGCCGCGGCCAGATCGAGCGCTCGGCCGAACTCGTGGCGCGCGCCGGCGCGGCCGTGATCCGTGGCGGCGCCTTCAAGCCGCGCAGTTCGCCCTACGCCTTCCAGGGCCTCGGCGAAGAGGGCCTTGAGATGCTGCGCGCGGCGGCCGATGCCCACGGGCTCGCGGTCGCCAGCGAAGTGATGGACCAGACCCAGATTCCGCTCGTCGCGCAGTACGCCGATATCCTCCAAGTGGGCGCGCGCAACATGCAGAACTTCAACCTCCTCCGCGAGCTTGGAAAATTGCGCAAGCCCGTGCTCCTCAAGCGCGGCCCCGCCGCCACCATCGAGGAACTGCTGCTCTCGGCCGAGTACATCATGGCCGGCGGCAACTACGACGTGGTCCTTTGCGAACGCGGCATTCGCACCTTTGAAACCTACACCCGCAATACCATGGACATCTCCGCCATCCCGGTGGTGAAGAAACTCTCGCACCTGCCGATTGTGGCCGACCCCTCGCACGGCACTGGCCGGCGCGATATGGTCGCGCCCATGGCGCGCGCCTCCGTGGCCGCCGGCGCGGACGGCCTGCTGATCGAGGTGCACCCCGATCCGGACCGCGCTCTCAGCGACGGCGCCCAATCGCTGCGTCCCGAGCAGTTCCAGGAACTCATGGCGCAGTTGCGAATCATCGCCCCGGCCGTAGGCCGCCGCGTCGCGGAGGCCCAGGCATGAAAATAGTTTCAGCCGATTGCCAGGCCATGGTGGGGCAGGCGCTTTCGCCTGCCACTTTCCGGGACCTTCTCCCATGAATACCGTCGCCATCGTCGGTACCGGCCTGATCGGCGCTTCCTTCGGGCTGGCGCTCCGCCGGGCGGGCTTTGAAGGAACTATCCTGGGCGTCAGTTCCGAAGCCGCCATCGCGGATGCCCTGGCGGCCGGCGCCATCGACCGCGGCTTGCCGCTCGACCAAGCCGTCCCGCAAGCCGACCTGGTGTTTCTCTCCCAGACCATCGGACGCATTCTCGACTCCCTCCGCCATCTGGACCCGCTGGTCCGCCCCGGCGCCCTGGTCACCGACGCGGGCAGCACCAAGTGCGACATCGTGGATGCCGCGCGCCAGCATCTCTCGCGCTGCCAGTTCCTGGGCGGCCACCCAATGGCCGGCAAAGAGAAGCGCGGCGCCGCGGCGGCCGCGGGCGACCTGTTCGACGGCCGGCCGTGGGTGCTCACGCCCGACGAGCCGTCCGATCTGCAAACCCCCGCGGCCCGCGAGTTCCGCTCCTGGCTGAACCGCATCGGCGCCCGCACCCTCGCCATGAACGCCGACGAACACGACCGCGTCGTGTCGCTTACCTCGCACCTGCCCCAACTGGCGTCCACCGCCCTGGCGGCCGCCCTTGAAGAGCGCCTCGGAGCTGCCGGGCGGCCGGTGGCGGCGGGCCCCGGCTTGATCGACGCCACTCGCCTGGCGCTCAGTTCTTACGACTTGTGGCGCGATATCCTGGCTACCAACTCCACCCACATCGATCGCGCCCTCGCAATCTACATCCAAGAGTTGGAACATATAAGAGAGAACCTGCGTACCCGGCAGCTTCAGGAAGAATTCCAGCGCGCGGCCACGTTTGCCGGCCGGTTGCGCGGGACGGTCCGATCCGGGAGCTCCAATTTAGGATAAACTACCCATGAGGCTACGAACCGCAACTACGCCGACGGTCGGATCCGAATCCGCCGCCGGCGAATCGGCCAACGAGGCGCGGCGAACCGGCCGGTCCGCCACTTCCGCTGGCCGAATTAAGGATTTTCAAAAGATGGAACAAAAACTCAAGATCGCCGTGTTCATCGATTTCGACAACATCGAAATCGGCGTCAAGTCCACCCTGCACCGCGAATTCGACGTGGCAGCCGTGCTCGACGCGCTCAAGGAACGCGGCGAAATCGTCACCAAGTTCGCCTACGCGAATTGGGGCAGACAGGAATCCGCTACCCGAGCCCTTTCCGAACACGCCGTGCAGATGGTCCAAAGGGACCCCTCGCCGCGCGGCGACAAGAATGGGGCCGATATCAACCTCGCGTTGGACGCGCTTGAAATGGCGTTCACGCACGATCACATCAACGCCTTCGCCATTGTCAGCGGCGATAGCGATTTTATCGCGCTGGTCAATAAGCTCAAGCAGTACGACAAGCGCATCTTCGTGGTGGGCGGCCGCGCCTTCACCAGCACCATTTTGCAGAAGAATTGCCACGAGTTTGTGGCTTACGAATCCATCATCGACGACCGTCCGCGTTCCTCCGGTCACCACCGCCAGCAGCCCCAGCAGCAGCAGCAGCAACCGCCGGCGGCGCCGCCGCCGCAAGAGAAAACCGAGCAGCCGGCCGTCGAAGGCCAGCCGCCTGTCGAAGTTCAGCCCGTCGTCGAAGGCCAGCCTCCCGTGGAGATTTCCCCCACGCTGCCCCAGGAGAAGCGCGCCTATGCCGATCGCCAGCCGTATCAGGAGCGCCAGCATCAGGACCGCCAGCCCCATCAGCAGCGCCAGTCGCATAAGCGCGTGGCGCTCGATCTGACCCTGGCCATGCCGCTGGTCGAGCGCGCCCTGGGCGTCCTCGAACGGCGCGAAGTGCGCCCCCAATTGGGACTGCTCAAGTCGACCATGTTGCAGCTCGATTCCACGTTCAACGAAAAGGCCTACGGCGCCGGCTCGTTCACGGATTTCGTCGAGAAGCTCCAGAAAGCCGACTTCGTCGAGGTCAGCGGCGGCGAAGGCCGCTACATGATCCGCATGAAGGGCGGTCCCGCCGGGGCCCCCGAAAAGCAGCCCGGCGCCAAACCCGAAGAGGCCATTCCGCTGCTCCGCGATGTCCTCGAAACGCACCGTCTGGACGTGGACAACGGCGCCACCGAGGACGAACTCTCCGAGTGGGTCCGCCAGGAGCAGCCCAATCTCGATTGGCGCAAGTTCGGTTTCCAGGAGTTCAGCGAGCTGCTGAACTACGCCCAGGACAAGGGTTTGGTGCGCATCCAGGCGGATGAAGAGAAGGGCCTCACCGTCTATCTCGGCGCCGAATTCCACCCGCCCGCGCCCCCGCCCGAGCCTGAGCCTGCACCCGAAGCGGCGCAGGAGGAGCAGGAGGAGGAGGACGAACCGCAGCCCCTCGTTCCCGGCCAGCCTACCGCCACCGGCGAAGTTCCGCCGCCTCTGCCGGAGCCTAAGCCCGCGCGCCGCCCTCGCGTTTCCCGCAAGCCCGCCGCCAACGTCGGCGTCACCCCCAAGAAGCGCATCACGCGGCCCAGAAAGAAGCCGCCCACCTCGTAATTCGCCGGCGAAAGCGCCTGCTCCACCCAGGGTGGGGCAGGCGCTTTCGCCTGCCACTGCGCTCTCCGCCGTTTGCGCTACGTTATCCTAAGCCTTGGCCGGGGTCCCCTTGTGAGCACAACGAATACACCCACGGCGTCCTCGCGGCGCTTTCATCCGGCGCTGCTGCTGCTCTTCGCCGGCAGCGGCTGTTCCGCCCTGATCTACGAAATCGTCTGGTACCAGTTGCTCCAACTGGTCATCGGGTCCACCGCCGTCTCGCTGGGCGTGTTGCTCGCCACCTTCATGGGCGGCCTGTGCCTCGGCAGCCTCCTGTTGCCGCGCTACCTTTCGGCCCGGCGCCATCCCCTGCGCGTCTACGCCGCCGTGGAACTCGGCATCGGCGTGTGCGGAATCCTGGCCCTGATCGGCATGCCGCTGGTCAGCGGGATTTACGTGGCGGCCGCGACCCATGGCTTTCCCTCGGTCCTGATGCGCGCCTTGATCTCGGCCGTGTGCCTGCTGCCCCCCACCATTCTCATGGGCGCCTCGTTGCCCGCCGCCGCGCGCTGGCTCCGGACCTCCGCGGAAGGCGTCTCCTGGATGGGCCTGCTCTACGGCGCCAACACCGCCGGCGCCGTGTTCGGCTGCCTGCTGGCCGGTTTCTACCTGCTGCGCGTCTTCGATATGGCCGCCGCCACCTTCGTGGCCGCCGCCATCAACGTGGCCGTGGCCCTCGCCAGCCTCCTGCTCGCCCGCCTCAGCCCGCACCAACCCGCCGCCGAAGCGGCTCCGGCCACTGGCGCCGCCGTGTCCGGCTATTGGCCCGTGTACGCCGCGATCGCCTTGTCCGGCGCAAGCGCGTTGGGGGCCGAAGTCGTCTGGACGCGCCTGCTGGGCCTCATGCTCGGGGCCACCGTCTATACTTTCTCCATCATCCTCTCCATCTTTCTGGTTGGATTGGGAATCGGCAGCGCCGTCGGGTCCATCGTTCTGCGCTCCATTAGGAGCCCTCGCGTGGCCATGGGCTGCTGCCAGATGGCGCTGGCCGCCACCGTCGCCTGGACCGCCTGGATGCTTTCCGATTCCTTGCCGTACTGGCCCATCAATCCGTTCCTCTCCACCAGTCTTTGGTTCACCTTCCAGCTCGATATGGTGCGCTGCCTGTGGGCCGTCCTCCCGGCCGCGCTCCTGTGGGGCGCCAGTTTTCCGCTGGCCCTGGGCGCCGTAGCCCCCCGCGGCGGAGATCCCGGCCGGCTGGTCGGACGCGTGTACGCTGCCAATACCGGCGGCGCGATTGTCGGCGCCTTGGCCTTCAGCATGATTCTGATTCCCTGGATCGGCACGCGCTATTCCGAAAGCGTCCTCATCGGCATCGGCGTCGTCAGCGCCCTGGTCGTCCTCGGGCCGCTGGTCTGGCGCGCCCGCTCCGTCGTCGGCGCCGTCCTGCTGCTCGCCGCCACCGGCTGCGCCGTCCTGATGGCCACCCGCGTTTCCGGCGTCCCCGGCGAGTTGATCGCCTACGGCCGCCGCATGACCACCTCCACCGGCCGCTCCGAAATCCTCTTCACCGCCGAGGGCATGAACTCCTCCATCGCCATTTCGCGCTGGAACGATGGCGCCGTCCAGTTTCACGTCAGCGGCAAGGTCGAGGCCTCCACCGAGCCTTACGACATGCGTCTCCAGCGCATGCTCGGACACTTGCCGGCCCTCATCCACGGCCAGCCGCGCTCGGCGTTGATCGTCGGCTTCGGCGCCGGCGTCACCGCTGGAACCTTCGTGCTTCACCCCTCCATCGAGCGCATCGCCATCTGCGAGATGGAGCCGCTCATCCCCAAGACCGCCAAGCTGTACTTTCACGAGCAGCATTACAACGTGCTCGACGACCGCCGCACCCAGGTCTTCTACGACGATGCCCGCCACTACATCCTGACCACCCCCGAGAAGTTCGATATCATCACGTCCGACCCCATCCACCCCTTCGTCAAGGGCAGCGCCACGCTCTATTCCAAGGAGTACTTCGAGATGGTCAAGGGACGCCTGAATCCCGGCGGCATCGTGACCCAATGGGTCCCGCTGTATGAAAGCGACGTGGACACCGTGCGAAGCGAGATCGCCACCTTCTTCGACGTCTTTCCGGACGGCGCCATTTTCGCCAACGAGCTTAACGGCGGCGGTTACGACCTGGTGATGCTGGGCTGGGCCGCTCCCGCGAAAATCGACGTGGACGCCGTCCAGGCTCGCTTCGAGCAGCCCGCCTACCAGGCCGTGGCGCAGTCCCTGCGCGAAGTGGGTTTCGGCTCCGCCATCCAGATGCTCGGCGCCTACGCCGGCCAGGCCTCCGATCTAAAGCCATGGCTCGCCGACGCCGCCATCAATCGCGACGGCAACCTGCGCCTCCAATATCTGGCCGGCTTCGCGCTCAATAACTCCCAGGAAGGCGAGATCTACACCCGCATGCTCAGCTTCCGCCGCTACCCCGACAACCTCTTCGTCGTATCCGAGCAGCGCCGAGACGCCCTCATGTCCGCCTTCGCCTCCCACGGCGAATAGCCCAAGAAGGCAGGCCAGGAGGCCCG
>Ga0182027_10001914_pt1 | contig 34038 bp, 32 predicted proteins | sample 712E1DmetaG_FD_121300 | JGI IMG/M metagenome (GOLD analysis project Ga0182027, IMG submission 121300) | Permafrost microbial communities from Stordalen Mire, Sweden - 712E1D metaG (Illumina Assembly) | ecosystem: Environmental > Terrestrial > Soil > Wetlands > Permafrost | place: Sweden...
AGGTGTTGGCATGGGTGTGTTCCTCATTATTTATGGAGTGCAACTCAATGGGCGCAAAACTCTTTCACACACATACTGCCCAGTGGAATTCATCTGAATGGTTCAGGCATTTCCATTTACATTCCGCCCTTGCCCAGCAAGATGCCGATACCGTAAGTGACAGCGCCTTCGAGAGCGCCGACAACGGTCATCTCGAAGCCGGAGGACCACCAGGAGCGGACGGTGATGAGCGACTTGGCGGCGCCGACGGCGAAGTGCGCGGCCAGCGAGATGATGGCGGCGGCGATGACCGCCTCAATGCCCTGCATAAAGAAGAAGGGGATGATGGGAATGGACGCGCCGATGGCGGTGGAAAGCGCGCCGGAGCCGGCCGAGACCAGGGGGTTCGAGAGCGCCTCCTCGCTGGTGCCGAGGCGCTCGCCGGCCAGGACGCGGAGCAATTGCTCGGGGTCGCTGGCGATGTGTTCCACCATTTTCTGGGCGTCTTCCTCGGGCAGGCCCTTCACCTGGTAGTAGAGCGAGAGCAGCTCGCGGGCCTCAGGGCCGTTCATTTTGATAGCTTCGCGCTCGCGGGCCACTTCGGCGAGGTAGATCTCGCGCTCGCTCTTGGCGGCCAGATAGGCGCCGGAACCCATGCTGAGGGCAGAGGCGATCATGCCGGAGAGGCCGGCGAGAAGCACATATTTAGCGTCGCCGGCGGTAGCGCCTGAGACACCGCTGACGATGCCGAAGATGGCGCCCAGGCCGTCGTTGACGCCGTAGATGGCGTCGCCGATCCAACTGCCCGGCTGCTTGCGGCCCTGGCTGCGCTTGGCCAGCATCTCATCCAGAACCGCCTTGGCTTCAATCTTGGGCGCGCCTGCCGGGGCGGTGTAGTGGCCGCGCAAAAGCGATCCCAGCTCACGGTAGTGATCTTTTTCATCCTCGATGACGTGTTCGAGGATAGCGATGGAATCCTCGTCGCCCATCGCCTTCAACTGCTCGCCATAGTTGGCGATGTGGCGGCTCTCCTCGATTTCCAGGCGGCGCAGGGCCATGCGTATGCCGCCGGCGCGATTGGCCAGCGAGTCTGCCTCGCCGTGCGCGCGGCCCGAGTAGACAGGCTCGGGGCCATTCAACTCCTGGATGCGGCCGTGCCACAGGGCGGCGTGCTCCCACTCCGCGCCAGCCAGATGGCGCAACACCTGGGCGCGCACCGGGTCAGTGTCCCGCTCAGCCAGGGCCAGGTAGGTATGATGGCCCTCCATCTCCGCTTGCCAGTTGCCTTCCAGGGCCGCCAGAACCTTCTTCAGCTTGGCGCTGCTCAACGCTTCCTTGGGCATGTGTCTCTCCTCGCCTGGAGAAGAGAATAGCCGAATACGAGGCCTGGACGGTAGCTGCCGGATGATGTTCCCTCTGAATCGTTAGGGCGGTGCGATCATCCCGCTGTTTAACAGGGGACGCGGACAGGCATGGCAGATATTTGGCACGATTCGCACCATGGCCGCGGGATTCGCGGTAAGATGGGTCTCGCTTCGTTTCCTCCTTCTGCATGACTCGTCAAGCAAAGTCGCGTTTGCATGGCCTGGTTCTGGCCGGCATTGTTGCGCTTGCCATTCTGCTGCTATTGTTGCGGATGTTTGTGTTTGTGCATGGGCGGCGCGGGTTTCGAGGAGCTAGGGGCAGCGCACCCGTGGCGATGGACACGGTATGTGCGGCAAGCCAGGGGACCGAATCAGGCTGGCCTGAGCGCATGGAGCAACCAGTTTGGCGACGGGTCAACGGACTTCCTGCTGCGGACGGCGAGGGTGGGGCACCCAGGACCTAACACGATCCGTGAAAATGCTCTAGTTCCGCTGGGCGTGCGCTTCGATGGCTTTTTCCTGTTCCAGCAGTTCGGCCAGAGCCCTTTCCGGGCAGATGTGCCGGGACTCAAATACATCCAACTCCTTGTCTGTCTCCACGGAGTTGGCAATAGTCATGTAGCAGAACAGGCAGCGGGTGTTGTAGGTGCCGTTCTCGTTTTGGGTGCGGCTGTACATCGTGCCTCCCAGACGCGCGCGAGATTTTCCGATAGTAGCCGTCCGCGGGTTTCCCTGACGTGACCCATATCACTCGACTTTGTGACCTTGCGGCCGGCAGGAAATCGTATCTCAGGAAAATATTTATAGAGTCATACCCTGGTTTGTATTCCGGCGCAGTTGCCAGCAGGGGCTCAGGCCCGCCTGTGAAAACAGAGAGATGGAGCAGGGCGCGTCCAGGGAGCCAAGATAGTCGAACTCCTGCTTGTTGCCCTTGAGAGGAATGGTCACGTAGCGGTTCACGGTCACCTTGGACCGGGGCGAGCCGCGCAGCCGGAAAACGGCCCAATCGCCTCCGTAGGCGGCCACAAAGCCCACCACCAGCACCACAGCTACCCGCAACAGCCAACGCTTCATTGCTTCTCAGCCTTTCCGCTCAATCGCTCTAAACGGTAGCGAATACCTTTGTCCGTGAGCAGCCGGTCGCGCAGGCCGTAGGGAGTGCTACTCGGGTTGCCGAGGTCGTTGACAAAACTCAAAAGAGTGGCTCCAGCCTATCTGAATTCCTCCAGCTTCGACAAAAACAGCATCTACCCTTCCGTCTGCGATGCAATGAGAGCCGGCCGGGGAGCTCCCTCTGGAACAACGAGCCTTTGCGGAGTGCAGCAGGCGCGGTCGAGCTTGGCCAAGTCGGCCTGCATCCGCTTGTCGGCGCGCAGCGAGGCTAGAACGGCGTCGAGTATGGAAGCGGTGGTTGCATCCGCCGGGGGGCAGATGCTATAATGCATCCACTTGCCCTCGCGTCGCGCCGCTACAATGCCCGCGTTTCTCAGATAGGCCAGATGCCGGGAGATCTTCGGCTGGCCCAGGCGCAGAATTTCGACAAAATAGCAGACACAGACCTCGCGGCCGGCCATCAGGTTCAACAGCCGTAGCCGGGTGGCGTCAGCCAGCGCCGCGAAAAGGCCGGCCAAGTCGAGCGGCTTGGAGCAACAGCCCATGAATTTATTGTATACGGGTTGACAAATATGAGCATATCTAATATATTTGCATTGGCGAATATGAGGCGCTGAAAATGGATACGAAAACAATGGTTCAGGAAAAATACGGCGCGGCGGCGCGGCAGGTGCGGGAGCACTCTCGCGCGGCCAGTTGCGGGCCGGCCTGTAGTTGCGACCCGGTCACCACCAACCTTTACGAAGAAGCGCAGAAGAACGGGCTGCCGGCAAACGCGGTGCTGGCCTCGCTGGGCTGCGGCAACCCCACGGCTCTGGCAGAACTGAAGCCGGGGGAGACGGTGCTGGACCTCGGTTCCGGCGGCGGCATCGACGTACTGCTCTCCGCCAGGCGCGTGGGACCAACCGGCAAGGCATACGGCCTCGACATGACCGACGATATGCTGGCGCTGGCCCGCGAAAACCAGCGGCAAGCGGGCGTCGAAAACGTCGAGTTCCTCAAAGGAGAAATCGAGAAGATTCCTTTGCCGGATAACTCTGTGGACGTAATCATCTCCAACTGCGTCATCAATCTCTCCGCGGACAAGGATCGCGTGCTGCGCGAGACCTTCCGGGTGCTGAAGCCGGGCGGGCGCTTCGCCGTTTCCGATGTCGTGGTGCGCGGCGAGGTTCCCGAACTGGTGCGCAAGAGCATGTTGCTGTGGGTGGGCTGCGTCGCCGGCGCGCTGGAAGAGCAGGAGTACATCTCCAAGCTGGCCGCCGCGGGCTTCACCGGCATCACGGTCGAACCGACCCGCGTCTACTCCGCCCAAGATGCCAAGGGAATCCTGGCCGACGCGGGCCTGGACGTAAAGGCCGTTGCGCCGCTGATCGAAGGCAAGTTAATGAGCGCCTTTATTCGGGCTACAAAACCTGGAGCATCCAAACCTGCCGGCGGCTGCTGCGGCTGAGAACCAATTGCTCATCTTGCGGCACGGCTTCAGCCGTGCCGCAAGATAGGCAAAAGTGGAAACCGTTCAGATGAGGGAACTGATTATGGAAAGAAAGGATGTTTCAGATCATCCAGCGCACTGCACGTCTGGTACTTGCGATTCAAGCGAAGATCCAACCGCTGAGAATCTCGTAGGCATTGCCGTTGAAATACCTGTACAGAGTCTCTACACGGACGCAGTCGCAGAACTTGTTGCAATCGGCGCAGCCATCGCCGCGAATTGCGATCCATGTTTCAAATATCACTTTCAACAGGCTAGGAAACTTGGCATCTCACATGAAGACATGATGCTCGCAGTGAAGACAGCTCAGAGCGTCAAGGAGACTCCGGCGAAGGCCATGCTTCAATTAGCGCATCAGTATCTCGAAGGCGATCCTATTGGTTTGCCGATTGTGCAGAGTTGTTGCGGATAACAACCTCAACGGCACGTCTAAAGCCGTGCCCTTTCAAAATGTCGAAAGATCTGATTGGAGAAAACCATGCGGAAACCCTACAACATCCTCGTCCTGTGCACAGGCAACTCGGCCCGCAGCATCATTGGCGAGGCGCTCTTCAATACGATGGGCGCGGGCCGCTTCAAGGCCTACAGCGCTGGCAGCCATCACACCGGCAGGGTGAATCCCTTTGCCATCGAGCAGGTTCGGGAACTCGGATATCCGGTCGAGGAACTGCGCAGCAAGAGCTGGGATGAGTTTGCCGCCCCCGGCGCGCCGGAATTGGATTTCGTCGTGACCGTCTGCGACAAGGCGGCCGGAGAAATCTGCCCGTTGTGGCCGGGGCAGCCGGTAACGGCGCACTGGGGCTTCCCCGATCCAGCGGCCGTGGAAGGCACGGACGAGAAGAAGCGCGCGGTCTTTGCCAGCACCCTGCGCCAGATGCGGAATCGCGTGCAACTCTTCCTCAGCCTGCCGCTGGAGACGCTGGACCGGCTGGCCATCGAGAACCGGATGCGCGCCATCGGGAAGCAGCCGCTGTAACTGCATGTCTTGCCGCAAGGTAGAGGTCATATTATGAAGACAGACTCGCAACTCTGCTGCCCGGTCCCTGTGCCGGGCGCCGCCCCAAAGCTTTCGTTCATCGATCGCTTTCTGACGCTATGGATTTTTCTTGCCATGGCGGCTGGAGTGGCGCTGGGGCGCTTCGTGCCCGGCGTGCCCGCGCTGTTGCAACGCTTTCAGGCTGGCACCACCAACATCCCCATCGCAGTTGGGCTGATCCTGATGATGTATCCGCCCTTGGCCAAGGTGCAGTACGAGCGGCTGGGCGAGGTCTTCCGCAATCGAAAGGTGCTGGGCCTCTCGCTGGTGCAGAACTGGGTGATCGGCCCGGTGCTGATGTTTGCGCTGGCCGTTATCTTCCTGCGCGGGTACCCGGAGTACAGGACGGGACTGATTCTTATCGGTCTGGCCCGCTGCATTGCGATGGTGATTGTGTGGAACGAGCTGGCGCGCGGAGACACCGACTACGCCGCTGGCCTCGTGGCCTTCAACAGCGTCTTTCAGGTGCTCTTCTATAGCGTCTACGCATGGTTCTTTCTAGCCGTTCTGCCGCCTCTGGTCGGATTGAAGAGCGTGGTGGTAGACATCCGCATGAGCCAGATTGCCGAGAGCGTCTTCATTTATCTTGGGATTCCGTTCCTGGCCGGCATGTTGACTCGCTTTCTGCTGGTGCGCGCCAAGGGCCGCACTTGGTATCAAACTCGTTTTGTGCCCGCCATCAGCCCACTGACACTGACCGCCTTGCTTTTCACGATCATGGTGATGTTCAGCCTCAAAGGCAACCTGATCGTGCAGCTTCCGCTGGACGTGCTGCGCATTGCCGTGCCGCTGCTCATCTACTTTGTAGTGATGTTCTTCGTAAGTTTCTGGATGGGGCGCAAGGTGGGCGCGGATTACTCGAAGACCGCCACACTTTCCTTCACGGCGGCGAGCAATAACTTCGAGTTGGCCATTGCGGTTGCGGTTGCCGTCTTCGGCCTCAACTCCGGAGCCGCCTTTGCCGCGGTAATCGGTCCGCTGGTCGAGGTGCCCGCGCTGATCCTGCTGGTGCAGGTTTCACTGCGGTTGAAGAAAACCTGGTTCCCTGTGAGCGAATCAATCCAAAGTTAAACGGCAACTCCCCGTTTGAAATGTATTCTGAGCGGGGGGTTGCTTCGCTATGTCGCGTTCTGAACTGGTCGTCGAGTTTCTGCTGCTGTTTGTGGCCCTGCCGCTGGCCTACCGGTTTTCGCCAGTGCGGATTCCGGCGCTGCCACTGTTGTGGGTAGTGGCGGGGTATGCCTGGTGGCAATTACTGCGCGACCTGCGCTTCAACCGCGCACAGCTTTGGAATACGGGACAGTTGCCCGGCCGCATGGGTGCGATTCTGGTTCTCTTTATAGTGATTGCTCTCGCGCTGTGGCTGGCGGTGCGGCGGTTCGCGCCCGAACTCGAATGGAGCTTCGTTCGCCGGCATCCGGCCTTCTGGGCTGTCGTGATGGTGGTCTACCCGGTCCTTTCGGTCTATCCTCAGGGGCTGATTTACCGGGCTTTCTTCTTCGAGCGGTATGCGGGGTTGTTTCCCGGTAAGTGGGCGATGATCATAGCCAGCGCCGCGGCCTTTGCATTTTTGCACATCGTCTTCCGCAACTGGCTGCCCGTGGCGCTCACCTTCGCCGGGGGCCTGTTGTTCGCCGCCCGCTACGCGGAGAGCGGCTCGCTGGCCACTTCGTGCTTCGAGCACGCGCTCTACGGCTGCTGGCTGTTTACCGTGGGGCTGGGCCAGTATTTCTATCACGGAACGATTGGGACGGTGGCTTCGGCGATGCGGCGATAGAGGATTTATATAATCGTGTTGGAACATGGGTGCCCCACCTTCAGTGCGTTCTTTGCGCTTAAGGTGGGAAAGCACAAACCCTGGCTCACGACCGTTGGCAATGCTCTTTTCGATCGTCATTCTTATCCCAACTTCGCCACCCACCTGCGAAACTCGGATGCCGGGTCAGATTGACGAAAAAGCGCTTCGGAGACGGCCACCACACTGGCTCCGGCGGTTAGCACATCAGCCGCCGTATCCATTGTTATTCCGGCAACAGCCACCAACACCGGGGCGGGGCCAGCCTCTGTGCGCAGCCTCCGCACCCCTTCCACGCCAATCGGAGGCTTCGCTGTTTGCTTGGTCCGAGTCGGAAAGACAGGGCCGATGGAGAAATAGTCTGCGGGGGTTTGCAGAATGCCCGGAAGCAGCGCCTTACCGCCGCCAAATGTACCTACAATCCGCTCCGGCCCAAGCAGCCGCCGCGCCTCGGCGGGTGTCGCGTCACCGGAGTCCACGTGCACGCCATCGAAGCCGATCCGCTCCACCAGATCGGCCCGGTCATCGAGGATCAGCTTCACCTGACCGGCGGGTAGCGCGGCGCGCAGAACCGCGGCATCGGCCAGCAACTCCGCATCGGTGCCGGTCTTGTTGCGGTACTCCAGCAGCGTTACCCCAGCCTCGGCCAGCGAGCCGCCCAGCCGGCGCAGGAACTCAGCGCGTCCGGTGGCGGGAAGGATGGAAGCGTCGAGGATGGGGTAAACCCTGGGAAAGGAAATGGCCATGAAACAAGGGTAATCGATGAACGCAACGATTCATTTCCAGATCGGGTACCGGTCAGGTTGCGGGCTGCGATTCGTGAAAATGCCGCCAGATCGCTTCCGCCGTTTTGCGTGAGACGACGGCGGCGAGGGACTCGGCGGTGGCTTGCTGTACGTCGCGGAGGCTGCCGAAGTGAGTAAGCAGGCGCTTGCGAGTCTGCGGGCCTACGCCAGCAATATTCAGCAGTTCAGACTCACGGTAGCGCATGGCCCGGCGCTGGCGGTGGTAGCCAACGGCGAAGCGGTGGCTCTCGTCGCGAATCAGTTGAATCAGATGCAGCACCGGCGAGCGGCGGTCCAGCACGATCGGCTCCTGCTCGTTGCCATAGAGATAGATGACCTCTTCGCGTTTTGCAATCGATGCCAGCGGCGGCTGCGCGAGTCCGGCGGCGGCGAAATCGAGCGATTCTAGGGCTTCGGCGGCCGCGTGGAGCTGGCCCAGGCCGCCATCAATAAGGGTGAGCGACGGCAGCGGCTGGGCCTCGTCGATCACGCGGCGGTAGCGGCGCGTGACCACCTCGCGCATGGAGGCGAAGTCGTCCACACCGAGGACGGTCATCACCTTGAACTTGCGATAGGCCTGCTTGTTCATCTTGCCGTCTTCCCAGACCACCAGCGAGGCAACGGTTTCGGCGCCCTGAATATGCGAGATGTCGAAGCACTCGATGCGGCGGGGCAGCGTGGGGAGCAGGAGGGCGTCGGCGAGAGCCTCCTGAATCGCCTTGCGCGAGGGCTCAAGGACGCGGAAGCGCTGGATGTACGACTGGCGAGCGTTCTGGCTGGCCAGGTCGGTGAGCGATTTCTTGTCTCCGCGCTGGGGAACGGCGATTTCAATGCGATGGCCGGTGCGCTCGGTGAGTAATGACCCCAATGCCTCGCGGTCCTCGAACTCCGTGGGGATGAGAATGCTGCGCGGAATGTAGTGCTGGTCGATGTAGAGCTGCTTGAGCAGGGCTGAGAAGACCGCGCCAGCGTGGAAGGGAGGTTCGCGGTTTCCCACCCTTTCCGTGGAAGGAAGCGGAAAGGATGGGGCGCCCGGCATTTGGGTCGCGTCAGGTTGCTCAGGGGCGGTTTCCAGCAGTTCGGGCAGGTCTTCCCAGAAGAATTCGCGGCGGTCGACGATCTTGCCCGCGCGCATGTGGAAGAGGTTGATGGCCAGATTGCCGTCCTCGAAGTGGTAGCCGAAGACGTCGGCGTCGTCGTCCAGTTCGGCGGTGGCGACACGCTGCTTTTCCTGAAGCTGGTGGAGGGTGGAGAGCTGGTCGCGGAGGCGGGCGGCGGCTTCAAACTGCTCCGCCCCGGCTGCGTCCATCATGCGGGCGGTCAGCGAGTTCTCCAGTTCGGCGTGGCGGCCTTCCAGGAAGAGCTGCGCATCGCGGACAGCCTTCTTGTAGAGATCGGGCGTGGTGAGGCCCTCCACGCAGGGGCCCAGGCAGCGATGAATGTAGTACTGGAGACACGCGCGGGGATGGTAGCGGGAGAGATCGACCTTGCAACTGGGGAGCTGAAAGCTGCGATGGATCAGCTCGACGACGCGCCCGGCCAGGCTGCCGGGAAAATAGGGGCCGTAGTAGGCCGCGCCATCCTTGAGCAGGCGGCGGGTGACAAAAACTTTAGGATAGCGGTCGGCCAGTGTGAGCTTGACGTAGGGATAGCTCTTGTCGTCCTTGAGCAGGATGTTGAAGCGCGGCTTGCGCTCCTTGATGAGGTTGGTCTCAAGCGCCAGGGCCTCTGACTCGTTGCCGACCAGGATGTACTCCAGATCGACAGCCTCGCGCATCAGCGAACCGGTCTTGGCGTCGGCCTGCGCCGCCTCCAGCAGATAAGACCGGACCCGCGAGCGGAGGTTCTTGGCCTTGCCCACATAAATCACCTCGCCCTCGGCGTTCTTGTAGAGGTAAACACCGGGCTGGGTGGGGAGGGCGCGTATTTTCTCGTAAAGGTCCATAAGGCAGGGAATAGGGACTAGCTCCCAGCTACTAGCTTCTAGCCTATAGCTTTTAGCTTTTTCTGACGATCAATGCAATGAAATATTGGCAGAGTGAAAAGTGGTTTAAGGCTAATAGCTAGCAGCTAGGAGCTAGCGGCTAAAAGCTGTTTCACGTGTTCGGCGCGGACTTGGGTTGCAGTGTACAGACGGAGAAAGGGCGCGCCCTGCGCAGCCTCTTCGACGGCGGGGCGGCCGTTGGCTTCCTCGCGCTCCACGATGCAGACTACGGCAGCGACGATCATTCCGGCTTCGCGGGCGGCTTCGATGGCGCTGACGGCGGAGGCTCCGGTGGTGCAGACGTCGTCCACTATAACCACGCGGGCGCCCTCTTTGCAGAACCCCTCGATGCGGCGGCCGGTTCCGTGTTCTTTCTCGGCCTTGCGGACCAGAAAACCGTGCAGCAACGGAGCGCCGGGATGGGAGAGCGCGCGCCAGGCGCTGGCAGTAGCCACGTTGGAGACGATAGGGTCCGCGCCCAGGGTCAGTCCGCCGACAGCCTCGGCTTCAATGCCGTTTTCTTCGAGAAGATCAAGGATTGCATGCCCGCTGAGGCGCCCTCCTTCGGCATTTAAGGTCGTAGTCCGGCAGTCGATGTAGTAATCGCTCGTGCCGCCCGAGGAGAGCTTGAACTGGCCGAGGCGGAAGCTCAATCGGGCGAGCATTGCAAGCAACTGCTGGGCGTGGGTCGGGGAGGTCATTGCTTCGATTGTAACGGGTGGTCAGTAGCATGAGGATGCAGGCTTACGCTCCAACCCTCATGCGTTCATAGGATGATATTGCCCTGTTTGATCCTTCCGGCCACGAGAGCCTCGTTCACGAGCTTCTATCCGCCTCCCTGAGTTGCCCCCTTTCACGGATTTAAAAACACTACAATATTTGCTGCCACTGTTCGTCTACAGAAATGGATGAACGAGACGTTGAGCATCCCCTTGATGACCGAGCAAGACCGTCGCATCTCCGAAGTCATCGCGGAAGAGCGATCCCGGCTGCGCAATTTCATCCGCAAGCGGGTGCCAAACGAAGCCGACGTGGAAGATCTTCTTCAGGAAGTCTTCTTCGAACTGGTGAAAGCCAACCGCCTGCTGATGCCGATCGAGTACTTGACCGGCTGGCTTTTTAGCGTCGCGCGCAACCGCATCACGGACCTCTTCCGCAAGAAGAGGCCGGAGAACTTCGCCGACGCCGCTATCGAGGACGAAGACGGCGAGTTGCTGCGGATCGAAGATCTGTTGCCATCGCCCGATGCCGGCCCGGAAGCGCTCTACCTCCGCAACGTGCTTCTCGATGAGCTGGACTCCGCGCTCAGCGAGCTGCCCGGCGAACAACGGGAAGTATTTATCGCGCACGAACTGGAGGGGCGCAGCTTCAAAGAGTTGTCGGCGGAAAGCGGCGTAACAGTCAATACCCTGCTCTCGCGCAAGTGTTACGCGGTGCTTCATCTGCGCCGGCGGTTGCAGAGCATTCACGGCGAGTTTATGAGGAAATGAGGAACGCAACATGGAAAACACGTGGATCAAGAGAAATAAATGGATCTTTTTTGTAGCCCCGCTGGCGATCGCGGTTTTCATCTGGATTGGCGGCGAAGTGGTGATGCATCTGTGGAATTGGCTGCTGCCGATGCTCTTCGGATGGAAGCAAATTACCTTCTGGCAGGCTCTCGGATTGCTGGTACTCTGCCGGATTCTCTTCGGAAACCTTGGTGGTCATGGCTCCGATCACTCTAAATCGAGGGGACCAAAATCCGAGCGCTGGGAGCGGATGACGCCCGAAGAGCGCGAGAAGTTCCGTCAGGATATGCGCTCGCGCTGGTGCGGCTCCGAAGCGCCAACCGGTGAGACCAATGAGCCGGCCTGATGGCTTCAGGACGCGCGAGAGATTCAGCTTGTTGATCTCTGCAAGCTGAATCTCTCGCATTTACATCTTGTCCAGGTGCCGGAAGCCTTCGGTACCGAGCAGCATGAAGGCAAAGAGCATGAAGTTGTAGGAGGCATGGACCAGGACGCTGGCGGCCAGGGAGCGGGTGCTGAGCCGCGCCCAGCACAGAACCAGGCTGACGCAAACCAGCATGAGGAACGGGCCCAGGGCATGGCCGGTCTGCTCGGCGTGCATCAGGGCGAAGGGAACGCTGGTAAGGATGGAGCCAACGGCCATGGCGAAGAGGGACCATTGCGGATGGCCGTTCTCGTCGAGTGGGAGGGCAGGCTTGCCGGTGCTTTGTTCGATTGCCCAGTCCCAGGCCGTGCAGAGAGCGGGCAGCAGAAAGCCGCGAAAGACGATCTCTTCAAAGAAGGGCGCAAAGGTGACGCCGAAGGCGAAGAGCAGCCAGGCCGCTCCCGGAACACGGAACAGCTTGTCGATGGGTGTATTCTCCGGGCCGGGCATCAGCAGCCCGTTGACCAGGGCTAACAGAAAACAGATAAAGGCCGCGGCGAAGAGACGCCGGCGCAGCTTGAGAGCCGTGGCGCCGCGCCATTGCAGGCCGGCGAAGAGGCTCTTATGCCAGAAGAGTGGAAAGATGAGGACGCAGGCGGCAAACGTGAACAGATAAAGTGCTGCCATGCTGCCCAATGTGTAATGGATGTCGGTGACGGCCTGTTGAAAGGTGTAGATGCCGAATAGATGGAAATAGAGAGCGGACCTGATGAGAAGGCTGGTGCCCAATAGACCAACAATCGCCAGCAGAACAAGAATCCAGAGATGGCCGAGGTGCGGAATGCGGGCAGGCGGGTGAATCTCGGGCTGAATCCATGACTGAAAGAGCGGCGGTTCGGCACAGGCCGGCTGGATACGCGCCTCTACGTCCTCTTGCGCTGGAAATGGATTGTCAAAGCCCGCTAGGGGCGACAAGAGCGGCGATAACTCCAGTGGTTCTGTCTCCGCCAAGCCAGGGTCGGCTGATTGCGCCTCTGGGGGCGCTCCGGAATTTTGCGGATTGAGGGGATCGCGCTCGGAGAATGTATTCATGCGAGCCCCGTTTTCTTCTTGCGTGGGCCGGAGGGTTTAGAGGTGGGTTCAGTTTGAGCGGGGCGGCTGGCTTTGGCGCGCGTTGAGGCGAGGTCGTCTTCTGCCGGGGTGTTTCGGCGGGTACGCTTTGGTTTGGAGTATTCAGATTCCTGCTCTCCAACCCTTTCCACTGAAGAACGCGGAACGGATGGGGCACGGAGCGGTTGTACGGAGTCAGGCGTTGCCGTTTGGTTGATGCCGGAATCGCTCTCCGCGGCGGCCAGGGTCTCGTCTTCGAACTCGACCGGCGCGAGGCGGCCATCGGTGGAGGCGTAGTAACGCTTGAGAAACTGGCCGGTATAGGAGCCGGGAGTGGCGGCAATCTTCGCCGGGCGGCCTTCACCGACAAGGCGACCGCCATCTTCGCCGCCCTCGGGGCCGAGATCGACGACCCAGTCTGCGTTGCGGATCACGTCGAGATTGTGCTCGATGATGATGACCGAGTTGCCCAGGTCGGCGAGCCGGTGGAGGACTTCGAGCAGCTTGCGCACATCGTCGAAGTGCAGGCCGGTGGTCGGTTCGTCGAGCAGATAAAGTGTCCGGCCGGTCTGGCGCTTGGAGAGTTCGCGAGCCAGCTTCATGCGTTGCGCCTCGCCACCGGAGAGGGTGGTGGCGCTCTGGCCCAGGTGGACGTAGCCCAGGCCCACATCAACCAGGGTTTGCAGCTTCTGGCGCACCTGGGGCACGTCGGCGAGTACGGGAAGCGCGTCTTCGATGGTGAGGTCGAGAATATCGGCGATGGAATGACCGTGAAACTTTACGGCCAGGGTCTCCTGGTTGTAGCGGCGCCCGTTGCAGACCTCGCACTGCACGTAGACGTCGGGCATGAAATTCATTTCAATCCGGCGCTGGCCGTCGCCCTGGCAGGCCTCGCAGCGGCCGCCTGTCACGTTGAAACTGAAGCGGCCTGCCTTATATCCGCGCTCGCGGGACTCGGGCAGCATGGCGAAGAGGTCGCGGATAGGCGAGAAGACCTGGGTATAGGTGGCGGGATTGGAGCGCGGTGTGCGGCCGATGGGAGATTGGTCGATGCGGACGACCTTGTCGATCTGCTCGGCGCCGGTGAGCGACTCGTGCGCGCCGGGTTCCTCGCGCGAGCCGTAGATGCTCTGCGCCAGCGACCGATACAAAATATCGTTAACCAGCGTGCTCTTGCCCGAGCCGCTGACGCCGGTGACCACGGTCATCACGCCCAGCGGAATGCGGATGGTGACGTCCTGGAGATTGTGCTCACGGGCGCCTGCGATGGTGAGCCACTTGCCGGTGAGCGGGCGCGGGCGGGCGCGCTGGAGCATGGTGGCGGCTCCGGAGAGGTAGCGGCCAGTGAGCGACTCGGGACAGGCCATGATCTCGGCCGGCGTTCCCTCTGCAACGACACAGCCGCCCAGGCGGCCCGCGCCGGGGCCTAGATCGAGCACGTAGTTGGCGTGGCGGATGGTCTCTTCATCGTGCTCCACGACCAGGACCGTGTTGCCCAGGTCGCGCAACTTCTCCAGGGCCTGGATGAGGCGGCTGTTGTCGCGCTGGTGAAGGCCGATGGAGGGCTCGTCGAGAACGTAGAGCACGCCGCGCAGGCGCGAGCCGATCTGGGTGGCCAGGCGGATGCGCTGGCCCTCGCCGCCGGAGAGGGTAGCGGCATTGCGATCAAGCGCAAGATAGTTCAGCCCGACAGCGCAGAGGAACTCTAGCCGCTCGACGATCTCGCGGCGGATGCGCTCGGCAACCAACGCTTCGCGAGATGAAAAGCTGAGGTTGATGGCGGCCGAGAGCGCGCGGTTAAGCGGCAGGGCGGTGAAATCGGCGATGGAAAGGCCGCCGATCTTAACCGCCAAAGACTCCGGGCGCAGGCGCTTGCCGCGGCAAACGGGGCACGGTGTGGCGGACATGAAGGACATCATGTACTCGCGATAGCCGTCGCTGCGGGCTTCGTCGATGGAGTCGCGCAAGAAGGTGAGAATGCCGTGGAAGCCGGTGCGCGGGGCCTCGTTTTTGGGCGGGCCATAGACCAGCACATGCTGCTGGCGCGGGGGCAGGTCCTCAAAGGGCAGCTTAAGGTCGATCTCGTAGCGATCGGCGGCCAGGTGAATGAGCTTGAGCAGATATTGCGAGGAGGAGCCGGGCCCCAGGCCGCCATCGAGCAGCGGTTTGGACCAGTCGGTGATGACCTTGGCGGGATCCAAATCATAAAGCGAGCCGAGGCCGTGGCACTCCGGGCAGGCGCCAAAGGTGGAGTTGAAGCTGAAACTGCGCGGCTCCAGTTTGGGCACGTCGAGGCCGCAGTCGGGGCAAGCCATGCTGGCGGAGAACAACTGCTCTTCAGCGCCAGTGACAGCGGCCAGCGCGAGGCCGTTGGCCAGTTGTAGCGCCTTGGCGACAGCTTGTTCAAGCCGCTTCTCAACCGATTGTTTGCCCGCGGGCAGCGGGGGCGCGCCGGCTGCGGGGATTTTAAGCAGGATCCGATCGACGACCGCTTCAATGGTGTGGTTCTTGCGCCGGTCCAGGATGACCGGCTCGGAGAGGTCGCGGAGTTCGCCGTCGACGCGGGCGCGGAAGCCCTGCTGGTCCAACTGGTCAAGCAGGTCTTTGAACTCGCCTTTGCGGCCGCGCACGATGGGCGCCATGACGGTGACGCGCTCGCCTTTGCCGAGTTCGAGAATACGCTGAACGATCTGATCGGAAGTCTGACGGGAGATGGGCCGGCCGCAGTTGGGGCAATGGGGCGTCCCCACCGAGGCGTAGAGCAGGCGCAGGTAGTCGTAGATCTCGGTGATGGTGCCCACCGTGGATCGTGGGCTGCGGCTGGTGGTCTTCTGCTCGATGGAAATGGCCGGGCTGAGTCCCTCGATGGAGTCCACGTCGGGCCGCTCGATCTGGTCAAGGAACTGGCGAGCGTAGGCGGAGAGCGTTTCGACGTAGCGGCGCTGCCCCTCGGCATAAATTGTGTCGAAGGCCAGCGAGCTTTTGCCCGAGCCGGAGAGGCCGGTGACCACCGTAAGGGTGTTGCGGGGGATGCGCACGCTGATGTCGCGCAGATTGTGCTGGCGCGCCCCGCGCACCGAGATGTGAGTGATGGGCATGATGGGTTCAGGCGTGCAAAATCAACTGTTTACGGACAAGAAACGACCAATTTCGGAGAAGTCGCCAGCGCGGACACAAATTTCCTAGCCTCCACTATCAATGATACATTCCAACTTCATCCGGGAAGTTGAGTGGCGGGAGGAATTCAATATCAAGACAATGGGACGAGGAAGACGGTTGATGGCCGGGTAGAAGAGTAGTCGCCGGAAGTTGTCCCAGAAAATCGACCGAATCGGCCAACATCAACAGCGCTTCACACCTGCCAGCGACTCTTTGAACAGCTCCCGTCCCCGCGCCAGCGCGCGCTCGTCCAGTGCCACCCAGCGCGGATTCTTCACCAGCCGTCGCAGCGCGGCGTCAATGCTGGCCGGCGGCAATACCGCCGCAATCTCCAGCAGCGCGCCCAGCATCACCATATTGCCTACGCGCGCATCGCCCAGTTCATCGGCCGCCTGCGTGAAAGGATGCGCCAGTACATGTACATCCTTCCGCTCGCAATCGTCCGGAATCGCTTCGCCGTTGTAAAGAATCCATCCATCCGGCCGCACGCTCGAATAGAACTTCCGCAGCGACGGCTCATTCATGGCCACCAGCACATTGGGCTCGGTCACCAGCGGCGAATCGATGGGCTGCCCCGCCAGCCGTACATGGCAGTTTGAGGTCCCCGACCGGATCTCCGGCCCATACGACGGCAGCCAGGACACCTCAAGCCCCGCGTCCAGTCCCGCCTCCGCCAGCACTTCTCCCAGCAACAGGACTCCCTGGCCGCCAAAACCGGCCACCCGCACGCGCAGATCCAGTTCTGTTACCGCATGTTCACGTGCAATCACATTTCCTTCAGGCAAATCATCCGTGGCAACGCCAAGAATCCGCGGAATCTTTTCCAGCGCCGGACCCGCCTCGGGCAACTGCCGCGGTTGCGCCTCCTTGGTGCGATCTTGAAACACCCCCAGCGGAAAGGTCTTCTCCATCACGTCGCGCACCCAGTGCTGCGCCGCCACCGGCTGCATCTTCCAGATCGTCGGGCAAGGCGACAGCACCTCAATCAGCGAGAAGCCCAATCCACGCGCCTGGTTTTCCACGGCCCGCTTGATCGCGCGCGCGGCCTGCGCAATCTGCTTGTTGTCTCCCAGGCCCACGCGCTCGATGTAGACCGGCGCCTCCAGCGTGGCCAGCAGCTCGCTCACGTGCAGAGGATACCCTTCAGTGGCCGCCTGCCGCCCGCCTGGCGTCGTGGTGCTCTTCTGCCCCAGCAGAGTCGTCGGCGCCACCTGTCCGCCGGTCATGCTGTAGATGGCGTTGTTCACGAAGATGACGGTGATGTTTTCGCCGCGATTGGCCGCATGAAGAATCTCCGCCGACCCGATGGCCGCCAGATCTCCGTCGCCCTGGTAGTCGATTACGATGCTCTCCGGCCTGCTCCGCTTCACAGCCGTGGCCACAGCCGTCGCGCGCCCATGCGCGGCCGATATATTGCCCACGTCGAAGTAATAGTAGGTAAACACCGAGCAGCCGACCGGGCCGACCAGGATGGTTCTGTCCTGGATGCCCAGTTCATCGATGGCCTTGGCCAACATCTTGTGCACCTGGCCGTGCCCGCACCCTGGGCAAAAGTGCGTCTGATGCTGCGTCTCCTCTTTCCGCTCATAGCGCGTATAAAACGACTTCGCCTTGGCATGCGCCACCGTATATTCGGAAATTGTCTCGTTAGGCATTTGCCATCCGCCTTTCCTCCTGCTCAACTGGCAGATAACGCAGCGCCTGCTTGCGCACAAACCTAAGCACCTCTTCGTGCGACGGTACATTGCCGCCCACACGGTTCAGGAATTCCACCGGCCGCGCCCCGTTCAGCGCCAGCCGCACATCTTCCAGCATCTGTCCATTGCTCATCTCCACCACCACGAAGACACGCGCGCGCTTAGCCAGGCGCTGGAAGTGCAACTTCGGAAATGGAAAGAGCGTAATCGGCCGCAGCACGCCCACGCTGAGTCCGCTGGCGCGAGCCTCCGCCGCCACGGCCTTCAAAATCCGCCCCATGATCCCGTATCCCACCAGTACAATCTCCGCGTCGTCCGTTTGCCACTCTTCGGCGCGCACCTCAAGCCGCTCCGCGCAGAGATACTTCTCTTCCAGATGGCGAACGTGCGCCTCCGACTCGTCGATATCCAGATGCAGAGATGAGATAAAATTGCCGCGCGTCTCCGCCGTGCCCGTCACGGCCCACTCCGGTGTATGCGCCTCGATTGCCGTCTGCGAAAACTCCACTGGCTCCATCATCTGCCCAATGAATCCATCTGCAAGCACCACCACCGGGTTGCGATAGCGGTCCGCCAGTTCGAAGGCCAGCGCCGTCAAATCCGCCATCTCCTGCACGGAGTCGGGCGCCAGCACGATGGTCCGGTAGCTTCCGTGGCCGCCGCCCTTCACCACCTGGTGATAGTCGCTCTGCTCAGCGGCAATGTTCCCCAAGCCAGGCCCGCCGCGGGTAATGTCGGCAATTACGCAGGGCAGCTCCGCGCCCGCCATGTAGCTGATGCCTTCCTGCATCAGGCTGATCCCCGGCCCGCTCGATGCCGTCATCGCCCGCACGCCCGCCGAGGCCGCGCCGTAGAGCATGTTGATCGCCGCGACTTCGCTCTCCGCCTGCAAGAACACTCCGCCGGTCTGCGCCATGTATTGCGCCGCCGTCTCCGCAATCTCGCTGGCCGGCGTGATGGGGTAGCCGTAGAAGGCGCGGCATCCAGCCAGAATCGCGCTCTTGACAATCGCTTCGTTCCCTTTCATCAGTTGCTTGCGCATGGAATCGCTCCCTCAACGCCCGCGTTCAACCCAGGTGCGTCGCAGTCCTTGCGAGTGGCTAGGCGCAGCACCGTAATCGCCCCCGGCTCGGGGCACGCCATAAAGCAGATTCCGCATCCCGTGCAGCCCTTGCCCGCATATGTCGCTGTCCGATAGCCGTAGTGATTCAGCCGCTCGCTCAAATGGATCACCTTCGGCGGACAAGCCTCCACGCAAAGCCCACAACCCTTGCACTCGTCAATATCGACCCGCAACAAGCCCCGGTCCCGTTTTTCCGTATCGCTCATCCCGCATTCCTCTCAGCACATGGCCGTTCGTGCGTCTCCGCCGCTTGCTGCAATCCGAGGCTTCCAGTGTGCTTTGGCCCTCACAAAGCCTGCCTTCTAGGGTCCTGCCTGTATTCCCAAGGCCCGCGTCAATTTACGCTTCGCCAAAGGGGGCCGCTGTGATGCGTGTCACCCCGCGCTTTTGCCGGATTGCAATACTCTATGGGGTATCCTTGTTGGCAACAGAACAAAGATCAATGCAACGCGTTTTTCTGCAACAATCGCAGAAGCGTATCCATATGGGCGGAAGCGATGACGGACCTGTTGAATTTTGCGATGTTGATTTGCGCGTCGGTGGGCTCCATGGTCTTTGGCATCCTGGCGGCCTATGGGATACTTCGCGCCGGCTTCGCCCTGATGCGCCCGCAGCCGCGGCCGGTTGCAGTGAAGACCCTGCCCGAAGCTGCACGCGTTTCCTGATCTAGTTCTCAGCCGTTTGCCGACCCTTCACTTGCTCCATTGCGCAGGAGCCGAACGAACTGGCACTGACAACTGACAACTGGTTCCTGACAACTGCCCTGTTACTGCGGAACGGTACTTTGCTGCTGTTGACGTTGCTGCATCTCCTGCATGATTTGCTGCGGAGTGCGAGGCGGGCTGACTGGCATAATGGCAGGCCGAATGGGCACGGGCGCGAGCGGCTGCGGCTGTGGTTGAGGCTGCTCATCGGCATCGGTATCTTCATCGTCGCTGTTGCTCGCGGCACTATTACTGGCGGATTTCGGCGTGTCGCCGGGTTGGCGGGAGCTGAGTACGATCTGCCGCGGCGCTCCCTGGCCGAGGTCCCCGACCATCATCACGTTGTAGCCGGACCCTTGCAGGAGTTGAGAGAGCACGTCGCGCGCCTGGCCAGGGCCGTATGCGCCAAAAACCCGTTCATCGGCACCCAGGCCCTCGATTTTTGCGCCGGTCGCGGTTGAGACATCTTTCAATATCTGGCGCAGACTCGAATTTGCCGCTTCAATGCGCAGGCCCTGGCTGTCCCAGGTGACGGCAGCATCGGCCGGCTTGTCGTTGGCGGGCCAGTGCGGCAGTTCGGGCGCGGGAGGTGCAATGGGCACGGGCGCGGCCTGAGCCGGCGGGGTCTTTGCATGGACAGCGCTGGGACGAGTGTGTGGGTGAACCGCCTTATGCGGCGGGCTAGGTGCGGGCAGAGCCGCGGGCGTTTGCGCGGCAGGCGCCTGAACCGCAAACAGCATCTGCGCCCCAAAGAACACCGCCGCCAGAATCGTCAAAACACACCTCACGCGCGCGGATGACATTGTCCGCAAGATTGGCGCATTAAGCGGCTTCGGTGTGTGCATGGGGATCGGCTTTCCCGGCCCGGTACCGGCATCCAGGCGCGTTACGGAGTCTGGCCGAGGGCAATCCCGCGCCGCTCCACTGTACTAGACTAACAGTGGCCCGTGGACGCTCAAAAAGCGCCACCGGGGCAGAGAGGAACTCCCTGGAGATGCGCCTCTGCTGGATAAATTGGGCTGCCGCTGCTTTGCTGGCTACGCCATCGGCGAGCCTGGCCGCGAGTTGCACCACGCAGGCTGAGCTGTTGCCGCAGGACCGTAATGCGCTGGCTGCAACCGCCGGACGGCTCTCCGAGGCCGTGTTGCAGCAGGATTATCCGGCGCTCCAGGCGGCCTTGCTGCCGGCCGTGGCGCAGGAGTGGGGCGGGATTCGCGGGGCGGTGGAGCAGGCCGCACCGCTGGTGAAAGGCGGGCAGATTCAACTGCGGAGCTTGTATCTGCTGGATGCGTCCAGCCAGGCAGCGCCGGCCGATACGCAGTTCTTCTGCTCCAATTCGAGCGGCTCCCTGACGGTGACCATCACCATGCGGGCGCTGCCGCCGGGGCGGTATGCGTTGGCGCTGGCCGATGCGGCAGGCGCTCCTTTGGGTGGGCAGTTGGGCTTCATTTTGGCCTGGGATGGCCCCGTCAACGGCTGGAAACTGGGCGGCCTTTCCGTGCGGCAGGGCATCTTCGACGGCCATGATGGCGTCTGGTATTGGTCGCGCGCCCGCGAACTGGCGAAAGCGGACCTTCCCTGGAACGCCTGGTACTGCTATGAGGCCGCGCGTTCCCTGCTGGTGCCGGTGGATTTTCTCTCCTCGCCGAACCTAGAAAAACTTGCGGGCGAACAGGCGCAGCTAAAAAATTCTCCGATGGACGCCTTCCCCTACTCGCTTCCCGACGGTCCGCGCACATGGAAGATCGACGCGGTGCGCCTGGACACTACGCTCCGCCAGGCCGACCTGGGCGTAACCTATGAATCGACTGGAGTGACCGATCCGGCGGCGTTGCGCACCGAGGCCGTAGCCGTGCTGAGCGCCCTGCTCAAGGCGCAACCGGAACTCAGGGAGAACTTTCACGGACTTTGGGCCTACGCCGTAAAGGATGGCAAGCCAACTCCGGTCATCGAGTTGCCCATGGCGCAGATTCCGTAAAGACCGGGATCGGGGTTCGGGGATCGTCAAGCCGTTAAGTCGGCCGCGCGAATAGAGTGAGCAATTCAGCACACCATAGAAAAACCAGGGGTGATACAAAGGTCGCGGGTGCGAGTCCGAATGGACGCGCAACTATTTCCGCCGCAACCCGTTGACACCGTCAATAAGCCGGAACACATAACATATTCCGGAAACATTCAAATCAGGCATTCAACCCCTGGAGGACTCGATTCACCATGAAAAAGATTGCACTGGCAGTATTGCTTGCCGTCATCCTGTCGCCTGCGGCTGCGTTTGCGCAGGTTTCGATTCGCATAGGGCCACCGCCACCCGTCCACGAACGCCGGCCACCGCCTCCGGAAAAGGGATACGTGTGGACCGCTGGCTATCAACGCTACGAAGGCGACCACTACGTCTGGACCCCCGGCAAGTGGGATCGTCCACCCCAGGGACACCAGCGTTGGGTTGCTCACAAGTGGGTTCACCGTGGAGACCATTGGGAGATGCAGGAAGGTCACTGGCAGTAAACCGACACTCACAACGAGAAAGCGGGGCGCGTGCCCCGCTTTTTTCTTGCATATAGCTCCAACAAATTACAGTTCAGATGATCTCGATCACGTCCGTGGTGGTTGTCGCGGTGCTGGCCGAAGAGATCGAAGCGGTACCAATTGATATTCACGGATAGGCTGAGCAATTCAGCACACCACGGGAGAACCAGGGGTGGTACAAAGGTCGCGGGTGCGAGTCCGAATGGACGCGCAACTATTTCCGCTGCAACCCGTTGATACCGTCAATATGTGGGAACACATGATGTATTCCGGAAACATCCAAACCAGACACTCAACCCCTGGAGGACTCGGTTCACCATGAAGAAGATTGCACTGGCAGTATTGCTTGCTTTCATCCTGTCGCCGGCGGCTGCGTTTGCGCAGGTTTCGATTCGCATCGGGCCACCGCCACGTGAATACGAACGCCGGCCGCCGCCGCCGGATCGGGGCTACGTATGGATCGCAGGGTATCACCGCTACGAAGGCGACCACTACGTCTGGACCCCCGGCCGCTGGGATCGTCCACCTCAAGGACACCGGCATTGGGTTGCCCACAGGTGGGTCCACCGTGGTGACCATTGGGAGATGCAGGAAGGTCACTGGCGGTAAGCCGAAACTCAACAACGAGAAAGCGGGGCGAGAGCCCCGCTTTCTTCTTGCTTGAAGCTCCAACGAATTACGGTTTAGCTGATTTCGATCACGTCCGTAGCGGCTGCGGCTGAGGCTTCAGCCTGCTCCATCAGTTTTTCCGCCACGGCATAAAACTCCGCCGCCTGCGGACTCTTGGGTCCAGCCAGGGTTACCGGCAGGCCGCGGTCGCCGCCCTCGCGGATGGCGGGCACCAGTTCGATCGAGCCCAGGAAGGGAACTCCGAACTGCTTCGCCGTGCGCTCCGCCCCGCCCCGTGAGAAGATGTCGATTTCGTGGTGGCAGTGGGGGCAGGTGAAGTGGCTCATGTTCTCGACAATGCCGAGCACATCGACGTTGACCTGCGCGAACATCTCCAGAGCCTTGCGCGCGTCTTGCAGGGCCACGTCGCTGGGCGTTGAGACCACCACCGCGCCGGTCAGCGGAACGGTCTGCACCAGCGTGATCACCACGTCGCCGGTGCCGGGCGGCAGATCGACGATCAGGTAATCGAGTTCGCCCCAATCCACTTGTTGCAGGAACTGGCGGATAATCTGGTGCAGCATCGGTCCGCGCATCACCATCGGCTTGTCGCCGGGCGAGATGTAACCGATGGAGATGGTCTTGACGCCGTGGGTCAGGTTGGGCTCGATGCGGTTGTCCGGGCCTATCTTCGGCTGCTGAGTCGAGCCCATCATTAGGGGGACGTTGGGGCCGTAGACATCGGCGTCGATGAGGCCCACGCGCTGGCCCAGCCGCGAGAGTGCAATGGCCAGATTCACGGCGACAGTGGTTTTGCCCACTCCGCCCTTGCCGGAACCGATAGCGACGATTTTTGAGACCCCCGGCAAAGCCAGAGGCGAGGGTAGGACAGGTGAATGCGCCATAGGGTTGGATTACTCCTTTTGAAAACCACGTTCTGAGAATCAGTTTGCTTACGATGGGTCGCCGGTCGCGCTTTCCTTGGCGGCCGTGGTAATCCTCTCCTGCTTGCGGCGGGCGGCTTCAGCCTCGCGATGCTCGCGGCGCAGCAGCGCATCCGCATGGCGGCGAATCTCGTCGGCTGTCTCCGGAATCAGCTCGGGAACCCTGATCCTATTGCCCTCCTTGTCGATGGCCACAAAGACCAGGTAGGCGCTGGCCACATGCCGATGTACGCCGGTCTGTGTGTTTTCAGCCCACACCTTCACGCCCACCTCCATGGAGGTGGTAAACGCGCGGTTGACGCTGGACTTGAGAGTAACCAGGTTGCCCAGATGCACCGGCTGGATGAAGTCGATATGGTCCATGGCCGCGGTGACGATAAAGGTGCGCGTGTGCCGGTAGGCCGCCATGGCCCCGGTCAGGTCGATGAAGTGCATCAGCCGCCCGCCCAGCAGGTTGCCCAGCGTGTTGGTGTCGTTGGGCAGGATGATCTCCGTCATCTCCGACTGGGTGCTGGCCACCGTGCGCGCAATAAGGTTGGTTTCAGGGGAACTCATTCTGCGATCGCTCCATTCCTCGCTGACCCGGCATGTCGCCTATTTCAACTTACCGCCCGTTACAATGAAGTGGACGAGGCCTGCCTGCCGAGGTCACAGTTCCAGTTTCGGCAATCGCAGCCAATTACGCAAATCCCTGACTGCCGGATACGAGCGAGATGGACAAGATCGCGGGACTGAAAGAGATTCTGGCGCTGGACCCGAAGAACAGCTTTGCCCGCTATGGCCTGGCCATGGAACGGTCGAGCCGTGGCGAGACGGACACGGCGCTGGGCGAATTCGATACGCTGCTGGCCAACGATCCGGAGTATACGGCCGCCTACTTCATGGCCGCTCAGACGCTGGCCACCGCGGGACGCACGGCAGAGGCGATCGAGCGGCTGAAGGCCGGCATCGCTTGCGCCTCCCGCAGCGGCAATCAACACGCTCTCAGCGAGATGCAGGCCATGCTCGATGAGTTGGACCGATAGCCTCTTTCGCCAGTTCCGCGTTTTGATTGTTTGCTGCGCGCGCCAGCCGATCGGTTCCCGGCTCTAGGCGTAATCCGTCTCCATTCATCCAACGTCTATACTGGCGCTATGGCGAAGTATTCAATTGTCGTCCCTTTTCATAACGAAGAGGAGAACGTTACCGTTCTATACGCACGCCTGAAGCAAGTGATGGAGCAGGTGGGCGACCCGTTCGAGCTGGTGCTGGTGGACGATGGCTCCAGCGACCGCACCTGCAAGCTGCTGGAAGAGATTGCCGCGGTAGACAGCCGGGTTCTGGTAATCAAGCTGTGCCGGAACTTCGGCCAGACCTCGGCCCTGGCGGCCGGTTTCGACAATGCCTCGGGCGAGTTCATCCTGGCTATGGACGGCGACCTGCAGCACGACCCGAACGAAATCCCAAACTTCCTGGAAAAGCTCGCGGAGGGATACGACGTGGTCTCGGGCTGGCGCAAGCAGCGCGTTGACAACCTGCTGACCAGGCGCATTCCCTCCGCTTGCGCCAACTGGCTCTTGGCCAGGCTCTCTGGCGTCGATATTCACGACTTCGGCACCACCTTCAAGGCCTATCGCCGCGAAGTGATCCAGAACATCCCGCTCTACGGTGAAGTGCACCGGTTCATTCCGGCGCTGGCCAGTTGGCAAGGTGCGTCGATTTGCGAAATCCCCATCCGGAATCTGAAACGCGAGCGGGGCAGGAGCCACTACGGTATCGGACGCACCTTCAGCGTATTCTTCGACCTGCTGACCATTCGCTTTTTGCTCAAGTACATGAGCCGGCCGCTGCACTTCTTCGGAGGCCTTGGAGCTCTGGGCATGATGGTGGGCAGCATCATCTCGGCAATGCTGTTAGGCATGAAAATAAGGAACCCGCACCTGAACGTCATGGATCAGCACGGGCCGCTGTTCGTGATTGGTTCGGTGCTGATTGTCGCCGGGATTCAGATGCTGGCTATCGGCCTGCTGGGCGAGTTGCTGGTCCGCCACTATTACACCGTGCAGAGTCACGCCCCGTATACGATCGACCGGCTGGTGCGTTTGCACACGCCGCATGAGCCGAGCGTGTTATCGGATCGGGAATAGGACGCAGCGAGTAGGGATTGGGGAGTAGAAAAACCCCAGCCGGGCAGTAGCTGGGCGACGCTTGGTCCGTTTTGGCGAATTACGCTTGAGTGCTTCGAGTTCCCGCCCCTTGCAGTAGCCCACCCCCAAGGTTCATCCTTAAGCAACGATGAAAGCCATCCAGATTCACGAGACAGGCGGACCTGAGGTCTTGCAGCTTGCCGAGTTGCCCATTCCCGAGCCGGGGCCTGGGCAAGTGTTGATTCGTGTCGAGGCCACCGGGGTCAACTTCATCGAAATCTATTTCCGCAAAGGCGTCTACAAGGCGGCGCTGCCAATGACGCCCGGCAGCGAGGCCGCGGGCACGGTGGAGAAACTAGGCACGGGCGTTACTGGATTTGCCGCGGGCGATGCGGTGGCTTCTGTAAGCGTGCTGGGCAGCTATGCCGAGTACGCGCTGGTTCCGGCGATGCAACTGGTCAAGACTCCTGAATCGCTCAGCCCAGAACGCGCGGCTGCCGCGATGCTGCAAGGGATGACGGCCCACTACCTGGCTCACTCCACCTTTCCTCTGAAACCAGGGGACACAGCATTGATTCACGCCGGAGCCGGCGGAGTGGGATTGTTGCTCACGCAGATGGCGGTCCGGCTGGGCGCGCGGGTTATTACAACGGTCTCCACGTCGGCCAAGGCCGAGCTCTCGCGAGAGGCCGGCGCATCCGAGGTCATTCTATATACCAAGCAGGACTTCGAGACGGAGGTCAAGCGCCTGACGGACGGCAAGGGAGTGGACGTGGTCTACGACTCGGTAGGCAAGACAACCTTCGAGGCCAGCCTGAACTGCCTGAGGCCGCGCGGGCTGTTGGCGCTCTTCGGCGCATCCAGCGGCCCGGTGCCGCCCTTCGACCTGATCCAGCTCAGCGGAAAAGGCTCGCTGTTCATCACCCGGCCCACGCTTTGGCACTACGTGGCTACGCGCGCCGAACTCGAATGGCGCGCCGGCGATGTGTTGGGTTGGGCCGCCAAAGGCGAACTCAAATTGCGAACGGAGTTTATCTATCCGCTGGCCGAGGCCGCGCAGGCCCAGGTCGATCTTGAGAATCGCAAGACCACTGGAAAGATTCTGCTCGAACCATGAGAGCGTCACGTCATGGTTATTGGTCGAAATTGCCGATGGTTTTCTCCCGCTAAATCGCGCAAGGTAGAGAATAGAGGAGATTCGCAGAAGACATTCGTTACAACACGAAGAAGACTAAAGATCGTTTTGAGGCTTGGAGTTCCTTAATGTTCATATCCCGTGACACACGCATGAAGATGCTCGTGCGTTCGCGCCTATTAATGCATTCATTGGGCTTCCTTGCCTTTACTTATTCCATCTCCTGGGCCTTTGCCCAGGCGCCGAGCCAGCCCTCGAGCCAGGGAACGGACCTCTCCGTCAAGGCCGATGAGGTCTCGCTCGATCTGGTGGTTCACAGCAAGAACAACAAGCCCGTTTTAGACCTGAAGCAGGCAGAGGTTGCCGTCACCGATAACGGTTCCCCAGTTACACTCAACAGTTTTCGTCTTGTCAGCGGCGAACAGCAAAGCGACCGTCTGATCACGCTGGTCTTTGATCGGCCGGGGCCGGTCGTCGGCAAAACCCAGGAGGCTGACCCGTATGTCATGAAGAACGCGCGCGATGCGGCGGATAAGATTCTCAAGATAGTCCCGGAGCGCGGCTTTTCTTTTTCCGTGTTGAGTGTCGAGGGGCGGCTTCGGCTTCAGTCTGAATTCACCTCGGACCGTAAACTCCTTTTGCAGGCCGTTAACACGGCCACCCAGCAGGTAACGACCCAGAGCGGCAGCACAGTCAGCCAGATTGAAAAGCAACTCATTTCAGAAGCGACGAATGGCGTGGATTTATCGGGGAAGCCTATCTACGCGAAAGATCGCACCCTGGCCTTGGCAATGCTTTCAGCACTCAATAAATCGGGCAGGATTGCCCAGGATCAGCATCTCCGGCCTTTCCTGGCGGGTTTATTGGCTTTGGCGCAATCCCAGCAGCAGATCAGGCAGAGAAAGGCTGTGATCTTTTTCACCTCCTTCGAGGAAGAGAAGATCGACTTGCGCACCAGGGAGGCTATCCAATCCATTATCGGATCGGCCAATCAAGCCGGAGAAAGCATCTATGTTGTCGATCTGAACTCCTCGGATCGCAAAGTGAGTCAGATGAATCAGACGAGCGCCGAAGTCTTAGGCTTCGCACTCGGCGGTCCGACTTCCGGAGGAATCGACGGTATGACCAGCACGCAAGGCAAGATCAACGCAATGGGTATGAACGGGTACCTCTCGCACGTTGAAAGCGATATTAACAACGACGAGATGAAATCCCTGGCCGAGGGCACGGGGGGCAGTTTCATCACCCAGAGCCGCTTGCAAAAGTCGCTGGAACGGATGATTCAGGACATGACCACGTATTACGTGGCTTCCTACATTCCGCCCATCAAGGAATACGACGGCAGATTTCGTCCGGTTGCCGTCAAACCCCTCCGTGCGGGGCTCAAGATACGCGCCCAGTCGGGGTATCTTGCTCTGCCGCCGCAAACTGGCGGCGACGCCGGACCGCAGCCCTTCGAATTGCCGCTGCTGAAGATACTCGGCAAGTCTCAATTGCCCGCCGATGTTGCCTTCCGCGCCGCGATTCTGCACATGGGTGCTACGCCCGAGGGAGAGATCAGCACATTGGCCATCGAAGTGCCGTTATCGAACCTGGAGACGCGCGAGGACTCCAGCACCGGCATCTCTTCAACCAGCCTGTCGATCGTTGCGAATATCAAAGACACAACGGGCATGATCGTGGAGCGCTTCAGCGCGGATATACCACGGCGCAAGATACAGAAAGACGCCGAAAAGTCGGATTTCAGAGCCGTCACCTTCGAGCGGCATTTTCTAGCGCCTCCGGGGCAGTACATTCTGGAAGCTGCCATCCTGGATCGCAACAGCGGCAAGGCCGGCGCGCAGCATGTGGCCTTCGAGATTCCCAACTCCTCCGGCATCCCATCGTTGAGCAACATGCTTCTTGTACGGCAGACTGAACCGTTCCGCGCCGAGGACGACCCAACCGAGCCGCTTCGCCATGGAAACATTCGCGTGACGTCGAATCTCTCCGGCCAACTGGCGCCGGGCGCCAAGAGCGTATCGGTCTTCTTCATCGCGCATTCGGATCCCAAAGCAGCGGAAGCCGCCACCATCAAGATCCAGGTCTTCAGGGATGGCAAACCGCTGGGCGGCGAGCCGATGACCACTCGCCAGGCCAACGGTCAGGAGTTCTCTTCCTACTTGACCAGCTTTTCGATCAACTCTCCTGTTGACGGTCTGTACGAGGTAAAGGCAATCCTGAGCCAGGGCGGGAAAACCGCTGAAACCGGCGCCTCATTCAACCTGGAGGGATCCGAACAAGGCGGTGACAACGCTTCAGAAGCGGATACCGCGTCCTCTGCTCCAGCACGTCCTGTCGGGCCGCTCATGATTACCGCTCCCACTACTCCTATTCAGCGTCCCGCACCGGATGAACTCAAGTCCATCCTCGCGGATGCAACCAAGTACGCCATGGCCTACAGGGAATCGCTGCCCAACTTCATGTGTGAACAGACCACCAACCGGTCATACACTCTTTATGGAGCCAAGCAGTGGAAGCACAAAGACAAGTTTACCGAGCTCCTGACGTATTTTGATCATGAAGAAAACCGGATCATGCTGGAACTTGAGGAAAACGGCGCCACTAGCCACGACAACACGAAAAATATAAGAGGCGCGATATCGGTAGGGGAGTTCGGCGTTACTCTCTCGGGCCTCTTCAAACCCGCGTCGAAAGCCGATTTCCAATGGAAGGAAACCGATCAGTTGGGTGACAGTACGGTCCAGGTCTTCGATTACCGCGTGGCTCGCGAAAACTCCACATTCAATCTCCGGGCGGGTCCTGTAGATGTAATCACGGTCGGCTACCATGGCCAGGTCTTCATCGATAGCGCCACACGGACAGTTCGCCGTATCGCGCAAGTGCTGGACGATGTGCCGAAAACGTATCCTATCCGCGCGGTTTCCGTCACCGTTGACTATGACTATGTGGTGATCAACAATCACGACTACCTGCTGCCGGTAGGCGCACAAGTCATACTCAGGAAGGGCCGCAATGAGACGGATTTGAACGAAATCGAGTTTAGCAACTTCCGTCGCTACGGTTCCAATGTGAGAATCCTCGATTTTTCTCCCGTCGAAAAACCCTGAATCCTGCCGAAAATGCCGGGTGCCCCAGAGCCGGGGTCCCCACGGATAGGTCTTTGTCCGTGGGGTGGAGAGCCTGCCCGGATCGAAGTCGAAGGGTTTCGCTTCTGAGGCCTTGGAAAGCACGAACGCCTGATCTCTGGCCCGAATCCCTGCCGGGGCCCCCAGTGATACGGGATCTCTGGCGAGCTATTTCTGCTCGCTGGGGTGTAGGAACAGGTCTTCGTCGCTGAGGTGGCTGACCCCTGCCACCGCTACTCCAGCATCTGCAAGTCCAGCGGCTCTTCCAACATGCAATCCATCGTCCGGATGCTAGCCAGCGCGCGCTGGAGCGCCGAGGACTTGCACGGTTCCACGGTGACCACGAAGGGAAGCGCGTGCGGGGGATAGCCGGCCTTCTGGACAATAGCGCGGATGTTGATGCGCTCGCGGGCCAGCGCCCCGGTAATCTCCGCCACGATTCCCGGCCGGTCGTCGACCAGGAAGCGGATGTAATGCGGAACCTCGAACTCTCCGCTCACTCGCGCCGGGGCCGATGGAATCTCCACCCGCCGCGATCCGTGCGCCAGCGCCAGAAGGTCGCTGACTACCGCTACCGCCGTGGGATGCCCGCCGGCGCCATGGCCTGAAAAAACTACATCGCCGCCGTAGTACCCCGAGAGGATCACCATGTTCTCAGTGCCCCGCGACCATGCCAGCGGCGAATGCACATCCACCAGCGTGGGACCTACCGTGGCCGCCACCTGGCCCGATGACTGCTCGGACCGCGCCACTTGCCGGATGGTGCAGCCCAGGTCGCGCGCATAGCTGAAGTCCACGGCTGAAACCGTTGTAATGGACCGGGGCACAATCTCCTCCGGATCCACCGCCACGCGTAAAGCCAGCCGCATCAGAATGGCCAGCTTGGAGCGCGCGTCGAAGCCGCCCACGTCTTCGGTAGGGTCGGCCTCGGCATAGCCCTTGGCCTGCGCCTCGGCCAGCACCGTCGTGTACTCCGCTCCTCCCTCCATCTTGCTCAGGATGAAGTTGCAGGTGCCGTTCAGGATGCCTTCAATGCGCTCGATCCTGTCCCCGGCCATTCCCTGTTCAAGCCCTGGAATCACGGGAATCCCGCCGGCCACGGCGGCGCCATACATCAAATAACCGCCCTTAGCTGCGGCCTGCCGTTCCAGCTCCACGCCGTGATATGCAATCAGCTTCTTGTTGGCCGTGACCACGCTCTTGCCGGCATCCAGCGCCTTGCGCACCCAGCCGCCGGCCGGATCAAGGCCGCCCGCCAGTTCCACCACTACGTTTACATCCGAGGCCAGCACGGCATCTGCGTCCTCGCTCCACTCCACGCTCGACGGAATCCAGTCCACGCGTTTGCGCGCCACGCCGCGATTGAATATATGGGTCAGTTCCAGCCCTTCAGGCCTGGACTCCACCAGAATCCGCGCCACCGAACTGCCCACCGTGCCAAAGCCGAAGATAGCGATGCGCAGTGGGCGCTGAATGCGGGACTTCCGCGCGGCCTGGACAGACAATGGATGCGGCGGTACATTCGCTTTGGACAAATGAACTCCCCCTATGAATGGCTGAAAGAACCCGTTGAAACGATGATACCTCGAACGGCGCATTCAACGATCCGCGCTTGATCTCCGCCGAATTGAGCTATCGCTTCCATTTCTGAGCGGTTTTCGGCTGCGGAGTTTGCAGATTATATTCTCAAGCGGAATATCATCGGAACCATGGCCACTCTCTTCGAAAAACTCAACCTCAAGAATCATCAGGAGATCCTCGTCCTGCGGGCGCCGGAGAGCCTCGAGCCGGAGCTCGCTCGCCTGCCCGTGATGACTATCCATCGACACCTCGAATCCGTTGCTGAGATCCGCTTCTCGCTGGCTTTTGTCACACGCCAGAGCGAGGTAGACGCGCTCGCTCCGCAGATCGCCGCGCAGGCCAAAGGCGACGCCACCGTCTGGTTCGCCTATCCCAAAGGCACATCGAAGAGATACAAGTGTGATTTCAATCGCGACACCGGCTGGAACGCTCTGAAGGCAGCGGGCTTTGACACTGTGCGCGCCGTCGCCATCGACGAGGATTGGACCGCGCTGCGCTTCCGCCGCGTGGAGTACATCAAGTCACAATAGCCATGCGCCTTGCAAGCTGTTTACAACAAAAAAGTTGTCATCCTGAGCGGGGGTCGCCAACCGGGGTTCCCGGCGAGCGATTCCTGCCCGCTGGGGTGAAGGGACAGGTCTTCGGCACTTGGGTGGCAAGGCGACCGAGTCGAAGGGCCTGCATTTTCATTCCGTCTGACAACCAAGCGAAGGTAGGTTCATTCCACCTGAAACAGCCCCGGCAGCACCTCGCCGGCCTTGCCTTCCACCACATGGGTAAATGCGGAAGCGTTCAACGGCGGCTCCGGTCCAACGTAGACCGTGCGTGCGCCGCCCTGGCGCGCCCAATGGACGAAGCTGGCCGCCGGATACACCGACCCCGAGGTACCCACCACCACCATCAGCGTCGCCTTCCAAATCTCCTCCTGAATGCGATCCATCTCCAGCGGAATCTCTCCGAAAAACACGATGTGCGGGCGCATTCGCCCGCTACAGACGCAGCGGCCCACCTCGTCCAGGCTGCGATAGATGGCATGATCCTCAACCGGCGGCCGTCCGCACTCCCGCTCGCAGCGCGCCCTGGCCAGCTCGCCGTGCATATGCACCAGCCGCACCGATCCGGCCCGCTCGTGCAGATCGTCCACATTCTGCGTGCAGAGAAAGAAGCGCTCGCCCAGCCGCGCCTCCAGTTCAGCCAGCGCAATGTGCGCCGGATTCGGCTCGGCCTTCGCGCCGTCCGCTCGCCGTTTCGAGTAAAACTCCCACACCAGCGCCGGATTGCGTTTCCACGCCTCCGGAGTGCATACCTCCTCGACGCGATGTCCGGCCCACAGCCCATCCGATGCGCGAAAAGTGGGCAGTCCGCTCTCCGCGCTGATGCCCGCCCCGGTCAGCACAAAAAACCGGTCCTTGGCGGTAATGGAAATGTTGGTCATAGTCATGTTCCTGATGGACTGAATGTCTATCGGACCCCAGGCAACAGTTTAAGCGTGTCGATAGGTGAGGAATCCCATTTTCTCAATATGTATAAAGACTCGGAATATGCACGCGAAGCGCCACGCTTCGATGACGTACGCTCGACTTACGCGGCTCGCCTAAATTTGTTAAGTTATTGATTCAATTGGCGTCCCACTTGTTCCAGAATTGGAACCCGATCATGCAGTATTTGGCCTCAACCTTCAATCAGAAAGGCTTAAGGGCGAACCAAAATCCCAGTGGTTGGGCTTTTAAAGAGGTTAGGAGGCAAGAAACATGAGGAAATCACCCGGATTATTGGGTATTTGTGATTATTGAAGCGATTATAATGGTCCCGTCTTTCCGAAGCTGTTTAGCCCAAGCCTTAACTGAACAAATCCAATGACGAGTATGCAATGGATAACGTGCTATATAAGCTCTGGCATGATTTGAATAGTCCGATGGTGTTTACCGCCTTCATTGGCACCTTGGTGACACTTGCTGGGATCATGTCTACCAGTGCTATCAGGAACTTGTTTCTAGGTCGTATGAGTTCGTTCGTCTTATCTTCTGGTTTGATGAGTAGTAGAACTCTTGACAGCGCCTCTGAGACTATTCGGAAATCGCCATCGCAGGTAGCAAGGTTACATATTGAGGCCCGGCTTAAAGAAGCAGAGTTTTCTCAAAAAGAGCAACAGCGGGAATCGAAATCGTCGAAGACAACTTCGACTTTACTGGTAATCGGTCAGTACATCATCGGTGGTGTACTCGCCAGTTCCTTCATCCAGGAGTCCCTCACGCCAAAATTGGTTGGCTGTCTCGGAGTTGTAGTACTCATTGCCTCGCTTTTCAGGCAGCAGTTTCATCCTGAGATAAATGCTGAGGATGCACGTAAGAAGGCATCGCAACTGAAGGCTCTGATTAGATTTTCAGAAGATCAGCTCTCGATCTTAGACGCACAGATCGCGGCGGGACAGGATCACACTGACGCTATGATTGCTCTCATGTCGCAGATAACACAGAGGCTCACAGAGATTGAGTCCCCCGAAGCAGTAGCGCCAACAAGAAGCACATAGAGTACTTACCTCTTCTTGTCTGATACATGACACCGTTTCAATACTCATCAGCGGCTTGGAATCGCTGTAATACATTCATTTTATAGTATGTTAGTGGACGAATCTGTGGTGGCTCAACTGTTGGCGTCCCCGACGGGATTTGAACCCGTGTTATCGCCGTGAAAGTGGTTACCTTTCTCGTAAGTTGTTGAAACTAGACGACACGGATAGCGCCCAAAGGTAACTTCAGGCATGGTTGGAGCG
>Ga0182027_10001917_pt1 | contig 34028 bp, 21 predicted proteins | sample 712E1DmetaG_FD_121300 | JGI IMG/M metagenome (GOLD analysis project Ga0182027, IMG submission 121300) | Permafrost microbial communities from Stordalen Mire, Sweden - 712E1D metaG (Illumina Assembly) | ecosystem: Environmental > Terrestrial > Soil > Wetlands > Permafrost | place: Sweden...
CCCGGAGCATTCTTGAAGAAGTATTCTCCGAAATGAGCATTACGGGCAATTCTTTACAAGTGGGCATCATGGTCGAAATCCCGTCCGTTGCCGCGTCGATAGAACGATTTCTGCCGAAAGTAGACTTTGTCGGCCTGGGAACAAATGATCTTCTTCAGTACTTCTTTGCCGCCAACCGGGATCAGGCCGACCTGCAGGCGTACAACAGGTTCACGCACCCGGCCTTTTTGAAAATGCTCAAAGGTGTGATCGCAGCCTGCGAACACAACAATACCCATCTCACCGTCTGCGGCGAAATGGCTTCGGACCCGCTCGGGTGCCGCCTGCTTTCGGCACTGGGCGCCATGAATTTGTCCGTTCAACCCGATGCGATCCATCAGGTGCGACAAGCGCTCTTGAAACTAAAGGTGGGTGCGCTGCGAACGGTCTTACCAAGCTTGTTTGATTTGGATAGCGCAGATGAGGTGGAACAAAAGCTGCAAACGCTGGGCTTCTAATCAGGTTTTTCGTCGGCTGTCTATTGTAAAGGAGCCACGTCCTCGCCCGCGCCGTGAGGCAAACAATGTTTGCAGTGTGCCACTGCCGTCCCGGCAGTGCTCTTGACCGTTGTTTACGGACTCAACCGCCGTTATCGGAGATGGCCCTCGCATATTGAGAGCCGGGAGCTTCACCCCCGGCACCCCGACTCACTTTCTTTCTGCAGCGAAAGAAAGTGAGCAAAGAACGCCGCCCCGCAGCGTCGGCTGATCTTTCGGCCGTCGGGCCGCTTGTGAACTCCCCCGGCAGGACAATCGAAGACTTTGCACCAAGATGCCGGGCTCGGACAGCACAAGCGGACCAATCCTCCGGCCTCTGTGCCGCCGCTGAGGGGGAACATAAGACCGAATGCACGATGCCCGAAAACAGCGGAGTCATGGACATCGAAAAAACGATTGGCAAAAACCAATTGCGCCCTTCTTCTTTTCCGCAATCAGTGGCGCAGCCGCGCCTGCAGCGCCGGCTGACCGCGGCCGCAGGCCCTAGCGGCAGGCGGTACCGAGGCCGACCGGCCGAGCCCGGCAGCCGCAGCACAGGATGTGCGGAGACCATCCCGCGCAAGCGGGACCCGCAGGGCGCGTAGCTGGATGCGGAGCGTGAGCGAGACCGGCCCCGCGCAGCGGGGCAACGCCCAGATCGACATCTTGATTTTGAAAAATTGAACAGTTGCCTTAAATCAAGTCTCGCCGTCATCGTTCCGCAAAACATTCCCACCCAGCATATGCTATTTTATGTTGGCGTGTTGTCCCGGCACTCTGCCTGCATTGCAAACATCACTCGAACGGGTCAATAGAGGAAATTCGTGGGCAGCATCATCGGCAGTTCCAGCGTTGAGTGGTCTGCGTACCTTGGCAGAGAACTGGGGAACGTCACGATCATCCGCGAACTGGGCCGCGGCGTGATGGGCGTTGTATTCGTGGGGTATCAGAAGACGCTCAAGCGCCAGGTTGCGGTGAAGGTGCTTGCCAAGGCCGCCGGCGCCGGAGAATTGGCAAGCGACTTGTTTCGGGACGAAGGGGAAATGGTCGCGGTGCTTGCCCATCCCAACATCATTCCGATTTTCGAAATGGGGGAGGCCGACGATTGCTTCTTCCAGGTGATGCAGCTTGTTGACGGAATCGATTTACGCACCACAATACGCCGGCTTTCCAAACACCCGATTCCTTCGAGGCGGCTCATGCCGGTGAGCGAGGTAATCGATCTGATGGTTCCCATTCTCGACGCCCTCGGGTACGCGCACGAGGAGGGCGTCATTCATCAAGACATAAAACCCGCCAATATTCTTGTGGAAAGTCGCGGCGGGCGCCCGCTTGTTGCGGATTTCGGCATAGCGCGCGCTCTCGCCGGTGAATACAAATCGGAAGGACTCGTGGTGGGAACGCCACTGTACATGTCGCCCGAGCAGGTGGCCGGCAAGGTCACGGATGGGCGCGCCGACATTTATTCGGCGGGCGTGATCCTGTTCGAACTTTGCGCAGGAAGCCTTCCGGTGCGGCCGGCAGAAAGAGCGGAAGAGATTCTGACACGAAAGAAGAACGTTCCCGACACTTTCTTTACCGCAAAGCCGGGTCAGGTTTCGTCACGTGTGGATGCGGACCTCGAGCGCATTATCGTCAAGGCGATATCGCCCTCTGCCGAATGGCGATATCGCGCGTGCGAAGACTTTATTGACGATCTCAAGGAATACCGCGCTGCGCACTTCGCGCCGGCGGATGCGGTGTAAAATATGAACAAACCACTCAAGAACCAGCCTCAGCCGGGCGGCATCGATCAGAAACACGCCGAGACGCTGGCAAGGCTGTTCAACATTGCCTATAACGGCGCGGTGCTGTACGGCGGCAGCCACCAGACCACGGTCGACAGCGCCGTGCCTCTTTGCAACTTCCTGTCCAGGTTTCTCAGCGGCGAAAGCATGGTTTCACTTATTGTCGAGCGGGATTCCGTGTACCTGGAGAATTTCTGCGTCGACAGGATCATCAACTCACGGCGGCTTGTGCTGCATTTCAAGAAGGTAGGCCTGCAGTCGGTCACCTTTTCCAACGAGGTATCGGTCGAAAGCGTGAGGGCGTTTCTTGCCATCATGAGCGACATGCAGGCGTACGCCACGGTCGACGCCATGCAAAGAGGGCTCGCGCTCCGCAGCGCGCGCGGAATCCGGCTCAATTATGTGGTGTATCGCAAGATGACGACCGACGAAAAGGTGGTCAATAAGAATGCGGCATTGTCGCTGGGGCAGACGCCGCTGGACACGTCGGTCGCCCGGCAGGTTCTGAGCGGCCTGTCGGACGTGGTTGCGGCAGGGCAGCTCGTGGACGGCGCCGAGGCCGATTCGCCGAAAGCGCCATCCGCTGCGGCGGCGTCCGCCGAAGCCAATCTGCCCGCGCTGCTCAATCAGCTCCGCGCGATCAATGCCCGGGTGACGGGCCCGGCCGGAACCGCCGGGGAAACAATGTCGATTCAGGAAATAGTGGAGTCTGTGGTCAAGCTCAAGAGGGAAGTGAACGACAATCTCGACGTGATTCGCACGACCCACAAGCTTAACGAATCGGATAATCTCGTTATCGGCGAACTGGACGCCATGAGCCACGATGTTATGCTTCGCCTGCTGTGCGAGGAATACAAGGGCGGCGGCGTCTCCACGCGCCGGCTGGCCCAGATTGCCCGGAGGATGCTGCCCGACATCAAGGATCTCAAGCGAATGCTTCCCCGGCTCAAGGATGCGTTGACAAAAGAAGGCATGCCGCAGGCCGACTATCTCCAGTTTGTCACCGACATCCTCAAGGACATCGAGTCGGACGGGCTTGCCGGAGTTTTTGAGCCGGCAGTAAGGGAAATGGGCGTGTCGATGGACGAACTCGTTGAGGCTATCCGGGCCGATCCGTCCGACGCGGCCCGCCTTATCGTGCTCGCGTCGGAACTGCGGAAATCGGCGCGCGGCGACGATGCGCAACTGTCGTCGCTGCTCACCGACTACATCGAACGAGTGAGCCGCTCTCTCAGCCTGGAATCCAAGGACGTTGCGAAGAAGGAAGGAATCGGCCTTCTCCAATCGACAATCGGCAGGATCGAGGCGGACCTTCTCGAAAGGCTCAAGCATCAGGGCGTGGCCCCCGGCGTGCTCGACCAGGCGTCCGCGCTCCTGCAGGCGCGGCTCGACGGCACGGTAAACGATGCAAAACAGGAATGGGCGTCCCGTTTCGTCTCTTCGCTGCGAGACCTCGACGAAAACGAACTTCTGAACGTGTTAAAGGATCTCGGCGCCCGTGATATCGATGCCGCGCTCCTGCGTGAGCCCTTTGGCAGGCTGCTGCGCGAAAAGGGACGCTCCGATGAGCAGATCTCGCGGTTCTTTGAGAAAGCGGCGGCGGAGGGGGATTCGCAGCGGCAGGAACTTCCGAAGGGAGTCCTTAATGTCAATGCGACACTTTACTTCCTGGAACGTGAAATAAAGCGGCATCAGCGTTACAACACGCCGTTTTCGAGCATTCTCGTGACGGTTGAGCGGGTGAAAACAGGCCAGGGTGAGGAGCGAGCCCCGCTGGACGCCGAACCCGGGGCGCTCATGCCGCAGGTTTTGCTTCACTTGCGGCGCGTTCTGCGCGACCTCGATATCGTCGGTTCCCTGGGGCTTGTCTCGGGCGATGTTCCCTTCGTGGTGCTGCCCATGACGGACGGCGCCGGCGCCGCCAAGGTCGTTGAACGGCTCAGGCGGGAATTGAACAATATGGTTTTTGATTGCGGCGGCGCGGAACTGAAAGCGCTGTTCGTGATATCGCACTCGTTTTTTGACAAATCAACAATGACCGGATACCGGTCCTTCCTCGAACACGCGCTTACCCACCACCGGAAGCAGGAACCGCAGGCGCCTGCCAAACCGTAACCGGATTTGTTTTGGGAAGAAAGAACGGAGGGGAGAGGATTTGAACCTCTGGTACAGGTATTAACCCGTACGACGGTTTAGCAAACCGTTGCCTTCAGCCACTCGGCCACCCCTCCAAGAACTTTTTAATTCGTTGGAGTGCACTACGTTGCGGATTTAAAGAACGTTCAATCCGACTTTCCGATTATCCCGCCTCGACCATTCAACGACGATATTTCACGAAAAATCTCCTCTAAAATAAATTCAGGGGTTCGCAGATGGGTAGAAAAAGCGAGCCGTACGCGAGGGGAAAGTGGAACCGGAAACAGATCTTGCATTGGGCGCCTGGGCGCCATCAACGTGTGACCATGACGCAAAAAGCGACGGATTTGCCCGTGAGGCGGAGGAACCTGGATCACAGATCCAGGCCACACGGGTTTAGCGGAATGTTTCGGCCACACGGGGCACCCGTGCAGAAGACCTAAGCCGGAAGGATGCAATCCGGAGCATTGTGCCCCGCATTATTCACTGCCAGGCCCACTTCATGAGCAAGAAGCAATTTGGACTCGCAGGGCCGGAGCAGTCCCATAACTTTTCTCACATCGGTTTCGACGGTGTTTAGCCACGAGCCAAAGTCCCGGGGGTCAAGAATGACCGGCATCCGGTGGTGAATCGGTTTCATCAGCTCGTTTGCTTCGGTGGTGATGATTGTACAGGTGATTTCCTTTTCCCCTTTAGCGCTTGTCCAGTAGTCAAACAGTCCGGCCATTCCAAAGGGATGTTCGTTCTTCATGTAGACGTAGAACGGCTTTTTGGCTAACCCTGTACCTTGCCATTCGTAAAACCCGTCTGCGATGATAATGCATCGGCGCTTCTCCAAGGAGTCCCGGAAACTTGGTTTCTGCGCAACGGTCTCCGACCTGGCATTTATCAAGTGGTTTGCAATGGCAGGGTCTTCGGCCCAATACGGAATGAGTCCCCATTTCATGGTGACGATTTTCCGGTGGCCCTTTTCCATTATGACAGCGATGGGCTGGCGCGGGGCGATGTTGTAGCTCGCCGCAACGTGGGATTCAATGATTGGCGCATCAAAAAGCGAGGCGACTATTCTGAGGTCTGTCTTTTGGACAAATCTTCCACACATTTCCAAATCCTTCCCAAGAAGACCGTAGGAGTCAGGCACCCGGAAAAGGGTGCTACGACTACCACTCTTGGGAAGACACTTGGCTCCATAATGGGGTCAGCGGCCGGCAGAATGGTCAGAGGTAAAATTCGAACTCAACAATATATATCAAACTGTAGCGGATTGAAGCAATCGCTATTTGATTGCAAAGGAATGATTCTTTTGACAGGATACCCCGAAGTTGCTATATTAATTGGTGAGGTGGGGGCAAAGGGAGAAACTCTATGATTCTCTGCCGCTCTTTTTTGTCCGCTGTGTTATTTGCCGGCCTTCTCTATCCGATCGAATCCGCACTCTCGATAAGCGGAACGGTACGCGACAAGACAACGGCGGCGCCTGTCCAGGGCGCAATCGTGAGCCTTGCCGATACCGGTCTCACCTGTATCACCGACCAGAACGGCATGTATGCATTCGGTGATGCGTCGGCGGTCTCGCCGGTCGTTTCGGCGGGGCCCTCGGCAGCGCGTCCGCACTTTGCCGGCAACCGACTCGTGCTCGACATCGGCAGCGATCCCGCGCCGGTGCGGGTGGACCTCTACACACTCTCCGGCAGGCATCTCTTGTGCCTCCTGGACCGGCAATTGACAAAAGGCGTGCACCGGCTCGACCCGTTCGGCCCGGAGGCAGCGGCGCAGACGTATCTGGTGAAAGTCCAAATCGGCTCGAACCTCACCGTGCTCAAAGCATCCATCGTCGCCGGCCGCGCGATCGTGGCGGACGTGCGACCGTTCTCCGGCGGCGCATCGGCAACTGCGCTTTCCAAAACCGCCGCCTTTCCCGACTCTCTCCTGGCCTGGGCGGTAGGGTACGAGGTGAGCCGGGTGAATGTCGCAAGCTCCTCCGGAACCTATGATATTGACTTGCTGAGCAGCGTGCCCGCCGGCCAGGTACAGGTGATCCACTCGTCGAAGGCCGGCGACAATCTGGTGCACGATGCGGCCATGACCTTCGGCGCCGACGACGGCTCGGCGGTGCCCACGATCACCATCACACCGGCCACCACCTATCAGAGCATCACCGGATTCGGCGCCGCGTTCACCGAGACCGCCACCTACACCTTGTCAAACATCTCCGCCGCAAGGCGCGCCGAGGTGCTCAACGCTTTTTTCAACCCGTTTACCGGCGCCGGCTACAACGTTTGCCGGGTGCCGATCAATAGCTGCGATTTTAGCGTTGCGAATTATGCGTACGACGTGACGCCCGGCGATTACAACCTTGACTATTTCGATTTCAGCCACGATCTTAAATGGACCGTGCCGGTGATAAAGCAGGCACTGCGCATTCCGGGCGCGGATATCAAGATCTTCGGATCGCCGTGGTCGCCTCCGGCATGGATGAAAACCAACAACTCAATGTTCAACGGCGGCGAACTCAGCTCCAACTGTTTCGCCGCCTGGGCGCTTTACTATGTCAAGTACATCCAGGCCATGAGGAATAACGGCGTCCCGATGTGGGGCCTTACCGTCCAGAACGAGCCCCAGGCGGTCCAGACGTGGGAGAGCTGCATTTATTCCACGGCACAGGAACGCGATTTCGTCAAGAATTACCTGGGCCCGACGCTGGCGCAAAACAACGCAAACGTAAAGCTGATGATCTGGGACCACAACAAGGACATCATCGTCGACCGGGTGGATGGCGTCATGAGCGATCCCGATGCCGCAAAATATGTGTGGGGCGTGGCCTATCATAAATATGCGGGCGACTATTTCGACAACATGGACATCGTGCATACCGAATATCCAAATGCCTGGATGCTGGGGACCGAGAACAGCATCAGGGACACGGGAACCGACGCCGAGCGCATGGCGCATGAGGTTGTGGGAAACCTGAACCACTGGTCTGTGGGGTACCTGGTTTGGAACCTGTGCACCAACTACGACGGCGGCCCCTATCAGCATCGCACCGGCGGCGCTCCGGGCCCGATAGTGGTCGACTCGGCCACCGACGGGGTCAAATACCTTCGCCAGCAATATTACATGACCCAGTTTTGCCGCTACCTGCGGCCGGGCGCGGTGCGCATCGGGTGCGCGCTTACCGGCGGATCGAGTCTGGAGCCGTGTGCCTTCAAGAATACCGACGGATTCACCGTCGTCACCGTGCTCAACAGAACTGCCAGTCCGGTCGCGTTCAAAATCAAGCAGGGTACGCAGATCATCAAACCGAACATACCGGCATGGGCGCTGATGTCGTTTATTTACTGATTATGGGGGGGGGGTGAACTCAAAAGAGACCACGCCCTATGGGCGTGGTGCACAACGTTACGAAAAAGCACCGACGTGCTTTCTTTGATTTCGGGAGTTTCTCACAATAGTTTCGTAAGGGTTTGGTAGTGATGCTGGGCACCATCCATTATGTCGTTTGCCCTTTTGCCCCTCATCAAAGCCACGGCCTATGGCCGTGGCTCTTTACCCACCAGAAACATAATCGCGACATTAGCTATTGTCAATCCTTATCATAGGGAAAACAATAGATTTCAACAAATTTCAGAGATGTTCGGCAGACCCTATTTATACGTTGTCCAGGTGGTGCCGTCGAACTCGGATATGCAACTGTACGTGGGATCGGTTATTCCAAACCATTTGTTCCCTTGGCGGTCAATGGCAATGACAAAAACATTATTGTATCCCAAACCATCCGCGGTTGTGTAGGTCCTCCAGACTGAGCCGTCAAACTTCGATACTCCGCTTACCGTTGCAAACCATTTGTTTCCCTGCCCGTCAATGGCTATGGCTCTTACAAAATTTGATGCCAAACCGTTTGCGGTCGTGTATGTTGTCCAGGTCGAACCGTCGAACATCGATACGCCATTGCCGGTCCCAAACCATTTATTGTTCTTTCCGTCGACGGTTATACAGTTGACATTGTTGTCGGCCAATCCATCATCTGTAGAGTAGGTTGTCCAGGCGGTGCCGTCATATTTTGAAACGCCCATATGTACGGCACCGCGTTCCGAAAACCATTTGTTGCCTTGGCTGTCAACGGCCGCGGCAACGAAGTTATTGTCAACTAAATTATTCCACGGTGTGTAGGTCCACCAAGTAGTACCGTCGAATCTTGATACCCCATTGCCTGTTGCAATCCATTTGGTTCCCTGATTATCAATGGCGATCGCATTAACGAAGTTGCTCACCAAACCGTCCGCCGCCGTATAGGTCGTCCACGTGGAGCCGTCGAATCTCGATAGACCGCCATCGGTCGCGAACCACTTATTATCCTGTCTGTCAACTGTTATGGCTTGGACCTCATTGCCCGCCAATCCGTTTCCGGTCCCGTACGTTGACCACGTGGAGCCGTTAAACTCCAGAACACCGCTGCCGGTTCCGAACCATTTGTTATTCTCCCCGTCGACAGCCATGGACGTAACGCCCATGCCGGTAGCAAAAAGCCCTTTAATGAAGAAAGCTCTCTCGCCGGACCACATACTGCTGTCGCCATCGCTGTCATAGACAATCACTTTAATTGTCATTCCATGCATGTCAAATCCCTGCAAAAGAACGGATGTATCCTGCACATCCGACGCCAATTGAACGTAGCCCGCATTGTTACGATTGATGAGGACCCTGTATTTTACGCCTTGGCCGTTAGGGTCTGCGCTTTTCGTCCACCGCAACGGCGTCGTAGCCACTATACTGTCGCCGTCATGGACAGGGAATCTTATCACCGGCGCCGGCGGCGGGCTATTGACGATATTGCCGTATACCACGTTACTCCCAGCACTCCAGACACCTTCGTTGTCTTTCTGATAGACCCTGTAATATCGCGGCATCCATGCATACCCGGGGGAAGGCGTTGTGCAGCTCACCGTGCCTGCGGCCGTAACGGTGGCCCATAGTTCGCTATTTGTATCTACGGCATTTGTTGCATTTCTGAAAATCGCATATTCCGCAAAATCCGTCTCCTGTGACTGGCTGTAGTGGACGGTTATGGTATTTACCGTGCTGTCAATTGACGTAATTGCTAACGGTCTGGGCCTGACACGGACCCTTAGTCCCCTTACCACCACATTCCCGTCATCATCAGTAACCCGGAACTTGACGCTGTCCCATGAGCAGGCGTTGCCGGTTGTGAAAGAATATGCTTCACTACCGGACAAACCGAGGCTTCCGAGGCTTTTGTAATTGCCGCTGTTTGCAGTATCTATTCCAACGGTCATTGTCCCGAATTGCTGCCGCACATACACCGAGCAGCGCACCGTGCCGCCATTATCAACCACGGTATCCGCCGAAAGAAGGGTGATCACCGGCACATCCTGCACCACCGTCACAACCGCCCTTGCCATCCCCTGTTTTCCAAAGCTGTCCACCACGGCCACGCTTACCGAGCACGCCTTTGCATTGGAGGGGAACCTATGCCCAATCGTATTCACCTTTGTCGTGTCGTACTGTTTGCCGCTCCCATCCCCGAAATTCCAGTAATATTGCTGGAGTATCCCGTTGCTGTCGGTGGCATTTATGGTAAATGCGACGCTGTCGTTTATGCTGATGATCATGTCCTTTAGCCCGGTGATCAACGGTTTGTCGTTTGTGATTGTAATTGTTTTTATCGCGGTGTTTGTATTGCTGTCATCATCCATTACCTCCACTTTGACGGTAAACGTTCCTTCTGCCTGGTATTTGAACGTATACGTAGATCCGGTTGAATCATCATAGCCTGGTGCTACGCCATTGTCCCAACGGTACCTTATGATACGGCCGAATTTCTGGGATGTCTGAGCTGTAAAGGTAACGGGAATATTAATGGCTGCCGTGTCTTTGCCCGAAATGCCGGCTGTCGGGACATCTTGAATGATGCTTATGTCCACGCCGTCGGTCCAAACAGTACCCGCCCCGTCAGTCACTATTGCGAATATCCTCCTGTTCCCAGCCTGTTTCCACGAATAGGCCAACGTGTCCTTTCCTGCCAGCGATGAATCCGATTTTTGCCTGACAGCAGGCGAATTCAAGCTGTCGGCATACCAGACGACCTTAACTATTTTTCTGGTTGGATTGGAATAGGTAAGGCAGGCTTTTATGGTATCGTTGATGCTGGCCGTATCACCGATGGTATTATTCAAATTCCAGGTGAACGTGGTTGTCACAAGGGATGAAGAAACCGCTTTTGCCGTGTCTCCCGGAACAGCCACTTTCGGGCTTTCTTGTCCGGCCCTCCACGAAACGACCGTGTATGCGTAGGTGTTCCCGACCGAAACGGTTGAATCGCCATACGTCGTCACCGTGCCCGGCAACGGCGATTGCGTTATGAGGCTGAAGTTCTGTCCCTTGATCGCCCGGTACACGTTGTATCCCGAAATCAACGACGTATCTGCGCCGGTCCAGGCCAGGATCACCACCTGCCTCAGCGTGTCGTACGAAACTTTGAGCCCCGCGGGTCCCGGAATTCCCGTGTATTGCAGAACGATATCATGCGGCAGGGAATCAACTGCTCCCGCAGCAACACTCAACACCGTATCTTTCGGCACATACGCATCCAGCGTCGTCAACACCCTCACCCTGTACGTTCCCTGCGCCATGTTCGTTACGGTGAACTTTCCAGAGGTGTCATCCGGCGTCCCCCAGGTGTTTGTTCCCATGAATAGAATAAACACGGTTCTCGCATCGTCTCCGGGCTGCAAACGCACCCTGCCCCGTAACCCTCCCGGAGTCTTGAGCGTATCCTCAGGCGGGTGAATGGCCGAGTCCTTTATTACGGTTATCGAGTCCTGATACACGACGCCGCTGTCGCCTGAGACGAGCACGTTGTAGGTTCCGGTATCGAGATTTACAGAATAATTACCGGAGGAGTCCGTGGTGGCAGAGTCCATGGCGGCCAGCTTTTTTGCCAGGCCACCTGTATGTGGATTGTAGTTGAGAGGAAAGAACCGGACCTTGGCATTGACGGCCGGCGACCCGCCGGGATTGCGAAGCATTGCGGAGGCTGCGGGGTTTCCTTTCTTAATGCTGTTGCCTGCAACGTTGTTGGTACAGGTGACAAACAGGAACAGGCAGACGGCCAGGGATGCGCGCAGGACGTACTTCATGTTATTCTCCAGTGGTGGGACAAACCAATGACAGGACCTAAGAGCGTGCAACGATGTAGAGCTGGAATAGAATGTTATTATACCACTATTGTTGACCTAAGAACAAGTACGCTATGGAGAAAGCCTGGAAATTATTGCGATTGAGTGCGCAATCCCTTCAAGCAGTGGAGCTGTTGGAAAACCGTGTCGGCCAAAACGACTTATTCCGTTGCGCTTCGTCAAAAACCATGATAGGATTATGTTCTGATCTAGCGCAGCAATCTTTGCTCTTAAGAAAAATCGTCTCAAATGTCCCTGCGCCTTCCGAAAAAAGTGATGAGCATAAGTAAATTTACTTTTCCGTCAATTTCAACTTGAAACGGAGAATCCCATGGGAGGGCGCGTGAAAACAACCTGGAATGCCGTGTCACTGACAGCGGGTTTTCTGTTCGTTCTTCCTGGTACAAAATCGTGAGAACCCAGGCAACCTGAACACGACAATCGAATTTTCGATTGACCACACCGGTTACGTGAGCTTACGGGTGTTCAACATGCTCGGAAAGTTGATTAATGAACTAACCAACGCACGGTTGCAGGCAGGAGTTTACAACGTTGAATGGTGTCACTCAGGTCTTCCAACAGGTGTCTACTTCTGTTCGCTGAAGGTTGACAATAAGTCGGAAATAAGAAAACTTGTTTTGGAAAGATAATGGACTGCATAGTTCCAAGAGCGGAGGCAATGGCGAAGCATCGAGGTCGCGATAGGATTGGAAAATTAAAGAGGATTGAGACGCTGATTTTTACCAGCAAAAGGATTCTCTCCATGCAAAAAAAGCTCCTCCTGTTCATCTGCGCGGTTCTCCTCCTGTACGGTTACGTTTTTTCGGAGAATGACGTTCGCATCAGCATCGCGGTTAACGACCTGAAAGGCAGCGGCGTCGATCAGGCGACTGCGACCATTGTAAGCGACCGGCTCAGGGGGGAGCTTGTCAATACCGGCGTATTCCGGGTGATGGAACGCTCGGAAATGGAAACAGTTCTCAAGGAACAGGGATTCCAGCAAAGCGGCTCGTGTAACGAGACGTCGTGCCTGGTGCAAGTGGGGCAGCTATTGGGCGTCCAGCGCATGGTGGCCGGATCAATCGGCAAGGTTGACAATTTCTGGACAATATCGCTGCGCATGCTCAACGTTGCTACCGGCGAAATACTCTTTACCATCAGTGAAGACTATCAAGGCGAGGTCAAGGACGTGATCTCGCAGGTTATCGCAAAGGCAGCCGCGAAACTCGCCTCCGGCGTGGGGCAGGAGGTAAAAAAGGCGGCCATGATTGGTAAGAAGGGCGACCTGTACATCGAGTCGTCACAGCCGGTTGCAGCGGTCGAGATCGATGGAGTGGCCGTCAACGACGTTACGCCGCTTACCCTGCAGGGATTCGCCGCAGGCGATCACCGCATCGTGGTGCGAAAGGGCGACTGGTTCGGATCGCAAAACATTTTCCTCAATCCCGATGAACTCCTGAAGGTGTCCATTGCCATGGAACAGGGAAAGGGATCAGTCGAAATCTTTAGTAAGCCATCCGGCGCGTCGATCACCATCGACGGCGCGAAAAGCGGTGAAACTCCGCTCAAACTGAACAAACTTCCGGCCGGCGAACATGCGCTTACGATCAGCAAGGACGGCTACGTCGGCGTGACTCAGTCTGTGAGAGTCACTATAGGCGAAACGCAGAACCTCAACATTGCACTCAAGGAAGCGGCTTGGCTTTCGGTGAAAATTCTGCCCGCGACCGCGACAATAACCATTGACGGAAAGCCCGCTGGGGCCCAAACCATGGGAAATATCACGGTTCCCGCGGGAGAGATCGAGGTACAGGCCGAGGCAGCGGACCACGATGTTTTCCGCCAGAAGATCCTTCTTTCCGCAGGAGAGAAAAAGACGCTTGACATAAGGCTGACATCCATATTCGGCACTCTCAAGGTAACCTCGATTCCTTCGGGAGCCGACATTTTCCTCAACGAGAAGCGGGTGGGTGTGACGCCCTACAAAAATGAAAAGCTCTTGCAGGATAATTACATGCTCCGATTGACCCTGCCCGCGTACCAAAGCATTACGGATTCCCTGTCGGTAGTCAAGGAACAGACCTTGGACAGACACTACAAGCTTGTGCATACAAAGGTATTTCTGGATTCAATCGGAGCTGCGGCGAAAGCCGCCCACAAGAGAAGCCAGTTGACGCGAAGGATCGTGTTTGGTGCGTTTGCCGCGGGCTGCGCCGGTGTTGGCGCGTATTTCAATCAAGCGGCCGCAAATGCCTACTCCGATTACTCGCGCCCGAATCAAACGCCCAATGCCTATGATACGGACTGGAACAAAGTTCAAACGAATGCGACCACGCGAAATGTCCTTTATTCGGTTGCCGGCGTCCTTGCGGCGGCGTTTGTTATTTCTATACCATTCTGAGGGGTTTACCTATGAAGCTCCATGGACGTCTGCTAATAGTGTTGCTTCCCGCACTCATTCTGTGCGGGTCCTGGAACAGGGATAATCCGGATGACCCGAGAGGAAACGACTATTATTCCCCAGGTACCGTAACCGATACTGACGGGAATGTTTACCAAAGGGTAACGATCGGGACGCAGGTGTGGATGACAACGAACCTTAAGACTACTCATTATAACGATGGCACGGCAATCCCATTAGTAACGGTTGGAACGGCGTGGGCCAATATTTACAATTCCAATCTTACCACACCGGCATATTGCTGGTATAATAACGATTCTATTACCAATAAGAATACCTATGGAGGATTGTACAACTGGTATGCGGTAAATACCGGAAAACTGGCCCCAAAAGGCTGGCATGTCGCGACGGATTCAGAATGGACTGTACTTGAAAACGTTCTCGGTGACTCAAGTGTGGCGGGAGGGCCGCTGAAAGAAGCAGGCACAATGCATTGGGCTTCTCCCAATACTGGTGCTACAAATTCATCCGGCTTTTCAGCGCTTCCGGGCGGTGGTCGTGACTCCTATGGAGTTTTCAGCGTCATTGGCACCTACGGTAGCTGGTGGTCCTCTACGGCCTACGATGCGGCAAATTCGTGGTACCGTGGCATGTTCTACAGTGGCGTGGGTGTGTTCCGCCAGGGTGTCAACGGCATCTGTGCAGACGGGTTCAGCGTCCGATGCGTGAAGGACAATGCCGCGCCTGTTGCGCCAAGTATCACCATGCAGCCGCATCCCCTGACCGTGACAGTAGGTGGAAGCGTGACGTTCAGCGTGACTGCAACAGGAACGGCCCCGCTTTCGTACCAGTGGTATATTGGCAGCACTGCAATTTCAGGGGCAGCTTCAGCGAGTTACTCGATATCGAACGTTCAGGCGGCCAATGCGGGAACGTATACCGTCACGGTATCCAACGGCACTTTGCCGAATGTAACGAGCAACGGGGCGGTGCTGACAGTGAGTGCTGCTACGGGAGGTACTGTTACCGATATTGATGGAAATGTTTATAACACCGTCGCAATAGGGACACAAGTCTGGATGGTGGAAAACCTTAAAACCACAAAATATAATGATGGAACACCAATACCGTTGGTGACGGTTGGATCAACATGGATCAATCTTACAACAGGCGGGTATTGCTGGTATAATGATTCTATCGCCTACGGGAACACCTACGGAGCATTGTACAATTGGCATGCCGTAAACATGGGAAAACTTGCCCCAAACGGCTGGCATGTACCGTCAGATTCCGAATGGACCGTACTCACCTCATTCCTTGGCGGCCTGACTGTTGCCGGGGGTGCGCTAAAAGAATCCGGAACGACACATTGGCTTTCTCCCAACACCGGTGCAACAAATTCGTCCGGTTTCTCGGCGCTTCCGGGTGGTTATCGTAACAACGATGGTTCATTCCTTGCTGTTGTCACCAACGCTTATTGGTGGTGCTCCCCGGCCAGCGGTGCGCTTAATTCGTGGTATCGTGACATGGCTTGGAATTACGCGGGTGTAGACCGTAACGACTTCAATGTACCTTACGGCTTCAGCGTCCGGTGTGTCAAGGATACCAATGCCAATCCTGATACGAATGCCGGGCCCTGGACGACCAAAACCAGCATGTCCACGGGAACAGCCTACCTGGGCTGTGCCGTACTGGACAACAAGATATACGCCATAGGAGGCAACAACGCCGGCGGCGCGGTCGCTGCGGTTGAGGAGTACGACCCCGCCACCGATGTCTGGACTGCGAAACCCAATATGACAACGGGAGGAAGTGTGGGAGCTGCGGTTGTCAATGATTCGATCTATGTGATCGTCGCCGACTTCTCTTTGGTGTACAGATATGACCCGCTCGCCAACACGTGGACGGCACGGAGCCCCCTGCTGACTGGGGGCAGCAATATGTCGCAGTTGTGAATAGCAGGATATATGCGGCCGGGGGGTACAACACCACCACTGGTTCGCTGGCCGCCAACGAGGAGTACGATCCCGCCGTCAACGTGTGGACCGCAAAGGCCAGTATGCCGACTGCCAGGAATGGCCTCACCGTAGCAGCTGTCAATGGCAAAGTCTACGCTATCGGAGGTGAATACTCCTCGAATACCCCTTATGCAACGGTAGAAGAGTATGACCCGTCGACGAACACTTGGGCAACAAAAGCCAGCATGAAAACGGCAAGAAGAGGGCCGGCGGCGGCGGTGGTTAACAACAAGATCTACGTGATTGGCGGCGGCGCTACCAGCACAGTTGAGGCATACGATCCTGCCACAAATACATGGACAACCAAGGCCAGCATGCCGACAGCGAGATCGTTTCTGGGAGTGGCTGTCGTCAATAACAAGATATATGCCATTGGCGGGAGCAATCCCAGCGGCGTTTATCTCACGACCGTTGAAGAGTACGACCCCATACTAGACCCTTGAGGGCAGCTCTGACGAGTCGAGGAGCTTCGGGAAGGGCCTTGACATCGGATCAAATCCAGGGCGCGCCGTGCCCGGGTCGAACGTGGGGCAACCGTTCAGGGTTCCCACAGACCGGGCATCAAGCAGCCCCCTGAGCGTATCAAGATGGTCCGCCGTGCGTGGCACGGACCTCGATACGCATTCGGATAGCGGTAGCCAGCGGCGTTATGCCGTTGCCCGTTTGATGCCTCGAAATGTTGAAGTCTTCGCAATTAAATTCCGCTTAGCAAACCGTTGCCTTGGGCCACTCTGCCACCCCTCCCGGGAACTTTTTAATTTTTGAATAAGAGGGAACAACTGAATATCGCAAATCACCTTTGGATTACCAACATGCGTTGTGGAAAAATGGCCGTGTCGATAACAGACCTGTCTTCACTACATCAAGAACGGTTCTTTCTCCCTGTCACCCTAAATATTTTGTCGAATTGCATCGGACTCATGTGTCCGATTGAGGAATGTTTTGGTTGACGATTGTAGAAAAGTTATCCTATTTGCAAAATCGCGAATCGGAAGGTTTTCATGTTCAGGGCATTCGCAGAGGAATGGAATGTCTATAGAAACACAAGCCGTGCACGCGTCCTTCGTCCCGTAGGGACGGCACATCCGCATGCTGATAATGACGCGGCGCAACAGTATCAGAAGTAGGAAAGATCAACTCGCTAAGAGAGTTCTTCCTGATACTCGGAAACGAGCTTGGCGATGGTGCGCAAAGGCACCGGCTTTGAAAAGAACGTGGCATTGAGATCCTTCAGTCTTTCTTCGCCAATCTCCGAAAGATACCCCGAAATCATGATCTTTCTCAAGTTCGGGGAAACCGATTCCATGAGTTGAACTCCGTCGAATCGAGGCATCTTGAAATCGGTAATGAGGACGTCCACCGGATTTTGCTCAATAAACGCCTTTGCCGCAAGAGAGTCGTTGAACGCATGGATTTCAATTTCCTTAATTGCAAAGAGAAGGTACTCCTTTAGAATATCGGTAATTTGTTCTTCGTCATCGACAACGACGACTTGAATCATTCGAGCCATTGCAGTGTCCTCTTGGTTGAGTCTCTATCTTACGACACCAACGTGTTCAATACAATGGATAGTTGGGGAAACTTGCCTGGCGGAAACGGGCGAGGCCGGCCAAACTCCCCGCCTAATAACCTCTTTCTTTTCGGCAAATACGCAAGCCCTTGACACAGGCTTGATGCAGGAACAATATTACTTGTTGTATGGAGCAAGTGAGGGGACCCCGCCGGCCAAGTCGCAATACCGCACACGTTAGCTTCCATGTTAGGGCATTCAAAAAAGAACCGGCGTGATGAAAACAAAGGAAGGTAAATGACCACAAAACATCTTTCGATAATATTTATAGTACTGGGTCTCAGCCTTTTTTGTTCCTGCTCCGCGATTAAGGAAGGTGTTGCAATTCTTAGGGCTCCAAGGAATTTCATTGATATCGGAAATCGTGTTCACATTGAAAGCAGAAATGATGAACAATTTGGTCAAAATCTTAAAGATGTTTTGCCCTTTTTGGTTGACTCCGTCGAAAAGAAAGAACTGCACAAATTTATCGACTCTCCAGATATTTACGTGTGCAATACAAACAAATCGTTTTGCAAATATGCAGGTTCCAAATATCCTGGACCCAGAGCAAAAGTAACACTCAGAGGGCTTTTCATCTCGCCAAGGCTAAAAGAGGCAAATGATTGGTACAAAATTATCTATCATGAACTCTCTCATGTAATCCTGATTCAGTACTTGGGAATTTATCATTATATACAGTTACCGATTTGGTTTGATGAAGGTCTTGCTACGTATATTTCAAATGGGGGCGGTTCGGGAAACATTACGGATAGCGCAGCAACTTCGGAGATTTTGCAGGGTAATCATTTTCATCCGGTTGAAAGCGAAAACAGATTATTTCCGAAAAGTTTTAGTAATGACAATATTCCTCCCTGGATGGAATATCGCCAATCTATGCTATTTGTCAAATTCCTTAAAGAAGGAAGAGAAAAGGAGTTCGAAGGGTTTCTTGACGCAGTCTTCAATAAGGAATCCTTTTCTAAGACTATTGAAGCCTCTTATCAGATGAACGTATCAGAACTTTGGAATAAGTTCCTTGAAAAGTCAAAGACTGACAAAAACCATAACAGCGCCTCGGAGGAAAAGAATGCCCCAAGCACAGGCAGCCAACGGCCCAAGTGATGCAATGCCTGTTTAGCGCCTCCGTCGCCGTCCGTAAACAGCGGCGTCATGTCGGCAATCCGGCTACTTCTCGCGTTTGTTGGACGTTCGGCAAAACTATCCCCCAACGGGGCGTCCCGGCACAAAGAACCTTATGAAAGTTCTTCACAAACACGTTGCATGCAAGGGCTTGGTTCGACATTGCTTTTGGCTCTTTCTTGCGATCCCCGTGGAACCGTCGGTTGCGGCCCCCATCGACACAACGGTATGCGCCCATTGCAGTCCGTGTGACGACTCCCTGATTGGCGTCTTGAAATTGGAATCGCCGCTTGCCCTGTCGGAAGACGAGAGAAACTACATGAAGATACGCAGGCGGCAGTGTGCTCTGTACACGCAGAATACCCGTTCCTCCTCAGACTCGGCGCAAAGCAAAGCGGACATTGTCGGCAAACCGGAATACATTCCGGAAAAGGCATTCCGGTTTAGAGTTTCGGTTGATCCGGTGGGAATGATATTCGGCAATACCTATCAGATCGGCTGTGAATATTTCCTTCCGGGCGGCGGCACCATCGGCGCTTTTCCCGAACTCATGTTCTGCAAGTATTCAAATAGATTGGGAATCTCCGCGGAGTACCGCTATTTCTTTCCAGCTCCGCTTTTGAGGGCCTGCTATGTGGGCGCGAGGGTAGGTGTGCCTCCCATGAAGCTGGAATACGAGGAGTACACCAACGGTGAAGTTACGAGGTCGGAAACCGACGCGGTGAGCGCCTTTTCCGTATCCGGCGGGGGAGGATTTGCCAGCCAATTCAGATTCGGGCTTTGCGTGGGCGCATCACTCTTTGTAGGATATGTCACCCCGATATCATCCCCAAGCAGCTCTTTTCAAGCGATAATGAATCAGGAAAACCTGTCATATGATCAGGTTTCTCCGATAGTGGTGATGATCAAAGGTCAGATCGGCTGGGCATTCTAAAGTTGTAATCGCGCCCGGATGCGCTGTTTGTTCGCGTGAAGGAATAGAAGATCCGGTCTGTGTGCCACTATCATCCCTGATCGTGCATTATGTCGTTTCGTCTTGCTTTTTCTTCCTCCTCAGCGGCGGCCCCTGAGGCCGACGGATTGGTCCGCTCGTGCTGTCCGAAGCCCGGTACAGACCAGGAAGAACCGCTTGCGGGAAAGTGGATTGTTAGGAATTTGGTGTGAATACGCGCAAGGTTGACCGCGGCAACACGCCATTGTATATTGATTTGCTGGTGGGTTGACTTAGGCAGGATTGCATGCGGAAGAGAACGCGGATTTGCGGAATTGTCGAGAGTACGTACCGCCAAATGAGGGAGGAAGCATTCTATGCAGGGCAGCAAGGCTAAGAATATTGACGAATACATAAAGATGTGGCCGCCGGAAATACAAAAGAGACTGAGTAAGATCCGGAAAACAATCAAAGAAATCGTTCCGGCCGCGGAGGAGCGGATAAGTTATCAAATGCCAATGATGTATCTGGACGGAGTTCTCGTCTACTTCGCCGCTTTCAAAAACCATATCGGGTTTTTTCCCACTTCGAGCGGGGTAAGCAAATTCAAATCGGAATTGGGTGAATACGAAACTACAAAAGGAACAATCCACCTTCCATACGACAAGTCGATTCCTTTTGATCTGATAAGAAGAATAGTACTTTTCCGGGCAGAAGAGAACCGGCAGAGAATTGGGGCAAAGAAGAACAAGAGAGCCAATAAGAAGGTTTCAGGCGGGGAGAATCACCTTGTTCGCCCAAGGAGGTCCATACCTCGCATTGCTTGATTAATGGCGATTCGCGGGACCTTTCTTTCATAAACAATGAAACCGTGCATCTGGTCACTTCGTTCGCGGCAGGGAGTAGGGCGCGTTTCATTGACCGCTCGTGCAGACTTTGCAGGCGTTGTTTTGTTTTTCTTCCCCCTCAGCGGCGGCCCGGAGGCCGGAGGGTTGGCCGCTTGTGCTGTCCGAGCCCGGCATCTTGGTACAAATGCGAGGTTTGTCTTGCCGGGTAAGTTTACAAGCGGCCCGACGGCCAAGGGTTAAGCCGACGCTGCGGGGCGGCGTTCTTTGCTTACTTTCTTTCGCTGCAGAATGAAAGTAAGTCTGGGTTCGGGAGTGAAAGGGCAAACGACATAATGGATGGTGCAAAGCACCATTACCTTGCCCTTACAAAACGTTAGTGAAACCTCCTGACCCCGTATGAGGCAACCGAAATCGCCTTGACGGGGCGGTGTTGATCGCGTGGAAGATAACGAGGAATATATCACAGGAACGCCTTGATGATTTCATTCACCACAGCGTGTATCGTTGCTTCGTTTGTCGCGGGCATCCTGGTTATTGTGAAGATCCGCCGGTACGACGTATTCGAGCGGGAGCCGTTTCTCGCCCTTGTGAATTCGATGCTTCTCGGTGGCGCAGGGGCGTGGTTGCTGGCCGCCGGCGGCTATCAGGTGCTGCGAACCTTCGGCGTCACTCACCTGAACAATGTCGCCGGTGCGTTCCTGGTGATCGGGCCGGTGGAAGAACTTGCCAAGCTCGCCGCCTTCCTTGTCATCTACCGTCTGTACGCAAGGGAGATCGATGAGCCCACCGACGGCATCCTGTACATGTCCGCGGTAGCGCTCGGGTTCTCATTGATCGAGAATTTCCTGTATGCCAACGCGGGATTGGGCAACGGGCGGCTCTTGTTCTACCGGACGTTCGTGGCAACGCCCGCGCACGTTCTCGCGAGTTGCTGGAGCGGGCTGGCGCCTGTTCTTTGCATCAAGTACAGGTTTCCTGTCCGGCTTGCGGTCGGCACCGCTCTGGCCACGATCGCCATACACGGCCTGTACGACTCGCTGGTGATGAGCAAAGGCGCCTACCTGGCGCTCTTGCTTCTGCTGGTGCTGTACAACATTCTGGTGAATGTCTTGACGTACACCAACCTGGTTTCTCCTTTCAAGAAAGGCCTGCGGCAGGCGGTACGCGAGTACGAATCCACGGAGACGGTGATGGGTTTCTGCGTTTGCTGCGGGAAGGAAAATTCGTTGCAGGAATACAGGATAGCCGACTTCAATTTCGCCAAGTGCCTCTTCTGCGGAAAGTACGGCATCTCGCGCGATAACATCTTTAGACTGTTTCATCATTTCGCGCCGGACTTTGGCCGGATCGGCAGCAGGTACAACCGGAGCGAAGACAAACCCGGGTTCTTTTCGCTCTACTCCGGCAACTATATCGATGATGCAAGGAAGCGGGGCTACTTTGACCTGGATGAGCTGTCCGCGGTCATAGAAAAGTTGAACGCGGACAAGAAGGCCCGGCTCAAGAAGAAATTCCCGATCGACGTGATCTTCAGGGACCGTTTGATCGAGAATCCTCCTGCCGACGCGGCCGGGCCGGCCAATCAATGGGCTTTCGATGCGGTGATCCTGCCGGTCGGGATTCTCATTACCGTGGGAATAATGCTCGGTCTGGTCAAGTCCCGCCGGTTTGACTACAGGGCGTCCACCGAGTTCAGGCTGATTGACAACAGGTATTTCTCCTTCGAATATCCCGTGTCGATGGGGGTTCCAAAACATTCCTCATACGCGGACAAGAGCGTGCAGGTCGATGTCAAGTACAAGGATTTTTACTTTCTCGGCATTCGCGCGTGCAAAGACGAAATGAACTTGGATTCATTCGTGGTCGCCGCGCCGGCTCCGCGGGACGCCGAATCGTTTCTCAGAACCGACACCGTGCAATCCTGGGGCAGCATAGGCGGTTTGGGCATTGTCCGCACGTACCTTTACTCCGGAGACGAAACGGTGGCGATTGCCCGGTTCTACCACAAGGACAGCCTCTTTACGTTTAGACTGGCGGAGGTTATGGGAAGCAAGTACGCGGGATATCTCGTTAACGATCTCAAGCGAATGCGAATGTCCTTCCGGCTGCATTCCGCGGCCATACGGCCAGACACTACTTCTTTGCTTTTGGGCACATTGCGGGCGAGGAGGATGTTCATCGGGAAGTAGGTGGAGAGAGGTGTGGTAATAGCGCTTCGCGCAAATCATTGAGTCATTTTCCTTTTTCTCGCAGCTTGCTGCGGGGTCCTTTAGTGACCTGATCGCTCAGCAAGCTCCAAGGAATATTCATGAATAGCCTATTTTCTTCCATCAAGCTCGGTAGAAATGCCGTAGTAAAAAACCGTCTTTCGGTGGCTCCGATGACGACGAGTCAAAGTCATGAGGATGGCCAGGTGAGTGCTTCCGAATCTGCTTGGCTGGAACGGTTGGCGTCCGATGGTTATGGAATGATTATTACCTGCGCCGCGTCTATTTCGCGAACTGCTACAGCGTTCCCTCGTCAAATGAGCCTGGCGGATGACTCCCTTCTTCCGGGATTGACTGCTCTTGCAACGACCCTGAATAAGTATTCAACGCTCAGCGTGGTCCAACTCTGTCACGGTGGTTCCCGCGCAATCCCCGCGTTGACAGGAGTAGAGCCACGGAGCGCCAGCGCATACGATCTGCCCGGCGTCCCCGGCTTCATACGACCGCGTGCGTTTACGGTTGGTCAAATTCATGGTGTCATCGATGATTTTGCTTCTGCCGCCGAGCGGGCGGCAAGGGCCGGATTCGGAGGAATAGAGTTTCACGGTGCCAACGGATATCTTTTCACCCAGTTTACCAGCACAATGACGAATAGACGTCAGGATAGTTACGGTGGAAATCTCCAAAACAGGGCGCGTTTTTCCCGAGAGGTGGTACGCGCCTGCAGAAAACGGGTGCCGGCGGAATTCGTCCTTGGATTTCGAATGAGTTTTGAAGGTTTTCCTCCGGAAACCGGTCTTGACATCGACGAAAACATTCAGATCATGAACTGGCTTGCAGAGGATGGAATCGATTATGGTCATGTCTCACACATGGCGCTTTCATCTCCCAGCGCAAAGTATCCGGAGAAGATCGCGCTGCGGCACATCCGCGCGGGAGTGCGCAAGGAACTCCCGCTTGTCGCCGCGGGCGGTGTCTTTAGCCGGCTCGATGCGGAACATGCTCTTGAGTTTGGAGCCGACATTGTGGCAATCGGACGCGCGGCAATCGGCAATGCACTGATACCGGAGCATTTTAAACGCAGTGAAAAGTTACGTACCACGCCATTCGCCCGGGAAAGCCTGGGCTCTATTGCCGTAAGCAAAGAATTGATAGACTATATTGCACAGAGCCCCCTGGCTCGAATGAATATTATCGGATAGTTTGGCGCAAACGCGGCTACCCGCCGGACATGCGAAAGAAGTTGAAAGTTCAAAGTTGACAGTTGACAGCAAAAAAACTAAATTGACAACTGTGGCAAGAGCCTTCTGCCCTGCGTTAGTTGGACCGGAGCGGTGCGCGAGAGCGCAGGGCCGGCCGACCCGCGCCGCAGGCGCACTGGGCGGACAGGCACCGAGGCCGACTGGCCGAGCCCGCAGGGAGAACGACCCGAGCGAAGCGAGGGGAACGCCCATATTCTTATCTTGATTTAGCAGCGGGGCGCCCAGATCTTTAGTTCTTAGAAGCAAGCCGGGGAACGCCCAGGTTCTTATTTTGATTTAGCAGCTGGGCAACGCCTAGATCTATTTCTTGTTCGTCGCGCCAGGTATCCCGACACCGAGAGGAAGTCTCGTGAGCAGATTTGTTGTTTCTTCGCTGTGCTTATTGTTATTAGTGAGTTGCGCCCGCTTCCAGCGTGAAATTGCCATACCCAGGACTCGCATTCAGGAAATGGTGGGCAGACAGTTTCCCTGTGAGAGAAATATCCTTGGCCAGGGGTTCTTTTTGGATTCCCCGATCGTCTATTTTTCGGGCAAGAATATAGGCTTGAAATTCAGGTACTGCGAAAGTGTGTCGGCTGCCCATCCCAGTCCTCTCTTCCCCAATTGGCGCAACGGCATTGCCGGCGCCGTCGATCTCAACGGCATGCTTGCATGCAAACAGGGCTGGTTCTTCCTGTCGAGAGTCAGAATCGTCACTATGGTTGTAGAGGAGAAGGATTCTCCGAAGAAGAAAGGGAAGCGCACAGATGGGCGGTTGGACCTAGCCGGCAGTTATATGGCGTGTGTTCCCGTATACCGGCTGGATTCTACGTCCTTCAAGCAAAGACTGGCAAGACGTTTCTTGAGAGATACGAGGATTGAGGGCGATAATCTTATTATCACACTTGGATTATGACCCCGGTGTTGCTCCGGCTGCCCGGTAGATATTATCTGTCAAGAAACCTGCTTCGGCACAAAGGCATTGCAGCTCTTAAAGCTGGACACCGGGCTTCGAACAGCACAAGCGGGCCTATCCTTCGGCCTCGCGGCCTCCGCTGATGGCGGAAATCAAAGAACAAAATCAATACAAACCGGCGGATGCGGTCACGGATACTTGGGCCAATCTTCTTCTGCGCCGCGTTAGCTGGACCGGAGTGCGCGCCGGAGCGCGTTGCCGCCTGACCCGGCCGCGCAGCGGCATCGGGCAGTGCGGCAACGAGGCGAGTAGCCGAGCACGGAGGGAGAGCGACCCTCGCAAAGCGAGGGGAACGCCCAGATCTATTTATCTGCGGCGTGCCCCAATTCTTATGTTTACCCAAATTCTTATCTTGATATTGATGCGGGGTAACGCCCAACTTTTGGCGCATTATTTGCGGCTCTTATGATGAAGGGCATCAGCTTGGATTCACCGCTACTTGAGCGATTAAGGGGAAGGAGTTTTATGAACCTTTATAAGTTCATACTCGCATGCGCCGCACTATCGGCAATAGTACCAAAAACATGGGCCACGGACGTGACTAAAAGTCAATACGACTTAGGGTGTACCGGAGCGAATACGTCGGAAACGATTCTAACTCCGGCCAATGTAGACTCCGCGACATTCGGCAAACTATTCTCAAAGCCGGTCGATGGCCAGGTGTATGCGCAACCCCTGTATCTCCAAAATTTAAGCATCGGTGGAGGCAGCCATAATGTCGTATTTGTTTGCACCGAGCACAACAGCGTTTATGCTTTTGACGCCGATAATGCGACTGCCGCAGCCTTTTGGCACCGGACCCTTCCCGCGAGCGTAACAAACGTTTCCGGCTGCGGCGACCTCGTGCCTGAAGTAGGGATCACCGCAACCCCGGTAATCGATCGAAACGCCGGCGCCCTCTATGTTGAGTCTTCCAGCTACGAAGACAGCGTGTACTACAACAAGCTTTATGCCATTAACCTTGCGAACGGAAATGACTTGGTAGCACCCGCAACCATTTCCCCTTCAGTCGCCGGTACCGGCGCCGGCAGCGCCGGCGGCCGCATAACCTTCAATTCATTCGTGCAATTTTGTCGCCCGGGGCTCCTGCTTCTGAGCGGCAAAATTTACATCGGCTCCGCTTCCCATTGCGATATTGGAAATTACCATGGATGGCTTCTGGCATATAACGCGAATAATTTGAGCCAAGCCGCCGTCAGATGCATCACCCCGAACGGCAACGACGGCGGAATCTGGCAATACGGCGGAGGCATCAGCAGCGACGGAACGAATATTTTTTGCGTTGCGGCCAACGGATCATATAACCCTTCGGACAGCAATTATGGGGTATCGGTACTAAAGTTTGATGCCAACCTTAACGTTGTAAGTTCGTTTACGCCTTACAATTTCAATAGCATCAACAACGGCGACGTGGATATTTCCAGCAGCGTTTTGCTGATTCCCGGCTCCAACTCCTGTACTATGGAAGGAAAAAACGGCTCGATCTACGTAATGGATCAAACCAATTTAGGCGGTTTTAATGCCGCCTCCGACAATATTCTTCAGCGCTTCGACAATGCCTATGGCGGCGGCGCTGGCGCAAATGCGATACCGGTATTCTGGAATGGGCTTTTATACTATTGGTCCGCCGGCGATCAGGTCCGTGCATATAGTTTCAATGGTACAACCATCAATACCACACTGCAATCATCCAACAATATCGGGCAAGGCGGCCGCGCAGGATCGATAACATTGTCCGCAAACGGCACGTCCGATGGAATTTTATGGGGAACCAATACGGCAACGGGGCATTTTTATGCTTTTTTGGCGTCCAAGGTCTCAACGACGCTTTGGAATGACGGGCAAGCCGCCAATTCCCGGGATCAACTGGGAAGCAGCGTGCTGAAATATACGCGTCCCATTGTTGCAAACGGTAAAGTGTATGTGCCAACGGTAAACTCCGTGGTGGTATATGGCCTCCTGAAAACAAGCGCGGCAAACCGCGTCTTCGACAAAACCGGTTCATTTCTCTCCGTACAGGCGCACATTGTCAGGAGAAACGTTCTGGCGCTCGAATTTTCGCGCAGCGGCGATTTCGGCGTTTCGATTATTGACATGCGCGGAAAAGTACGGGCGGGTTTCGCCGGGTTTGCAAGCGGAATCCGCATAGACAGGGACCTGACTCCTTTTCGCCTGACGCCCGGGGCCTATTCGGTAAGGGTTGATTTTCACCGTGGAGATCCGGCTGTTGCACATATCATTATTGAATAGGGGGTATGACAAATCGGGCTTTACCTTTATCTTTCTGGTAGTTTGACATAAGAGAAGAACGGCCTTCGCATAGGCGGAGCCGGGGCCTTCTGCCCCGTACCCCGACCAAAGGTACGTCTGCAGCGACGTCCCCTTGGAACCCCGCGCCGGCCTGCAGTGGCGCTGACCACCGCGCGCCAGCTAGGGCTTGCGGAACAATGGAAAGATATCGAAAGGCCTTTTGCTTACGCAAAAGGCAGGACTCGTCCTCGCCCTACACTGAAGCGAGCAACCGATGTACGTCAAGTTCGTTACAAACGGGAACCAAGTTCGGGCTGGCGCGCGGTTGCGCCACTGATGGCGGAAGAGAAATACAAAGAAAATGCTTCTTAGGAAAACCTCCGGCCTCAAGAGCGTCGCTGATGGCGAAAGAAAAAGCAATGCAATCCATCACGGGTAAATTCGCGCAAGCCGTTGTTGACATTTGGTGAACGATCTTCTGCCCTGCGTTAGGTGGACCGCAAGGTGCGCTGGAGCGCATTGCCGCCTGACCCGGCCGCACCGCGGCATCGGGCAGTGCGGCAACGAGGCCAAGCGGCCGAGCCTGGAGATTCAACACGCCCAATAGGAAGGGCGTGTTACAACCGGCCCCGCGTAGCGGGGCAACGCCCAGAGTTATACTTTTTTCTAATCAATCGGGGAAAGCCCGAATTCTTATCCTAATTGTCTACTTGTCTTACTTATTCGACTAGTATTCCTTCACGACCGACAGCTTCACCGACCGTCCTCCCAGTTTGCCGAAATCTTCGATCGTATTCCCTTCCAGCCGCACGTCTTCCCTGTGCAGCAGCATCTCCTTGTATCGAAGCCGCACATACCAGTCGCGGCTCATGCGGAAATTAAGGCCGCCGCCCGCAGACCAGCTTTCCAATTCCCAGGAAAGGCTGTTGCGAAGCCGGAAGAAGCTCAAATCGTAACGAACCTCCGCAACCGCCGAAAGCCGGGAAGAAAGCAAACGTTCTATTTCGAACTTGTCCCATGCTACTCGCAGGATCGTCTTTCTTGTGGCTTGCCACTGGACGGTGGGGAGAAGGTTAAAGGGCATTCGCCACGAATCGAAATGGTACTGAAACTGAATTCCCAGGCCCAGCTTTAGCGTGCCGGACACGGTAATCCGATGGTCGTAGATCAATTGCACATACCAAACATGCGGGTCGCTGCGGCCAAAATCGCTTGCAACTCCCGGCTCGGCCATTACCGTGCCTTTCTGGTTCGCAAAATCGATGAGCGTTACCCCGGCAAATACCCCGTAGCGTTGCATGAGAACGGATGAACTGTTTAGCCGCTCCCCGCGAAAGTCGATTATGCGGTCCATGAGGTCCATTTCAAGAGCGCAGAACACGCTTTTCCCAAGCACCTTGAATCCGGGCACGCCGGCGTACACCCAAACATCCTGGAAATCAGACTGTGAATTAAGCGAATCATGATCGAACGGGGTCGAAAAGAACTGCTCGATTGAGGCGGAGACGATGTCGTCCCGCAGGGTGAGAGTGTCGGCGTGCGCCGCGAAGCCGCATCCGAGCGCAAGGGCCATCAAGACGGCCGGCAATTTCCTCATCACAGTTAAACCGCCGTTTGAAATAGGCATGGCGTTCCTTTACAACCGCAGTAAAGAACAGCAACATGTGGGCCAAACCGTGCGCAGGATAGTTGAGAAGTTTAGAAGTTGAGAACTTGAAAACGAGTCGAATCATTTGCCGCCGCTGCATTCCGGCATCTTGCTTTTCGCAATCAGCCCCGCTTCTCATTCAGCGATGCACAGGGTGAGCAATCCACAGGCATTTGTAATTGACCGGATAAGCAATAGCATTATAGTGCGGTCACCAATTGCTTGTAAATCTCCCTCGAGTCCGCCTGCGCTTTCGATCTGATGGAGTTTATTTCTTCGAAATGCAATTCAAGCAGGGAAACGACGTTGGCGTCGAGCGTACCGCTTTTCGCCATGCTCTGCAAAACCTTCTTCGTTTCCGCGTCATTCATTCCTTTGCGGTAGGGTCTATCCTCGGTGACGGCGGTAAAGACGTCGGCCACGCACATGATTCGTGACCCGAGCGACAGGTCTTTTCCCAGGTGGTGAAAGGGATATCCTTTGCCGTTGAGCCGCTCGTGGTGAAACGCTCCCCAGGTATTGATGGTCTCGAAGTCCTCGACGGTTTCGAGTATCCGGTAGGTGTGATAGGTGTGGCTTCGGATGATGTTGAATTCTTCAGGCGTGAGCTTTCCCGGCTTTTCGAGAATTTCCCTTGAAACGGCGAGCTTGCCGAGATCGTGAAGCGAGCCCGCTATTTTCATCATGCGGCATTCCCGTTCCGAGAACCCGCACAGCTTGGCCAGGTGTTCGGCGCCGGCCGACACCCCGCTGGAATGGGTCGCCGTAAATGAACTGCGGAAATCGATGACTTTTGCAAACAGCATCGCGAGATCGCCAAGCTGGTTGAGGTCCATTACAATGGTTTTTGACCTTGCCTTGCGTCTGAGATGACGGTAGATCGAGGCCGATTTTGTGTCCAGCCAGAAATATTCCTTTTGCGCGAGGGACACGAACGCGTCAACCAGGTTCGGATCGAACATTTCGCCGCTTCGCTCTTGGGTCTTTTCGATAATGCCCTTTACCTGTCCCAGGACTTCCTTGTTCACGTCGATGAGCACGGCGATCCGGTCGGCAAGGTGAACGATGTGACTTTCGACAGGCACTGGTTGGCCCGCGCATTGCGTCCCTTCTCCGTGGTTCCAGAAGGTGTGGTGGAAATTTATAACGGGTGTGAGAAAGGACAGCGGCTCAAAAAGGGAAAGCAGTCCGCCGCCAAGCACCGCGTGCTGCTTGCCGGACTCAAAGTCGAAATTGAAAGTATCGATTCGTTCCGTAAGCGAAAGCGCTCCGATGTCGTGCAGGGCCCCGGCAAGGATAAGGTCTTTCTGTTTATCCAGGGGATAGCCGAGTTCTTCGCCGATGCAGGAGGCGATATAGGCAACCTGCTTGTGGTGGTCCACCAGGGCCGGACTTACCAGATCGACCGCGTCCGAAAGGCAGGCGACCAAGTCGAACAGTGGAATTTGGGGTTCCTTTATCATGGTGCGAAAGTTAGCGGTCCGTGCCGCCGGAGTGGTGCAATAATCTGATGACCGGGACGGTGCTCTCCAATACTCGCCTTGATACTTGGCATGCTGTTACACGACAATTAATTGTACAATGAATTGCGTGCTTTCACCATATTTGTGTTGAAGAAAACCATTTCTAACGATAAGATAGTAGGTACCTCCGAATTGTCTCCCTTTGCCGCACACCTGCGGGCCGCCTATGCATTGTTAGAAGCAACATGGAAAATTGGTATGGTGTCATCAGCCAGTCACTTGCGTAACGAAAACGTGCATATCCTTGTTGCCGACGACTCACGGGAAATGCGTGATACGCTGTGTGATATTCTGTTGTTTGAGAAATATTCGGTGACGCCCTTCGATCCGGCAACGGCCGATCCGCTCGTTCTTCAGATTCCCTGCGACGTAGTGATACTGGACATTTTCATGCCCAACACCGACGGCTTCAAGCTGCGCGAGGAAATCTGCAAATACTCCCCGGACGCCCAATTTATCGTCATCACGGGCAAACCCGACCAGAAACTGTTTGCAAGAGCAATGGACATCGGCGCACACACCTTTCTCACCAAACCGTTTAGTGCCGAGCAGATCAAATACAGCATTCTGGGCGCCTTGCGCATGCAGGAATTGCTCAGGAAAAAACGGGAAATCGAGGTGGATGCCGGCGCTCAGGGAATAGGGCTTATCGGATCGTCAAAACATATGGCGGATATTCGGAGGAAAATTTCCGAAATCGCTCCGCTTGACATCCCGGTAGTGGTGGCGGGAGAGAGCGGCACCGGCAAGGAAGTGGTCGCGCGCTGTGTCCACGAATTCAGCCCGCGCGCCAAGGGCCGTTTCACCACCGTCAACTGCGCCGGTCTTCCTCACGGGCTCATCGAGTCGGAATTGTTCGGCCACGTGCAGGGCGCATTTACCGGCGCAGCAAAAACCAAACACGGCTATTTTGAGGTTACCAACGGCGGCACGTTGTTCCTCGACGAAATAGGCGATTTGCCCCTCGAACTTCAGAGCAGGCTTCTTCGCGTGCTGGACAGGGGAGAATACAACCGGGTGGGCGACACCGAGCTTCGGCGCACCGACGTGCGGATCGTGTGCGCCACGAATTGCGACCTTACGGCCATGATGGAAAAGGGGACGTTCCGCAAGGACCTCTATTACCGGCTGCGGGGATCTCAAATTACTCTGTTGCCGTTACGGGAGCGAAAAGACGACATACCCACGCTTGTCCGGTATTTTCTATCCGATGAGTTGTATTCCGTTGTTCCGGACGCAATGAAGGCGCTCATGGACTTTGACTGGCCTGGAAATATCCGGCAGCTCAAGATGACCGTTTCGAATCTCAAGGGCGTGTGCATTAGTAAAATAATAACCCTGGAAAACGTGGCCGGTATTTTGGGAGTTTGCGTGAGCAAAAATAACGGCACCGAAGTATTGCTGCCGTATAAACAATTCAAAAACAAGGTGCTGTCGGTTGCGGAAAAGCAATATTTTAGATCGCTCATCGAGGCTGCTTCCGGAAATATTGCCCGCGCGTCCAGAATGGCTGGAATGGACAGAAAGAACTTCTATGAGAAGCTGAAGCATTTCGAAATACCCTTCAAGAAGAGTCAAGGGGACCTCTAGAAATTGCCCCAATGTCATTGCGAGGAGCGAAGCGACGCGGCAATCACCCGTAATTCATCACAAAAACGCGAGATTGCTTCACTTCGTTCGCAATGACAAAACGCGTTTTTGAATATTTAGAGGTCCCCTTAATAATAGCGAGGCATTTCTACCACACTCCTTTTCCTGTAACCCGCTGAATCGACAGAAATAGACCCTGTAAACTCTTCTTTTGTCCGCGGTACATTCACCACACTTTGCCGGTTTCTTTTCGTCCCCGCATCCTGCCAGTATTCCCGCAAAACATTGATTCGCAATCAATAAAGCCTGTAGTTGGAATGTGGCTTGGCAGTTGCGAGATACATTCCGAAACTCTAAACAAGGGTGTACGCACTATGCTTGAAGACATCTTGATAATAGGAATTGACCAGTACGACCGGGAAATAATTACCAAGCTCTTTTCGGAGAAATACGGCCTTATGTTTGTTGACAAAACGGATCGCAGGTCTTGGTGCGCCACGAGCCCGTTCTTTAAACTTGTTATTTACAATATGGGCATACCGAGCGAAGAAAGCCTCCAAGCGCTTCAAAGCATAAAGAACAACGATTCTTTCGAAAGACCGGTAATCGTCATCACCTCACAGAACACCGTAGACGTTGACCGTTTCCTGGCTACCACGGGAGTGTTCTATCATCTTGTGAGACCGTTTGAAATTCGCGACCTCGACGACCTCATAAGCGGCGCTTTGCGGTTCTGGAAGAAAAAGCTTATTGATGTTCCGGCGCAATTCGAACCCCGGAAAGCAGTGAGGGAATAATGGACACAAAGTATCGCATCCTTGTCGTGGACGACTCGGAAACCATCAGGGACGCAACAGTGGAAATCCTCGCTCACGAAGGGTATTCCATGATGACCGCAAGCGGCGCGAACGAGGCATTGTCGCTGCTTTCCCAAGGCCGGTTCGACTTGTTTCTTCTGGACGTGATGATGCCGGAAGTAAACGGACTCACCCTGCTGAAGGATCTCAAGGTGTACGAAAACACCTACGAGGCGGTCATGATGACCGGCCACGAAAACATCGATGATGCCGCAACGGCTATGGAGCTTGGTGCTTTTAGTTATATACGCAAGCCGATCAAAAGGGAAGAACTGATCCACCATGTGCAAAAGGCGCTTGCCATGGTGAGCGTTAAGAAGAACCGCTACGACCATCTCATGGCATTGGAAGAAAAGATCCGGAGTCGCACAACGGAGCTGGAAAATGCGGTGCGCCAGCTCGAGCAGCAGGGCATGCGGATCGACGCGATTATCAACAGCATGGGCGAGGGGCTTCTGGCAACGGACAACAACGGAACCGTTGTGCTCATGAACGGCGTTGCGGAAACGATTACGGGCCTGCGGTTCAGCGATTGCGCGGGAGTGCATGTGGCGCGTCTTGATGCAAGGAGAGAGGTGAAAGATTTTTTGCGGTCCCATGCCGGAGAGATGATGCCGGCCATGATTGAAACCAAAGTCCTTTCCGTGGCGCTGGACAATGCCGACACGCGCCATTATTCGGTGAACATGCAGGCGATAACGGATGAAGCCGGGGAAAGGACCGGCACCGTAATGCTCTTTATGGACCAGACCGGCGCGGTGCATATGGAGGCGCTGCGGAATTCGTTCCTCAGCGTTGCCGCGCATGAGCTGCGGACACCGGTCAACATAATCATGAATTACCTTTCCCTCCTTAAAACCAAGGGCGATAGCGGCGACATCCGGGCCGTGGCGGTGGAAGACATGAGCTGCGCTAACAACCGGATAAAATATCTTGTCAACAGTATCATATCCTTTGTCAACCTTTCGGCCGGCTACATCCCGGTTTATGCCGGCACGGTTGACGCGGGAGCAATTGTCCGTGAGGAAATTGAAAAGCTCGGCGGCGAGATGCGGGAGAAAAACGTCGGGTTCGAAGTCGCACCCGCAAATGGAGCGTCCCTCATCAGCGCGGACCCGCACCTTGTACGGGTAGCGCTGTCCAACGTGCTGAGCAACGCGGTCAAATTCAACAGGCAGAACGGGAAAGTGCGCATCGCCGTTAAAGACGCGG
>Ga0182027_10001918_pt1 | contig 34022 bp, 20 predicted proteins | sample 712E1DmetaG_FD_121300 | JGI IMG/M metagenome (GOLD analysis project Ga0182027, IMG submission 121300) | Permafrost microbial communities from Stordalen Mire, Sweden - 712E1D metaG (Illumina Assembly) | ecosystem: Environmental > Terrestrial > Soil > Wetlands > Permafrost | place: Sweden...
GCCGACACCCACGCCCACGCCCACGCCGACACCCACGCCCACGCCCACGCCGACACCCACGCCCACGCCCACGCCGACACCCAGCCCAGCCCAGGCTACACCGCCTCCCGCGCCGGTTCAGCTATCACCGCCTGATGGCCAGAATTGGGCTTCCGGCGACTCGAGAGACTTGACGTTGACCTGGTCGGCCGTCCCCGGCGTGACTCTGTACTACGTGCAGATCGTTGCGTTCGTGGGTGCCGGACCCACAGGCGTCAGTTTCCGATCTGTTTACAGTGGGAATCAGAGTGGAACGTCGGTGAGCCTAACCTTCACCGCGTCAGACGCAGGCGAGTGGAGCGTCTGCGCGGTCGGCTCGGATGGAACGCACGGCGCGTTCTCGCCATGGTGGGGCTTCATCTGGAGCGGCAAAGGTTCGACCATCGGCTGATAACTGAGCGCTCCACGCTCATCTCCGAGCTGGGCCGGGGCGGCATGGGTATCGTCTGGAACGCCTGGCCTCTGGAGTCCAGCCGCCGCCCCGATGTTGGCCAGTTGTTGGATGCCCGGCGTTGTTTCGGCCCGCCGCTGCCACTAGACTCGCGAGACAGGTGTGAGGCTCCCCGCCGACCGTCCCGAGAACAGAGGAGCCCGCCACCGGGGGCATTGCCTAAGACGATCTCGCCTCGGCGCAACGGTCATAGATTCCTGTCTCGGATGGGGAGAAGAGGGTAGTACCAGTGTGGCGGCCACCCAGGGTTGGGCATGGGAATTGGGCCGTCCAAACCTGACTCGGGGAGCATCGAGCGCAGCGTCCGGCTGCCGCTGAGATAAGCAGGAGTGCCGGTTATGGGTCTCGTGTACGCCAAGTCGTCGCTGGATCAGCGAGAGCTTCAGGTTCTCGAGGGCGAGATGCGCGCCCGAGGCAAGAACCTCACCACAGCCTATCTCCTGTGGTTCTTTCTCGGGATCTTCTTCGCTCATCGCTTCTATCTGAACCGCAGCGGCGGCGTCTTCCTGCTGGCGTCAATCGTCAGTCTGGCGCTGTGCATCGTCCTCATCGGCTTCCTGTTTCTCATGATCCTGTCCTTTATCTGGCTGGCAGATGGCTTCCGTATGTCCGGGTTCGCCGAGGAATACAACTCCGGACTAGAGGGCCGGATCATTACCGAGATCCTGGCATCTCGCGCCGGCGGCTCGGGCATGCCTTATGGCGGCCCTGGCCCAGCCTTCCAGCAGCAAGCCGCGGTCCCCGCATACGCGCCCGCCTATGCGCCGCCTGCGCCCGTCTATTCGAACAGGCCGACTGTCGCTGCTGAGGCAGGGTCCGCGACCGGTCGCCTGGTGGTGGCCGAGCACGGAAAGAGTGCCGCCTACAACCTGGCCCTCGGCCAGTCGCTGGTCGTGGGCAGAGGGGGCGACGCGGGGGTCCAGTTGTCCGACCCTCGAGCCAGCCGGCGCCATCTGATGGTGAGCGTGACGCCCTCTGGCTGGCAGCTTCGCGACCTGGGCTCCACCAACCGGGCCCGGCTTGTAGACCCGTCCGGCACCACGCGCGATCTCAACGGTGAAGCCAGTGTTTCCGCCGGGCAGGTGCTCATCGGTGACGCCCTCCTGACTCTCTTCCCCCTCGCCAGGGCATGATGCAAACGTCGCGGCCGGCCGAGGACGCCCATGGGTGAGCGCTTCACGCTCCTATCCGAACTTGGCCGGGGCGGCATGGGTGTCGTCTGGAAGGCGCGCGACGAAGAGACGGGCCAGACCGTCGCGCTCAAGCTGCTGCGAGAGACCTACGCCGAGGATCCCGAATACGTCACCCGTTTCGAGCGTGAGCTCGAGTTAGCCAAGCGGATCCACTCGGCCAACGTGGTCCAGGTTCTCGGCTACGGAGTTCGCGAGGGGACTCCATATCTGGCCCTCGAGTACATCGACGGTCCCTCGCTCCGCGAGCGCCTCGCGAAGCGTGGTCCGTATGACTGGCCAACCGCGAAGGGGCTTCTCGCCCAGATTGCCCAGGGTCTCGCCGACGCCCACGCCGCAGGCGTCATCCATCGCGACCTCAAGCCCTCGAACGTTCTGATCGGCTCCGACGGCGTGGCCAAGATAGCGGACTTCGGCATCGCCAAGGGTCTCGACCTAACCCGGGTGACGGGAACATCGACACTGCTCGGGACCCCCGCCTACCTGCCGCCCGAAGGCCCCAACGACGAACGCTCCGACCTCTATAGCCTCGGCTGCATCGCCTACGAACTGCTCACGGGTGTCGTTCCGTTCGAGGGCCGGACCTACCAGGAAGTCATCCTGCGCCATGTTCGCGAGGCACCGAATCTGGAGCGACTCCCGGCCGCGGCCCGGCCGATCGTAGGTCGACTGCTGGCCAAGGATCCCAAGAAACGGCCCCAGTCAGCGAAAGACTTGTCCGCAGGGCTCGTGGAGAAACGACGCGGTTCGATCGACACGGGATCAACGATCGAATCGGTCGCACTCGAATCCTCATCGGCTGGGCTACCACCCCTCGGCTTGGAGGATGCCCGAAGTTATGCAGCCGTTGAGTCGCGGGGGCGGCCCTCTCGGATGGTTCTTGCCGTCGCCGCGGTCCTCGGCCTGACGATCCTCTTCGCGTCGGGCGCGACGCTCCTGTCCGTCCTTCCGCCCGCCCGCACACCATTGCCGTCGGAGCTTGCCGGCATCGGAGGTCGCAACGCCCTGGCCTCGGGCGCCCCGGCATTGAGCATGGCCGTTGGCGACCCAGGCTCGGCGGTCCCGTCGGGCCCAGCTGGTCAGGGCTCGATTGTCCCATCCGGCCTCACTGTCTCGTCCGACCCGAACGCGGGAACAAGGTCCAGCGTTGCGCCGGCCCTTGGCTCGACCGGCCCTGAAGCACCGACCACGGCGGTTGCCGCAAGCCCGCGACCGGCTTCCAGCGCGACGCCTACGCCTACGCCGACGCCGACCGCCAAACCAAGTCAGGCCGGGGCGTATGTAAGCGGCTTCGTGACCGCTTCAGAAGGTGGGCCGCTCGCGGGGATCGCGGTCACCGCATGTCAGGAAGGCGGGTCCTGCTATCAGACGAGGTCCCAGGCGGACGGAAGCTACTCAATGGGCCCTGTTCCGCCTGGCCGGTACAACGAGCAGTTCTCGGACCCGGCCGGCCAGCGCGCATATGTCAGGTATACGTCCGCCGGAATAATGATCTCGGACGACTACTCAGCCCTCGCAGAATTCGACGTCGCCGCCTCGGGTGCGTCCGGGATCAACGTGGCAATCCCGCTTGGTTACCGCGTCTCCGGGACGCTGACCGCAGCCCCGGGCAACGTGACACCGACCAACATCCAGGTTGGCCTGTGCCCGCCGAACGGCGGCGGCTCGACGGCCGTCGGTTGTACCAACGCTGTCCTCCTCAAGGGCGGAGGTACCTACTCGGTCGCGAATGCGGTTCCCGCCGGCGACTACGTCCTGGAGGTCATCAACGCAGACACCTGGCAATATGTGTACTGGTCCACCTCTGGTCTGGTCGCAGACATGGGTTCGGCAACGATCATCACGATCACGTCTTCGGGGATCGGCGGGATCGACGGGCAGCTTCCGTGGTGAGGCTGAGCGGGGCGAGACGAGATGTAGCGAGCATCCCCTCGAAACGACGCCGCACGGCGCGAATCAACGTCGAGCCTCAAGCCTCGGTGGCAGGCCATGTCTGAGCGCTTCACGCTGCTCTCCGAACTCGGCCGGGGCGGCATGGGTGTCGTCTGGAAGGCCCGCGACGAAGAGACGGGACAGATCGTCGCGCTGAAGGTTATGCGCGAGACGTACGCAGAGGACCCCGACTACGTCACGCGCTTCGAGCGTGAGCTGGAGCTATCGCGCCGCATCAACTCCAATCACGTCGTAAGGGTGATCGGCTACGGCGTGCGGGAGCGGTTGCCGTATCTTGCCCTGGAGTACGTGGACGGCCCTTCGCTCTACCAGCTGCGCGCGAGCCATGGCCCCTACTCCTGGGCCGACGCTCGGGCCCTTCTGATCCAGATCGCGCAAGGCATTTCGGACGCTCATGCCGCGGGCATCATCCACCGAGACGTGAAGCCGTCCAACGTCTTGATCGGCACCGACGGTGTGGCCAAACTGACCGACTTCGGAATAGCCCGCGGGCTCGACCTGGAGCGCATGACTGCGACCAGCACGATGCTGGGCACTCCGATCTATCTCGCGCCCGAGGGACCGGTCGACACCCGCTCGGACCTCTACAGCCTGGGCATCATCGGCTACGAGCTGCTCGCTGGCGCGCCTCCATTCGGTGGGTCAACCTACCAGCAGATCATCCTTGCCCACGTTCGAACTCCACCGGATCTGGAGAAGCTCCCGTCGGATAGCCGACCGATCATCGGCTGGCTCCTGGCAAAGGATGCGGAGGAGAGACCCCAAAATGGGCAGGAACTGCTGGCGGTCCTGCGGGGCCGACTGATGTTGCCGGGGACTGTAGTGCCATCGATTGCTCTCACCGCGCCAGCCGCTCCGCTATTGCCCATCGCTTCGGCCGCCAGGCCGCCAGGTGCCCAACCACCCGGCTCCGACGGCGCTCTCGATCCGTGGGCCTACTACGGGGACGAGGGACCAAGAATCAACAGACCGCCGTCGTCTTTCAGGCTGCGAGATGCCGGCAGCTTCTTCCGAGGCGGCCGAATGACGGTCCCGCGCGTTCGCCACGCGTCCACGCTAATGGCCGACGGCCGCGTGCTGCTCACCGGAGGCTGGGACGGGGTGGGCGCAATTTGGGCGGCTGAGGCATTCGACCCTGTGTCGGGGAACATGTCGGGCGCCGGGACCGCCCTTGTGGCTCGTATGCGGCACAGCGCTACGCTACTGCCCGATGGTTGCGTGTTGGTGGCGGGGGGCAGCGATAGCCATGCCGCCATTAGATCGGCGGAGATATTTGATCCGGCGACCAGTTCCTTCTCCGCGACTGCTGACATGAAGTATGCGCGTCAGGGTCACACCGCCACCCGCCTTGCGGATGGCCGCGTTCTGGTGGTCGGTGGGTATTCGCACCGACCGTCCGCATCGATCGAGGAGATCGAGATCTTCGATCCAGGAAAGAAGAGCTTCGCGCCAGTCGGGCGATTGTTGAATGCGCGGATCGGACACTCGGCCACGCTCATGTCGGATGGCCGCGTCCTGATCACAGGGGGTGGCGGCAACGAAACGGTGGGGGACGCCGCTGAGGTTTATGACCCGGCCCGGGAAGAGTCGTTCTACGTCGGTCGCCTGATGCAGCCGCGCCGCAGCCACACTTCCGTGCTTCTAGCGGATGGTCGTGTGCTTATCGCAGGCGGGAGGCTCATCGCACGCGGAAGGGGCGAACCCCCAATTGCCTCGGTCGAGATCTACGCGCCCCAAACTGTCAGCTTCTCCGCCATTGAGCCGCTGCTTGAACCGCGAAGCGACCATACCGCGACCGTGCTGCCGGACGGCCGAGTCCTCATCGTTGGAGGCTCGGGCAACGAGCGGTCGACGCGCTCAACGGAGCTGTTCGATCCGGACTCGAACTCCTTCGCCCAGGATGCCTCCATGACCACCGCGCGAGAAGGCCACACAGCTACGCTCCTACCCAAGGGCCGGGTGCTTATCGTAGGAGGCCAAGGTCAGAGCGGCGTCCTTGGCTCAACCGAGGTGTTCTCACAGTGACCAGCCCGGCGGTCCGGATCCGTAGCCTGGGTGGCCACCAATGACTGAGCGCTTCACGCTCATCTCCGAACTGGGCCGGGGCGGCATGGGTATCGTCTGGAAGGCCCGCGACGAAGGAACGGGCACGATCGTCGCGCTCAAGCTGCTCCACCCGGTCTTCGCCGCTGACCCCGACTACGTCACCCGCTTCGAGCGCGAGCTTGAGCTCGCCAAACGGATCCGCTCACGCAACGTGGTCCAGGTCCTGGGTTTCGGAGCGCGAGAAGGAACGCCGTATCTTGCTCTCGAGTTCGTGGATGGCCCGTCGCTGCGCGAGCGGCTCGCGACCCATGGCCCGTATTCCTGGCCCGAGGCCAAGGCCCTGCTCGTCCAGATCGGACAGGGTCTCGCTGACGCTCATGCCGCAGGGGTCATCCACCGCGATCTGAAGCCTGCGAACGTCCTCGTCGATCCCGACGGCGTGGCCAAGATCGCCGACTTCGGCATCGCCAAAGGTCTCGATCTGACTCGGCTAACTGCGACGAGCACGCTTCTCGGTACACCCGCATACCTGGCACCGGAAGGTCCTAGAGACGCCCGTTCCGATCTCTACAGCCTCGGCGTCATCGCGTACGAGCTTCTGACTGGCGTGGTCCCGTTCACGGGCCACACCTACCAGGAGGTGATCGTCGAGCACATGAGGACCCCGCCCGATCTGGCCAGACTGCCAGCCGCTGCCAGACCGATCGTGGGCCGACTGCTGGCGAAGAACCCGTCCAAGCGACCGCAATATGCGAGCGACCTGGTTGCGCTGCTTGGGCAGCGGCAAGTCGCGGCGCCGCACGCGCCGCCACGGACCACGCCGACTCCGACATCGGTGACGCCACAGCCGACGCGTCAGGCCGCGCGCCGGTACTCACGCTCGGATACCTTCGCGGCCGCCGAGCGGTGGTTCCGCCTCGCCACAGGCTCGCGCCGTCGCACGACTGTAGCCGGGCTTGGCGCGCTCGCTTGTGCGCTGCTGATCGCCGCAGTAGCCCTCGCGGGAGGCGCCCTATCCGCCACCGCAGGCGCGACCCCTTCGCGACTGACCGCCAATCGGCCTTCGGCATCACCGATCGTGGCATTGCGGCCTTCGCCGACCCACTCGCCCACGCCCGTGTCGAGCACCACTCTCTATCGGTATCGGGCGAAGGCGGGCGACTCCGCAGCGATGATCGCAGCCAGGTTCCACGTCACCCTTCCGGAGTTGACCGCCGCGAATAGCCAAGTGACCAACTGGAACGGCCTTGCGGTAGGCCAGGCGATCAACGTCATGGCTTCATCCGCGAAGGCGGGTCCAGATCCGGGCCCGTCGGCGACCCCCGGGTTCAGCGCGGCTGGGTCCATGGATGGCGCCGCTTTGGGGGCGAGTGCCGTTGGGCTCCTGCCTGACGGCCGCGTCCTCATCGAAGCTGACACCGGTACGGCCTCTATCGCAGAAACCTACGACCCGACGACCGGCACTCTCAAAGCTCTCGGAACGATGACAGATGCTCCAGAGGGCCATAGCACCACACTGATGTCCGACGGCCGAGTCCTGATCGCCGGAGGTGAAGTGGACCGCACCGTCGTCGCCTCGGCTGAGATCTACGACCCGGCGACAGGCAAGTTCACCGCGACCGGTTCGATGAACACCGCTCGCTCCGGCGCGACCGCCACGCTCCTCTTCGGCGGTCGAGTTCTAATCGCCGGAGGATGCGACCATCTCTGCAACTCGGTCTTCTCGAGCGCGGAATTGTACGACCCGACAACCGGCACTTTTAGCTCGACCGGCTCCATGGGCACCGCCCGGATCGAGAGTACGTCCACGCTGCTCTCTGATGGCCGGGTTCTGATCGTGGGAGGTGGTGCTTGGTCCGATTACTACTCGATTGGGGGTGACTACACTTCGGCCGAGATCTACGACCCGGCCACCGGCCAGTTCAGCCCGACGGGCTCGATGAATTCTGGTCGCCACGCCCATTCGGCCACGCTGATGTCCGATGGCAGAGTCCTGATCGTGGGGGGCGCGGACGGCTTCTTGGGCATGGTGCCAACACGGTTTAGAGATTCGGCCGACGTGTACGACCCGAAGACAGGGACCTTCAGCGCGACCGGCTCCATGGCCACGACACGCGAGAACAGTAGCGCGACGCTCCTGCCGGACGGCCGAGTCCTGATTGCGGGAGGTGACGTATTCCTTGAACGTCAGGATGGGCTGTACGTCGACGCGAATGCCCAGGCCGAGTTGTATGACCCCGCGGCCGGAACCTTCAGCCCTGGCGGCTCGATGACCACTGCTCGCTCCGGCCAGACGGCTACTCTGCTGGCCGATGGCCGCGTGCTCATCGTCGGCGGCTTGGGCGCCTCGGGCGTTCTAGCCTCAGCCGAGATTTACCAGCCATGACTGAGCGCTTCACGCTCATCTCCGAACTCGGACGGGGCGGCATGGGTGTCGTCTGGAAGGCCCGCGACCGCGAGACCGGCCAGATCGTCGCCCTCAAGCTGCTGCGCGAGACCTATGCCGAGGACCCCGACTACGTCACCCGCTTCGAGCGCGAGCTCGAGCTGGCGCGTCGCATCGACTCGGCTCACGTCGTCAAGGTCTTGGGCTTCGGCGTGCGCAAGACAGTGCCATATCTGGCCCTCGAGTACATCGACGGTCCGTCTCTCCACGATGCCCTGACGGCTCATGGCCCATACAGCTGGCCCGAGACAAGAGCAATCCTGGCCCAGCTTGCCCAGGGCCTCGCCGATGCCAACGCCGCGGGCGTGATCCATCGCGACGTCAAGCCATCGAACGTTCTCATCGCTCCCGACGGCACCGCCAAGCTCACCGACTTCGGCATCGCCCGAGGTCTGGATCTGACCCGCTTCACCGCAACGAGCACGATCCTGGGCACGCCCGCCTATCTCGCCCCCGAAGGACCCAAGGACGCCCGCTCCGATCTCTACAGCCTCGGAGTCATCGGCTACGAACTCCTGACCGGCGCCGTCCCCTTCAAGGGCACGAGCTATCAGGAAGTCATAGTCGAGCACATCCGTACCGCCCCCGATCTCGAGAAGCTGCCGCCCGATGCTCGGCCGATCATCGGCTGGCTCCTGGCGAAGAACCCCGACGACCGGCCCCAGCGTGCGAGTGTCCTGCTTGCCGCTCTGGGCGGGAGCCAGACGGCACCGGCGCTTGCGATGGCCGGTGCAGGGCCCGCGTTCGCGGCGTCGGGGCCCACGTCGATCATCCGGCCGCCTACCGGCCGCCATACGAGCGGCGCCTCCCTGTTTCGACCGCCCCTTGTCCGCAGCCGTCGCGCGATATTGCTCGTCGCCGGGTTCGTCGCTCTGGCCCTGGCGTTCGCATCGGGCGTAACGCTTCCCACGGTTCTCCCAGGCAGGGGCTCGCCCTCGGCTTCCGGCTTGGTGTCCAACGTCGGGGGTCGGGGGGCAACCGAATGGGTGACTCCGGGACTGGCCACCGAGACGCCAGCGATCAGTGTTGGACCGAGCGGGATCGCCGAGAGCACCTCCAGCATTGGACCAAAGACGGCCGCCTCTGCACCCGCTACGATCGCGCCCGCTCTCGCACCCGGGTCAGTTGCCACGCCTACAAATAGATCTGGCGCTGCGCCTACGCCTATAGCTGCGGCTGCGCCTACACCTACCGCTACGCCGACACCCACGATCGCGCCGACGCCTACCGCTACGCCGACACCCACGATCGCGCCGACGCCTACCGCCGCGACCACACCCACGCCGAGCCAGACCGGAGCGTTCATAAGCGGTGTCGTGACGGCTTCGGACGGCAGCCCGCTTGCGGGCATCCTCGTGTGGGCAGTTGGTGTCAAGTCAGGGCTGTCAGCCCCGTCGACCATCTCGCGGGCGGACGGTAGCTACACGATGGGCCCGGTGATTCCGGGCCGCTACACCGCGTGGTTTGAGGATTACGAGTCGCGTCGCTACGCAATGGTTGCGTGGACGTCCGCCGGCGCGGACATAAACGGCGCTTCGGCACTCGCCCAATTCGACGTTAGCAATTCGAGCATGTCCGGGATCGATGTAGCGATGCCACTGGGTTATCGAGTGTCCGGCACGCTTACGCCCTCGCCCGGCCAGTCACTGCCGTCTGAGGCGTCCGTGTTTCTCTGCCGAGTCAGCGACGGAGCTTGTCCCAATAGCCTCCCGATGGCGTCGGACGGCACCTATTCAACCTACCCGGTCCCAGCCGGCGTGTATCGTGCTGCCGTCTGGGCCACCTACGGATCCTCTCAGAAGGAGGCTTGGTGGTCGTCGTCGGGTCAGTGGACTACTGACATGAAGTCGGCGACCCCGATCACAATTACTTCGTCGGCAATCACCGGGATCGACGGTCAGCTTCCATGGTGACGTGTCCATGACTGAGCACTTCACCCTGCTCTCCGAACTCGGCCGCGGCGGCATGGGCGTCGTATGGAAGGCCCGCGACGAAGAGACGGGCCAGACCGTCGCGATCAAGCTCCTCCACCCGGTCTTTGCTGCCGACCCCGACTACGTCACCCGCTTCGAGCGCGAACTGGAACTCGCCAAACGGATCCACTCACGCAATGTGGTCCAGGTCCTCGGCTTCGGCGTGCGAGAGGGGACACCGTATCTCGCTCTCGAGTACATCGACGGACCGTCGCTGCGGGAGCGACTGGCGACTCACGGCCCATATGCCTGGCCCGAAGCCAAGGCCCTTCTCGCTCAGATCGCCCAGGGTCTCGCGGATGCTCATGCCGCTGGCGTCATCCACCGCGACCTCAAACCCTCGAACGTCCTGATCGGCTCCGACGGCGTGGCCAAGATTGCGGACTTCGGCATCGCCAAGGGCCTGGACCTCACCCGGGTCACCGGCACCTCAACTCTCCTGGGCACTCCTGCCTACCTGCCCCCGGAAGGTCCGGCCGACGAACGCTCCGATCTCTACAGCCTTGGCATCATCGCCTACGAGATCCTGACCGGCGTCGTCCCGTTCGATGGCCGAACCTATCAGGAAGTCATCCTGCGCCATGTTCGCGAGGCACCGGACCTGACGAGGGTGCCCAAAGACGCGCGGTCCATCGTCGGTCGATTGCTCGCCAAGGATCCCAAGAAGCGACCCCAACGGGCCAGCGACGTCGCCGAGGAGCTGTCCGGCGCGACTCCTCGATCGGGCCAGATGGTCGCGGCCGGAGCCAGGCCGCGGCCCGAGCTGCCTCGGGAGCGGGGAGCAGGTGTCAGAGCCGTGGCAGGCGCCGGAAGCGCTCGCGGCCGGCCCTTCGGGGTGCGGTCAACGCGGTTTGCAGTGCTTGCTGGCGGAGTCGCGCTGAGCCTCGTCGCAGTCTCGCTGTTCGCCGGATTGGTCTTGGGTCAGCCTGGTATCGCGTCAGCCTCATCGACGCCGCAGTCGATATTGGACTCTCCGTCCATAACATCTACGCATCTCACCCCGCCGACCGCCACGAGTTCAACGCCGACGTTTGCTCGGACGCGTTCGGTGAGCCCAACGACGCCGGCCACTCCGGGACCTACAGCAAAGCTCACTCCCACACCATTGTCGACCCCGACCCCGACCCCGACCCCGACCCCGACCCCGACGCCGACGCCTGGGCCGACTTCCCCGACGCTTCAGCCCACCGTGCAGCCGACCCCAACACCCACCCAGGCCGGGGCATTCATCAGGGGCGTAGTCACGGCGTCAGAGGGCGGCGCACTCGCAGGTATCGACGTCATCGTCGACGATTGCGGGTTCGGGACTTGCGGCAACGGGGGGGACGCGATATCGCAATCGGACGGGAGCTATGCCGTCGGGCCGCTAGACCCAGGCAAATACGAGATTACCTGGGAGGATCCTTCTGGGCGTCGCGCCCCTGTCAGGCTCACGGCCGGGGGCGCATCCCCCTTCCCCAATGACAACTACCACGTGGATGTTGGCGGCTCGACGGTGTCCGGTATCGACGCCGCGATGCCTTTGGGGGGTCGAGTGACTGGCACGCTGACACCGGCGCCGGGTAAGTCGCTGCCTGCCCAAGTCACAATCACCCCCATATGGCTCAGTGGTGGGTGGGGGTGGTATCCGTGGGATGGCCAGATGAACGCCGACGGCACGTATTCGACGGGTGTGCTTCCGGCGGGCACCTACGACCTGATGATCGACAACGGGTCCACGTCGGTCTACTGGTCCTCGTCTGGGCTGACGACAGACCAGAGCTCCGCGACCCCCGTCACCATTTCGTCATCCGACGTCGGCGGCATCAACGGTCAGCTTCCATGGTGACGTCGACTTTGACAACGAGGGAGCCCATCGGTGGCGACGGGGACCGAATGGCGCGTGCCGATGAGCCCAATCGCTCGCGGGGTCAGAAGCCATGACTGAGCGTTTCACGCTGATCTCCGAACTCGGGCGGGGCGGCATGGGTGTCGTCTGGAAGGCCCGCGACCGCGAGAACGGCCAGATCGTCGCGCTCAAGCTGCTGCGCGAAACATATGCCGAGGACCCCGAGTATCTGGCCCGCTTCGAGCGTGAGCTTGAGCTGGCGCGTCGGATCGACTCCGCCCACGTCGTCAAGGTGTTGGGCTTCGGCGTCCGCAAGAAGGTGCCGTATCTGGCGCTCGAGTACATCGAAGGCCCCTCTCTCTACGATGCCCTGACCGCCCACGGCCCATACATCTGGCCAGAGACGAGAGCGATCCTCGCCCAGCTCGCCCAGGGCCTCGCCGATGCCAACGCCGCCGGCGTGATCCATCGCGACGTCAAGCCATCCAACGTTCTCATCGCTCCCGACGGCACCGCCAAGCTCACCGACTTCGGCATCGCCCGAGGTCTCGATCTGACCCGTTTCACCGCCACGAGCACCATCCTGGGCACGCCCGCGTACCTCGCGCCCGAAGGACCCAAGGACGCCCGCTCCGATCTCTACAGCCTCGGGGTCATCGGCTACGAGCTCCTGACCGGAGCCGTCCCCTTCAAAGGCACGAGCTATCAGGAGGTCATAGTCGAGCACATTCGCACCGCTCCCGATCTCGAGAAGCTCCCGCCCGATGCCCGGCCGATCATCGGCTGGCTCCTAGCGAAGAACCCCGACGACCGACCACAGCGCGCTAGCCTCCTGCTGCCGGTGCTCTACGGGGCAGCCACGGTGCCTATCGCGCAACCGACCGAGCTGGCCTCAGCGGCGATGCTGGCGCCGATGGCTGGAACTACTACAGCTCAACCTGCGCTCACCCGACAGGCGGCGCCTAGCCCGGGAGCCCTTCCTGCACCCAGCCAGCCTCTCGAGACGCCCACCCGCACAGCGCGGGGCCCGGTCCCCGGTGCTGTGACCGCGGTCCCTCGCCTACGAACTCCGAGGCCGCTGATCGCCAGTCTTGGGTTGATTTGTCTAGCCGGGTTCATTGTGGCGGCCGCACTGGCTACAGGACCTCTTTCGTCTGCCGCGCGCCCAACCGACGCTCAGCCCCCTGCCGCCAACCTCACCTCGGTCACCCCGACGATGACGCCCACGCCCCGATTGACCGTCAACCCGACCAAGATCAACGGCACATTCAGCGTGACCGGCTCGATGTCTACTCCTCGGGTCGGGCACACTGCGACGCTTCTAGCGGACGGCCGAGTGCTCATCGCGGGAGCGTCCGGATCCGCTGAGCTATATGACCCAAAGACCGGTAGTTTCAGGGCTACCGGCTCAATGAGGAGCGGCCGGTTTTCACATACCTCGCTGGCAGAGTTCACCGCGACGCTGCTCCCTGACGGTCGTGTTCTTGTTGTCGGAGGGACATACGACCGCTCCGCTGAGCTGTATGACCCAAAGACTGAAACCTTCAGCTTGACCGGCTCGATGAAGGATGCTCGACTCAACGGCGAGACCGCCACGCTACTCTCCGACGGCCGGGTGCTCATAGTTGGAGGTGGTGCTAGCGGTGTCTATGCAAGTGATATTGGTGATCTTGCTGAGGTGTATGACCCAAGTACGGGTTCCTTCAGCGCGACCGGCTCGATGTCTACGAGACGCGGGCACCAGACCGCCACCATGCTCGCCGACGGCCGTGTCCTCGTAGTCGGTGGTAGTGACGGCAGTACCTATCTCAACTCAGCCGAACTCTACGACCCAAAGAATGGGACCTTCAGCCCGACCGGCTCGATGGCGGATGGTCGCATTTACCATACCGCCACCATGCTCGCCGAGGGCCGAGTCGTAATCATCGGAGGCCTGGGCATCACGGGCCAACCACTCGTGTCGGCCGAACTATACGATCCAAAGACGGGTAGCTTTGGCCGGACCGGCTCGATGTCGGAACCCCGCCAGGACTACGCGTTGTCGCTGCTCTCCGACGGCCGCGTTCTCGTGGCTGGAGGATGGGGCTCCGGGTACCTGGCCTCGGCGGAGGTCTACGACCCAAAGACGGGCGCCTTCCACGAAACCGGCTCCATGATTGCGGCTCGCAATGGACCCACCGCCACCCTGCTCTCAGATGGACGGGTGCTTGTTTTAGGGGGTGAAAATGGCCAAGGACCGCTCCTTACTGCCGAGGTCTACACCCCATGATGGAGTCGCCCTTTCTGCTCACCCATTGGCCGCGAGGAGCCGCTGCTGTCGTCCTTGAGGCTCGACGTCGGACTCGATGGTTTGATGGCGCGGGGGAGCCGTCGCTTTGCCGGCCTCTTACGACGGTCTCGCCCTGGATGCATGTCCTCTGGAAGGCGCCCAACGCATGAAGCCCATCCGGCTGGTTGATCCACGCGTTGTGCTCGAGTGTGGGTGCGGGGTCGCGCTCGTGCTGGCGTTGCTGATGCCGTTCTTTACGGTCAGCGCCGGGAGCTACGTTCCGGTCAAGGCGGCGACGTCGATCGTGGATGCGTTCCCGCAGGAGATACTGGCCGACCTGTTTGTCGCTGTCGCCCTCGTTGCCCTGCTGCTGTCCGTGGTGAGGATGCTTCGGGCGTCGAGCGGGGTCTTGCCGATGCTCCTGTCGCTGGTCACCTACGCCGCGGCGGGCGCGCTGCTCGCGGTGCTCCAGCTGCAGTGGAACGACGCGACTTCGGGCTGGCAGATGGACGCGGCGAGGTTTCTCGGGGTCGACTTCTCGCACTCGTTCGGCTTCTGGGTATACCTGGGCGCCGCGGTGATCGGCGGCGTAGTCGTCCTCACGGAACTGGTCTGGCGCCCCGCAGCGCGGTCGGAATCGGTCGCGGACGCCGCCCTGATGCCTCCAATGGGCGTGCCCGCGCAGTCGATCGCGCCGACGCCGCTAACGAGCCCAATTGCGACCCTGGGCTCCGGCCGAGTCACGGTGGTTGAGTCGGGTCGACCGATAAGCGAGGTCGTTGGGCTCGGCGAGACGATCCTTCTCGGCCGAGATTCCGCTTGCCGGATTCGACTGGCCGATCCGCGTGTCAGCCGGCGGCATGCCTCGATCCAGCGGGTGAGTGCCGGATGGATCGTCCGCGATCAGGGGGCGAGGAACCCGACCCGGCTGTTGCAGTCCGGAGGAGCTTCCAGCGACATCGTTGGCGAAGTGCATCTGGCGTCGGGCCAGCTCATGATGGGCGACGCCCTGGTGACGCTCCACCCATGATCGATGCCAAGCGGGGATATGGTCCGGCTGACCGAGTTTCCTGATGTTGGCAACATGTTCGCCGCCCGGCATTGTTCGGGGCGGCTGCGGCAACTAGACTCGCGATACAGGTGGGGCGCTCCCCGCCAACCTGGATAGGGGCCAGAGCAGGTCAACGGAGGCGGGCATGGAGCGACCGGTCGGGGTCGGGGCGCGCGAGGCCACAGGGCTGTGGCTCGAATGGGAGCGCGCAGGACTCCGCTTGCGGCTGCCTCTCAATCGCCCGCTGGTCATCGGGCGCGACCCCTCGTCCAACGTCTGCCTGGCCGACCCCACCGTTTCGCGCCGCCACGCTGTCGTCTCGCTCGTGGCGGGCCAGCCATTCGTGGATGCGACGTCGAGCACGAATGGCATCACGCTCGATCGAGGTCGTGCCAGCCAGGTCGCCCTGAGTCTGGGCCAGGTGTTCCAGATTGGCGATGCGACCTTCCGGGTGGTTTCTGCGCCGGCACCCCCGACAGCCCTGGTGGTCCAGCCGTTCGGACCTAGCCAGGCCGCGCCGCGCCGGGTCCCCGGAGCCAGTCCCGCAGGGCGTGCAACCGCACTACCGGCCATCGCCGTCGGGCTCGTGGCCGTGCTCGCCATTGGCGCCGTCTTGGGCGTTGCCGTGATGCATCCCTTTGGCGCAGGCGCGGCTCCCTCGTCGGGGCGGGTCGCGTCCGCACCCATTGCCACGCCAGGCGCCTGGACCGTCTCGCGCGACGCGCTTCCGAGCGACGCGCCACCCGGCCTGGCCGCCGCGATCGCTTCGTTCGAGCCACCCGCGCCCGAGTTTGGTTCCGGCTTCGTCGTCGAGACCACCCGAGCCCAGGGCGATTGGGCGATTGCGTTCGGGCATGCCGTGGCCGGCCCGTCGGACTCGAACATACCGACCGAGACCATCGTCGTCATTGCCCACCGAACCGCCACCGGCTGGACGACCGTTTCGGACCGGGACGATGGCTTCTGCGCTTCTTTGAGTCAACTTCCCGCTGGGATCATGGATGCAACGGAGAGCTCGTTCTATGGCTGCAGCTAAGTCGCCACGGCTGGCGTTGTCGATCGCGGCAATCGCACTCGTTTCGAGCGCGGGACCGTGGGCGCCGATCGCAGCCGCGTCGAGTCCCTATTTGCTGCCCCTTCAGGTGGGATCGCATGTCATAGTGACGCAGGGCAACGGCGGGGGCCACACAAACAAGGAGTTCTACGCCTGGGATTTCGCGGTGTTCGGCAGTTCTGCGGAGTTCCCGGTAGTCGCCGCCCGAGGTGGAACCGTGATCGGACTCGAGGCTGGCTACAAGACGTCGCAGAGCTGCAAGAACCTCGGATGCTGGACTCTCGCCAACTACGTTCTCATTGATCACGGCGACAATACGTCGGCCCTTTACCTGCACCTCGCCGAGGGCTCGATCAAAGTGGCCCTCGGTCAGAAGGTGACTCAAGGCAAGAACCTCGGCGATGCGGACTGCACCGGTTGGTCGACCGGCAACCATCTGCACTTCCAGGTGGAGCAGGCGCCGTCCAAGCCGGTGCTCGATCAGGTTAGAGCCGACAAGGCCGCGGCCGGCTGGTGGTTCACGCAGTCGATCTCGATCACGTTCGCCGATCCCTCGGTGCTCGCTCGCGACCCGAACGGCATTCCGACCTATGCAGACAGCTTCCCCGGCGGGTACGTCTCGTCCAACGGCGCGGCACAGGACCCGGTTCAACCCCCCGCTCAGGCCGCGGCCAAGCCCGGCGGCACATGGATCTCACCCGACGAAGGCTCCGCGCAGTCGTGGGAGATCGACGCCGCCGCGCACGCCTATCCGTCGACGTCGAGCAAGTCTCCGATCGATCACGTGAATTTCACGATCTGGTGGCCCGACCTCGGGCCGAAGTCGGGACAGTGGAAGACCGCCTGCTCCGTGCGCCAGCCAACGTCGGGCGACGAGTACGACTGCACCTTCGACCCCGTCGGGCTCGGCGCACCCTTTGGCACGGTGTGGTTGAGCTTCGACGTGTACGACAAATCGGGCGCCTCGAACCTCTCCCCCAACGGCGAGCGCTCGGTCGAGGTGGTAGAGGCTCGAGATGTGATCGGCGACGGCTGGCAGACCTACCAGGGCGACGGCTACCAGGTCGACTACCCAGGCCCGGCCGTGACCGTGCCTTCGCAGTCGACCGGTCTGTACTCCGTGTCCGCGTCCTACTACCTGACCGGGTCGCAATCCGACCCCGACGCCGTGTACCTGGTGGAGCGAATCTCGTTCCCCTCGGGCCTCTTGTCGCTGTACGGTGACGATTTCACGCCCTATCTGAAGCAAGCCATGTCTTCGTACGCGGGATACAGCGGCGGGACCACGTCGAGCCCGCGCGACGTAACCGTCGACGGCCGTCCCGGCCTGGAGATCACTTCGCAGGGCACCGACGGGGCCTACGCCGACGGCGAAATCGTCATCGTGGGCGACGAGATGTACATGATCGTCGACGGCTACTACCCGGACCGAGCCTCGATCGACACGGCCACGTTCTTCGCTTCCTTCCACCTGGACTGACTGGCGCTGGGTGTGGCGAACACTGAGGAGGGACCACCATGACTGAACGTTTTACGCTTCTCTCCGAGCTCGGCCGCGGTGGCATGGGCGTCGTCTGGAAGGCCCGTGACGCGGAGACAGGGCAGGTTGTCGCCCTGAAGATATTGCGTGAGGTGTACGCCGACGACGCCGACTATGTGGGCCGCTTCGAGCGCGAACTGGAACTGGCCCGCCGCATCCACTCAGACCATGTGGTCAGGGTCATTGGCTACGGCGTAAGGAACGGCTCCCCGTACCTGGCACTTGAGTACGTCGACGGCCAGTCGCTGCGTAACCTGCTGGTTAGTCATGGCCCCTACGGCTGGGACGAGACCGAACCACTGCTGGCCCAGCTGGCCCAGGGCCTCGCCGACGCCCATGCGGCGGGGGTGATCCACCGCGATCTCAAGCCTTCTAACATCCTGATCGACTCCGACGGGACCGCAAAGATCGCTGACTTCGGCATCGCCAAGGGGCTCGATCTGACCCGCGTCACTAGTACATCAACCCTCCTTGGGACGCCGGCCTATCTGCCTCCCGAGGGTCCTACGGACGAGCGCTCAGATCTCTACAGCCTGGGCATCATCGCCTTCGAGATGATGGCCGGAGCCCCACCGTTCGAGGGCCGCACCTACCAGGAGGTCATCCTTCGGCACGTGCGCGAGGCCCCCAATCTCGATCGCCTACCACAACAGGCTCGCCAGATCGTGGGCTGGCTCCTGGCAAAGGACCCGTCGCAACGGCCGCATAGCGCTGGTGACCTGCTTCCGGTGCTCTGGGGAGCGCCCGTGCCGGCCGGAGCAGTTCCGACGCTTGCTGCCCGAACGCCAGCACCAGGTCCCGCTCGCGTGGCCGGACAGGATCGCACAAGTAGGGATGATGGAGCGTACACGCGGGAAGCAAGTTCTGATGCTCCGCAGCTGGTCATTTACGTCGTCGACGTGAGCGACTCAATGGCCCTGCCACTTGGGACCAGCCGGCGTATAGATGTCGTAACCAGCACTCTGGTAGCGGCGATCAGGCAGATGGTGTCGCGCTCGCTCAAGGGAAGCACGATCGCACCCAGATATCGCGTCGCGCTCATCGCATACAACGATAGGCCGCACAATGTCTTCAACGGGGTCGTCACGATCAGGCAGGTGGCAGAGAAGGGGATCCCGACCTTCAAGCCTACCGGGCCCACCGCGACTGCGGCGGCGTTCGGACTCGCCGAGAGCATCCTGCGGGCAGAACTCCAGACACTGTCACCGGACGCCCCGGCACCGCTCGTCTGCCACGTCACCGACAGCAAGTACTCGGGCAAAGACCCAGCCGACGCTGCGGCCCGAATCAAGTCAATCCGAGTCCCAGACGGAAACGTCCTGCTTGAGAACGTGTTCATCTCGGACCGAATCCTTGGGGCCCGGGTCACTGATCCGCGGGCTTGGCCAGGCGTTGCGAGGTCGACGGCAATGGTCGACGCGTATGCGCAGACACTTCGGGACATGTCGTCGCCGCTTCCGGAATCCTACAGGCGGGGTCTCGCGCAGGCTGGCTATCACTTGTCGAGCGAAGCCCTGATGATGCTTCCAGGCGAGACTCCCGAATTGGTGGGCCTGGCTCTGCAGATGTCCGCGGCCAGTGTTGGGGTGGTTTGATGTACCTGCCAGGTGACCGTTTCGTAATAGGCGGGCGTCCATATGTCGTGGCGGCCTTGCCTCAAGCTCAAGCCTTCTCGGATGCCCGAGAGGGTCGAGCGGCGACTGTCTACCGGGTCAGGAGCGACAGTGCCGACTACGCGCTTAAGGTCTTCAAGACTGGCTATGCAAGCAAAGAGCCAGAGGGAACGCGTGACGTCATGGCTCGCCTCTCGATTATCCCTGGCCTGATAGCTGCATCACATACGGCGATCGAGAAGCCGCAGCACGACCCATTGCTGGACTCACACCCTGATCTCGAGCACGCCCACTTGATGCCATGGGTCGAGGGTCCGACCTGGCAGTCGTTCATCGTGGACAGAAGGCCTCTCGCCGTCGAAGATGCGCTCTCCATCGCCCGGAGTCTCGCGTCCACCTTCGCGCAGCTGGAATCGCTGGGAATGGCTCACTGCGATCTATCCGGCGGCAATGTTCTTCTGCCGATGTTCACCGACGGCAAAGGCTATAAGTGGCCGGCCGAACTGGTGGACCTGGATCAGCTCTACCACTCGGGCTTGGCCAAGCCGATCCAGTTGACGCTTGGTTCGCCCGGCTACCAACTGTTGCCGAGTTCGCGCGATTGGAGTCCTCTGGCGGATCGATACTCGGGCGGGGTGCTGCTGGCCGAAATCCTCTCCTGGCCAGACGAGGCTGTTCGAGCCGCATCCGGTGCAGAGGGCTACTACGACCCGTCATCGCGACGCGCTGAGTCGGACCGCCGCCGGATTCAGATAGAGGGATTCAGGCGGATCTACGGTCATTCGGGGGTCACCACTCTTCTAGAGACCCTGCTTGCCGGACAGACACTCGAACAGTGTCCCACTTTATCCGAATGGCACCGAGCGATATCAGATCTCGGAGCAAAGGCCGAGGACCAGAAAGAGTCGGTGACAGAGTCGCCTGCGAAGGCACGACTCGCGACCGGCAAGACGGCCTCTTCTCAGCCGCAAGCACCGGGGTTGCCAACCTGGGAGTACGGCCTTGGAAGCTCACGAAACCAGCGACTGGCCGAGGGAGCGATCGCATTTGTTGTCGTGGCTGCGGCTGCCTGCGGTCTGGTGGCCTTGGGCCTTTCGGACGTCGTGTCTCTAACCGGGGTCCTCCGAGATGCCGGCGGGGCGGCGTTGGCGCGCATGCCCGGAGGCCTTGGAGCAGGCTTGATGGTTGGCGCCGCCGAAGCCTTGCTGTTCCGAAGGACGTTCAGTGGGTATGCAGCCGGTGCATTCCTGGTGTCCAGCGTGATCGGAGGTGGCCTGGGGGCCTTCGCCGGAGGATTGAGCCTGGATCAACTCCATTGTGGCGTGTTATGGGGCGGAGTAGTTGCGGGTGCCATTGCCGGTTCGATTGCGGCGGCAGTACAGGCCACCCAGCTGGTTCGCGGAAGCCAGCTCCTCTGGGTCTCCTACCATCTGGTCGGGTGGTCGGCCATCTGGGGCGTCGCTTGGGCTATCGATTTCAGTGGTGGTTTGAGTATGGCCGTAGCCGCCGCCGTTCTGGTGCTGGGCTCCGGGATGCTGACCGTTCTAGCGACCCAGGGCATTCGCGAACTGGAGTTCTGACATGGGGAACGGAGTCAATCGATGACGGCCGAAAGAATGGGCCCAACTGCGCGCGGTCACCTCGACAACTCGATTGAGACTCCGCTGGCATATGAGCGCTGTGGACCCTTCGCGTGGCGGTATGCGTACCAGAGATCTGCGGACGCACGCAAGTCCAGTTCGGTCGGGCAGGATGCGGTTGCCTATCGTGCCAGCGAGGATCGTTTCGCCATAGCACTGTGCGACGGTGTGGGCAATTCATTCCTCGGCGAGATCGCCGCGTCGTTCCTCGCGAACGAGCTTATGACCTTGCTGTGGGAGCTGAAGCAGTCGCCCGAGAGCGTCGATGACCTGAGGTTCAGACTGGGGGCTCAGCTTCAGGAACTGACCAGCAAGGCTCGCGGCATCGTTGATGGTGCGCAGCTGCCAAGGTCGTTGCCAGCCATAGCCGCGGAGGCGATGGAGAGAAAGCGGGTTAGCGGCAGCCAAAGCACTCTGGTTGCGGCGATGGTTAGTCTCCAACCCGATAGCAGCGCCTGGGTAGCTATCGTTAGACTGGGAGACAGCCGAATCCGCTTCTGGGCCGATGGCGTCGAGGACCAAGACTGCGTCGGCGTCCCGATGAGCGGGCAGGTGTGGTCCAGTCATGGCGGCATCCTGGGCGGGTCGTTGGCCGTGGCCATCCGCGACGTTCATCCGGCCGCAAGCATTCGGATCGTCGCCTATTCGGATGGGCTCGACATTCTTGATCATGGCCCCTGGCCGCGCTCTACGAGGGCCATCCAATCGTCGATGGAACTGGCTGCGGATCGCTCCGGCAGCGACGATGCCTCGTTCATTGAAGTCGCATTGCGTCAGGCGCTCGGGCCAGAGGTTGTCGAAGCGCTCCCTGCGCCAGCCGACGTCACGGCCGCCTGGGCACAGGATGAACTCGTCTGTCGCTGGTTAGCGGTGCCCGGCGCCACGCAATACGAGGTTCAGCGGCAGAATGGAGCGCAGCGAACGGTCGTGGTCGTTGGCTCGCCCTATTCACTTGGGGTCCTGCCGCGCAGGCGCTACTCAGTCCGAGTTCGAGCCCTCGCGGGTGCCGAACCCGGACTCTGGAGCGCCTTTGCTCTACCTGTGGCGCCACCGTCAGAGCCGCAACCGGTCCCGGTTGATACCCACATCAGCCCGCGCGTCCGAGCGGGCACGATCAGAAGCCACGCCAGGCCGCTTTGGACCGCGGCCGCCTTGCTGGCGTGCGTGCTTATTGCGTCGGTCGGCGCGCTTCTGCTGCTGCCCGGGTTCGGACACCAAGGAACAGTGGTCCCTGCCTCAGGCGCCACCGGGGGCCTATCCTCTTCGCTGGTCGCTCAGGCAAGTCCTGGCGCGACGACCACATTGACGCCCGTGCTCACAGCCGAGCCCTCCGCGTCCGCCACGAGCACTGCGGCCCCATCGAGGGTGACGCCATCGCCGGCCGAGTCGTCGGCTTGCACCGGCCGCCAGCCCAGCCATGGGTTCTTCTCCAGCGCCAGCCGCGATCTGCCGTTCAGCGTCTACTGCGGCGTAATGCCGACTGGGTGGTACGTAGCCTGGGGCCAATACACGTTCGTCGACGGTGGCCAGCTGGAAGTCACATACAGCGGACCACAGGGCGAAACGATCTACCTCTACGAAGGTCTGCGATGCATGCCGGCCGGCAGTGGGTGCCCGCCTGACGGGGACACCTTGGGGCCCGCTAACTTCGGTGATATGGCAGGAACGCTTTACTCGCTGGGGTCAGCTGACGGCTACGTCGTGTATTCGGGCGCCAGCCTATCCGGCCAATACAAGCTCGTAGGTTCCGGCGTGTCACAGGCCAACATGCTCGCCATGGCTAGTCGGCTGGTCAGGATAGGCAGTTGAAAACTTGACCCGCGCCGAGGGTTCTGTGAGTGACCGAGATTGCCCGAGGGGCTCCTTAATGACCGAGCGTTTCACCCTTCTTGCGGAACTGGGCCGCGGCGGTAGACGGGCGGGTCCTGATAGTCGGCGGAGACACGGAGGGCACCGCGGACATATACGACCCAACCACCGGCGCCTTCACCGCGACCGGCCCACTGTCAATTCCGCGCACCGGACACACCGCGACACGGTTGTTGGACGGCCGGGTCCTTATCGCTGGGGGGATGGCGTGCCAACACGTGCCGAGATATACAACCCATGACCGAGCGCTTCATCCTGCTCACCGAGCTCGGCCGTGGCGGCATGGGCGTGGTCTGGAAGACCCGAGACGAGGAGACCGGGCAGATCGTCGCGCTCAAGCTGCTACACGCCGCCTTCGCGGTCGATGCCGACTATGTCACCCGCTTCGAGCGCGAACTGGAACTGGCCAGACGCATCCACTCGGCCCACGTCGTGGAGGTCTTGGGGTACGGCGCCCGTGACGGGACGCCGTATCTGGCCCTGGAGTACGTGGATGGGCGGTCGTTGAGGGAGCTTCTGGCGAGCCACGGTCCATACATTTGGCCGGAGGCGAAGGCTCTCCTGATCCAGATCACCCAGGGACTCGCGGATGCCCATGCCGCAGGCGTGGTCCATCGTGATCTCAAGCCCTCGAACGTCCTAGTAGGCTCCGACGGCTTGGCCAAACTCGCCGACTTCGGGATCGCCAAAGGGTTGGACCTAACACGAGTGACCGGCACTTCGACCCTCCTTGGAACGCCGGCCTATCTGGCGCCCGAAGGTCCGCTTGACGAGCGCTCCGATCTGTACAGCCTGGGCATCGTCGCCTACGAGATGCTCACCGGCGCCGCGCCATTTGCCGGCTCGACTTATCAGGAAGTCATAGTCCGCCACATCCGCGAAGCGCCCAACCTCGGCAAGCTCCCGCCCGAAGCCAGGGACATAGTGGGCTGGCTGCTTGCCAAGGATCCGGCGGCTCGACCGCAGCGAGCGAGCACCCTGCTGCCGGTGCTGTATGGAGCGGCCCAGGCGCCGCGGGTCCCGGTGGCTCCCGTGGTCCCTGTCCCAATCCCTATCTTGCCCGCGTCGTCGCCCATCGCGCCCGCCTCGGCCCATCGCGCGTTGCACCAGGAGCAGGCCGCCCCGTCGGCCATTGGTCGGACCTCCAGCCTGGCGCCTGGTCAACGGAATTCTGCCGGACGCCGTCGTTCGACGCCCCTCATCGTCGGGCTTGGGATCGCCGGTGTCATCGTATGCCTCCTGACGGCAGCTCTCGCGGGAGGTCTCCTGTCGGGCAAGTCCACATCGGCACTGGACAGCGCCACGTCCAGCCCGACTGCGAATGTGACCCCCCCGCTGGCACTGGCCACCGGCACCTTCAGTCCGACTGGAAACGTGAAGCCGAAACTAGCACCGGCCACCGGCACGTTCAGTCTGACCGGCTCGATGGCCACGGCTCGTACCGGGCACACCGCAACGCTGCTCTCCGACGGCCGCGTCCTCATCGCCGGTGGCGTCGGGTCCGAGTATCTCGCCTCGGCCGAGCTGTATGACCCGGCCAGTGGCACGTTCAGTCCGACCGGTTCGATGGCCGTCACTTGCTACGACCACACCGCCACGCTCCTGCGGGACGGCCGCGTCCTCATCGCCGGTGGCGACGACGACTCCGGGCGTTTCGCCTCGGCCGAGCTGTATGACCCGGCCGCCGGCACGTTCACACCGACAGGCTCGATGGCCACCGCTCGCGAGGGGCACAAAGCCACGCTCCTGCCGGACGGCCGCGTCCTCATCGCCGGCGGCGTCGGCTCCGATGGCTCCGCGCTCGCCTCGGCCGAGCTGTATGACCCGGACACCGGCACCTTCAGCGCGACCGGCTCGATGGCCACCGCTCGCGAGGGGCACACCGCCACGCTCCTGCCGGACGGCCGCGTCCTCATCGCGGGAGGCGGGGGGGCTTCAGGTGCTCTCGCCTCGGCCGAGCTGTATGACCCGGCCACCGGCACTTTCACTCCGACAGGCTCGATGGCCACCCACCGCGCCCAATTCACAGCCACGCTGCTGTCGGACGGCCGCGTCCTCATCGCCGGCGGCTTCGATCGCTCCGCGCTCGCCTCGGCCGAGCTGTATGACCCGGACACCGGCACCTTCAGTCCGACCGGCTCGATGGCCACCACTCGCGTCGAGCACACCGCCACGCTGCTGTCGGACGGCCGCGTCCTCATCGCCGGAGGCTGGAATGGCCCAGGAGCGGCTCTCGCCTCGGCCGAAGTGTATGACCCGGCCAGCGGTACGTTCAGTCCGACCGGCTCGTTGACCACCCACCGCGCCCAATTCACCGCCACGCTGTTGTCGGACGGCCGCGTCCTCATCGCCGGTGGCATCGGGAACTCCGCGAATCTTGCCTCGGCCGAGTTGTACATGCCATGACCGAGCGCTTCGAGTTACTCGAGCAAGTTGGCCGCGGTGCCATGGGCGTTGTGTGGAAGGCGCGCGACAACGAGCGGGGCAAGATCGTGGCGGTCAAGATGCTGCGCGACCTTCATGTCGACGACCCCGAGTATGTCGAGCGGTTCGGGCGCGAGGTGGATCTAGCGCGGTCGGTCCGCTCGCCGCACGTCGTCCGAGTTCGCGGCTTCGGTGCTCGGGAAGACGGCCGCCCGTTCCTCGTTCTGGAGTTCGTCGCCGGCAAGTCGCTGCGCGCCCAGGTCGCCGAATTCGGGCCATATCCACCGCCCGAGGCGCGCGACCTGCTGGCCCAGATGGCCGATGCCCTCGTGGCCGTCCACGCCGCCGGCATCGTGCACCGAGACGTAAAGGCCTCCAACGTCCTGCTGACCGAGGAAGGCGTCGCCAAACTGACCGACTTCGGAATCGCTCACGGCGGAGATCCAAAGGGCCCGACTCGCAAGGGATCGCTGATCGGCACGCCCGCGTACATGGCGCCAGAAGGCCCGGTCGACGCGAGATCCGACCTCTACAGCCTGGGGGTCGTCTACTACGAGCTCCTGACCGGCGTCCTGCCCTTCGCCAGCTCCAACTACCATGAAGTGATCCTGGCTCACTCGAACACGAAGCCGGACCTGACTCGACTACCGGCGAGCGAACGTGGCCTCACCGGCTGGCTGCTGGCAAAGAACCCGTCCGAGCGACCGCAATCCGCGGCGATACTGCTCGCCGCACTCCGCTCCGCCGGGGCAGGTTCGCAGCAGCCCATCGACACCAAGCTCCAGGACGGCCCTGTGGCCACGAGAGCCGGAGGCTCGACGCGCTCCACGCCCATACCCGCGCCCACGCCAACCCCCACGCCCGCCCGTACGACGACATCGACGACCGCCTCGTCTGGCCGGTCGTACTACTCGACGCACACGCCGACGCAACAGCCACAGCGGCCCGGGAGTGAAAGGCAGGCCGTAAACATGGCGCTGGCGGTCGGCCTGGTGGCCGTGCTGGCGATCATAGCCGTGGCCTTCCTGGCGGCCGGGTCGGGTGCGGCAGGGCCGACACCGGGACCGGTCGAGCCGCTGACCGCCGAAGCGGGCGGAGGGTCAGGCGGTTCGTTGACCCTGGTAGCGATCGCTCTGTTTGCCATCGGCGCCATCGCCGTCGCGGCAACGCTGGCCATGTCCCGCGCCCGCTCTGGTGCCGCGCGCAACCGCCGACCCAGGCATTAGAGGCCTGGCGGCCAGGCGCCAGGAAATAGAACAGAGAGTCAACCGAAACGATCGGCCGGCCAGTCGATCGGGAGGGGGCCCCTAACAGCCCTTGACGTAGGCCCTCACCGACCAACCCGTGGTCGACTGGCCGCTGATGTTCGAGATATCAGACTGGGCGGTCTCGTAGTGCGTCGGATTGCCCGTGCCGTTCTGGCCCGCGAACATCACGATGTGTGACGCGCTGTTGGGGTCGCTGAAGGACTTAGGAGTCCATGGCAGGTTGGTGACGTTGTTGACGTCACCTTGCCCGAAGTTGAGATTCACCGACGCACCTGAGAAGCCCGTGCCGGAGTAGACGTAGACGTTGGTGCTCGTCGCCAGATAGCAGGGTGTGGGCGTCGGTGTTGGCGAAGGAGTCGTCGTGCAGGCCCAGCTGACCCAGGCAGAGCTGCCCGCCGAGTTGTATGACTGCACTTCGAAGCACTTGTAAGTGCCCGGCGCGACCGTCCAGACGTACGAGTTGGAGTTGGCCGCCAGAGTAACGGTCGTGATCGAGTCCGAAATGCGGAAACCTGTTTCGTTGCTCGAGTTGTCGGACCAGCCAATCCAGATCTGGGTATCGCTCTGCGTGTGGGCGTTGAGCCCGGAGGGTGCCGCCGGAGGTTGAGGAGCAGGAGTTGGCGTCGGCGTAATAAGGGGCGAAGGTGTGGGTGTCGGCTTGATTGTCGGCGTCGGCGTCGGCGTCGGTGTCGGCGTCGGCGTCGGCCCAGCCGGTGGCGGCGTAGGTGTCGGCGTCGGCCCAGCCGGTGGCGGCGTAGGTGTCGGCGTCGGTGTTGGTGCCACCGGCGCAGGTGCCACCGGCGCAGGTGCCACCGGCGCAGGAGCCACCGGCGCTGGCGTGATCGGCGGCGCCGTGATCGCTTCAACCTTGGCTGTCGGTGTGGGCGTGGGAGTCGCAGTGGCGAGATCCGTCGAGGAGGCGAGGCTCGAGGCTCCCGTTGATGTCGTCAGGGTCAAGGTGGCCGTCGCGGAGCCGGTGACGTCGATTGTGCCGCTGGCCTGCGAGACGCCGCCCGCCCCGATCAGGCCCGAGGACGTCGCCTGCGGCCCGATGGCGAAGCCGCCCTCTGCGCCCCAGACCGTCCCAGCGGCCAGCGTGACCACGACCGCGATCGCGGCCAGAGCGACTCCCACGCGGCGCCGGCGGTGGCTCCGCGGTCGCCGGTCGTCGACCGGCATGGCGCCCCGAGACAGCGAATGCGTTGCCTGCTCGTCGCCGCTCGAGGCCAGCTCGCCGGCAACCGCGGCCGCTGCGAGGGCAGGTGCGCTGGCCTTTCCCTCGAGAACCGCAAGCAGCTCGGTGGCGCTCTGAGGCCGCGCCTTCGGGTCTTTCGCCAGCAGCCAGCCGACAATCGGGCGCGCGTCCGCAGGCAGCTTGTCGAGGTCCGGAGGCGTCCGTAGATGTCCGAGCATGACGTCGGAGAACGTGTCGCCCTCGAACGGTGGAGCCCCGGCGAGGAGTTCATAGGCGACGATGCCGAGGCTGTAGAGGTCGGACCGCTCATCCTTGGCACCCTCCGGCGGAAGATACGAAGGCGTCCCGAGGAGCGTGCTCGTGCCGGTGACTCGAGTCAGATCGACTCCTCGGGCTATCCCGAAGTCGGCCAGCCTGGCCACGCCGGCGGAGTCGGTCAGAATGTTCGAAGGCTTGACATCCCTATGGACGACCCCAACCGCATGTGCGTCGGCCAAGCCCTGCGCGACCTGGGCAATCAGCGCCCTGGTTTCATCCCACGAATACGGTCCGTGATCGGACAGACAGGCTCGGAGGGAAGGTCCGTCGATGTACTGGAGGGCGAGGTAGGGCGTGCCGTCATGCACGCCGAACCCCAGGACCTCGACGACATGGGTGGAGTGAATCCGCTGTGCCAGCTCCAGCTCGCGCTCGAACCGCGTGACGTAGTCGGGCTGGTCCGCGTAGGCGGCGTTGAGGAGCTTGAGGGCCACGATCGCGCCCGTCTGAGAGTCGCGGGCCTTCCAGACGACCCCCATGCCGCCGCGGCCGATCTTCTCCACCAGTTCGAAACGCATCATGGGATCGTTCGATCCCCGCGACTCCACCGGTATCCCTCCCACCTCTGGCCTCGTCTCCATGGATTCGGAACGAGTGCCGTTCAAGGTTCTCGAGTCGAGGGGATGGGACGCTCCCCGCGGCCAGTATAGGGAGCCCGGGCAGCCTCACGACGCCGCTCTGCGTATGAGACGGCCCCCGGACCTTGGTTCGGCGGCCGTCTCAATCCCCCCTCAGCAGGTGCGGTTGATGTAGATCTTCACGGACTCGGTCACGTGCCAGTAGGCGTCGACGTTGGCCCAGCTGGCGTCGTAGTGGCCAAGGTTCCCGGTGCCGTTCTCGCCCTGGTACAGGACCACGTGCCAGGCGTTGTTCGAGACGTAGAACGAGCCCAGGTTCCGGAACAGTCCGGCCGGAAGGTCTGCGTACGCGTCGCCGTTGCCGGCCGGCACATACCAGGTCCACGACTGGCCGGTGAAGTTGGCGCCGCTGTAGAAGGTCACGCCGGCCCCGCCGTCCTTGAACGGGCACGGCGTTGGGGGCGAGGTGATGATCGGAGCGGGCGGAGCGGTGATGATCGGGGCAGGGGGAGCTGTGACGATCGGAACTGGCGGGTAGGTGATCACGGGGGCGGGCGCCCTGGTGATCACGGGGGCGGGTGGATCGGTAACCGTCGGAGCGGGCGGGTTCGTGACCACAGGGCCGGCCACGTTCTGGATGGTGAAGGAGCGGGTCGCGCTCCAGCCCGTCTCCTGGCCCGACGCACTCTTGCCCTTGACATGCCAGGTGTAGGTTCCGGGCCACATCTGACCGATGTGAACACCGGTGGCTGATTCCCAGCCGCCGAATGAGAGGGTCCCGTACGGAGCGCCGGAGAGCTCCGCGTACGTCTGAGCGCAGTTGCTCGACCAGTTCAGGGACACATCCTGCGACGAGCCGAAGGACGAACTGGCTGCGGGACCGTTGAGCGACGGGACGTCACAGGTCGTGGCCGGCGCCTGGCGAACGGGAGTGGGGGTTGGCGTGGGCTGGGCCGGCACGACGGGCGGCTTCGGCGTCGCCGTGGGAGTGGGAGTGGGCGTGACAACCGCCCTGGGGGTCGGCGTGACGATCGGCTTTGGCGTTGGAGTGATGGCCGAGCCACCTGTCGTGTCGCAGTTCGGCACGAGGAAGGCGGCGCCACCCACTGTGCCAAGGCCGGCCAGGTTACCGGCGCCGTCGATGCTACGGCCGCACAGGACCCGGCCCGCGATCCCCACGTATGTGCCCGACGTGTCAGATCCGCTGATGAAGGCGAAATGGAGATGGGGCCCGGTCGAGTGATCGCCACAGTTCGTGTTGCTGTGGTCGTACGCTCCAAGCACGTAGCCCAGGGCCGTGCCGCGGCCGACCGACTGGCCGGTCGTCACGGCCACTTGAAGGTGGACGTACTCAGCCCAGACGCCGGACCCGTGATCGACGATCACGACGTTGCAGGCCGGCCACGCCGAGATCACTCGGCCGCCGGTCACGGGCAGGACAGCCACGCCCGTCTGCGTCCCGAGGTCGAGCGAGGCCGCAACCGTCGACGCCCCGCTGAAGGAGTAGCCGGGCACCGATCGATAGTTGTCGGCGTGCGGGCCCTGACTGATGCTGATCGACGTCCCGGTGGCGAAGGGCAGGGCGTAGGTCGACACACCACCCACGCCACCCGCGATGTCGGTGGCGGCGGCGGTGTCGGACTTCGAAGGCACTGACGCGAGCGCGAAGCCCGTGATGCAGCCGCCGAGAATCAGAACGGTGGCGGCCACGAACGCGACCTCGAGGAGTCGCGAGGTCGACGAACGAGCGGGCGGTCGCCTCTGCGGTGGCGCCGACTGGCGCACCTGAGGCCGGCCGCGAAACTCCGCAGGCACGCGCGGCTGTGGTCCGTAGTGGTTTCTTGTCAGACGCTGATCGATCGGCTCTCGAGGCATTCTTGTCTCTCCCATCTCACGACTCCGTGTCGCCAAGATAGGTAAGCCGCCTCCTGGAATGAATGCCGGCTGCCTAACATCGGTCCAACGACGGGCCGTGGCTGCGGCCGGGCTGAGTAATGTCGGATCGGTTCGGGCAGACTAGTGGCAGGCACCCACCGGGCTTGCGTCCCGGCTCGATGTCGGTGCCGATCTCATAGTTCTCCAGAGGGGGACGCCCACTTGAGGCAGAGCTCGGGTCCGGGGACGGGCGGCGCGGAAGCGGCAGGCTGGGGAGTGAGCCAATGACCCCGGACCGGGCCGGCTCCGATTTGACCGTTGTCCTCGGCGGCCGCGAGTATCGCTGTCAAGCCGGCCGGGCCTGGACCGTCGGGCGCGATCCGGGCTGCGACATCGTGGCGAGTCACACGTCCGTCTCGCGCCGCCACGGGGAGTTTGCCCTCGTCCGCGGGGCCTGGACTTACCGCGACCTCAAGAGCGCCAATCACTCCTGGGTCGCGGGCCGACCCGTCTCGGAGATGTCGATCGTCGGCAAGACGGAGATCGGGCTGGGGCACGACAGCGGGGTCGTCCTCCAGGTTCGACTGGCCGCCCCATCCCCGACGCCCGGCGGTATCCGGACCGCGGCGGCCGCGTCTCCGACGCCCCGAACGCGGCCCGAGCCGGCAGTGCAGGCGACGACGCCGCGCGTCCTCAGCGTGAGCGGGCGGGAGCTGTCGATCGGTCGCATACCCAGCAATGATGTGGTGGTCAACGACCTGCTGGTCTCGAGGAATCACGCGTCGATCCGGCGCCTGGGAGGCGACCGCTTCGAGGTGGTCGATCTCGGCAGTACCAACGGCACGTTCGTCAACGGCCGGCGGGTGTCTACGGCCCGGTTGCGTGAAGGCGACCTGATCTCGATCGGCGGCCACGTGTTCCGCTTCGCCGCCCAGGGGATCCAGGAGCGTCTCGACCCGAGCGGTCCGTGGCTGTGCGCCCTCGAAATCGGCGTCGTCACCGACGACGGCAAGACGAGACTGCGCAACATCCGCTTCGCTCTCGAGCCACGCCGCCTGATGAGCATCGTGGGCCCCTCCGGGGCAGGCAAATCCACGCTCCTGCGCGCCCTCACGGGGCTGAATCCGGCGGATCGTGGCTCCGTGCTGTACGGCGGTCGCGACCTGTACTCCTCGCTCGATCTGCGCCAGCGGATGGGATACGTGCCACAGGAGGACCTGCTCCACGCTCAGCTGTCGGTTCGAGAAGCCCTCGACTACGCGGCCGAATTGCGCTTTGCTCGCGACGTGGACGAGTCGACGAGATCGGCTCGCATCGACGAAGTGATCGAAGAGCTCAGTCTGGGCGAGTGCCAGCACCGCCAGGTGTTCGAACTATCCGGCGGCGAGCGAAAGCGCACGAGCGTGGCCGCGGAGTTGCTCAGCGAGCCGCCCTTGCTATTCCTCGACGAGCCCACCTCAGGTCTGGACCCGGGCAACGAAGGTCAGCTGACCATGCTGTTGCGGTCGCTCGCCAACGGCGGCCGGACGGTCGTGGTCGCAACCCATAGCCTCGTTACGCTCGAACAGTGCGATCGGGTCCTGTTCCTTTCCCGCGGGGGGTACGAGGCCTACTTCGGGCCGCCGGAGCAGGCGCGCGAGTACTTCAAGAAGCAGGGCGCGGGCAACACGTATCCGGAGGTCTTCACGTCGCTCGACGACGAGAGTTCCGGACCGACGTTCGCGTCCAGGTTCGCTGCCAGTCCAGCTGCCGCGACCAACGTCGATCACCCGCTGGCGGCGGCCCGTACCGCTCAGGAAACGCATCCGTCCCGCGCGCCTCAAGCTCAGCAGAATACGGATCGTGTCCGCCAGTGGTGGGTCCTCGTTCGGCGATACGTCGCCGTCCTGAAGTCAGACCGGCTGGCGACGGCGATCCTACTCGCCCAGGCCCCCTTCTTCGCCCTTCTCTTCAACATCCTCTATCCGCAGAACGTAATGTCGACGGCCAACGCCTCCGAGGCCACGATCCTGATCTGGCTCATGGTCGTCGGGGCAACGTGGATCGGGACGTCCAACGCAATCCGCGAGGTGGTCAAAGAGAGGGCGATCCTCAGGCGCGAGCACGGTCTGGGCCTCTCGCTCGCTTCCTACGTTGCCTCGAAAGTGGCCGTCCTGGGCGTGCTCACCGCCGCCGAGTGTGCGTTCCTTGCCCTCGCCACGATCGGGCCGCTGCAACGGCTGCCGGCCGCGGACCCTATCAGCGGGCTGTCTCTTCCGGGTAGCGGCGTGCTCCTGAGCCCCGCCCTCCTCGAGGTCGTCCTTGATGTTGTCCTGGCCGGTCTGGCGGCCCTCGGCGTGGGACTGCTCGTGTCCATCCTCGTCAAGACCGCCGACCAGGCCAACTTCGCCTTGCCCCTTTTGCTGGTTGCCCAGGTGGTGCTTTCGGCTCCCGTGCTCGGATCGCCGGGCCCCGTCTTCGCCGCTCTCGGCACGGTCTCGACCGCCCAATGGGGCACGGCCGCTACGGCGGCGACGATCAGCCTCAACCAGATCCGCGAGCCCTACCTCGAGGGCGTGGAGCAACAACGGGCCGGCGCCGAGAACCGCGAGCCCGACCCCACGGTCGCCGATGGTCCGAACAGGTGGAACCACGACTTCGGCACCTGGCTGCTCAACATGGCCGCCATGTTGGCCGTTCTGGTGGCCACGGTCGCCTTCGGGTATGCGTGGCTGGCCATGCAGCACCGGATCGACCGGCCGACTGCCACGTAGGTCAGAAGCCACACCTACGTTCCCACGCCTTGGCACAGTGTGTTGTCGCAAGGCCCGATTTGGTACGCAAGATGGTACGCAACTAGTCTTGCATTGCCTGTGGGCGTGCGGTAGCGTCTGGTCATGACACACGTGGTTGGTTCCAGAGAGCTTCGGCCGAGGTTCAGTGAGTACCTCACGCGGGCCAAGGATGGCGACGAGGTCGTCGTCCTGGTCCACGGCCGGCCCGCCGCGCTGCTCCGGGCGGCTCGGCCGGACGACGTCGGCGCGCGCATGCGCTGCCGCCTGGTTCGCGACGAGCTGCACGAGACGATCCAGAAGGCTCGTGTCGAGTCGATCGTCGTGACCTGGAACGGCCGGATGTTCGCGGTGCTGCAGGCGCCGCCAGAGGGATTGCAAATCAGGGAGGACGTTTCGTGACCGTAAGTGGTTCTCTTTCGGCAATGGGGATGCGCGAACTGCGCACAACCCTTCGGGCCGTCGTCGAGCGAGTGGATCAAGGCACCCCCGTGGTCATCCTCAAGGACGGCCAGCCGGTCGCTGTCATGATTCAGCATGACGAGGCGGAACGTTGGCGGCGGATCGAGAATTCCCTCGCAGCGCTCCACGCCATGAACATCTATCCGGAAGCGCTCAACGACCCCTCCGA
>Ga0182027_10001919_pt1 | contig 34020 bp, 31 predicted proteins | sample 712E1DmetaG_FD_121300 | JGI IMG/M metagenome (GOLD analysis project Ga0182027, IMG submission 121300) | Permafrost microbial communities from Stordalen Mire, Sweden - 712E1D metaG (Illumina Assembly) | ecosystem: Environmental > Terrestrial > Soil > Wetlands > Permafrost | place: Sweden...
AACCTGGCGGTAGAATTGCTTGAATCCGCCATTATTTCGCTGTATAATTAAGTAAACGGTACACATGATTTGGCGGAGGCGCCATGGCTACTGCAACCAAAAAATTCCACATGAAGATCGTTCTGCCGGACAGCTTCACCACCGAGCCGCTCTTCCTGCTGCTCAAGAACATCAAACTCATCAACCCAACCATGATCTTTGGGATATTTTTTGCGGTGGGCTTTGTTGATCAAGTTATTATCGGTGCATTGAGCGGTTATTGGAATTCCCGAACCAACGTGGTAGGCGTCTTTGACAAAAACAACATCTCGGCGCTGATCATGTTTCTGATCGTTGTGCCGGGCTTGTGGGCTTTCTTTGTCGGCTTTCCGGGTGACCTATTCGAACTGTTCCATACGATCCGAAGCAAGGGAATCCTGCATTCAGAGCCGGAAAATTTTCAAAACCAAGTGGATGGTTTGAGAAAAATTGAGACATCCTGGCTTTTTAGAATCGGCATCCTGCCTTTAGCCTTGTTGCTAACGGGTTATTCAGACTTTGTCATCAGTAAATATCATCCTATACCATGGTATTTCCTGGGATGGCATTTTTGGCTCTTTTCCATAGAAACCATGGGCGCCATGTATGTAGCGGTTTACTCCGCCGGCTGGAGCCTGCTGGCCCTGATCACGTTAAACCGCATCTTCCATACCGTGAAACTGAAGGTTAATCCCTACGACGAGGATAATGTGGGCGGTTTGCGCTTCGTAGGGAATTTCATTCTGAAGGTAATCTGGTTGATCGTAATCATCGTCCCCTTCCTGATCGCGGAAACATTATTTGCGATCCGCATTGGAAATGGAATTTCGGGACAATTCAACCTTTGGCTGGAGATCATCATTCTTCCATTTTTGTTGGGAATCCTGATTTACCTGCCATTATCCGCCTGCAGGGAAGCCATGTTGAACGCGCGGGATGAATACCTGCGTCCTCTTGGCGAGAAAATCAATGGTCATGTGATCGCAACACATACAGCGAGCCAAATCTCCAAGAACCAGCTTGAAGACATTTCCGCCTTGATCGATTTTCAGGCAAAGTTACGGAAGGATTTCCCGACCTGGCCATTCGACATTTCGATGTTTCGGCAAATCGGAGCAGGCATCCTCTTATCCCTGATACCGGTCATTATTAATATTGTTCAGCAGATTACCAGCGGGAGATAAAGCGGGCAAGGGTGTTGATCTTCGGATATGAATTCGGAGAACGGCAAAACCCGCCCTTTTCAGGCACGGATGGCCTAGATCAAACCTGACATGTCTCATTGTGACACGAGCCAGCCATGGCATTTCCAAGGATAGCGGCGAGCATCCAGCGGAGATCCATACAGACATGCCAGGTTCTTCCAAGCCTCGCTTGTGCGGCGCAAGCTATCACCCAAACTCTACGGCCAGACCTTCTCCTTCCACCAATAGCCGCCGACACCCAATATACTTATTACCGCTGACAGCAACAGGGAATCAGACCACGAAAACCCAATCGCAAAGACGCCGAGGAAGAGCAAGAGCAGAAAGATAATCACTCCGGCGATCACATAGGGATTTTTTAGAAGTTTCTTAAGCATGACATTCTCCGTAATTGGATTTAGGATTTTGAAAGTTCGCTTGCGAACCGCACCCGCGCAACCTTGACCCTACAGGGTGCGTATATACTCTGTAAACAAAACTTCTAAAGGAGAAAGCCATGACTACTGACACAAAACCGACCCCGCAGGAACAACCTCGCAAAACAAAAGTGATCTATCGAGGAAACGCGTCGGAAGCGGTTTACGGATTCGGCCTGATCGGCGCGTGGGTCTATTACCTGACCACCGCAACCACTTTCGGGATGGGTGCGCTGGGTATCCTCAAGGGCATCGTATGGCCCGCGATGGTAGTGTTTGAGCTGATGAAGTACCTGCATATGTAACCTTGCGCTCAAAGCAAATCAAAACCGTAGGCTTGGTCACCACCAAGGCACAAAGCCGCGGGGATTCTTTGGCTTTTTGTCAACAGACCTGACAGGTTTCAGCCACGTGAATACTGACGCAAGTCGGAAAGTGTATTTGGGAAACCTGTCAGGTCTTTCCATACGAGAGAACCTTCATTTGCGCCAGAACCTACATTTTGGTAAAGCTAGACGCAAAATCCCGCGAGCATTTTTACATTGCACTGCGCTCGCGGGATTCAATTTCATCGCCTAACTTCCTTCGTTTACTCGACTACGCGGCTTCCCTGGTCATCTCTTTGATGCCGTATGGGAACTCGTAATCGGCCATCTTGTCCATAAACGGAATCGGGTCGAAGGCTTCGGGGCCTAAAACGCCCACACCCTTCCATTGGCCATGCTCGATCAAGTCCCAGCCGATCACGGCGCTGAAGGCAGTCTGCGCCACCACGGCCTGGCAGCCCCAACGCTGCATACATTGGGCATTATCCGCGACCTGGTAGAGATAAACCTCACGCGGCCGGCCATCCTTAAGACCCTTGACCCACGTTCCCGCACAGGTCTTGCCGTGCATCCTGTCGCCCAGATGAGCCGGGTCGGGTAAGCTGGCAGCCACCACATCGCGCGGCGACACTTCCATGCCCTTGACCTTGATCTTGCTCTTCTTATCCAGACCGAGCATGTGGAGGGTCTTCAAGACGCCGATAAACTGGTTGCCCAGTCCATACTTGAAGGTGACGCGCTTGGCCTTCACCCAACGCGGCACAAGCAGGACCTCCTCATGCTCCACATTGACCACCTCCACTTTGCCGATCTCGGGGAAATCAAAGGTTTCCGGCTCCGAGAAGGGTTCCGTGGTGAACCAGCCTTTCTTGTCCTCATAAATCACAGGCGGGTTCAGACATTCCTCAATGGTGGTCCAGATGGAAAAATTCGGCGCAAATTCATAGCCATCAATAGAGATGTTCGCCCCGTCACGGATGCCGACCTCCTCGATTTCATCGAAGAGATGATCCTGGGCATAACGGGCAAACACATCGGCCATGCCCGGCTCCACGCCAAAACCGACGAGGGCCAGCAGGCCTTTCTTCTCCCAATCCTTAGCCTTTTCAAACTGGTAATCACCCAGTTTGACGCCGACCTTGTGGAATGGATCAGCCGGATCCGGCTGTGACAGAGTCATGGCCATGTCCATATACATGGCGCCCACGTTATAGGCGGCATCGAAAATCTGCTCATTGAACTCAGGGTCCACGGAGTTCATGATGAGATCAACGCCGTATTTCCTGGCAAGCTCTTCAATGCTGGCCTGGTTACCCGCATCAATGAACTCGGCGGGAAACCGTTTTGGATCGCCTAATTTTTTCTGGACTTCTTCCGCGCGCGCTTTGTTGTAATCTGCCAGCACAATCTGCCCAACCCATGCGCGTTCCTTTGCAATGGCGGCAATGGCCTCACCCACCCCTCCCACGCCTATCAATAAGACTTTCATAAATCCTTTCCATTGGCTCCGCCTCCCGACACCTGTAACCTGTGCGGGTGCGGACAAGTTTTGGCCGCCTCATTCTTTGGTTTGAAGCGGGTATTTCCATGTTGGGTTGTGGTTGAAGGTGGTTTCGATATGGCGGCGGGATAGCACCACCGCCTACCCTTCGATACCTTCGGCAGGGCATCGCTCAACCACCGATTATTGAGAAGATACCACCAACCGGCTAAAAATAAATCTCCTTGACGATCCTCAAGTGCATGAAGGTTTCCGCTTCACGGACACCTTCAATGGCATACAACTTTTCCGTGATGAATTCCAGCAAGTCTTCATGATCGCGGCAAACCACCTCCGCCATGATATCGAATCTGCCACTGACAACCACCAGGTAAACCACTTCCTTCAGCTTGGAAACTGCATCGGCAACCTCCAGCATCTGGTGGCCATCGGTGCGAATACCGACGAGCGCCATGGTTTTAAAGCCGCGCTGGAGGGGGTTGGAAATGGCGACCACCTTGAGAATGCCCATATCCACCAAACGGTTGTAGCGCTGGCGGATCATGCCCGGAGAGACTTTGAGCCTTCCGGCAATTTGAGCGAAGGCGGCGCGCCCATCCTTGCGCATGGCGTCCAGGATGTGCTGGTCAATCTCATCCAGGGAAACCGCCTTTTCAGTAACGTTTTTTCTGTTCACGAGACTATTTTATACCGTTTTTGCATAAAAGTCAAATGAATTATAACTAATAATCATAAATATCACAATTACAATGCAAAATAAAACGCCCGACCATGAAAATGGCCGGGCGTAGAGATCAGACAGGGAAAGCCTTAGTGGCCGCTCTTCACTTCGGTCCAGATCTGATCATACAGGGCGGTGGCATCACCCACATCATCAATACGATGTCCGGCTTGAATGACACTCTCGGGCGGATTCGTGATCGAAGAGTTCATATAGATATTGTACACGTCAGCCAGCGTAGTAGTATTCCCATTAACATCCGTTACCGGCATGGGGTTGTTTTTGGCGTACGCCAGCGCGGCGGCGTTTGGATTGGTATACGGGAAGTTGGTCAACATCATCCAGAACATATCGCCCTGATTGATGTAATTAAGCCAGGCATAGACCGCATCGGGATGAGGAGCCGTCTTCAACATCGCCCAATTATCCTGCCAGACAATCGATCCTTCGGTCGGGTAGATATACTGAATGGACGGCATGGCCTGCTGAGCCATGAAGGCCTCACCGTTCCAGGTTTCGCCCAGATTCACATCGCCGGCGATCAGATCGCTGTGCGGGCTGTCGCTATCAAATTTCTTGATACCGGGGACAAGCTGGGCCAGTTTTTGTTGGGCCTGATCGAGTTGGGATTTATCGGTTGTGTTGACATCGTAACCGAGGGTCAACAAAGTAAGCCCGATCACAGTGCGCGAATCATCCGCAAAAACCATCTGCCCTTGATACTCCGGTTTCCAAAGATCGTTCCAAGACTTGGGGATATCCTTCACCGCCGCCGTATTCACAACGATTGCGTCGGTGGAATTCTGATAAGGAACGGTGTATTTGTTGCCCGGATCATAAGCGAGATTCAAATAGATGGGGTTGAAGTTCGCGAGAACGGGCAGTTTGGAATGATCCAACGGCTGGAGCAATCCCTGACGGATCAACAGCGAGACCGTGTAATCGGTTGGCTGAACCAAATCGTAGGCCGTAGTGCCTTTGGAGACCTTGCCATCCATTTCCTCATTGCTGGAATATTCATCGTAGTTGACGGTGATCCCATAAACCAATTGGAAGCACTCAAAAAAATCCTGAGGGATATATTGAGTCCAGACGAACAAATTCAATTCCTTGGATGTGATCTGCATGCGCGGATTCGGCTCCGGACAATTGAAGCCGTCCTTTGTGACTTTTCCGCTTGGCACAGAGGTAATCGCGGGCGGCACAAAAGGAACTGAAGAAGCCGCAGGCGCTGTCACGGCGGGCTGTCCCGCAGCGGAGGCGGGTTGAGTCGCAGGCGGCGGCTGGGTCGCGGCGGCAAGCGTTGGCGCGGCGGCCTGCCCCCCACCGCAAGCGGTCAACAGAACACTGAACAAGAGCAGTCCAGTCCACAGCCTCCATAAAATAGTTTGCTTCATCTCTTCCTCCTTTGAATGAGATTGAATTGTTTCACACGCCGGCCATCCAGAGATGCGGCGGGATAACCAAAGTCAGACCTTGCGGCTTTCCATGCGCTGGATCATGAAAACAACGATCAACACGATGACAATCCAGACCGTGGACAGGGCGTTCAATTGCGGGGTAATGACGCGGCGCAGCAACCCGAACACATAAATGGGGAGCGTGGTGGAGCCGGGGCCGTTGGTAAAGAACGTGATGATGAAATCATCAATGGAAAGCGTAAAAGCCAGCAAGGCGCCTGAAAGCACGCCGGGCAGGATCATGGGGAAGGTCACACGCTGAAACGTGATCCACTCGTTGGCGCCGAGATCCATGGCCGCTTCCTCAAAAGATTTATCGAGACCCTGCAGACGCGCCTGAACCACCAAGGTCACAAAAGGAATCATAAACGAGATATGAGCGAGGATGACCGTGCCCAACCCGAAGGTTAACTGCGAGTCGCCGGTCAGTTTCAGCGAGTCATTGATGAACGTGAATAACTGGCTGAACAAAACCAGAATTCCAATGCCCATCACGATTTCAGGGATGACGATGGGTATGTAAAGCGAAACCTGCGAGAAAGTCCGAAGCCGGAAGTTGTATCTCTGCAGCGCCAGCGCCGCCATGGTTCCGATAATGGTGGAGAGGATGGTGGAAACCGAAGCAACGATCAACGTATTGCGGGCCGCATTCAAAACTTCCGTGTTCTTCGAAAGTTCGCAGAACCAATGAAAAGGGCCGCAGGGGCTTTGCACCACATTCCCGTTCACCAACAGGAACGGACCAAACTTTGTGATCACACCCGTGAAGAGGGGACTGATGCGCGAAGCATTGAAAGAGAAGACAATCAGCACAATGATCGGCGCATACAAAAAGAAAAGCGTCAGGGCTGTAGCGGCAATAATCAAGGGGGAGCGGCGATAAGGATTCATACTGCGATAATCTCCTCACTGAATCCGAATTTTCGAGTATAGAAATAGGTGACGATCAGCGTCAACACCATTAGCACGAGGGAGGCGGCAGAGCCAAATGTCGGATCGCGCGCGTCCAGGAATTGACGCTGGATGAGGTTGCCCACCAGGATCACCTGCGCCCCACCCAAAAGATCGGAGACAATAAACGTTCCCATGACCGGGATGAAAACCAAGATGGTACCGGCCACAACACCGGGCATGGAAAGAGGCAGGGTTACGCGCAGAAAGGTGCGGAAGGGGGAAGCGCCCAAATCCGCGGCGGCTTCGTAAAGAGGATTGTCTATTTTTTCCAATGAAGTGTAAATGGGCAGGATCATGAAGGGCAGGAATTCATAAACCATGCCCACCAAAACCGCGCCGGATGTGTAAAGCATGCCCAATGGAGAAAATGGGACATGCACCAGGCTGGCAAACCAGCCCAACAATGAATTGATCACGCCTTGCTGGCGCAGGATCATCATCCAAGCATAGACACGAATGACAAAATTGGTCCACATCGGCACCAGCACAAGGAACAGGAAGGTATTGCGCCACTTGGAATGAACACGGGCAATAAAGTAGGCCAGCGGATAGGCCAGCAAAATATCCAGGACAGTCGTATACAGTCCAAGCAACAAAGACCGCCATAGAATTTCGGCATATAACGAATTGAAACAGGCCGATTGACCGTTGGGACAGTCCGTACTATAACCGAACAGGCGAATGTAATTATCCAGGGAAAAGGCGTAATTCACACCGCCATTGGAATTGGGATGGCCAAAACTCACGACCGTCGTCAACAAAAGAGGAATGATCAACATCCCAACCATGAAGATAAGAGTCGGGATAATGAGCAAAGTGCCCTGTGCGGATTTACTCTCACGCAATCGTTTAAGCATGGCTAATCCTTTGGCAGAACAAGGGTATTTTCCGGCACCAGGCTCAAGCGAACCTTTTGCCCGTTTTGATAATAGGCACTCGGATCGAGGGTGGAGACGCGATTCTGCTCCCAAACCTTCATGCGCTGGCCGTGCACGTCGAGATACACATGCGTATCCGAGCCGATATAGGTGCTGTTGACCACCGTGCCATCGATAGTCGTGGCATTGGGCGCCGATTCCCCTGAAAGGCGAATCTTTTCGGGGCGGATGGAGACAGCCACCTCATCCCCCGTGCTTACAGTACCCGTTATGAATCCGGTCAATTCCTGCTCCCAAGCCGGAACATAAACGACAGCCTGTTTATCCTTAACCGATTTCACCCTGCCATCCAGAAAATTGGATTCGCCGATGAAGTCCGCGACAAAGCGGTTTACAGGCCGTTCATAAATTTCCACGGCCGACCCCATTTGCAGAACCCTGCCAAAACTCATCACCGCGATGCGGTCAGACATGGTGAGGGCTTCACCCTGGTCATGAGTCACGTAAACAAAGGTGATGCCCACTTCCTTCTGCAGGGATTTGAGTTCGAGCTGCATCTCCTTGCGAAGTTTCAAATCCAACGCGCCCAACGGTTCATCCAGGAGGAGAACACTCGGTCGCTTGACGAGGGAGCGCGCCAGCGCGACGCGCTGCTGTTGGCCGCCGGATAGCTGCCTGGGATAACGCTTGTCCATGCCGGTCAAGCGTACCATCCCAAGCGCCTCGCCCACACGCCGTTTGATATCACCCTTCGAAGTATGTTCCATTTCAAGGCCGAAGGCCACATTCTGAAAGACGGTCATATGCTGGAACAAGGCATAACTTTGGAATACGGTGTTCACGGGACGCAGAAAAGGCGGCTTATGCCCCTGAGCCTCGCCATCAATATAGACTTCACCTTCCGTGGGCCATTCAAAGCCTGCAATCATGCGAAGCGAGGTGGTTTTGCCACATCCCGAAGAACCCAGCATGGAGAAAAATTCTCCGTTCCTGATCTGCATGGTGACATGGTTGACCGCCGCCAGATCATTCCCCTCCGGTGTGACGAATTTTTTGACAACGTCTCTTAATTCGACCGCAAATTCGCTCATCTACAAACTCCTGCTGACAGATTTCAGCGTGTCCTCAAGACGTTCGAGGAGGATATCCATTTGTTCGTATGAAACGATCAGCGGCGGCTCCACACGGATCGTCTGCGCGCTGGTCAACGTGCCAGCCACAAGGATGCCGCGTTGGAACAACCCCGCCGCGACTTTATATCCAATTTCAGGCCCTTTAAAGTGCATACCTATCAAAAGGCCTTTGCCCGTTATTTTTTCATAAATTTGCGGATATTGTATGGAAAGTTTTTCCAACTTTTCGATCAAGTAGCTGCCCTTCTCTGCGGCTTGTTCCCACAAACGTTCCTGCAAAGTCACATGAATGGAGGCAATGGCGGCAGAACAAGCCAACGCGCCGCCGCCGGTCGTGGTGGTGTGCATGAACGGGTTCGGATACATCATGGGATGATAGATCTCTTCCGTCGTACATACTGCGCTGATGGGCATCACACCGCCGCCGAGGGATTTGGCAACGGTCAAAATATCAGGCACGACATCCCAATGATCAACGCCCCACAACTTTCCGGTACGGCCCAAACCTGTTTGTACTTCATCGGCGATCAGCAACACACCGTATTTTTTGGTCGCGGCGCGAATACGAGGCCAGAAATCATCCGGTGGAACAATGGCGCCCGCTTCCCCTTGAACCGGCTCGAACAAAACCGCTGCCACGCCGATGCCGACCTTTTCACAGATATCCAGCTGCCGTTCCACCGCCTCCGCATCGCCAAAGGGAACATGATATACAGGCCCGGCGTACAAGGGTCCCAGCGGGGCGCGGTAATCGGCCTTGCCTATCATGGACAGCGAGCCCATCGTTTTGCCATGAAAGGCCTTGACCGCCACGATGAAAGCGGCCTTGCCCGTATAAAGTTTTGCGATCTTGATGGCGGCTTCGTTGGCTTCGGTGCCGCTGGCCGCGAACCAGCTATATTTCATATTGCCCGGCGTAATGGTGGACAGCAGTTTGGCGAGGACACCCCGCAACGGATCAATCAATTCCTGCGAAGGCATGGGCGAACGATTCAATTGCGCCTTCACGGTCTCGACCACCACAGGATGACTCCAGCCCAAATCCAGCATGCCATAGCCGCCGAGGAAATCGAGATACTCGCGGCCAAGCACGTCCTTGAATAACACGCCCGAACCCGCCCATTCGACCGCAGCCCAATCCCCGGCCTCGGTGATCGACTTGCGATACTCCAGCCAGTTGCGGTTGTAATGTTCGGCAAAGTTTTCCTTCGATTCGTTGATGATCTGATGCGCTTCAGCCTGCGAAGGAAATTCCTCCCTGCGAATCAAAGCCATCCAGCGCGCCGAATAATCCAGCGCTTCTTCGTAATCCATCACCATAAAGATTCCTTTTTTGCGGAGTGCGACGACTCCGGCCGACGTTCAGCCAGTGTCGTGAATCCGGAGACTTCGCAATTCGTTAGAATTTCCTGCTCCACTCTTTCGGCCAGCGTTCGACCACCACTTTTTTCTGCGTAAAGAATTCCACCGCGTCCATGGCCTGGCCGTGCATATCGCCAAAGAATGATTCTTTCCAGCCGCTGAACGGGAAGAAGGCCATCGGCGCGGCCACTCCAATATTGATCCCGATATTGCCGGCTTGGACTTCGTAGCGGAATTTGCGCGCGGCGGAACCGCTGGACGTGAACAGGCTGGCCTGGTTGCCATAGGTTCCGCTATTGACCAGTTCAATGGCTTCGTCCACGCTGTTGACATGCATGAGACTCAGAACGGGTCCAAAGATCTCCGTGCGGGCAACTTCGCTGCCGCGCTGGACATCCGACAGGATGGTCGGCCTGACAAACGATCCGCCCTCATAGCCTTTCACAACCGTTCCGCGCCCATCCACCGGAATCGAGGCACCTTCCTTTGCGCCCACACCGATCAAACTCTCGATGCGCTGCTTGCCGGCCATGTTGATGACCGGGCCCATCTGAACGCCAGAGTCAAGCCCGTAACCGACGACGCGCGAAGCGGCGGCATCACAAATCATTTCCGTAAATACATTACGTGCATCTGCAACCGTGACCGCCAGTGAAACCGCCAGGCAGCGCTGGCCCGCGCAGCCGAAGGCTGAATCGGCAATGATCTTGACAGCCATATCCATATCCGCATCCGACAAAACGATGACCGGATTCTTGGCCCCAGCTTGCGCTTGAACGCGTTTGCCATTGGCAGAAGCTTTGTTGTAAAGATACCTGGCTGTGCCCGTCGAACCGACAAAGGTGACTGCGCGAATGACGGGATGTTCGAGAATGGCATCCACCGATTCCTTCGCACCGTTGACCATGTTGACCACGCCCTTCGGCAGGCCGATCTGCTCGATGAGCTTGAAAATCAACTGCATCGTCATCGGCACTTTCTCCGAGGGTTTAATTACGTAGGTATTGCCGGCAGCAAGCGCATAAGGCAAATACCAAAACACGATCATCCCGGGGAAATTGAACGGCGCCACCGTAGCGCAAACGCCCACTGGCTGGCGAATCATCATTTCATCGATACCGGGCGCGATATCCTCGACGATCTCGCCCTTCCCCATCATCGGCATGCCACAAGCAACTTCCACATTCTCGATGGCGCGCACCATCTCGGCTTTGGATTCTTCGAACGTTTTGCCCGATTCATTGGTGATGGTGCGGGCAATCTCATCCATATTGGCTTTGAGCAGGTCGCGAAGCTTGAAGAGGTATTGAATTCGATCCTGAACGGGAGTCCGCCGCCAATCTGGAAAAGCAGCCGCCGCGGCTTTGGCGGCAGAGTCCACCGCCTCGAATCCGCAAAGCGGTGTACGCGCGATCAACCCGCCGGTGGCAGGATTGATCACATCCACATACTCTTTAACCTTTGGCTCGATCCATTCGCCGTTGATGTAGTTAAGAATTTCCATTATGTTCTCTCCATGAAATTGCTTTTGTTTTATTTCCATGCGACAAAGAATCCATCCTGGTCTATGGACTTCAAGAAACCAAGTGAATTCAGGAATTTCCACAGATCCGGATATTTGGTCAACACCTCCTCTTTAAAAACAATAGCTCCAATTTCGGGATACTTTTGGATCAATTCCAAAAAGGATCCATAGTTATGATTTGATGCACCCGGATCGCCAAGCAGAAATGCCTGAGTATCTGTTCGTATCCGGGCTTCCTGCTCGCGATTCTGCGCCCAGAGAAAATAATTTGTGTTGTCCTTCTCGATGATCATTTGAGGATACGCAGGATTGAATGTAAATATCGTTTCCGAAATTGGATCGGGAGCAAGGACAACTCTTGGCGATATCGTTTCAATCACCTTCATTGCAACCTCATAGCGCTGACCTGAGTAATTCGAATCAAATCCATGCATGTCTTTGACAATGGATACAGGCAAGATGAAGGATACGCCGACCATACCCAAAACCACAGCGGCCCATAATGCAATGCGAATATTTCGATGAAGGACACGGGATCTATCAAACAAAAGCAAGAGCGTTAACCCAATGGAGAAAAATAACGGGAGGATATAGAACATACGAAAATAAACACCCCGAAAGGAATTTATCAATACATTCGATATCCAGGGATTAAGAACCAAAAATGGAAGGAAGACCTGGGCAAGAACAAACCTGCGAACATTTTTTACAGCGAAGAAAATGGACGCAATGCAAAACAAGACCAACACGACCGGCGTTATAGGCGCTCCCGGATTGATATACGAAAGAATATAGCCGCCCAGAGTTGAGGGGTATTGGCGATTTATATATGCTGCCGCAGCCATTGAATCCGCTGAAGCGATATACGCCGCCGCCAAAAATAAATAAAAAAGGGAAGCCACATATATTGCACCGAGTTTTACAATCGCAAGAATATTTTGAAACGGTTTTTCCGTAAACGCAAATAGATACGAAATGAAGAGGATGGCGGCGGCAACAGGGAGGACCATAATTGTTGTGCTGCTCATTCCAACCAAAGCTATTGCAAGCAGCGCCAAGCGAATCCAATCTTTCCATTTATGACGATCAAGGTAGTTAAGAGAATAATATGCAAACAGGCAAAGACCAGTCGAGACGACGATACACTTACCCTGAAAGACTCGTGTAAATATCCAGAAACCAGGCGCAATATTCGTTTCCCCAAGCCACATAACGATTAAAAGGGCGCCCAATGAGCCGAGGGCGGCGCTAAAAGAGTTATCTGAAAAACGACTTAAGAGGAGATACAAAGAAAACGGAAACATCAAAGCGCTGAGAGGCGAGACGACCAAATAGGCAAACTTTATGTAATCAACGTGAAGAACGCAGGCTATCGCCGCCTGAATATATTGGAACGCCCCAGTTGTCAGATACGAAACACTGACAAATGGGGCTTCGCCGCTATAGAGCGAGTGAATAATAAAATTGAACGGTTGCGCAGGGTTGAAATAATAATAAACTGCGTTGGCAAAATAGTAATAATCATCATTCACTCCGCCGAATGCGCGGATTGGCTGGAGATTCACAACAAGAAACCCCGCCAGCATACCTGCGGCCATCATGAGCGCCAAGGATGACCAATCTTTAGTTTGAGCTTTTAATACAGTATTCCTGATTGTGCGAACAACTCCAAACGAGATAATAATGAAAAGCCCAAAAGCCAGAACCGCATAATCAATAAATTGGATTGAAGCAAACTGTGCAAGGTGTGTAATAACAGTCAGGATGGCGAACAGGGCAACATACCAGAAAACCACTCCATCAATAATGATGATGCTCAGATGGTCGGACAACCGTTTCAAATCAAAATCCTGACCCATCAGAAGTTCCCGCTGATTATTCTGAAACCTGCTTATCCATGAACTCAGACAGGCCTTCATCGATCAAATTCAAGCCTTCATCCAGTTGTTTTTCAGTGATGATAAGCGGAGGCACCACAAAGAGGACATTCTTGAAATTGAAGACATAAACGCCATTGGAGATCATGAAATTCTTGAGCGGCGTCAAATCCAGCGGCTCCTTGGTCTGGCGATTCTTAACCAACTCGATGCCAGAGAACAAACCGATATAGCGCACGTCACCCACGGAAGGATGTTTGGCCTTTAGTTCATCGAGGCGCTTACCCAGGTATTTGCCAACGTTCCTGGAGTTTTCAAAGATCTTTTCCTCTTCGTACACTTCGATGGTGGCCAAGGCTGCGGCGCAAGCCAGCGCATGGCCATTGTATGTAAGCCCGGCATAAAGGTATTTGTCGTCAAAGAATTTGGCAATCTTCTCACGGACGATCACCGCACCGAGCGGCACATAACCGGAGGTGATGCCCTTTGCCGTAGTGATGATATCGGGTACAACGTTCCAATGATCCACAGCGAACCATTCGCCGGTCCTGCCCCACCCCGACATGACCTCATCGGAAATCAGAAGAATACCGTACTTATCACAAATCTCACGCAGACGCGGCCAATAATCATCGGGAGGGATAATCAGGCCGTTTGAACCCGTCACGCCTTCCATAATGATCGCGGCGATTTGATCCGGACCTTCATACTGGATCACTTCCTCCACATGGCTGATGCACTCGCGGTGGCAGGTCTCACGCGTCCAGCCAAACGGGCAGCGATAGCAATACGGATCGAGGAAATGCACCACGCCCGTCATGACATGATCCACCGGCAGGCGCCGATAATCGCCAGTCAAGGCGAGGGCGCCATGCGTGGCGCCATGATAGGAACGATAACGCGCCAAAATCTTATGCCGGCCCGTATAAAAGCGCGCAATCTTTACGGCGTTTTCGTTGGCCTCGGCGCCCCCCAGCGTGAAAAATGTCTTCTTCAAATCACCGGGGGTAACCTCCGCCAATTTCTTGCCCAACAGACCGCGCGGTTCGCTGGCCATGCCCGGCGCCACAAACGTCAACTTCGCGGCTTGATCCTGGATGGCTTTCACCACTTTCGGATTCTGATGTCCCACATTCATATTCACCAACTGGGAAGCAAAATCGAGGTAACGTTTGCCGTCTGCATCCCAAAAATAAACGCCGTCGGCTTTGACCACCGGAATCGGGTTGATCTGCCCCTGAATCGACCAGGAGTAGAAGGTATACTCCTTGTTCAGGTCCACGATCTCCTTCGCACTCAAACCTTTCTGCGTGCCTTGTCCAACTTTAGTCATTCTTCCTCCAAAAAATAAAACGCCGAACCCAGGCAGGCATTCGACGTTTAAGAGATCACCGCTTCACATTCTTCACAATATCCGCATAGACGCTCAAGGTTTCATCCACATCGGCATCCGTATGCGAATAACAGAGGAACCAGGGTTCACGCGGATCGTGATCCGGCATGACCCCGCGTTCGATTGCCATCTCAACCAGCTTAAGATAAGAGTCCTTGTCGCTATGATCCCAATCGCGCTGACACGTAACGGCCTGCACGCCAAGCGCAAAGGAAAACATGGCCGGATATCCACTCATTGCGAACGGGATATTGTTATCTTCGAAAATATCCTTTAATCCGTCCATTAAACGCCTGCCACGTTTTTGGATCGATTCCAGGATCGGTTTTGTTTTCAGTAAATTCAAGGTCGCATAAGCCGCGGCCACTCCCGGTTTGTTATTGGTGTAGGTCCCGCCTTGTGAAACACCGTGTCCGATGATGGACATGATCTCGCGCCTGCCGCCAAACGCCGCGATCGGATATCCGTTACCCATGGCCTTGGCATACGTGGCGAGATCCGGCCGGATGCCATAATATTCCTGCGCCCCGCCATTGGCAATGCGGAAGCCGGTCTTGACCTCGTCCAAAATAAAAACGACGTCATATTCCTCGGTGCGCTTGCGGATCAATTCCAGGAAGCCGGGCTGCGGTTCGATCGCTCCGCAATTTCCCTGACACGGCTCGGTGATGACCGCCGCAAGTTGATCGCCATACGAACGCATTACGCGTTCAAACCCTTCAAAGTCATTAAACGGCAAAGTAATGACGAACTCGCTCATGGATTGGGGAATGCCCGAAGAGGCTTTGACGGGAATCGGGCTGCGACGATTACCATACGCTTCCTCGGGTGCATACGTGGACCACAGAGTATGATCGTGAAAGCCGTGATAGTTGCCTTCAAACTTTAAAATCGTATCGCGTCCGGTAAACGCGCGCGCCACACGGATGGCATGCATCGTGGCTTCGGTGCCCGAACACGCAAAGCGCACCATATCTACCGCCGGGCACATCTCGACGATCATCTCCGCCACACGGACTTCAAGTTCGCCGGTCATTGCGAAGAGCACGCCATTCTTCACTTCGGCAATGACCTGCGCGTCCACCTCATCATACGCATGGCCGAGAATGATCGGGCCGAACGCCATCCGGTAATCAATAAAGCGGCGGCCATCCACATCCCAAAGATAAGCGCCTTTGGCTTTATCCACATAGGGTGTGAGACCTTCGCCCCAATACCGAAAATTGGAATTCACTCCCAGCGGCAAGACTTTCTGCGCGCGCTGCTGCAGCAATTTACTTTTTGGACCAACCAAGCTCATAACGCCTCTCGATTAAGAAGATGATTTTTCAAACCCGTCGACATTCTTGACGGCTCTCTCCGGCACCCGCCATTGATACACATCCTTGAGGATGATCGGCACGATGGAGGTGGTTGTCTTGCGCACACCGGGGATCTTTCGGATCACATCGGTGATGAAATGATAAATCTCCGCAGTATCCCTTGCGACCAATTGAATGCTGATATCATCCTGGCCAATGCCACACGCCACATACGTGATGTTATCGAATTTGGTTAATTTTTTCGCAACTTCCAAGATTTGATCGGATTCAACTTCGAGCCAGACATCGGCATTGACCGTCAAGCCAAAAGCCTGGGGATTAACAATGCCTGTAATTTGAATCACCCCTTCTTCGATCATTCGATCAATGCGGTAACGAACAGAACGTTCCGAAATATTCTTTATGCGGCGCGCAATCTCGGAAGCGGTCATACGCCCGTCTTCAAACAAAAAATTGACAATCTTTACATCCGTTTTGTCGAATTCATACATACAATTTATTTTTTTCTTCCGAAAGGGAAAGAATACGAGCCACACTATACCCAAGACAGCCAAAACCGTCAAGGCAAAGTGTTGTTATTTCATCCAATTATAAGAGAATGGTCATTTGCGCTTCAAAAGGAATATTCAAATTGGCACTGATTTTGCATTGACGCATAGATGTCAGACAGGTATAATCGCGGGTTGGCATTATTCCCGTTTTTCAGGAGAAAAGACAATGGTTACTACTGACACTACGCTTGAGGTCGCGGTTGAGCCGAAGACCAAATTAACAGGCAAAATTCTCAAAACCACCCTGGCAGGCGCCCTAGTAGATGTGGGGCAACCTGTCCCGGGTGTGCTCCATATTTCCCAGCTTCAAAAAGATCCTGTAAATAAAGTGGAAGATATTGTTAAGGAAGGCCAGACTGTTGAAGTATGGGTGAAGCGCGTACGCAAGGATCGAATCGAATTGACGATGATCCAGCCGCTCATGTATGACTGGAAAGATCTTCAACCCGAGATGGTTGTTAAAGGCAAGGTAGTTCGCACGGAACCTTACGGCGTGTTCGTTGAAATCGGCGCCGAACGGCCCGGCATGATCCACATCAGCGAACTGGCGCGCGGATATGTCAAGAACGCGAGCGATGTTGTCAAAGATGGCGATGAAGTGGAAGCCATGGTGCTCAAAGTGGATCGCAAAAAGCGTCAAATCCGTTTGAGCATGAAAGCCATTCAACCAGAAATCGTCGAGGAAGTGAAGCCGGAGCGCGAAAACAAGCGGGGCAGGAAAAATAAGAAGACTGAAAAGGAAGAAGAAACGCAAATCGAGGAGAATCTTGAGCCGGAGTTGACCGCGATGCAGATTGCATGGCAGTCGGCCCAAGACCATGCCAAATCCCGAAAAGGCCAAAAATCAAAGCGGATCAAGTCATCCACGATCGAGCAGGAAGATATTCTCAGCCGCACGCTTGAAAAACGCTTACCGACCGGCGCCTAACACCCAAGCAACTAATAAAACCGCCTCCACTTGATGGGAGGCGGTTTTGTTTTAAATTGAATTCGAATACCCATCTGCAAACAGCGCGGGCTGACCGCCTGTGTGCCAGAATAAAACCGTTTCATCCTTTTTGAAGAATCCTTTGCGGATCAAGTCAATCAGGCCTGCGGCAGCGCGGCCAGTATAAACGGGGTCAAGCAATAAACCTTCAGTGCCCGCAAACATTCGAACGGCTTCGCGTTCGGCATCGGTCAATACGCCATAACCGGCTTTGCAATATTGATCCATTGCCAGCACATCATCGGGTGTGAAATCAATACGCTTACCCAGCCGCTCTGAAGCTTCCGAAGCCAAAGCGGAAACATGGGTTTTCAGCCATTCTTCCGATTCGTCAATACTAATCCCCAATACCCTGCCCTGATAACCAAATAATCTTTGTCCCAGCACCAATCCGGCGTGAGTTCCACCGGAGGAGGTGCCAAAAACGAACCAATCCGCATGGACGCCCTGCTTCATGAACTCCTCAACCGCAAAGGCATAGCCCATGACGCCGGTTGGGCTGGAGCCGCCATACGGAACGAGATACGGCTTCTTTCCATCGGCAACCGCTTTATCAAACGTTTCCTTCAACACGCGGTCACGATCCGCACGATCGGCGACATTGACGATCTTTGCGCCAAACAATTCATCGAGCAGTAAATTGGCCGAAGCTTGTCCGGTTAATTGACCGGTTAGCACCAGCGTACATTCAAAGCCAAACTTGGCTGCTGCGGCGGCGGTCTGACGGCAATGATTCGATTGGAGTGCGCCAGCCGAGATCATCATCCTGGCTCCCTGATCCTGCGCCTCGGCAACCAGAAACTCCAGCTTGCGCGTCTTGTTGCCGCCAAAGGCAAGCCCGGTCTGATCGTCGCGTTTGACGAGAATGCGCGGCCCGCCCAAAGTGGAAGATAGGCGCGGCAATTCTTCAATCGGTGTGGGTAAATGAGCAAAACGAAGTCGAGAGATCATTCTTCCTCCACGAAGAACACGAATTTCACGAAGTTAAAAGACGAGTCGTTTCCATTCAAGTTTTGGATGACTTCCAAAATTTATCAACTCTCCAACCTTCATACCAGTAGCCTTCAAGTAATTCAACAACTGTGATTCCTCTTTTCCGCTCAAACAATCCAAAGCTTTTAACTCAACAATGATTTGATCGAAGTAAATCAAATCGGGAACATACTCTTTCTTCAAGATATGATCCTTATAGTGAATAGTCAAAACTTTTTGAGACACAAACGGTAAATTACGGGAAGTTGATTCAATTTCCATGGCTTCCTGATAAACAGGTTCCAAGAACCCAGAGCCAAGTGCTGTGTGCACCTCCATTGCCGCTCCAACAATCGAATAAACTTCTTCTTTCAATAACAACTCGGTCATTCTGCCCTCCCAAAATTCTTTTCTGCTTTTCCAATTCGTGTTTCTTCGTGCTCTTCGTGGATTCTACTCCAACGCCTGTTTCGTGCGCGCCTTGCCTCGGAGGCGCATTACATCCAGCACGCGCGGGATGATTTCCGAATACATCTTATACCAAAATGGATTGGGGGCATAATCCCACGCGCCGAGCGTGCGGACCACCTGCCCACCCAGTCCTTCCTTGAAACGGAACACACCCCACATCGAGTCGCTTTCGTTGAATTCATCCGGCGCGCCCCAAAGATCGTAGACCGAACAGCCGCGTGCCTTTGCGCGCTTCATCGCTTCCCATTGCAAAAGATAATTCGGCATTTTCTCGCGATGCGCTTCACGCGACATACCGTACACATAATAGGCGCGACCTGCAAAATAAAAGGCGAAGATTGCAGCAACCGCTTCACCATTGACTTCCGCGATGATCGGTTCACAAGTTGGAAAGTTGGAAGGTTTGAAAGTTGAAGACTGCATGAATGTTGTCCAAACTGTTTTGTAATAACCTTCATCGCGAATCACAAAGCCGTCACGCACCGATGTCTCCGCATACATCTTGTAAAGCATGGGCAGATCAGTCTGCGTCCCCACACGAATCGTCACGCCCTTCTTCCCGGCGAGGCGGATGTTATAGCGCGTCTTCTGTTTCATACACGCCAGCATCTCATCCTCAGAGGCGGACAAGTCAATTAAGACTGTATTCTTGAATTGGATCTGATCCGCAGAGAATCGCCAGCGTCTCCGCAGCAACTCTGAGCCGACAACCTGCCCATGCTCCTCTTCATGGGCATCCTCGTCCGCAGGGACTCCTGTTCCCAGCGCCAGATCGGGATCCATCTTCAAAAAGACCGCGCCTTGTTTCTTTGCGAAGGATTGCAGATCATTCAGCACACGATTGCGAAGCGCCTCATTCGACCAATCCAGCAGGGGCCCCTTGGGCGCGTAAAGAATACAGAGCCGCGACGCAAAGCCGCGGGAAAGAACGGTACGCTTCAGGATCAGACAGGCGGCTTGAAGGTCTGACTGGTCTAACAAGTCTAACAAGTCTGAATGTTCTAACAAGTCTAATTGGTCTGACCGGTCTAATTGGTCTAACAAGTCCGATTGATCTAACTGGTCAGACGTGTAAGACTTAAAAGACTTTTCCGACCAGATAAGATAGATCGGCTGCCATCCGTACTTCGATTTAACCTGCGCCCATTCATACGTTTGAAGGAAGTGCGGATCAGGCAATGTGGAAATCAAACGATCCCATATGGGTATTTGCATTATCCGCCCTCGCGTCCGGCCAAACGCCAAAGATAGAACTGATAAAACACAAAACTATAAACTTTATCCACCGCCTGCGCGGCGCGTTTGAGCTCACCGCCGAAGCCGCGTTTGAAGCGATAGACACCCCACAAACCATCATTTCGTTTTTCAAATTGGGCCTCGAGAGCCGCTTCCTCCGCATCAGGCACCCCCCACAGGTCATATTCTTCTGCGCCTTTGGAACGCGCCCAGCGCATCGCTTCCCATTGTAAAAGATAAGCCGGCATACGATTGCGTTCCTCGTCGTTGGAGGCGCCATAGATATACCAGGCGCGCTTTCCGCGCGCAAAAACCATCAAGGCCGCCAGCGGCTTATTTTCAAACTCTGCGACCAATAACTCGCACATGCCCGTTGAGCGGCACAAATCATAGGCGCGACGATAATAGGCGAGCGAATGAACGCCGAAGCCGTCGCGTCCGCCCGTGACTTGGATCATCTTATAAAATCCATCCAGATCATCCCAGGCGCGGACCGTCACACCTTTCTTTTCGGCAAGACGAATGTTATAGCGGCATTTCTGTTTCATACGGGCGAGAATTTCCTCTTCGCTGCCGCGCAGGTCAACGAGGATGGTACGAGGAGGCTGGATGTTATGCTTGGAAAGGATGAAGGATGAAGGCTGAAGGATGAAGCCATTCTCCCAAGCATCCGGCTCGATTTTGAGGAAGATGGCGCGTTGTTTTTTGCAAACCAAATCCACTTCCATCCAAAATTCCTCACCAAACGCTGACTGCTGATCGCTGATTGCTAATTTAGGAATATAACCCAACGTAAAGCCCAATGGCAACTTACGAAAAAGAATCTGCGCACCCACACCCTTGTTGACTATGCGAATAGGCGTCCAGCCAAAGGCAGACTTCAATTCACCCCATTCACCGGTTTGCAGTAAATGCGCGTCCGGATGGTTTTGTAAAAATTTATTCCAATCAGAAAGAGAAACTTCTGGCATGGTTTCGAACCGCTTCGCTACCCGACCATCGTTATACGAACGAGGTAATCTCAGGCGAGGGCGTCGCGCGGATGGCGGCGCCGGGGATGACTTCATCGAGCAGGGCTATGATCTCGTCAGCATGGCTGCTTGAAGCGCCGCCCTGCGACCTGGGGGAATGTTGAAGGGTCAAGGCTTCGAGACGCTGCAACGTTTTCTGCAATTGCTCACTCTCCATAACCGCTTCATGTTCAGAGCGGAAAATATCCGGATGGCCGGTCTTGTCATAGGTTTTCCCAGGCTCCCAAAGTTCTTCGCGTAATTTCTCGCCCGGACGAATGCCGGTGAATTCAATCTCGATATCGCGTCCCGGTTCAAGTCCCGAAAGACGGATCAAATCCTCCGCCAGATCGAGAATACGAACCTGTGGGCCCATGTCGAGCAGGAAGGCTTCGCCGCCCTGCCCCATGGAGGCCGCCTGCAAGACAAGGTGGACGGCTTCGGGGATGGTCATGAAATAACGTTCCATATCGGGATGCGTAACCTTAACCGGCCCGCCATTTGCGATCTGCCGCTTGAAAACCGGGATGACGCTTCCGCGGCTCCCCAAAACATTCCCAAAGCGAACGACGGAATATGCCCGCCGGGTGCGATGAGCTGCGTCTAGCACAATCATTTCGGCGAGGCGTTTGGTGGCGCCATACACATTGGCGGGACGTACCGCCTTATCCGTCGAGATCAAGACCAGGCGCTCCACATTATTTTCAATCGCCGCTTCGACCACATTGCGCGTGCCAAACACGTTGTTCAAGATGGCTTCTTCCACATTGGCCTGCATCAACGGCACATGCTTGTGCGCGGCGGCATGGAAGATCACCTGAATATCCGCAAAGGCCGAACGCAAACGCACGACATCCTTTACGTCGGCGATGGTGGGCGTCAATTTCAAAACCGGATAATCTTCCTTCAATTCAAGCAATGTTTCAAAGATGCTGTTCTCGCCGTGGCCAAGGATGATCAGTTCGGCGGGATTCCAGCGCGCGATCTGACGCGAAAGTTCCCGTCCAATGGAGCCACCCGCGCCGGTCACAAGAACGCGCTTGCCACTTAATACATTGCCGATCATTTCTTCGTGGATACGACGCGGCTCGCGGCGAAGCAGGTCTGTAATATCCACCTCACGCAGGCGGCTGACGCTGACCTTGCCGCCGATCAATTCATAAATGCCGGGCATGGTGCGCGAGGGAATGCCTTTTAACCGGCAGGCATCATTCACAAGGCGAACCACACGCCCGGGAGCGGACGGGATGGCAAAGATCACTTCATCCACGTGCTGGCTATCGAGCACATTCGCAATATCGCTGACAAATCCGATCACCTGCACGCCGTAAATTTCCTGCCTCTGTTTGGAGCGATCATCATCCAGAAAGCCGATGGGGGTCAAATTGAGCTGCGCCGATTTTTGAAGCTCACGCACCACCAATGCGCCCGCGTCGCCGGCACCGATGATCAGGGCGCGGCGCGTCTTGTCCTTGCGAGGCGCGGTGGACTGTTCCGCCAAAATGCGAAGCGCAAAACGTGAACCGCCGACCAATACCAATGAAAGCAGCCAATCAATGCCAAGAGCCGAACGCGGCATTCCGGGAAAAACAAGCTTGGTCGAGAGCAGGAGAAGCATCACGCCGGATGTCAACACGGAGGCGGTCGTCACCGCGGCGGTGATGAGACGGAGTTCGTGCGTGCTGGCGTAGATCCAAATGCGGCGATACAAGCCGAAGAAAAAATAGGTGGGTGTTTTGATCAACAACGCCACGCCGCACATGGCCAGCATGGCCGGAAAGTAAAACGGCAACTGCGCCACATCGAGCCGCAATGCAAAACTCCCCATCACCGAGACGATGATGAGGATTAGATCGCCGATCAGCACATAGCGATTGCGATAATGCGGACGCAGTTTCATCGCATCCAATGGACTGTTTCTTTCAAACCATCCGCCAGGGAAGTCTGCGCCTGGAAGCCGATGGTCTCCCCGGCATAGGCAGGACTCCCAAGCGATTTATAGATATCGCCTGGGCGCGGCGGCGCAAACACCGGACTAGGCGAGTCCGGGAAAAGTTTGTACAGCACGTCCAGCAAATCAAGGATGCGCGTACTCTCACCGGTGCAAATGTTAAAAATTTTTCCTGCCGCAGACGGATGTTCCGAGGCAATCAAATTGGCGCGCACCACATCCCCGACAAAGATCAGATCCCGAGTCTGCCCCCCATCGCCAAAGACCGTCACCGCCTTGCCGGCGCGCAGACCGCGAATAAAGATGGGAACCGCGGCGGCATACATCGAGTCGGGGCGCTGACGCGGGCCATACACATTGAAGTAGCGCAGGGCCGCGACTTCCAAGCCAAAGGATTGGGTGTATAACGCGGCGTACATTTCATCCACACGCTTTGAAACCGCGTAGGGCGAGAGCGGTCTCAAGGGCGTATCTTCCTTCAAAGGCAGCGCATCCGAATCGCCGTAAACGGCCGCGCTGGATGCAATCACTATGCGGCGCACACCGGCTTTATGAGCGGCCTCAAACAAGGTCGAGGCGCCTGTGACATTCACATCGAAACAATCCTGCGGCTTCTCCATCGATTCGGGAACGGAGACAAATGCAGCTTCATGAAAGACGACATCCACGCCGCGCACCGCCTGTGCCACGACGGAGGCATCACGCACATCACCTTCCAGAACTTCAAAGCGGCGGCCGTTTTTTGAAAGATTCAATCCCTCGAGGTTTTCGCGTTTGCCGCTCGAAAAATTATCCAGCACACGCACTGCCTGGCCCTGCTCAAGCAATGCACGGACGATGTGCGAGCCAATGAATCCCGCACCGCCGGTAACAAGATATTGTTTCAACTCATCTACCCTTTCGGCTCAACACCGTTCCGATGGTGCGCAGGAGGATCACAGAATCCATCATCAACGAACGGTGCTTGATGTAATAAAGGTCATATTCCAGCTTGACAACCGTTTCCGTGACATTGGCCACATAACCATAATTGATTTGCGCCCAGCCAGTCAATCCCGGCTGGATCAGCAAGCGTGCCCGATAAAATGGAATCTGTTTTTGAAATTCGGCGACCAGCTCCGGGCGCTCGGCGCGCGGACCGACCAGACTCATATCCCCCCTCAAAACATTCCAGAACTGGGGCAATTCATCCAAACGCGTTTTGCGCAGGAAATTTCCCACGCGTGTCACACGCGGATCATTTTCCGAAGCCAGCCTGGCCTCGCCGTCCGCCTCGGCCTCCTGGTGCATGGTGCGATATTTATAGATCTTGAATACCTGTCCACCCTTGCCCAAGCGGGTCTGCGCATAAAAAATCGGGAAGCCACTATCCATCCAGATCGCGATCAGGATGAACGGAAAACTGATCCCGAACAACAGCAACCCAACCGCTGCGCCGAAAAAATCCATCAAACGTTTGACAAGTTCATAAAATCGGCTGACCCGCATCTCATCCGTGAAGGAGCGGATCATCCAATCAGCCTCCAGGTGATGGACGGGAACGCGCCCAGCCATTTCTTCATAAAGGATCGGCATCCGGCTGACTTCAACGCCATGTTCCTGCGCGTCGAGAATGGCCTGGAACGTTGTGCCGTTGATTTCGCCGGTGATCGCAATGGCGATATCGGAAATGTGATAATCCTCCACAACCCGCGAGAGGCGCCGGCTTGAAGCGATCACCGGGAAACCCTCATAAGTGCGTTTGGCCTTGTGTGGATCATCGTCAATAAAGCCAATGAGGTTGAACGGCGGTGGATTTAATTTATGGAAGGTTTGGGCCAACGCGAGGCCGGCCTTGCCCGCCCCGATCACCAAAACGCGGCGCATCAGCCCGGGCGCCTTGTAAATTCGAATATATAACGCACGCCAACCCACGACGAGCAGCGAGGCGATCACAAGAAACGCCCCAAACCCCACGCGGGGCAACGCATTGGGATCCTCGGTGGTAATAAATATCAGGGAATAGAACACGATTCCGATAAAGGCTGCGATCCCTATGCCGCGCAAAGTCCTGGGCCAATTCGCCGCAATGTGAGGATCATATAGCTCGACCATCAACAGCAACCACGCAATCGGCAAAAGATAAAACCAAAACGGAACTTTGACGCTGAACGTCACCAAGGCCCAGGCATGATCCGGCCGGAGATGCGGATTATCTGTTATCAGTTTGTAATAGAGATAATACCGCCAGATATAGATGGCGGCAAAATCGGATGCAATGGATGCGATCAAATCACCGAGGATTAGCAGAATACGGTGCTCGCTGGAGCGCAAGTGAAAACTGGGATGGGGTACAGAATCAGCCATGATGTTGTGATATGAGCGGCGATGAGATGAGGCTAAACAAAAAACCGCCGCCCCATGAAAGGTGCATGATCGAAATGGAGAGCGGCAAACCAATGATGAGGAATAGCTTGCGGCTGGGAAGCGCAATCCGGATGGCGGCGGCAATCAAAACCAGAAGATAGAGGGCAATTTCCGCGCCCAACAGCCAGCGGGCAAAGGAAAACCAGAATGATAAAACGATCCATACAATCAAACTTCCCGTGAACAATGGAGGGAGCGCCTGCCGCCAACGAAGAGTGCTGGCATAACGTTTGAGCATTCTCCACTTCCAAAAACCATAGCGCCCATATTGACGGATCAATTCGCGAAACGAGGCGCGGGCAAAGTAGGTGGAACGGATTTGCGGATCAAGCCAAACGATGCCGCCGGAGCGACGCACACGCACGTTGAACTCATAATCTTCATTGGAGAGCAAGGATTCATCAAAACCACCGATTTGATCAATGAGTTCACGCCGGAACGCCCCAAAGGGGACCGTATCCACTGCACCGGGCCTGGGATTCAAGCGATACAACGCATCGCCCGCACCGAGCGGATGCGCCGCCGCACTGGCAATCGATTCGGCGATCCAGCCCTGACCACCCGGACGAATCTCCCACACACCGCCAACGTTCGAACCTTTTCCCTGCTCCAAGGCCTGCACGCAGCGCTCGACATAATCGGAATTCGGCCAGGAATGGGCGTCGAGGCGGATAATGATATCGCCGCGCGCGGCGCGGATCGCCATATTCAAAGCGGCGGGAATGTTGCGCCTTTCGTTGTCCACGATACGAAGCGGAAAATCAGGATGGCCGCGCCGGAATAATTCGATCAGATCGCGGGTATTATCCCGTGAAACAGCGTCGGCAATGATGATTTCCATTTGTGAACGAGGATAAGTTTGAGCCAGAACCGCATCCAACAATTGGCGGATGGTGGCTTGTTCATTGTAACATGGGACAATAATCGAAACGAAAGGCGGCATAGTCAACTTGCGTTTCACTTTTTTAGCTTGTTTTTGGTCTCAAAACGTAAAATTATGCGGGCGTTCGGCCCTTCAACGGCAAATGAACAATAAAAGCCGTCCCCCGCCCCAAGACACTACGGACACTAATTCTACCACCATGCGCGGCGACGATTTCATGAACGATTGCCGGCTCTCTAGGAGTTGCCGTGATTCTGTACACGGATTGGACGGATCCTTCGGCAGAATTGCACGGAAAAAGCATTAAAAAATCCGTTTGTCCGTGCCCGTCATCCAAAGCAGCCTCTCCATCCCCGGCTTCCTGAATACGAAAGCCGTCGCGCTCAAGATACATGCGCGCTAATTGCAAAATGGACGGTTCATCATCCACCAGCAGGACCAGTTCGCCTGGCACTCAATCACCGTGCAGGGATTCGAGCAGGGCAACCACTTCAATCTCGACCAATGCGCCCTTAGGCAAAGCTGCCACCGCGACCGTACTGCGCGCCGGAGGGTCCTTGGGAAAGAACCCGGCATAGACGGCGTTCATCCTGGGGAAGTCGTTCATATCCTTCAAGAAGACGGTTGTTTTGACCACATAATTCAAAGCCGAATCAGACGCCTCCAGCACATGCTTGAGATTGGTTAACGTCTGGCGCGTCTGCGCTTCGATGCCGCCCTCCACCAATTCGCCTGTCGCAGGGTCAAGCCCCGCCTGTCCCGCAGTAAAAACCATGGATTTGGTACGTATGGCCTGCGAATAAGGCCCTATTGCCTTGGGAGCCTTCTCCGTGAAAATAATTTTCTTGCCTTCGGTTGTAAACATTTAACCTCCAACGGAAAGTTTCAGACTGAATTACCGGGTTCCAACGAGTATACAACCGAGAGACAAGACAAGCAATACCGCCCCGCAAAGGCACCATGTTCTTCTCAAAGTCCATAGTGAACCTATGTTTTGTCATTTTTTCAACGCGAAGGGCGCGAAGTACGCCAAGAAAAAGAGAAATCTATGCCCGTGTTGAGTATATGATCGCAATTTTAGAGGAATGGGATTATGAAAATGTGGCAGGGATGTAAAAAGATTGTAAAAAGATGCCCAAGCCGGGGGCTTTACTTGCGGCGCACGGCCAACATGGTCAAATCGTCGGTAAGCGGCGCAGAACCCACAAACACATCGAGGCTGGATTCAATGGCATCCAGCATGAGTTCCACTGAAGAGGAGGAGGCAGAGCGAATCGAATCCATCAAACGCTTTTCACCAAAGAGATCGCCATCGGGAGAAAACTCCTCCGTCAAACCATCGGTATAGAATAAGACGCTCTCACCGGAATCGAGTTGAATTGTCCGCTGTGACATCATCCCGTTCTCCGTCGCGCCGAGTGCAATACCCGTGCGCGTCAATCTTTCGATTTCTCCGCCAACTTTCAGCCACAAAGGCGGATTATGTCCCGCATTGGCATAGGTCAGTTCGCCGGTGTTTAGATCTAGCACCGCATAAACAGCCGTCACAAACATGCCCTGCTTTGTATCAGGCAACAGGAGTTCATTGACACGTTGTAAGGCTTTCGCAGGAGAAGGGGTTTCGATCACAGCCGCCCGCACGAGGGTGCGCGTAAGCGCCATGAAGAGGGCGGCGGGCATGCCTTTATCTGCAACATCTGCGATGAAAAGTCCAAGCTTCTGATTCGGAAATTGCATCACATCGTAAAAATCGCCGCCCACCTGCCGGGCGGTTTTCCAGCGGGCAGCCAATTCCCAATCCGAATGCTGCGGCAGCGATTCAGGAATAAAGGTCTGCTGGATTTGCCGCGCCAGTTGGACTTCGGTCTCGAGACGCTCACGCGCCATCATCTCTTTTTGCAGGCGGTCATCCTGAATGGCAAGCGCGGCTTGCTGGGCGATCCCCGTAATGATTTCCAAACGACGCGTCCGGAAGCGGCGCCCACCGGGTGTCTCCTGCAAAAGAAGAATGCCGAACACGTCCGCCTTGACCGAAAGCGGAACGGCATAGAGAAGCGGATCGCTGCAGCGAGCCATTTCCTCGTCTTCACGCCGCCAGGATTCGGTAAAATGAATCCACTCCTGGGGCGCATTATCCGTCACCGGATGGACTAAGGGGCTGTTGGAATCCCGGGCTGCATCGAGCAACGGGAAATCGCCAATTGCCAGATCATGTCCTGTTAAAGCGCCGGCATCTTCACCTTCAAAACCGTATGTGTGCGTTGTGGGATGAAATACTTCGCGCGCGGCATCCCAAAAATATAAGATGACGCGCTTGACGCCGACCAAAATCGGCATGACGCGCACAATCGTGCCGAGGATTTCATCCAGATCATTCAAGCTGACCACCGCCTGTGCCACCTGCAACAAAGCCGCGGAGGCATAGGCCTGTTCCTGGGCCGAATCATAGAGACGCGCATTTTCAATCGCCACCGCTGCATAGCTCGCAAAGGTAGTCACCATGGCCTGCGCCTCGTGGCCATAACGTCCCGGCGCATGATGTGCCAACGAAATCACACCGACCGGCTGATCGCCCACATGCAGCGGCGCGGCCAGCGATGAATAATTGGGTTCAAACTCCGCGGCCTGACCCGAAGGCCAGATCGGATCCGTGGGTTTGCGAAGGACGGGGCCTTCAGAGAGCATGGCGCTCGTCAAAGCAATCGAGCCTTCAATATTTTCCAGGCGCGCCTGCTCAATCGCCTGCGGGTCGCCGCCATGAACCGCAGCCAGGGAAAGTTCACCGTCATTCAATAACCAGATGGCCGAAACATCCACCGGAAGATTGCGCTCGATTTCGGTCAGAACGGATTCCAATACTTGATCCACACCCACATTGGAAGAAAGCAGGCCGGCTACTTCACGCAAGCTATCCGCCACCTGCCGCCGCCATTGCTCGGAACGATATAAATCCGCGTTGCGGATCGAAGCGGCAATGGTGCCTGCCACCGCCTCAAACATGATCCGGTCATCGTCGGTAAATACGTTCAGCCGGTCCGATTGAATATCCAGCACACCGATCACTTTTTCGTTGAACAACAACGGCACACATAATTCAGAGCGAATATTCCTGGGCGGAAGCGGCGAGGGACGATAACGCTCATCCTTCAATGCATCATTGGCAAGGACGGTTTGTCCTTCACGCGCAACCCAGGGGATGATGCCCCGCGCATCATCGAGCGGGATGGAATACCCCTGAAGAGCCTGGCTGCGTTTCCCGCTCCCGGCTTCATATTCGATCAATCGCCGGTTCGGATGGACGGTAAACATATGCACGAAGGGAAAACCGAATTTATCATGGATCAATTCGGCAGTATCGCTCATCAATTGACGCAGATCCAGCGTGGAGGTGACGCTCCGGCTGATCTCGGCAATCAGCGCCAACTGCTCGGCGCGGCGGCGGATGTCGCCGTACAAACGTGCGCCTTCGACGGCGCGCGCAATGTTATCCGCCAGCGCTTCCAGAAGAAGCAAGTCGTTGGGGTGAAATGCGTTGAGTAGGTTGGATTGAATATCCAGAACGCCGAGGATGCGGTCTTCGATCTTGAGCGGAATGACCGCCTCCGAACGCGTTTCAGGGAGGCGATCAATGAATAGAAAACGGTCGTCCGCCCGAACATCGGAGGCAACGATGCGCTGGCCCGACTCGGCCACCTCGCCAATCAGCCCCCGGCCAAGCTCCACATCCAACGCGATCGCCATTTTCTTTCTTCCCTTGCGCGGCGCGGAGGCGCTGGAGCGGAATCGCAAACTCCTGGTGCCGGGACGAACCGTAAAAATTCCAACGTAATAATAGTTAAACGTTTCCTGGATGAGTTCGGTCACCCGGCGCGCCAATTCATCCACATTCAAGACATTGGCAATCTGCGCGCTGACCTGCCGAACCAGATTCAATTGTCCGAGGCGGAATCGTTCAACCTCGACGCGATGCGAGGCGTACAACCCCACCGCAACAATGCTGGCGAGCGCTTCAAGGAGTTCGATCTCTTCCCTGGAAAAATTCGGGCCGCGTGAACGGGTGACCTGCAGCGCGCCAAGAATGAAACCCTGATCTTCCAGCGAGATGGCAACGAAGGTCTGCCTCGTTTTCGCTTTTTTGCCGATGTTTCTTAAACAGGTTTTATGCTTCTGGATGGCAACGCGCATCCCTTCCAGAGCGGGTTGAAGGGGGAACAAACGCCCGGCATTCCAATCCGGCAGGCGGAACAGGTTTTCATGAAGCCAGACCTCCACCTTTCCGGGTATCAGGCGGCTGGCCATCGAAACAATTCGATCCCGCTGTGTAACCAGCGAATTCGTGCTGACCAATTGTTCCCCGAGGCTGGCGACCTCGCGCCAATCCAGCATCTCAGGCAAACGGGCGGCCGTAGAAGCAGGCATGCCTAGCCTTTTCGTTTGACCAGGGTCAGAAGATTGCCCGTCTGAGTGGATTCGTATCGAACTTCGTCCATTAATTTGCGCATGAGATAAATGCCCAATCCCCCGATCTTGCGATCCAATAAATTCGCTTTCAGATCCGGCTCTTCGACCTGGGAAGGATCAAAGGCCTTTCCATGATCCAGCAAAGTAACAATCAAGCGGTCTGTCCGAAACTCACAACTGACTTCAAATTTCTCATTTGGCTTGCCATCATAGGCATGTTCGATCACGTTGGAGGCGGCCTCGTCAGCTGCCAACTGGATGGAATAAACATCCTTGGGATTAAACCCTGCTTCCCGCGCCTGTTCACCTACAAACGTGCGGATATCGTCGAGAATATCAAATGTTGTGGAAAAAGTTAAAGTCTGCATGATGCAATGAAAAGCCGCCTCATGCGGGACTTGAAGCGGCCTCCGGTCAATCGATTTTTTATAATAGAACTCTTGCATAAGCAGTATTTGGGATCCTATTCTGAAGAAAAAAGATTAAACACGAAGGACACCAACGCTTTGCGTGCTTCGCGAAGTACACGAAGGAAAAAAGATCCCTGATTTTAGGAGCGCTGCTCTGCTCCATTGGACTTTTGCAAGAGGTCAAATAAATCCTGTTTACAAACTACCCACAGCCTCGAGCGGGTCGTTAAAGGACTTAAACAGTTCGGTAAAGCCTGCCAATTCCAAGGCTTCACGAATGCGTTCCGGTACAGAGGCCAGCACCACCTCGCCGTGATTATGCTTGCAGGTGCGCTGGGCGGCCAACAAGGCGCGGAATCCGGCGCTGGACATGTATTCCAAACCGCTCATATCCACAGCGATCTTGTAGATATTTTTTTCGACAATGGCATCCAGGGCCTTGCTGAATTGAGGTGCAGTTGAACTATCCACGCGCCCTTTGACCACGACCATGTCACAATGCTTGAATTCCTTGGTATTGATTTCCATGCGCTCGTCCTCCATCCGAAGAATGCGATGTTTTCCTGCTTACGGGGGATTATATCACGAGAAAACCGGCAGTGTTCAAGCAATCATGGGGGCTTCTTATGGCTTGCTCAAAGTCCAAACCAAAGGCGGTTTTATCCACGAATTCACGCGAATTTTCGCCAATCCAAAATCAATGCGCGGTAATTTGCGAAAATTCGCGGATTCATTTCCAACCTTGAGAAAACTTTATGGGGCTTCTTTGGCAGGCAAAGCTTTGCGGTTCAAAACCCGGTTTGACAGGCCGTGCTACATCGGGTATCCTTCGGCGCGTCCGGGCATGCCCGGCGCGGCAAAGCCTTGCGAACCCCGCCAGGATCGAAAGATAGCAACGGTAAGGAAGTGTCTTTGGGTGCCGCCGATCCCCTGCCCGGATATTTTCATGCGAATTCCTTTTTTCTGCGCGCCTCCATGGCTTTTAAAGAATGAACCGCGAAGTTCGCCAAGACCGCAAAGATTCCTTTTTTCTTGGCGTACTTTGCGTGCTTCGCGTTAAAAAATGACAAAGCATAGGTTTACCATAGAATATGAGAAGGCCATATTCGCGCCTCGAACAGACCTTTCAGGTTTTTGATTCCTATGGCAAAATAATCCCATGTCCCGCTGGCTTTACTCCGTGATCGCAATCAGTGCTGGAATTGGCATCGGCCTATTCTATGGATGGGAAATCAATCCGGTTCAATTCGTGGATACCACGCCGGCGTCCATGCGCGCCGACTATCGCGCCGATTATGTTCTGATGATCGCAGAAGCCTTTCATGCGGACCAAAACGCAGATGCCGCCATCCGCAGGCTGGCCGTCCTTGGAAGCAGCTCACCGGCGGAACTTGCCGCTCAGGCGCTCCAAACCGGAAAAGCCATCGGCTACTCTTCCGAGGACATTTCCATGCTTCAGGAACTCACGCGCGCCCTGCAGGCCTACCAACCCGCCCCTTCGCCGATGGATGCCACCCCACCAACAGCCGCGCCGAAAGCTAACGTGCAGGGAGAAAGCACGCCATGAAGCGTTTTCCATGGGAAGTCATTCCCGTGCTGGCAATTGGAATCGCGCTGGGTCTATTCTATGCATGGATGGTCGCGCCGGTGCGTTACATCAATACCGTTCCCAATACGCTGCGCACAGATTTCAAGGATCAATACCGGATCCTCATTGCCGCGTCCTACGCGTCCACGCACGATCTGACGCGTGCAAAAGCACGGCTTGAATTGCTCGGCGATAGCGACCCCGTGCAGGCATTGAGCGCGCAAGCCCAGCGCATGTTGGCCGCGGGCCAACCTTTGGATGTGATCCAACAAGCAGCCAGGCTGGCGACCGATCTACAATCCGGCGCCGCACAATTACCACCCACGGCAGTTGCCGAATCAACCCTCAGCTTCGAGCCACCGACAGCCACGAGGGCAACGTTCCCTGTGGAAACCGATACGCCGCAAGTCGGACCGGTTGAATCGCCCACCGCTCAAATCACCAATACGATCCTTCCCCTGGGAACTGCCACGCCCCGCCCCACTCATACGCCCACGGCGACCATAGGCGCGCCATTTATATTATTGAGCAACGATATAGTCTGCAAACCAAACCTGACCGATGGATTGATGCAAATCTCTGTGATCGACAGCCGGAATCATCAAATGCCCGGTGTGGAAATCATCATCACCTGGATTGGGGGCGAGGAGCAATTCTTTACCGGATTAAAGTCCGAACTGCAAGCCGGTTATGCGGACTATATCATGCAGGCCAATGTGGCCTATACCGTGCGCATCGCGGAATCGGGCACACCGGTCCCCAATTTGAGCGCGCCCACCTGCACCGATTCAAGCGGACAAACGTATACCGGTGGGTTTCATCTCACATTCCAACAACCTTAAAAAAACAGGGGGGTGTCTAAAAAGGGGAAAGGGGAGTCAGGGCAATCGCATCTAAATTCCAAGAGATAGAACCTGGAGCAGGTAATCTTCGTTCCAAGCGGCCTGAAGCTGTTTGGCATGGATGCCACCTTTGGCGGTTTTCTCCTGCTTGAGCAGGTTG
>Ga0182027_10001920_pt1 | contig 34010 bp, 73 predicted proteins | sample 712E1DmetaG_FD_121300 | JGI IMG/M metagenome (GOLD analysis project Ga0182027, IMG submission 121300) | Permafrost microbial communities from Stordalen Mire, Sweden - 712E1D metaG (Illumina Assembly) | ecosystem: Environmental > Terrestrial > Soil > Wetlands > Permafrost | place: Sweden...
ACTACCGTCGATTGCATTATGCCACAAGAATTCATTTACTGCTGACATTTGATACTCCTTCAATTATTTTACTAACCCTATTCGTTTCTTGATCTTTCATTTTCAGATACTTAATAACAAGTTCAATACCATTCTTATCAAGTTTCTCTGCAAATTGATGACATCTACCACAAATCCAGATACCTCTATTTGTGTTTGTATCTTCCCAATGATGATAATAGTAGCATTCAGATGTACTACATAATTCGCATTTATTATCTACTGGTCTACTGCGCTTGTATGGTGTCATCACTGTAATAACCTTGCCATCAATCCTAGTACATACTCTAAGATTGGCATCAAAATTATCAGACGATATAGTATCTTTTACTAAACTCTGATACTTGCTTAAAATCTCAGGTGTGTTATCTAGTGCTTCTGCGAATACATTACAGTTGAAACAAACCCATATACCCATTGATGCATTGTTGTTGTCCCAGTGGTGCCAACCTAGATTATTAGATAAGGAGCCACAGAGTTCACAGCAATATGGTTTTGAGCGTTTATACGGTGCAGGAAGATAAGTTGTTATTGCTCTAACCTTTGAAGTACCTACACTTGGATTGCACGATCTCCAACTTACCTGTTGCTGATATGTTATATCCTTATGGGTTTTCCTCCATACTCTCTTCCATTGTACATTTAATGCAAGTTTACGCATCTTAGGATCACTTATTTCCCACCAAGATATTTCACCAGGATAGACGATATACTTATCTGTGTATTCAGCTGCAATTATGTCCTTATTGCTTTTATCCTTAAGTGCATTAACTCTTTCTAATATGCCTGGTTTAATTACCATATGATAGCCTCCTTAAACCACTCGGGAAACATGTTGGGATGTTCATCATATAGTCTTTTAAACTGACCGTCCAGCAGGTATGTTTTTGCCCAATCCTCTTTCGACCTTACACCTCGACCGCACATTTGAATCACAGTCTTAATAGTTTGATAAGCATACCAGAATCTACCATCTTTACTACCATATAGTCTCTTATTAATCTGTGGGTCACCAAGATTCGGATAGGGTACCTTACAGATAATAACAACTCTGCACTGATCTCCTGGTAAATCTACTCCTCTATCCATACTTGGACTTACCATAACTAGTGGTCTATTTGATCTTTTATACTCTTCAAGCTTCTCGGCCTTATCTCGCTGTTGATGAGTAATAAAACGATCTGTCTTAACATGAGTCAATAAGTAGTCCCTTATCTTGTAGCTCACCGTATGACAGAGTATTTTATCGTGAGGGTTTGCTCTTATTATCTCATCAACCTTTTTGGCTAACATTGGTAATGCAGTAATCAATTCTTTCTCGATGACGTTACCACAGGGAATAAACTCGATTGGTCGATTTTCTTTTGGAAATGGACTCGGTAAAGCGAGGTATTCGTAGTCTTCTAATCCAATATTCTTTGCAGCTTGTCTAGGTTCAAGAATCGTTGCTGACATACCCAAAACCTTCTTCATGTGTTTCCAAAGCTGTGAGTCAGCATACGGTGCAATCCAAATTGGCTTGAATGACCAACTTTGTTCAGATGGGTAAAAAACCCAACGATCTGATACATTTCGGACGAGGAAATTAAGCTTCGAATCAAATCTCTTGAGTTGAATAAGGTGCCTGTTTGTTTTAGCATCTGGTTGATACCAAGGCGACATCATATCCTTTTCCATAGTATCAATTTGTGGTTCAATAAGTTTTATTGTATCATTCGCCCAATCAATCCACGATTCAAACTTTGTCTTGTATTTTGGTTGCTCAAGCTGGAGAGTCTTTAATGTATAGGCACTTATATCACAGGCAATGTATCCCATTAATTGATCTTCAGTCGAGTCAAATTCATCGATTATAACGTATTCTGAACCTGAGAATGTTTTGCCATAATTGATCTCGGTCAAAAAGTATGCCATATTAAGGATAGCAATTGGTGCCATAATAGCAGCCATTTTTGCTTTCTTGTATGCACAGTTATCTTTATAGCCGCATTCACTTTCTTTGCCATCATTACACATTTCAGCAGTCACTTCTGGCCACATAGAGAAATATTTGGCACAAGGATAGTTTGCACGACCCATAAGTACGCGGGCGTAAGGAAAATCTGAGATTAATTGCGTCTGCAACTGCTTAGTTGTACAATTATGAATAGCAGCATTAACTGTAGAGAAGCTTTCTGAATTACCTGTAGTAATATCATAAACTGTATCGTTAAAGTCAGCAATTTCAACTTGTCTGACCTTCATTCTTACAACATTTGAAATCTTATCTCCATAAAAACACCTGTTCTTTGTAGCTTCATTTCTATATGCAACCCTGTAGTTTACTTGATGCCCAAAAGTTGTGTCTGCTTCCATTCTGAACATAGAGGGAAAGTAACCTGCACGGAATGCAAGATCACGAACATCGAGTGCAAGTATGCGCGATGAAGTTGTATAACTGTTTCTCTCTTCACCAGATTGATTCCAATTATGGCCATCACCAGATACTAACTCATCGAGTATAGTTTTAGAATAATCTTGGGATAAGAGTAGCATCCACGTAGGCAAGTGCTTATTTAGCGCTCCTCTACCGCATTCTGCTTCTAGTATTGAAGCAAGTTCTGCATCATGAAATTCTATGTTAATAGTGCTAGTTGGCTTAGGATATGCATATGCAAGAATACCTCTTGTATTCTTTATTATCTCTATAATTTTATCTACTTTTTCAACTTCGTGATTCCCCAAAGTTAAGCACACTGTTTGACCATGTGAACCTATTGAACCCTCTGTTATAAACCAGCAGAAAAGCTTTACTAGATCAACATCATACGGTAGCTTATTGCAAATAGGTACAATAGGATACGTTAATAGATCACCCTTTTTGATTTGCCAGGCAGATTTCCATTCAAGATCTTTATTCCAAGTTTGAATTTCATGTTCTGGTGTTAACTCAAGATATTCATCTGTGCCATAATACGTTTTGATCTTAACTATCTTTCCAGTATGCAATCTAGATGATATTCTAGTAACATCTTCAAACTCACCAAATCTATTAACTATAGTATCACCTATTAGTATGTCTTTAACACTTTTAATACCTTTAGATGTTCTTACCGTATTATTTCCCGTTAGGCAAAGATATATAACATTCTTATTAAGTAATCTTTGTACTGTTGCCGCAATGATTGATTTTCCCGTTCCAGTCGGAGAATCTAATAAGAACGCATAGTGCTTTGACGACGCTGCTCTCATTGCAACTTGCAGCTGGTTTTGTCTGAATTCTTTGAACTTCTCAGGTAATAGAAGGTCGGCAGGTTCAATACTCATGTAGTTATCTCCCTATTTTGCTTTTCATCATATTGAAGAAGCAATCTTTATTCTTATACTTTACCATATCTTTGTAAGATGGACCTATAGAATCTCCAAATATATTCATAATTGGTTGTTCAATTATGTTCATAAAGTGATCAATACTGTATTGGCTGATTAATATACGAGCACCCCAACCATGTTTTTGATACTGCCTAATACCTATTTTGTCTGTTTTAATATCCATATTTCCAAGAATTACTCTTAGTCGTTCTACTTCAACTTCAGAAAAGCAATGAGTAGAGAAGCCAGCATGTATTGATGGCGTATAATAATCAATATTTGCCCAACTGCTTTCACCATCACCAAGAAACCAGTGAGCCAAAGTAAGTGTAGGAATTTTATCTGCTAGCATTAGTCTTTCTGGAATTCTCTTTGCTGCATGGTGCATCTCAGCGCTAGACTTATTTCTTTTTACCCATTCACCACCAAAGTAGTATTCATCATATACACTTGCAAGCAATGATGAGCTTTGAGTCCATAAGTTAGCATAAGTATAAGCTCTACCTTTAGATATAGCATCAGTAGGCTTAACGGTAACCTTAATACCTAATGCAGCAAATGCGTTATCTCTCAGCCAGTATCCGTATTTAAGATGGTAACTAATAGGTACAGAGCTTTTTGACTGCCCCATTGTATACAGTGCAGTATTTGGAAATCTTTTAAGATGACCATCACCAAGCATTAATCCATCAAGTACTTGCATTGCTTCCTGTACCAACATGTCTGTCACCTTAACACTTCCTTCGCTGTTACTGAACACTGTGATAATAAGTCTGTTACAATACCGCGCTTCTTAAGTATCTTTATGAATGTTGTTTTGCGCCAATTCTCACTAAGATTACTAACCTCTTTCAGAAACTCATCTAAATGTGCTACTGCATGTTCTGTATCCTCTGCAGATTTTAGTTTCTCAAGGTTCTTACATAAATCCGAGACTTGAGAGTTTATCCTGTCAAATGCACCACTTGCATCGATAACAGAAGAGAGTTTTCTGTCAATTTGCCAATCCTTCTTTTTATATCTAAGTTGGAGAATTCGCATCCCAAGATAGATTGCATCTCTCATTACGTCTGAGTTAATTTGATATGGTCCACCAGGTGTCTCGCGTATTTCAACGAGCCTACGATACATAGTTGATGGAACTCTTGTACCAATAGAAACTGATTCACCAGTATCATCACTAGTAACGTTGAATGGCTCCTCGTTGATAAGATCTTCTATTGTAAGATGAATATCTTCTTCGAGAGCCCAAGGGTCTTTATTCTGTTGAGGCTTTTCTAGTTGTTTATTTTTGGCCAATTGAAGCACCTCTAGTTACGTTTATAATAAATTGGTATAGTATTTATGACAGCAATATTAATTTTGTCAACAACTATATACTAAAAATAGGGGCAAAACGATTATTGTTAGCATTGATTAGCAACATAATTATATACCATGTTTTATAGATGCGCTCTCTATTTTACCTGGAGATATGGTGGCAATATTCGTTTTGCTCCCATTTTTAGTATATAAGCAAAAAACTAATTGATTGTTCACTCGTTTAAATACCTTCCTTATTAGGATTTTCAATCTTAGTTGTCTTAACTATTGAATCGGTATTGGCATTATAAAGCCAAATTTCATCTATTGATTCTTCACCAGGAATAACTACGATAAGCTTCTTAAACTTAGCCTTATACTTGTCTAGTCTTAACTGCATTTCTGGAGTTGGCATAACAACTTCGACTGCAATATCAGTTCCAACAACTATGTTTGGACGTATCTTTCCTTGTTCTTGGTGTTCTTCTAATTCTACACCATATGTTTTCCGTACTTCTGCACGACATATTTTAACAATCTTGTTATGGAAATAATGGTCCTTCATAAGAATTATTCCTTTATTAGAACATATTATTGTCTGAGTATACATCTATCCAGGATTTTTTACCCATTTTGTATGTTCCACCACTAGGTCTACCGCGGTTTTTATGACCTGTAAATCCTTCAGGTGGAACGTACTCTAAGTAACCTTTTGTTTTCCATTTTGATAACCAACCCCTAGCGGAATTTAAGTCGATTGCAAACTTCTCAGCAAATTGTTCTGGTGTTACGTAATGTATTACTTCAATATACTCAAATCCTTCAGCATGAATATTTGCTTTGGCCATTATTGCTACTCCTCTTCTAAATGCCAGTAGTTAATCTTGTATTTACCGCCAGGTGGTCTTCCCCTTGATTTGTGGCCTGTATATCTTTCTGGCGGTACGTATTCTAAATAACCTTTTCCGGACCACCTTGCTAACCAACACTTAGAAGTATTAAGACTAATACTCATCGCCCAAGCAAACTGCTCAGGTGTTACAGAACCAAGATATTTGATATACTTGAAACCATCAAGGTTTGCATGTCCACTCGGCATAAACTAATCCTTATAGATATATTCTAACCAGATATCACCATGACAAGCTTTTGGGTGGCACCAACATATTAAGTCATGGCCTTTCAGATATATCTTGGCCTTTGCAACAAGTAATGGATTCTCGTCAAGATATTTCCTGAACATAATAAGGCTGTCTTCTCTGGTAATTCGCTTTCCTTTAGGGCTATCACCAATTTTATACGGATTACCCCAAGGAGTTGTGCGATCAATCAGTACAGCTGTTGAAGGGATATCCTTGTTTATGTGCTTGTTGATTATCACTACTGGATACACTTTTTATGCCCTTCCTTATTATATAACCGTACAAATCAAGCAGGTATGAGTTAACAATGGTTGCAGTAGGGCGTTTAAGAAAAGGCGGTACTCTACTTGATGTTACAATCGGTAATGTCTCAATAATACTAACCTTCTCGAGCTCGTCTGCTGCAATCCATCTATCCCAGAAAGCATCAGAAACTTCCATAATATACCTACCTTATTTAGTCAATGTATTGGAATTTCTCCGGTTCAACGACTCTTACTCTTGTAATCCTAAATATGGTATTACCAGGTAGGATCTTCGGAGGATGTTCAGGGTGTGTTATCTCTACTGGATTTGCTGGTGTAATTATAAATGGGCGGTCTTTTACTGTAACAGAACGCACACCTTTTACCTCATGGAATTTACCAGTTTCACCATGTTGTCGGAAGGTATCTCCACATTCAATAACTGGACCTTCTGGTAGTTTTTTAACCTCACGGAACATTATGTCACCATGTCGTACAACTCTCATTGTCTTTCTCCTTTTATACTTCTTCTACTATGTCACCTTTATGGACATCCATTGTCCATCGTAAGCATGTATCGATTGATCGCTTTATTAGGCCGTTTGGTACTGCAAGAGCAAATGGATCTTTAGTATGACGGTCACGACCTATTATAAAGAGCTGCCGAGGAGCGTGTCCTCGAGTCATAGGTATTCTACTTTGATCTGGCTTTATAAGCACACGTTGATATTCTGCAACAACTTTGAATACCGGTTGAATAACAAACGTATCACGGAGGATATATTGATATTCAATTAGATGAACACGCACTGGATGGTCGCCCTTACCTTGGATAATTATACCGTAGTTTGGAATCTCATCGGCAAGCGGTTTAATATCAATAGTATGATACTGAAAACCAGCGATCTCATCACCTTCGATCTCATGTGTACGCGGATTATCTGTGTCGTAAGGATTACTATCAGTATTTGCCATTGTAATACCACGACCACGACGAAAGATAAGATCGTTATTATCGGCGATTACTTGGCGTATCTCAACAAATCCGCTTACTCTCATGGTACGGATTTTGTTCCAAAATAAGCCTAAGCCACCAGTGGTTTTTACACTACTGATTGCAAGAGATAATATTTCCTGTTCTGATAATCTTGTGTTATAGCTCTTGTTTTTCATCCCTGTCGTCCCAAGATGTGTCACCGGATTTTAATGATGTATAGCGCTTGATGTTAATTTCATGCTTGGCTTTGTATGCAGTTTGGATTTGGTCAGGTGTAAAACCAGTGATTATTGCCTGTTCCATCCAGTAAAAGAGCTGGTCTGTGATTTCTTCTAGTGTATTCGTGTCTTTATAGAATCCGTTTAATGTCTCGATTGTTTCTTCAATACTACCATATGCCGCGGTAAGCATTCTGATGTTTTCAGTGTCCCTTGGTTCTTTATCCTTTTTACCCTGAAGATGGAAGTTTCTCAAATCAGTTACGCTATTCTGAAGCTGAGAAAGGAAAGCATATTGTGTTTCATACGGAAGTTGTGACGGTCTCCAGGGTTTTCTTCCAATTGAATTAAGGTATAGTAATAGTGATTCGATAATCCTTATGCCCTTTTCCATCTGAAGTGCTGCATCAATCCTGACCTCATGTGGTACCTGCCTGATTAGTTCCTTTTGGTCTGCAAACATGTCATTCAGTTCCATTTATTAACTCCATAACTTTATTCTGTTGTATAGATGATTTCAATTTCTCATATCTGTTTGCTTTATCTGGGTCATCTTCTAAAACACCTACCCAAAAGTGACAGTGATTACAAAGCCACATACCAAGTGAAAGATCTTTCGGATTCCAATGATGATAATTAAGTCTATCAATCTTTTTTCCACAGAGTTCACAACTATCTGTTCTTAGTCTTTTATTACTAGTTCTTAACCAAACATGCTTTCCGTCAACTACTGTGTGTATAAAATTCCTGCGATTGTATTCCCTAAAATATTCTTGCCTAGTGCTAAAAGTACCAAGTGTCGTCTTACCCTCGAGAATATTTTTTACGGTTCTTAAATCTCTTTTTAACTTGTTCATATAAATATTATAACATGTTTTAAAATAAAAACACAACTTTAGATAACACCATTAGAAAATAAATTTTCATAGGGTTACTTGTTTCTTTGGAAACAACGCACGAAGTTTAGCAAGCTGGTCTTCACGAGATGCAGTTGGTGTAACAATAGGAACTTCTTTAATCTTCTTTTCTCTTTTGACGCCACCAACAACCTTCTCTTTCTTAACCTTAATTGTACCCGCTGTTATCTTAAGAGTAAGTGAATCTTGCATCGCTTGCACAGAACTCATAAGTGTTACCCAAACATTGCTCGCGTCATCTACCACCCAATAACCGATGATAGGAGATTCAGGGGGTAAAAATCTATCACAACCTTGTGCGTCACGGACTATTCCTAGTTCATTACCATAGACATCTTCAAGCATGATTTTGACATGAAATTGACCAAACTTGTCTATACAAGGCTGACAGAGAGTGCTGTTATCAACTGATGGATTTAAACCGCATTTAGCACATGGTAAATTCATTGTAACTCCTTATTAACCTTCATCTTTGAGACTCATTCTTTACTAGCGCTAGGCATTCAGCACACCTTAAATAGTAGTATTCAACTCTGTCGATTTCAAGATGTGCTTTATTGAATAGATGGCAGAACTCATATTCGCTATCAAACATTTGACAGTTGTTATCTATGTTACAGAACTTGCCTTTCGGTATTTCTATTTCAACAAGATATTTGCTCATTGTATCTCCTTGTTAACATTCATCTTTGAACTAGAATTCAATTTGCCGCCAATTCCATACATTATCTCAATACTAAGCCTGTGGCAAGCTAATACTTCTTTGTCAGGAATTGGGTCATTTGTTAATGACCTATCACCACCCTTAGCAAATATATGCGGGTGGTAATATTCAAGTGATTTTGCTACTGATTCGTCATCGTCAACAGATGGAACAACCATGCCACGAATACCAAGTCCAACCATGAGAATTCTAATTAATTCCATTCTCCAGTGTAAAGTGCTGTTGACTTTCGGTTGTTCTCCGTTTTTAATCCTCTTGTTGATTATCGCTTGATCAGTGTTGACAATGACAAGTAGAAAATCACCAAGCATAGATGCTTTTATCATATGGTCTAGATGACCCTCGTGAAAAGGGTCAAAATGACCACTTATTGCGACAATCTTGCCGACCATGTTAGTTCTCTTTGAGTATAATGGTAATCTTTTTGTCGAACAGGATAGAGTCTTTAATATTGAAACACAGAACACCGGTAATATTCTCGTTGAATAACTTTGATAACAGCCATTCTGTTGAGGTTTTGTTACCAGTACTCATATTCATCTTACCAAGATCGTTTGTTCCTGCCCAAAGTACTACATATTGATCTTCCGGTTTAGGCGTGATTGTTCCTGTTGTTGATAAATTTACTGTTGACATGTGTTTTCTCCTTATTCTATACTTATTATTCATCAGATTTTAGCTCTGTTCTAAGTATTACTCCGGTATTCTTCTTTCAGTTTATCTTGAATACCAAATGTCTTCAAGTCGTTCATGCGGTCTTTATACCTTGATTCACCGAGTTCTTCGAGATCATAATAGTGCCAACTCATAGCATGAGCGAGGTTGTAAAGATCTCTGATAAGTTGCATCATTGATTCTTGTGGGTTACCTTTGGGATAGTTACCGTATCGATTGTGATAATGTCTACGTTGGATAATATTCCCCATTGAGATATGCATCATAGTAAAGATTATCGAATGTTGGATTTTATCATGTGTTTCGGGAATCATACCAGTATAGTTCCAACATTCCTGTTCGCACAGCATTCTGCACATCGATATTGCATCTGCGCATTCTGTCATCCCATAACCTCTTTCTTTTTCTTTACCCCAAATGCTTTCAACAACCTTTGCAACCTCATATGCAAGAACCATTGTCGTTTCATCAGCTGTTTGGGGATTTACACTTGCTTTCACAAAGTTGAAGTCTGCCATGATTAATTCTCCTTTTACTTGGTGTATTCTAGCCACGCTCGCTGATTAAGAGAATATGTTACGAATACCCATGCCTGTTGAGCATTCTGATGAAAACATTCTGCAGTTTTTCTACCGGCAAAGTAGTAATAAACGATATACATCTTTACTCCTTCTTTTCCCAACCTATTGCCTTAGAAGCAGATACCTGATCAGCTCCTTGCTCTACAAGTTCACTCATGCGTTTACTCCAATAGCCTGCAGTTTCACCTTGAAACCATTTATCACCTACCGGAGCAAATCGCCAGTGTTCTAATAGAGATTTATAACTTAGCTTGTCGATGTAGGCTTTGTTTTCGTCTGTTAAGTCCATCTTTCTGTTCCTCCGTTAGTTCTTCTGCAAATCTATAGCAACTTGCATTGCAGAGGTTACCACCATATAATGGGCAACTTTCACCAAAGAACACTGTTCCTGCAGTTTGGCACTCTTCATCAGTTATTGGATCTATTGTTGCGTCCATACTAAGACCTCACAGTTACAGTACCACAATTTGGGCAGCGCCAAAAACCTCTGATATATATCATTTGCTTTCCACAAGTAGAGCATTTCATGATTTTTCCTCTTCCTTAAATGGTATTGTCTTTGCTCTGCCTACAACAGCAGTATAGGCTTTAAGCCATTCTATCTTTACCTCATTTGACCAATTGTTATCGAAGGGAGGTAAACGAACAGGCTGTTTGGGAGCAACTGCAACAAAGGGGGTTACTTTAGCAGGTTCGTTTACCTTTGGTACAGTGGTTGTCACAGCAGGCAAAGTTATAGCTGGTGTAATAGGTAGTACAATAGGTTCAGTTTCTCTCCTGAACTTAACAGGTGGTACGTAGCCTTTATCAATAAGACCTCTAGTCTTCCATTTTGGTATCATTACAGAAAGAAAAGCGCTTCTCAAGTTGTGATTTCTTTCTACTTCAGACATAGACATTGTTTTGAGGTCTTCAAGTAGCTGTGGTAGTAACTTGTCGTATTTAGACGTTCCAGTCATGATGTACTCCCGGCTGTTATATTATTTAAGCCAATCTATTACCTGTTCAATACCACGCATTGCTGAAACTTGTGGCATCCAGTCAAGTGTTCCTGCTGCCTTTGTAATATCACTGATGTAAACCTTTTGGTCAGCACGTCTCCAATCAGCGTAATTGATTTTGGATGGTTCAATATTGTAAGTATCTTTGAGTAATTTTAATAGTTCGAGAATTGATATTGAGTTCTGATAGCCACCGCCAATATTGAATACTTCACCTTTAGCCTCTCTACTATCTACGTAATTTAGTGTTCTATCAAACGCATCAAGTAAGTCAGAGATATATAGAATGTCTCGAACTTGCTTTCCATCACCATAGATTGTAATTGGAAGATTCTTTAATGCCTGTTTTGTAATCCACGTTACCCAACCTTGATCTTCAGTAGCATATTGGTTTATACCATAAATACCAGACATTCGGAAAACAGCAGTTCTCATGCCAAATGTTCTTGCATAGTCAAGGAAGTATGAATCTCCAGTACCTTTAGAACAACCGTAAGGTCCTTCATAATCGAGGGGGTATGACTCATCTACACCAATAATAGATGCAAATGACCATCGTTGAGTACCTTCAATCAACCCAATTTTCTTCTTAGTAAGATCGCCATATACTTTATTGGTAGAAGTGTATATAATGATTGAGTCTTTGGCAAGCTTTCTTGCTGCTTCAAGGACGTAGAATGACCCGAGTGCGTTCGTTTGAAAATCAAGATGTGGTTTATCAATTGATGTTGTCATCGCAGTTTGTGCTGCAAGGTGAAATATGATGTCCTTGTTAGATACAGCTTCCCTCAATCGTCCAAGATTACAAACGCTGCCAAAACGAAAGCGGAATCGTCCAGAATTAGTATACTTCTTTGTCAGATAATCAAGGTTCTTGTAAGAACCACCACCTGGACGTGACATATTATCATAAACTGTCACATCATCACCAAGTTCAATTCGATGTGCCGCAAGATTGCTACCAATGAAACCACAACCACCTGTAATTAAGACTTTTGCCATGATTTGTTCCTCCATGTTTTTAATCTTTTTATTGTCCAGAATAAAGTGAAGCCAATATAGAGTGGAATAACTGAGTAGATAAGAAAATCACCTATGCTAAAGTAGTATGATTTTATTTTGATTATATCTGCTAGGAAAGCAAGCTTCGTATGACTAGTAAGCAATGAGGCACCATTGTGGGAAATTGCCCACTTAGGATTAAGTTTTGATGGCATGCCCCCGTTTACTAACCACACAACAAGGTTTGCTACGGACCCTATAGCATATGGTGTAGTAATTGCAAGTATATGCCATGATTTAACAGGATATGTATTCATCTTAGTGTGCTAGAAGTTTTCTCTTTATATCTTCTAGTTCCTTATATGCTCGTTCTTCCGGAGTAAAATCATTAGATACTTCCGGATTATGATCTGAGTCTCCGTCCTTAATTATTACAGGAGTGATACCTTGGCCTTCCATTTTCTTTAGAGTGTCTTCGTCAGCTTCAGACTCCCAGATTAACTTTTCAATAGCGGAGACAACGAATGCAGCGAAGATACCAGGATGGTTTTTAGGTGCTGTTGTATTACCGTTATCATTATTATCATCTTCGTCATCGTTAAGTTCATAGTTATTCACAAAATTGATTCCGTTCATAGTGTCATTGTGAGATAAGAGTACAATATCACCTGCCTTCATTTTTCTTGGCTTTGCTGGTACTCTTTTTGATACTCCAAGCTTTAATGCCTCATTTATAAAACTTCTCGGTGTGTATTCCTGTCCTACCCACAACAGGCTATATGGCTGCTTAAATACATTTGGGCTGCAGATTGGACAACCTACACCGTCTTTGCAGGATATGTCTTCATTCATCACATTTTTAAAGTGACTGCCTGCATACTTTGTGAAATTAAGATACTGAACACCTCGAGAAAACTTTATTCCGCTAGAACACACAGGACACCTAGCAATTGGCATTGGCAATCTATCGCACGTGGCTGAACCTAGTGAGCCAACAATATAGACGCCGTGTACCTTTCTGTATCCACAGATGCGAATTTGCTCTTGTGACATTAATATACCTCCTACAAAACTATTTTCCTATCAAATTCTTGATACCTATAATATCAAGATTAGTAGCGTTATAGCTTCCTTTGTACTTAAGCTTGAATAAATAGGGTTCTACCATGTAAGGTTTGACGAGGTTCATAAAATCATCTACACTATTTTGGGGGATTCCTATACGTATTCTACCATTAGGAACACTGACCTGCATAGTATGAAGATTAAATTTTCGAAGTTGGTTTTCTAAAAAGACAATGTCATGAAGTTTAAAATCATCAGTACATAAGTTTGTAGTTATACTAATTGTATCTTTAATCCAAACGGAAGAGCCATCACCCATAAAGAAGTATGCAAGCGAAATGGGAGTCAAAACTAGGTCGTCGGGAACTATTTTTTCTCCGGCGGTGTACCATGAATATCTTGTTGTACTACTATGGTGTTTCTCACCATTCTTGTACCATCTGAAATATTGTTTGGTACAAAAATCAGACGACTTTGTTATAAGATCACAATGAGAAAACATTCTACCATCAGGTTGCTTATGAAATGATATTTTTGGATTATCAGCGCAAGGTATTGTATCAAGATATTTAAAGAGCACTGTAATATGCTGCAAAAATGCTAGTAACTTTTCTGCGGGTATTTGCTCTCTCTGCTTATATTTTCTATTATCTGCAAGTCCCATACGGAAATGCGCATAATTTCCTTGAAATGCTAGACCACCATCACCTAACATTAAACCATCAAAGGCTTGTTCAGCGAATCGTACATTTGATGTAAACTTCGATCGTAATCCATTAAGAATACTATCCATGATAATCCTTTATTAATACCTATTATCTTTAATATATGTATTTACCTTGTAAAGCACAGTTAGCTTATGCATGCTGTGTAAATGAGGATTCTTTTCACTCATTATGTTTTCGATTAGTTCCCAGATTGAATCTACCCATATTACCTCAGTTATTTCTCGTGAGTGAGTATCTATTTCTTTTGAAACAGTAAGAGATTTCACAAGTGCCTCATACTGCACAAAGCAATCGAGATGTGTGTTGCCAGTAAATGTTACAGACTTTGTTTTACTACTCATATTTGTTCCTTAATAATTTATTCTGGTGGAATGCTCGTTACTGTACGACCTTTATCTTTTAGTGGAATACGCGATAAGACTTGTATATCATCTGCATTACAGACAGGGCAATCAATGAAGTGCATTGAAGACTCCATAGACGCGTTGTTCTTTTTGCGAACAACAACTTTAGGATTAGCTATACCCTCAATATTTACCCTATCGTTTGCTTCAAACTGCTTAGCCCACACATTGCCACAGTTGTTACATTTTAACGCTACTTCAAAGACGTTCATATTATTCTCCTCAAGTGTTTATAACGGATGCTATTAGCCCCGTCCAATCATTCTACGGCCGGGAAGATTAGTTTCAGGCTTCATTTTCGCATCACCTCCTTTAACTATCCATCAGATGCAAGGTAGCCACTTTTCTCTGGTCTTTCTGCATCAACAATTTGTAATCCATCTGTTGCAGCTTTCTTATCAACAACCTGCTTTGCAATTGCAAGGTCTATGTCTTCTCTTAGTGTTGGTAATTCAGCAGGGTCACAGGCAATCATAATCATTGCGACTGGTGAGAAATCAATCAACCAAGTCAATTTACCTTCTAATGTCACGAGTTTTACCATTACAGTACTCCTTTCCTATTAATCCAAATTGATTTATCAACGAATTTATTCTTACTGCTTATCTGGTCGTAAGCCTCTATGGGTGTCAATGGTTTTCCATTCTGAATTGTGAATTCAATATCATCACTAAGTTCGAAGCGAAGGGTGCTACCACGAGCAAGTCGTATACCACCGTTTGCGGTCTTAGAGATTTCTATTGCAACCATTGACTACTCCTTTAATCTATATATATGCTCTTCATGTAGACTTTAATGGAAAGTTCAGCACCTTCAGCAAGTTCGATCTTGTAGTTAGGCATGCATTTTAATACGCCCTTTATTGGACTGAAATACGCAAGACATTTATTGTTATGCATGAGTTTAGAATAGATACCACCATGTCTCGACACTTTGTCCTGAATATCACATTGAAGCGTTATATCAATCCATTCGGGTTTAGGTATCTCTTCTTCTAGTACAAGCTCGTTTGTACCAGAGTTAATATAAGCTTGGTAATTTCGACCTTTGATAAGCTTAATGCGGTTGATTACTTTAGTCTTTTCTGCCATCTTTATCTCCTTATTTAAGTAGCTTAGCTATATCAGCTAATTTATCAGTAGATTTAGATCTTATATCGCAGAGTGCATAGAAGTCGCGTAAAGTAAGATCTTCATACTGACTTGTAACTATGATTTTGTTTGTGCTCATTTTACCTCCCTAAAAAGCTCCTTAATTTATCGGCTGCAGATACAATAGGTTGAACTACAGGTTTAGGTGCTACTACTGGTCTTGTTGATTTACTATACTTCTTATAGCCTGTACCTGTGTTATCGATCGTTGTACTGCTGTACTTAATCTGGGCATTAAATAGAGATTGTCTGTCTCTTAATGCTGCACTAAATTGAGTCATCATGTCGTGTATTGCTTCAACAGGTTTACAGAGACTTACCCAATAGGTAAGCTTCTCACCTTCCATACCATATTTGCCCCAAATACCGATTGGAACTGCATCTTTATCATGGGGCAAACTACCAATATTACCATGGTCCCATGTAACAACACCTTGTTCGAACTGTTCTGAACCTTCAAGGCGTAGGTGAACCTTTGGTGCAGTAATAAGACCATTCCAACAGGTTTTACAAACTCTGAGAATGCCATTTGTTTCAAATGATTGACCACAGAGAATGCAGATTATAGCAGCTGGTTCATTAAGTCTAGCGACTTCTTCAGCAGATATAGCTGGTTGTACAACAGGTATAAAAGGAGGTAATTGAACTGATTGTTCTACTTCACCATCAGGTCCTTCTTCTAGTTGCCATGCATCACCTAATTCCCATGGGTCAATTGTTGTACTCATTTTATCCGTCCTTTGCGACTTGTCTTCTTAAGTATATGTAAACAGAATCAGAATAGACAGTTAAAAACTGACCACCTTTTTCTATCTGGTATGGTTGTGATGTTACACCAAATGGTTCCCAACCATCTTCAAGAGCTTTATCTTGCTCACCGTATTTAGCGCGTGTCACTTCCCATATTTGTGTCATTGTACTCTCCCTGTTCCACCACATCTGTCGCAAACTGTTTCATAAGATTCAAATAAACCTAGAATTCCTGGATGAATTATCTTCTTATGTCCTTTGCATTTTGGACAAAGGCGGCTTCTATTCTTTGTCATTTATTATCTCCTTAAAGCTAGGTATGAACTCTTGGGACTCTCTTCGCCCCTTACCAAAGGGAGCTGCACTCTAGAGTTTAGGAATCAGCGTATCAGAGAGCTGGACAATACCAACTACTGACAATAAGAATGCCTATCCAGTCGAATCCCGCAAGGTAGTGTGCTCATACCTAGCTTTAAGAAGATAATACTCTTATAAGATACATAAAGCCACCAACTGCTCCTGCACAAGCGAATACTAGAAGTATCAAACCAAATATATCCCAGAATGAGAATTTCATACCTTTTTCTCCTTAGGCCATACCTTATCTGTTGATGCTTTCTTTGGCCATCGCATTGGACCGCCTTTTGATGAGTGTGAGTGGCGATTTGGTCTGATTATCTTTTCTTCCATACTAAACCTCGATTATTTCAAGTACTTCTCGAGTACTGAACTTACAGATTTTAATCTTCTTACCGGTCATGTTTGCAATCTGCTGTGCAACTGGCTTAAGAGATTCTACTCTTGCCATATCTGCACCAACCATAGGCATCCAAGTATTAAAACCAGTATTGAATGCACAAATACCTTCATCATTATCGTCTTTATCGTAGCTAATGAATGCGTACATTTCCTCAATTAGTGGCATTAGATACCTTCTTATTACGTCGTGCTTGTTTCTTGCGACTCCTATTCATATGTTGGTTCTTTAGATCGCTAGCAGTTTTACCACCAGGGTGATTTACTCTTTTCTTGCTACTGTCTTCTTGTTTTGCTTTAGGCATTATTTCGTTCCTTTTCGTGTTATAACTTCGTTTGGTAATAATTCTGTAGGAATGCATGAATAGCAGATGCTGAATCCAAGATACTGCTGAATCGTTATTCGCGACGAAACATCTAATCTATGATCTTCGCAAAGATCTCTTCCGCATTTTACACACTGTCTAAGCGACTTTTGGGTTCCGTCTTTCTCACCACACTCGTCACAGAAGTGTATTGTTTTTGGTTCCATTACAGTTCTAGTTCCCATTATACACGTTCCTTAATAGATTGACTGGGCTCGGACGAGCCTTTTCAGCATACCGTCCGAGCCAAGCCTAACGCGTCCTGAGCTAGAATGTATGAACCACAAGGGTTGCTCTCGCTCAGGTTTAACGCTTGGCTGGCGTCTAACCGTCATGTTGGTCTTTAACATGGAGGAGCTGAATTCCTTCAACCCATTCTCCAAGTTCAGTTTCCCTCACCAAACGCTCTTAAAAGGCCAGTGGCGGGCACTGCTGATTCATTGAATACATGTTTTCACACTCTTCATCGGTTCAAGCGAATCCGCCTAACATTTCCGTGCTGCTACTCAGTGATACAAGCTGAATTTACAGTATCTTCACCTTTCGCTGGCCAGAATGCTAGAGCCATCCCCCGATCTCTAACATCCTATTATTCCTTTTCCCCAAACAACCACCAGTGATGATGATGGTGATGATGTGGTGGATGATGAGGTGGATGCGGGTGACGCGGAAAATAATGACGTCCTACCTTAACTCTGAGTGTCAGTATGACATCTTTCCTGTGATGATGACGCGCGTCTTCATCCATAGTCATCTCCCACCATCCTTTACGACGTTGCTACATTCAGAGTAAGCACTACGTCATCCAGACCAACGGTGAACGGCACTACATCGGACTGACCAGGGTTGTCATCAGCATCGCCGCCGAAACTCGCCTGTGCAGTATAGGGTCCGGGCGGGTAATCGTTGCCGCCGGTGACGGAGAAGTTTCCGGAACCATCTGTCGTTGCATTCAGCGTGTCTACGGTACCATCAGGCTTGCCGATAGCTATGCTGATTGGTGCACCAACTAGATCATTACCAGAGTTCTCTTGAGATAGGTTACCAGTGCATGTTACCTTCATTGCGTTCCTCCTTTTATATTTTACTTACTCTCTTTTAGAGTGAGTAATCAAATTAATCTCCAGTATGCTTTTGAAGCAACAGCTGAAGTCTCAATAAATCTGGGCTCAACGTATTATAGCCTGCTCTCTTAAGTGTCGCCAGTTTTCTCATATCCATTGCTGACTTTTTTCGATGACAGACAATACAAAGAGGCTGCAAGTTACTCCAATCATCCGTTCCACCTAAGCACAAGGCAACAATATGGTCAATCTCATGGGATTGTTCATATTGAGCTCCACACTTAGCACATGATTCGTATAGCTCATGTAGTTGTTCCAATCTACTGATAAAAAGTGCTGCATTGGTAGAAAACTTACGGCGCCTAGTAATGTTTTTTGCTCGATTAGCTTTGCCTCTAGGTGTCCTATAATACTTTCTAGTCGCCATTATTCCCGATTCAGGATGTCTTACTCTATGGTTTCTAACTGCCTCTATATTATACCCTGGATACATTAATTCATGCTTTCTATTCGCTGCTGCGCTGTATTCAGGATTCTCCTTAAAGATAGCTCTCATTCTTTGCTTACTGCAAAGAATACCTCTCTCCCTACAATTCTCAACAATCCACCAGGGTATCTCATTGGGTAAAACTATATATCTAGTTTCCCAGTTTAGAGGTCTGTTCACTTCTTCTTTTCGCATGACTTCCGCTTCTTCAAGCATCTGTATTTTCTTTAATACATCTATCATCTTTTGTTCCCTATTTATCTAATTCTAAGTTAGCCATAAAAGCTAGCGTGTAATCAATTTGTGCTTGCAGGTGGGCTGCTGTCTGCCTTTCTTTTCCTAGCCTTTGATTTGTATTTTCACCTGCAAGCCAATCGTGCTGGCCCGAGGATTCGTGTAACAAGGTTTTAACCTACTACCTGATGACCTCGGATGACAGACCTTTCACCCACGGAAGACGTTATCTCACAGCATCTAGGTGATGGATAACCTAGACGGGATGGCCAATCCTGAGCCCCGTAGGTCTGGTTTCAAGACTGATGGAGCTTGAGTCACGCTCCTGCTTCGTTCTCGGTTGAGTCCGGTTTACTGTCTACCCTTCCAGCGTCTACCTATTCCGCCAGCCAGCACAATGATTATTCAGTTGTTAATAGAGGGTTGCGGATATCCGATGTGCTTTTCAGCTTTCGCTCCACCGCACTAGGCCTATTAGTGAGCATTCTGCTCTTTACCTTCTGCACCCTCAGTTAGATTGGGTCATTGTGTGCATTGGTACAAACCCAACAAATGTAGGTTTTACCAACCACAGCTTTACCACCTTCTTCTTGTGAGGTAATCTGTGCGACGACTTTGTCCATGAACTCCCCACATACTGGGCAGTTTGGTGCTGTTTCTTTGTTTTCTACCATATTAAGCCTCCTTATCTATAATTAAACCTTAATGCCATTTAACATGAATCTCCAGGAGTTTTCTACTTCATCCTTTTCCTTTTCTGAAAGAGAAGCCATAAGTATGGATAATTCATCACTTAACCTCATGCCTTCTTTGTGTAATGTTACTAATTGTCTACACCATTCCTTCATGTTTTCAACTGTTAACGGAATACGATCTAGTTTCATCATTTCACTGCTTAGTTCAGTTTGACGGACTACAATTTCATTGATGCGCTTGTTCATCTTACTCCCTTATAAAGTTACTCATGACTTCTGGTGCTGCGGTATCAAATCCAACCACATCCATCATACCTGCATCATCGGGGTCTGCAATGCTGAATCCGTTTGATACCATACCAACAACAATCAGTTTGGCAGGAATGCCCATTTCACGACGATACTTATTTAGCATTTGATTCGGGTGAATATTACCTGCCCAAGTTTCATTGTCAGTATATACTATGAATGCATCAATCTCAAGCTTGTTAGTCAATGCATATCCCATTGGTAACGAGCAATCTGTTCCACCAAAGGGCAACCCACTAATGGCACTGACTACCTCAGATAATCGGCTTAGATGTCCGATTTGACTAATTGGTATCATAGTCTCACAGAATGCGGTAATCATAGTATTCTGGTCTGTCTTAAATGTAACCATTGCCATCGCTGCTGATGCAACTCTAGCTGATAAACCGGGAACGTTGCTTAGTTCACTACCTGCCATACTGCCTGATACATCAAGGGCAAGCATAAGCCGTTTATTGGTTGGTGTAACGTTACCGAATGATAAATAGAACGCTTTATCTAGCGCATCAACAACAGCATTAGATACCGGCCATTCTCCCTTACCGCGAAGACCATGACCACTCTGATACGTATATAGTGCAGTAAGAATAGCAAACGGATGAACCCTACTCCGTTTAAGTTCAGCAGCATCTGTTATTCTGTTACAAACGTCATTTGTGGCAGACCATTTGCCATCGAGTAGGAATCCACACTTCGACATATTGCCAAGGTTACGAATGATAGCAGTAAGACCAAGATTTGGTAGTATTGCTTCCCAGACATCAGGTTTATCATGGAATTCTGTAGGAATCATTTCCCTGGTAAGCTTATACTGCTTAATGAGTGAGATAATTTCAGCTTCGGTCTTAACCTCTTTTGCATGCTCAAATGCAAGAATTATCTGAGGAATTTCAACCATTGTCCTCTTAAATACTGGTTTTTCATCTTTTGGCTTGCTGGTTTTGTAATCATAGATTATACCTTCTTCCTCGGCGTGTAATTTTTCCATGCCATCTACCATATAACTATAGACAGCACTGCGATTAATATCATCGGTTTTTGGGTGTGATAAGCGCAATAGATCAGAGTGTCCCCAACCATCTCTTTGTTGGTATTTAACTGCTTGGAATGCTACAGAATCAAGAGTTTTATTCTGATACCAATCACCTACTGCATGTCGTAAACCTTTTCCCCAACCACGAAATTGCTCAACATAGGACACAAAGTGGAATAGATGTGTACCAATTCTTGCAACAGATGGTAATGCTTCAAGTGCACTCATTCTAGTCTTGATGTCTTTTGAAGCAGTACATGCAGCAAGAACGAATAATGCTTGGTCGTTTTTGGGAGCACGACCAGCTTCGCTGATCTCAACAAGGCGGTTTACTACACGTTGGCCATCAGCTTCGATACAGCGTAGTACAGCAGAGATATTGTCTTTTGTCAGCTCTCTTTCAGTCGTGTAGTATGAACCACCTTCAGAGCCAAGGATTAGGAATCGATCGAGTCTCTTCCAGTCATCAACTTGCCAAGCAAAGCCGCCAGCAGAGTTTGGTACCTGAGTTGACCCCGGAATTTTCTCAGATTGCGAAGTCTGTTTTGTTCCAAGATTACGATTAAGATATGTCATTTTTACTTCCTTTATCTATGACTAGGCAAGTATTTCAGAGGGCAATACAACCGATAACCCTCTGATTCGGCCCAATCTTATTGCCATTAGAATCCCCACTTTTTAACCTGAGCTTGCCACTCTGGGATACTCTGGATTTCTTTATACTGGTTGGCGAAATTCACTACAGCTTTCATTCCTTCCTTAAACGTTGTACCTGATGAAGAAGAATGATTAGGTGAAGGAGCAAGATTGAATTCAAATCCAACCTTACTGGCCTTTACTGGAACAAGATAGTAAAATTGACCATCTATGGATACATCTGATTGACCGTAGTATCGCTTCTGTAACCATGCGGCAATAGTGCCTAAGATTTTCTGGTCCTCAGGAAGAAAGCCCTCAATGTTTATGTTCAGAGTATCATCTATTTTCTTTGTCTCAATCTTCATATTAAGTCTCCAGGGTAGTTTAATGAGAAGCAATCCTTATTCTTATACTGTAACGATAGATGCTCTGGCCAGCCAACAAATATCTTATTTGGGTCTGATACCACTACTAACTCATTCATTACACTCAAGAATGTAAGTCTAGGATCATCTTTTAGAAGTGGTGTATTTGTGATAACATAGTACATCGCTGCACAGAAATCATCCATAGTGATTTTTACTATACCTTCGTCTGTGTTAATGCTTACCATATTATCAATGAAAGTCTTAAATTCTGGTTTTCCAGGGCTATTACTAAGTTCTAAGCTCATCACTTCCCCTTTCTATTATGGTTAGGCAAGTTACTCAGTAAGGAGATTTTTCGTAGGTTGTTCGTACAGTCTTTCGACTGATCTGCTTACCTACATTCCAGATAACCTTACCAAATCGGCCCAACCATTATTTTACGGCGTTGTTGTAGGATTAATATTCAATAGCAACTCAGGTGGTGTACTTAACTGTAATGGCTGATCACAAAGCATGTATTCACCTTTCCATTCAACATATACACCTGTTGTTGTATAGAAGAATATACCCTCTGAATTTGAGCCATATGTTCCATCAAGGTCTGGTAGATCAACAACTGAATCTTGCGGGCTAGTTCCAAGCGGACCAGTCATTGGTGCCAAGTAAGAATTTAGGCTAGCAACCATTCCTTTGATTGTGTAGAATGCCATTACTTTTCCATAGCTGATTAGATAAACGTACCCAATCTTATTGGGGTCATTCCAAGTAGTTAGTCTTTGTGCAATTTCTGCACGATCATTTGAATATGTAATTGTAGGTGCTGGCTGGTTTGTTTGAAGCTTCTGCAATTGAGTATCGTTTCGTGTATAGTCCTTCATTAATCCAGGATTAGTAGTACAACTACTTAATCCAATTGCAACCAAAGCAAGACATGGTACTAGAGCAGCTATTCTTCTCTTCATTTCCTCTCCTTAATTGTTATTCTCTATTAATTTTCCATCTGAAGTAGCTGATAATTCCGTTGGTAAATTCCAATTCCTAAACATTCCACGGGTAATATCTTTTGCAGCAGCATTGTATGAATTAACAGTTGAAATTAACTCATTCTGTAAACCTTGTGCTACACTCATAAGCCTAGACAACTCTGTTGAATTGACATAACTTCCTAAATCACCTTGGTGAACAGACTTAAAGTCTGCAATACTTTGATTAGCTGTGACGATTTGCGCGGCGTAAGCCTTTGCATCAGCTTCAGTATTGTAGAACCATTCATAGGTATAGACCATTCTATTAGGATCAGTAACTATGCCTGCAGTTTCTCCTGCTTTACTGACTATAACTGCAGTGATTGTTCCTGCTGATAAAACAGCTACGATTAATACCCACAAATACCATTTCATGTTACAACTCCACTACTGCAGCAAACGTTGCAGCATAGCTTATTTTATCAACAACACACTCAACACTTATGGATTCAATATGCTCTATCTCTAACTTCCTATTCTTTAAACCTTCAATAACCATCTGTTTAACAACTGCTTCTGTTTCAAATGCAGGCATAGACGAAGAGTATTCCATTATTAGAGATGCTCTGCGTTTATCCTTAGGATGACCTATTGCTATAGCAGATGATATTCTCTCTCCTGTATGAGTACCTATATTATGAGCGTACGCGACACCAACAAAGGAGCCAGGGATGATCTTAACTGGCTGTATTCTAATACAACCAGGAGCAACTATTGATGATAGCTTCATTAAGTTAAGATCAGCAACTCCTGCATTTATCAGTGCATCATCAAACGCTACTAGCTGAGTGTCTCCACGACCAAACCCAGATGTCATGAAATACCTGTCAGGCAAGAAAAACCCCTCTTCAATCATTAAATCCTTCTCTTTAATGGATGGATAAGTATTTAAGAAAGGAAATGGCTTTCGCCAATTTTTGCTCTACCAGCTGAGCTACAGTACACTTTCGTGGACTGATGGGAGTCGAACCCATGACACAAAATTTTAGATAACCTTTCCTAGTCGACCCATCCTATATTCATTAGTCTAAATATCCCGTAGAAATTATTGGTGGCTCATAATTCTCGTATCGCATCAGTTCTTTCGATATTCTGCGAAACTTCCTATGTGCCATATTACGTGACTCCTTTCTAGTAGTACCACCCTGTGATTGTCTTCTACAAACTGTACAATGGCATGATTTGTAAATCTTCATCTTGCACCTCCTTACTACAGGAAGTGCTTACAACCTATTTTATCTATCATATTAATCAGTTATGGACCTCCCCAAATAACAACCTTATTTTCCTGAATTTCAATATCTACTGGTTCGCCCTGAAATGCTCCCTCCGCGCCGAGAATGATCTCCATTTCAGGGTCTTGTTTTTGCAGTTCAATAATTAGTTCTTTTACTTTCATTCTATTCTCCATATTGGCTAGATAAGTGATGTACTGGGTAATTTTTGCAGATAACCCAATACGCCGACCCAGCCTAAATTAGCTTGCTCTAAGTATTATGTTGTCTTCGTCCTTTGTTATTACTAGTACTGGTCCAAGAAATTCCTCTTTGAAGCAATCCCAATCTTTGCATGCCTGAATACAATCTTTCAATTCTTCTTCAGTTACATATCGCCACTTGCAACCTTCATGACCACAGTCCTCAAGATTATGATTGTATTTCCAGAAGTCGATGAACTCATCACAATCTTCGCAGTAGATATAATCTTTTACTGTAACAGTATTCTCATTCATGTTTTAATCTTTCCTACTATCATGTCGTTTTCTAATCTCAGACCAATCATGCGTTGTTGCTGCATACTGAACATGCCTTGATTGGAATAGTACACCATGCTTGCACACGAAGGATTGACTATTGTTGTTAGCAAGACGGATTGGACAATCAATCTCTAATGACAATAGTGCACCCAAGATGTTAGTCTCACCTTGAGGTCCATTTCGAATGCAATACGGGTCTATTACCATCTAATAATATTCTCCTTTAGATTAGACTAAGCTGGGTATGGTGTGGTAACCATACCCAACCTACTTCGGGCATGCAGGCTCACTGTCATCCCTATCTCTGTAGCCAAGAAATGTGCTCTTCGCTACAGAGTAAGGAAGACAATAACAGCTATTTTACTTAGGAACGCCGATTCTGAACACTTTTGTTCCGCAGATTGGGCATACGCCGCGAACTGCAGGTCGATTGTTTTTCATCAAATACGCTTCCGGGTCTTTGATTTCAACAGATTTTTTGTCTTTAACACAGTATCCGGTAATCATTCTAGCTACCTCCTTTTACAATATTACGTATTCCTTTTCGAGTTTTTATAGACTCCAAAATATTAACTGGACAACTACCTCTATACTTTACTTTGTATAAGTATGGATCAATCACATAAGGTTTAACAACAGTCATGAATGAATCAATACTTTCTTGATGTATTGTAATACCAATATTAGAATTTGTCTTACTTGTTCTTTCACTTCTTGGTTTGAAAATTGCTCTGCCAGTAACAAGATTGAACTTACTATGAAGCTGGCTTTCAATACTAAGTATATCTAAAAGATTGAAGCTATACGTAGATAAGCACACATCAATGCTTGTCCTATTTTTCCATACTGAAGTACCATCTAGCATAAAGAGATACGCTAATGAAATGGGTGTTAACTTAAAGTCTTTTGGTAATACCTTCTCACCACGACTATAAGTACCACTACTGTATTTATCCATCTTGTATTCCATCCCATTACGATACCATTTAGTGTACTGCTCTTTACAGAAGCTGGATACCATTGTAGACAGCACACACCCCGGCAGTAGTTTACCGTCTTTAGATTTCGTGCTATTAAGAATTATCTTCGGGTAACCAGTATTTGGTATAATCCCAAGTGTTGAAAAAACAGTAGTAAGGTGCTGTAAGAACTCAAGTAATTTTTCTACAGGTATTGTTTCTCTTTGGATATGCTTTTTATTATCTGCTAAGCTCATAGAGAATTTAGCGCTAAATCCCTCAAATGAGATTCCACCATCACTTAGCATTACACCCTCAAATATCTGTAGTGCTTCCGTGTAATGATAAATCCTTGGTTGCTTTAAAAACTGTTCTATAGCTGTTTCCATTTATCTAACTCTCATAGGTATTGTTCCAGCAGAACAAACTTAACGTTTTCTATAACAGATTTTCCGCATTGTTTCATACCAGCTTTTTGCTCATGAAAAAGAGCGCGCTGGTTTCCTTCGACTACTTTTGTGTAGACTCGTTTAATACCCGAGACTCTACACGTTTCGATAAGGAACTTCAATGCCACTGTACCATAACTCTTGTCCCAATAAGGCTTGTTATTGATTGACACTCCAAGTTCTGCTTCGGATTTTGCATAGTCTATGTTATAGATTATACCAATTCCAAGATAGACACCAGACTCATCAAGAATTGAGTAAGGTCTATTTTGCCCTACTGTTCCAACCCATGGATCAAGAGTCTTAAGCTCAGGATACTTTTCTCTGAACTTTAAGTCCTCTAACCCATCAAATATTCTACGACTAACCATCTTCATAATATTCCTCTGCCTAGGGCAGCAAACCAATCAGCTTGTTGCCCTAAGTAAAATAATATTCTTAATCTACCTGCTTACTCAGTTTATTTTCCCTAAGGCTGAATATTACTGCGTTATTTTCCTTGTTTCTTCTTTTCCGCCGCAGCTTTCTTTGCAGCTTCGAGAGTAGCTTCATCAGCTGCTTTCTTTTCTGCAACAAGTTTTTCAGCCGCAATCTTGGCATTAGTATCGTCGACAATCTTTTTATTGGTTGCATCGGAGGCATCCCAGGTTTTCTGGGCTTCTGCACCTTCAAGCCTCTTAAACCGTTCCGGCGCTTTGCTGGAGATTTTATAGTATCCGAAATGATCAGCGGGATCGATTCCGAATTCAGCTGCAAGCGCTTTGCTAACTGAGGCAAGTGAAGGATACGTAATATTTGTTTTGGTATCTAGGATTGCCACACGCGCTGCATGAGCCTGACCAAAAAGACGTTTCTTCTGGACAGTACCGGCTTTAACCGATTCGACTACTTTGCCTTGGTTGCTTACAATGTCAATGAGCTTACCCATTGCTTCTTCGAGATTACCTAATCTCGCGCCGAGATCACCACCATTACCAGTTGCCATTATTCAAACTCTCCTTTAATATCAATGAGTAAGCAGGCAGAACCTTAGGCTAGTTTACTTTGCTATTGAACACACTTAATACATCTAAAATCGCAACCTTCTTTAGGTTTGCATAGGTTAACCACGCTTGTGTATCGTCATCTAATGCTTCTGCAAGCATATGGTGTTTATGACATAACCATAATCCTATACTAGGATTATCATCATCCCAGTGATGATAAGATAATCTTGTTTCTATTCTTTTACATATTTCACACCCCTCTGGTTTAGGACGCTTATAAGGCGTTGGTAACATTGTATGTTTACCATTTATAACAGTACCTACATAATGTATTTGAGCGTATTTTCTTTGATAATCTGCATGTTTAACCCTTGCTATCTCATCATATACACTTTTACACTCTTGACAATATCTACTTTCTCCTGTTGCCCAAAGATGCATCTTATGACAGTGCGGGCACTCAGCTTGAATTAACTCGGTGTTGTTATTTATCATCACATTAATATAATATCATAGTTTTTATAATTTGTAAATAGCCTCTTATGAAAATATATTTTACGTGTATCATAATATACTCTTGATTCTATGAAATAATCTACTCCCTTGATAAACATGATAACTGCATGATATTAAACAATGATAAATATTAATGACATCATGATACACCTATGAAAATTGTTTTTAGCGTACATCAAGATATTCCATGATTATTGCAAGTACATGGTCATAATCTTCAGCATGAAGACAGCGGTCAGACATTATAGCTGCATTTTCTTTCTGGCCGGCAAGTCTAAGACACTGTTTTGCTGTGCCAATTAGATTATAGACATTGCCGTTTTCACCAGTGAGTTTACAGATTGGTTTAGGTTGGTTGTTTGTTGACATAGTATTATTCCTCCTTGAATTCATATACTTGCACTGTTGGTTTGTATTCCGTACCAAGACGTTGATAAATATCACGGCGTACAACGGTAGAGAATGTCGTGATGATAACTGTGTTTACATCATCAAGTGATTCTGGTTTTACAGCGTCAGTATGGTATGTTTCATCATCAATGTCTTCCCGGATTATGTCGTTATTGCCATCTACTGATACGTCGAAGAATGTTGGGTTATCAGAGATTGACTGTACAAGCACGAAGAGAGCATGCTTCTCTTCACATTTGAGTGCATCGGATTCTGAGCCATGTAGTTTGTCACAAGTTGAGCAGCGCCATAGTGTTTCAGATTTTGCCATTTGTCTTTCTCCTTCATGAGCGATTTCAGACATTGCTGTCTTTTTACCCCGATGATAGTAATTGGCCCCGGATGGTAATTAGTATCACGAGGTTTCCATTTGCCTGTTTCAAGAAGTTTCTCTGCTTCTTCTTGAGTCCGATAGTAGTTGTAGCTAAGACGATTGTAAGGTCCACAATAGTCGCAGTATTGACCGATGTAATAGCCAGCGCCTGATCTACAGACTTTTACTGGCATTGGTCTTTTGCAATCCGGGCAGACCTTTGCGATGTCAAGTTCACCTTCAAGTGCCATATTAAATCCTCCTTGTTTCCCAGCGTTTCTTTTCTTCTTCTATTAGGTTTTTATGAAATGATTCAAGCGCAAGTCTTACATAAGCGCCAAGTGTAATATGGCGTTCTTCGGCACGCTTTTTGTAATTGGCATAAGATTCATCATCAACTCTTATATTCATAAAATGAGTCTTACACGTCATATTAATACTACCTTAAATCCTTAATCTTCAATCTAAGCACTTCTTCGATTGATTCAGATATCTCCATTGCAATTGGCGTTATTGCAAGTACAAGTGCGTCAGCATCTTCTTTTGTGAATACAGGTTCGATACCATTGCTATTACTCAACCTGAAGTCATTACGTATTAGCTGTTCTACTATGCTTGGACCAAGCTCTAATGGTTCTACTAGAAAATGCCTTACTTGTAAATCAATTGCATCAAGTAGTGTATCGACCTCTAAGTGTCTTCCAGATGGTAAATCAATTGCAATAACCCTTGTCATTTCAAACCTCCGTCTTTATCCATTTTAATTCTTCTTTGTCACCATCTTTATCAATATGATAAATATATACTGAGCCGGAATTGCCATCATGGCTAAACTGCCTTGATAACAGTATCTTGCCGTCACAGTGTGGGCAGGAATAGATGTCTTCTACTATATCAACGATCGCCATGTTATACCTCCTTTACACCCACTACGACACATTGTTTCTTCTCATTAAGCTGAAGCCAAGCTGCACGCTGGAGTGTAATATCTCCACCATGTACTCTGTCTTCAAGGTCTTTTCTAAGAATTACCCTAATTGTTATATCTAATTCCATGCTATTAACTCCTAAAATAGACTACAATAAGAAGATACTGGAACCCAATGCAAGTGCTACCATCATAGCAGAGTTGCTTGTCTATGATTTTAAAGCTTTTCTTCTTCTCTTTAAAGACTCGATCTGAATCCCACTGGTAGAACTTCCGATAGCAATCTGCACCTGAATCACCTGCAAAATCAATGCTTTCTACATCGTCTAAATCCATTGTTACTACTCCTTTACTTCTGTGATTTTTACCTTGACAATTTTGCCGTTACCTTCAGCTGCACTGATTGCATATTTGCCAAAGTACATCTCAACAGCAAGTTTACTTTGATAAATCGCTCTGAAAGGAAACTTTGGGTCTCTTGGTTCCGCTTCCTTCCATGCATAATAGATACAGTCGTTTTCTGCCATACTACCCCTCCTTAAAATAGATTACAACAAGAAGATAGTAATAGGGAAAATTAGCCTCATTGAAATACAAGAACTTATCTATTACATTTGTCTTAGATTTTGTTTCCTTAACTAGCTTACTATCCCACGAGTAATACTTTTTATAGCACTCTTCAGGTGTATAACCCTCGAAGCGTTTACTTACAATATCTCCCAAAGTCATTCCTCCTTACAACAAGTATATAGGTTAATACCATATATCACTCCTTATGGTATCTTAGTACCATTCCTTCTAAATGAGTTTCTTAAATACCAACGGTAAATATAGATCTCCAACGCAGCTTTCCTTGCCTCTGGACAATCTGAGTCGAGCGCAAGAAGAGTATTGCCTTCATCATCACGTGCACCAAATTGGAATGGATATAGAACACAAACTGATGGGCGCTCATTGTATATCACGCACTTTCCGTCAGCATCTAAGAATCCACACGGTACTTTTATCTGCCAAATCCCATTATACCTTGTGAAGTTGGTTGTACCATATTTATTGACTAGAATGTCTCCTTCTTCCGGCATGCATTCTATCGGATTTCCACATGGATTATCTGTGCAACACTTTGTACAACCGTTGCAATGAATTCTTGAACCAAGCATCGTAACCTCGTCGAGAAACTGCATACCTCGTGCTGTGATTACAGGTAAGGGAATTACCTTTTCTTTCTCCAATGCATCATTGACAATAAACCTGATGCGAGATTGGAATACATCAAAGGGTAAGTCCCAATCAACAGCCCACTGTTCCGATTCACCCACTATACTTCCTCCTTTAGAAAGCTAAGATTAACAAGCTCTTCGTAGATAGGAGCAAGTATTCCACATGTTACAGGCTGATTATGACCTTTATGGTAAAGATCGAGTATGTACATCCTTTGATGAGTAAGAAGCCTACGTTCTACAGTCATGTGGCCTTCTTGTTTGATCGCACTTTGCCAAGTATTGTACATTTCTTCACCAAGTGGTGTTATAACGATGTTTTCCGATGTTTCATGAATACCAGCGTACTTCTTAAGTATTTCTTTGACGTTTTGTGCATCGTAGCCCTTCCAGTACCGAAGATTACCTAGTACATAGTTGAGTTGTACCTTAAGCTCTTCGCCTTCCATTTGTTTACCAGTACGTAGATGCTTGATTGCTGCACTGGCGTATGTTGCCGCATAAGAATTATCACCTTTGTCTGGAAGTGTTATTACCTTTGATAGTGCGTTAAGTAGTTCCTGTTCCATTATTTACCTCCTGTATACTTAACCTTATTCCAATATGTGAACTCACAGGGTGTGTTTGATTCTCGGGCGATGATATAGATGTTCTTTAACGCCCAGCGTGCTGTTCTGGCAGATATTCCAGATTGCGATACTAAATCGTTAATTCTATAGCAGCGATCACCAAGATATTCCGTGCAAGGACAGCATTCGCACATGGCCATTGGTTCTGCGAATAAGGACTTATTGTCTATTGATAATCTGTTATTTGAATACTCACACAGATAGCAGTCGTTAAGTATATTGTTGTCTACACCGTCTTCCATGAAGTCTTCTTTCTTGTAGCGTTCGCTGCGATGCTCAGGAAGTACCTGATATATTGCTTCGTAGACCTTTACTGTCTTGAGTATCGACCACTGTTTGTCAATTAGTTTTTGCAGGACAGAGTGGATTTCTGAACCTTTTCTAGCAAATTCAAAATCTTGTTCCTTTTGCGTCCTTTCTTGATAAGCCATTTTTACTTACTCCTTGAATCATATCTTATTTCTTTCCAGTATGTGAAGTCACACTCTAATACATTTGCCAAGCTTGCTATCTTATACGCTTGCTTAAGACTCCATTTGATTGTAGTAGCGACTAGAATGTCGCTGCCTATTAACATATTAAGCTCAAAGCATCTCTTACCAAGGTATTGGCTGCAAGGACAAAGCTCACACATTTCAGTGAGGTGCTTGCCTGATTGCAGCCAACTGTAATTACAAAGATAGCAGTTGTTTTCAATCGGTACTCTTGGAACATTGAGTATGAAATCTGGCTTAAAGTATATGCATTTAGGACTATGGTCTTTGCTCGCATCGTACATCGTCTCGAATAGATGTACTGTATCTAATATTGCTTTCTTCTGTTCAAGTTGGGTCATCATATTCCTCCTCGGTTATCTCTGTAATGTGCAATGATTCACCGGACTTTAACACCGACTCTTCCCATTTGTGGCCATCAAAACACTTGTATTTGTAATGATCGGTAGCCACATCAGGTGTGCAGTCGGTAACAAAAACCTTTTTACCACAGGTCGGGCAGTATTTCATTTTCTCACCTCCTATTTCAGAATACTATGCGTGGTGATAATGGCCTTGGTTCCAGCCGGTAATTTGGCTCTCTATAAATCATATTTACAATGAAGATTTAAAAATGCGTTCTCGCCGTAAGGTGGGGTTTGCCCAACTTGTAATGCCCGTTGGTTTTCTGCCATCATACCCATTGCCTCTATAAGTGCTTTAATTGCTAATTCCAATTGGTCTATGTTGCCTTCCATTTTTGTTCCCCCTCTGCTTCTAGCATTTTTATTCCTTCCCATAAGGTTTTCTTTAAAGTAATAATTGAACCAACAACCATACCTATCATGAAACTCGCTATGGTTACTACAATGAATGAACCTTCTATAAATGGTGTCATGCTATCCCTTCTTTTCTGTACTTCTGTATTTCTCCCACGATTTTGTACCAATGAATTTCTTACTAAGCCTACCATACTCTTTAGCAAGCTCATTTGAGAATTCAAGCGCAGCTTGTTTAACTCTTCCGATTGCTATGGGAACATCTTCCTGATAAATATCAATAGAATGAACTGAAGACTTATCAGTAAACATATCTTGTGCTGCCTCAACAGCGTCATCAAAACCTTCCATACCATAACCTACGAAGTTGAGGATTATTTCTTCGAGCATGTCGTCAAGAATTACCTCATAGTCCGAATCGCCAATAATATTACCATTTTCGAGAATCATAATGTATTAATGTCCTTCCTTCTTTTATTACTTATTGAACCATGCTATATGCGTCCAACCTTCGAGTACAACACCTTTTACAACGTCTGACGGATAAATCATTTCTGGTGACATAAGCAATCCGTTTGCGTAACGCCCATGTCCATCATCGTCGTTGAATAGACCATCTTTTACAGAATCTATGAATTCCTGTATTGTCATTAAGTCACATTCATCGGGGATTGGTGATAATTGAGAACTAACTTCACCCTCAACTTCTATTATGTCGGAGGGCAGTTGGTTCTTATCATCTTCGTTTTCATGCAGATCTTCCTGATCTTCTTCATCTTCTTCGTCTTCACCCATTACTACTTCGTATTCAACTTCTGGTACGAATCGAACAACAGGTTCTGTATCTAGTTCTGAGGGTTTTACGTGTGTCTTTATCAGATTAACAAACCTATGTTCATGTTTAAGTAATGCCGCATTCGCAGATTCTTGTGCATAATAAAACGTCGTGTATTTGCCCATCCTGAGCTTTTCTGGTCGATATCTAAGAAACTTAGCTGCTGCGTCAACCGAACCCATTGCACTGATTGTGTCTTCAAAGATGGAGTTGACAACGTCATCTTCGCTTAGCCGCATTGAGTATAAGTCGAATTCTTGCATCTCACTCTAACTCCACTTTCCAGATGTCATTAATCCAGGAGAGTATCTGGTAATCAAATCCAATAATACCTTCCCATTTCAAGCAGCGGTCAAAGATTTCTGATTTTGACATGCTTTCGATTTGGCTGTCCTTCGATGTATCATTCTCGTCATCTAGGCCGAGTTGCTGTCTAACACGAGACATGAC
>Ga0182027_10001921_pt1 | contig 33981 bp, 18 predicted proteins | sample 712E1DmetaG_FD_121300 | JGI IMG/M metagenome (GOLD analysis project Ga0182027, IMG submission 121300) | Permafrost microbial communities from Stordalen Mire, Sweden - 712E1D metaG (Illumina Assembly) | ecosystem: Environmental > Terrestrial > Soil > Wetlands > Permafrost | place: Sweden...
GCTTTCACCCACTGAATCCTCCGCTTTTCATCGCTTCAGAATCACTTTATCTCTTTTCTGATAATGAATTATATCATGCTTTCAACATAGTAATTACAATGCATTTGGGAAATCCAGGCTTATCCAGAGAACGCCGCGATGAAAAACCATGCCCGGATAGCCGCAGTCCCCGCCCGAGGGCAGAAGGAGGATGGGGCTTAAAGACTTTTCGGTCATGGCGCAGAGGGCCGCGCTCGGCCTGCCTCGCCTCCATATCCTGGCCGCGGCTATCAATGTTCCCCCGGGGAGGACGATAAAGTTGGGCCCCCCTAGCCGATGCTCGGTTTCGCTCCAGGTCCAGGCGCGGTAGGGCGGCATGCTAGCGCCGATCCAGGAGCGGCCGTTGCCCGCCTCGCGGCGGACGAGGGCGATAGCCTCTCGCCCGCGAAACCGCAACGTGGCCTCGTTCGGTTTGCCTCGGACGCCGAGCTCCGCGAGCTCGCGGTAGTCGAGGCCGTCGGCGCTCTCGAGGAGGTGGACGGTCCAGCGGCGCGTACTTGGCAAGCGGTAGCTGATCCCGTAGCTCCTGCCGGCGGCGCGGTCGATGCGCCACAGCCAATCCCCCTCTTCGGCGATGGCGAGGGGAGGCGTCCAGGAGAGGCCGTCGGCCGAGCTGCAAATCCTCGGCCTGCGGCCCTCGTAGCGGCCCTGCCTGACAGGGCTTCCGCCCATCAGCAGCTCGAGCCTTCCGCCGGGCGCATGCGAGAACTTCGGGTCGCGCAGATCGACGGCCCGCTCGGCGATCAGGGCCGCGCTCTCCCAGGAGGAGCCGTCTTTGGATATCAGCACCCGCACCTTGCCCGGGCAAAGGGCATGGGAAGCCCCCTCGCGAAAGGCGCACAGCCACGAGCCGCGATGGCGAACAAGGTCGGTGAAAGCGTTATGCGGCGCCGCATCCCAGATCATCCGTAGGCCGAGGAGCTCGGCGGTCAGCTTAGGCATTTTCTTCACCCGCATCTCCACGATCCACTGGGCCCGATGCCCTGGCCCCTTGGCGCCAGTGTAACACCGAAGCCTAGTCCGAGAATCTACCTTGATGCGGCGCGCATATGCAGCCGCCCTGGCGCGATCGACATTAGCTTTACTTGACAAGCGTTCGTAATTATCATTTTTATCATGCAACAGAGTCTTTCGTTGTTTCATAAGATCAAGGAACCCACCTTGGCATCCGACGGCCCGCCCCCTCTCATGCTCCTTCTCCATGGCCTGGGCGGCGACGAGGACTCTTTGTTCTTTCTCGCCGACAAGCTCGACGGCCGATTCTTCTTCGTAAGCGCCCGGGCCCCCTACGACTTAGGCGGGGACAGCTACGCCTGGTTCCACGTCCAGTTCGCTTCCGATGGGCCGATAATCGAGGGCAAAGAAGCCGAAAGCAGCCGCCTTCTTCTTCTGGGATTTATCGATGAAGCGGCGCAGGCTTATGGCACCGATCCGAGATCGGTCTACCTCATGGGCTTTAGCCAGGGCACGATCATGAGCCTGAGCGTCGCCCTTACCGAGCCTGAAAAAGTGGCCGGCGTGGTGGCGGCGAGCGGCAGGATCATTCCGGAAGCGCTTCCTCGCATGGCCTCGAGCGATCGGCTAAAGGGATTGCCGATATTCGTCAGCCATGGAACCAGGGACGAAGTCCTGCCCATCCGGAACGGAAGGGCTATCAGGGATCGGCTATCCCTCCTCCCCGTGGATCTTTCCTATCACGAGTACCCCATGGGGCACGAGATCAGGGCGGAGTGCGTCGCGGATATTTCGGCTTGGCTGCGAGCAAGGCTCGAAGGCAGAGGGAAATAGCCCTTAAAAAAGAAATTTACTTCATCTTCAGGAGTATGCGGCCTCTGCCATGTCCGGTTTGGCTTAAGTCTTGGGCAGCCTTAGCCTCGGCGAGGGGGAATATCTTCCCGACCTCGGCATGGACGCTCTCCTTGGCCAGCAGTTCGGCTATGGGCTTTAATAGGTCGGTAGGCCCCCTGCCCGAACCTAGGGCCTTAATCCCGCGCTCCTTCGCCTTTTCCGCCGATGCTTGGCCGGCGACGGTGACGAGGGTTCCACCCTTCCTAAGGAAGCCATAAGCGTTATCCAGGGCCTCGCCGCCGACAGCGTCGATGACGACGTCCACGTCTTTTATGCCCGACTCGCCTGCGTCTTTCTTATAGTCCACGACCCTATCGGCGCCGAGGGATTTTACATAGGCGGAATTGGCGGCCGAAGCCGTCCCGATCACCTTGGCGCCTTTTAGCCTGGCGAACTGGACCGCGAACATGCCGACTCCTCCGGCCGCGCCCAGGACCGCTATGGTCTGGCCCTTCTGTACGCCGGCGTCCTCGAGGGCCTTCCAGGCCGTCAGCGCGGCGACGGGCACGGCGGCGGCCTGCTCGAAGCTAAGGTTCTCGGGTTTTGGTACTATATCGCCAGCGGCGGCTATAGCGTATTCCGCGTAGCTCCCTTTCGCGATTCCGAAAACGGCCTGGCCTTTGCTCAAGTTTTTCACGCCCGGACCCAGCTCCGCCACGACCCCGGAGAAGTCTATGCCCGGAGCGTAGGGGAAGGTCACTGGCATAAAATCCTTTAGATAACCGGCACGTAATTTCCAGTCGATCGGGTTTACCCCGGCGAAACGCACTTCCACCAGGACCTCGCCGGCTTTAAGCGCGGGAAGGGAGATCGTCTCGAGAACAAGCCGATCCGAAGCGCCATACTCATGAAAGCGTATCGCGCGGAAATTTACTGCCATATATAACTCCTTGTATACTTGAGTTAAGTATAGGCATTTGGCGGGCGCAAGGCAAAGCGTGCAAGTCCTCAGTCTCAGCGGATTCTTTCTTATTTAGCCGTCTCATCCGCGTTTCGAGCAAGACGAAAACCATTTGCCATTGCTTCTTGTGCGTCTACCCCTCCCCTCCAAACAATTGCGTCCAATACTGTCATTTTTTTTGATTCCCAAAAGAGCCCGCGTTCTGCTCTTAATAGATTTGAAGCTACGGGCGGCTCGGCATCTTTACTGTCACGCCCTATTTTAGGTCCTATCGGATCTGCTCCCGGTGAATGGCGATAATAGTCGATGTCGTAGAAATCAAAACACCATTCGCCGACATTGCCTATCATATCGTATAGGCCTAAGGGATTTGGCTTCTTCGTGCCTACCCTCCGTGAACCGAATTTCCCATCGATGTACACGACCTGTCCAGTCGCCAGCGCTTTCTGGGTATTCGCCCTTATCCATGCGTGATCTAAAATGTTTTCTTGTTCCCACCAACGTCCTTCGATTCCTTTTGCAGCGCCGCGTGCCGCGTACTCCCATTCCGCCTCTGTCGGAAGCCGATAGCCGTTCGCCTTTCTGTCCCAACTGACCTGTAAAGCACTCTTGTTTTCGGTTATTGCATAGACCGGTTTTAAGCCATCGCGGGCGCTTCTCCAATTGCAGTAGCGGATCGTATCTTCCCAGCTAACGCAGTACATAGCCGCATTAGGATCGAATAAAGCGAACGCCTTTTCATCTGTCTCTGGATACTGCGGTCCATTAGCGTCATTGAGCATTCTAGCCCAATAGAAAAACTCTTTCTGCTCTGTCGCCCTAAGATATTCCGCCCATTCACCTATCGTCACGACATAGGGGCTTAAAAGAAAAGCCGACACTTTTACTTGATGGCTAGGGTTATTTTCGCCTTTCTCTATTCCCATGAGATAGCTTCCTCCTTCTATACGAACGAAGGGAGTATTCTCGGCATGAACCGCAGATGCGAGAGCTACGGACAAGAACAGAACAGCCACTATTTTACTCGCCATAGTTTTCATTTTCCTCCCGCCTTGTAGGGCAACCATTGAATCGGTCGGACTTTCGTGAGAACATAGCCATGCGCGCTGAGGTTGCTATTCCACGGATAGGGGTCGCGCTCCACATCGGGCAACTGGCTGTTATAGTAAGTAAAGTGAGAATTCTTTTTTTCATTAAGATAATAGAGCTGTGCCTCTGTATATCCAGCCTTCAATAATTCATCTACTGAATCAAAAACCACCTTTTCTCTATTTTCATCGTATATATAGTCCGCATATTCCCCAACTCCTGCAGTTTCAGCCAATTGTTTACTATACAATCCAGTTTTCCAAATATACCCTTCACTATCTATAATTCTTGGATCTTTCATAGCCTCTGTCATAGCCGCAAGGTAGGCAGCATAATCCCCTCCAAATCTGTTCTGATACGCATAGGCCCAGGTTGTAGCGTTGCATAGACCGGGCTGGGTGAAACCAAGGTCTCTTTCGAAGTCCTTTTGGGTAAACGCGACATTCGCCTTGTCTTCCACCTTCTCCTGCTTCTTCGCCGAGAACAGGGATGCAAGGCCCTGCCAAATAAGCTGAGCCGCCGATAATTTCATGTCGGAAGTGTACTTCGCTTGCTGGGCGTATTGGGCTAATAAATTGTCCGTTGGGCTCATATTCGACTTATCCATATCTCCGAGAACTTTGTCCGCGATCCCTTTGCTGATCTTTCCCTCTTTGTAGGCCTTCTCAATATCCGCCCTGCCGACGATATCGGGGCCGCTCCATTTTTGCGCAGCCTTATCATAGCTGTAGCCTAAGCCTTTAAGCAGGTCCTGATATCCCTCCCCGCCAGCTATCCCATAAAACTGCTCGATGCCGCTCTGGAATCCCGGCGTCGATACTGGGATAGAGGGTCTCCCATTTTCAAAGTTGATATTCTTGTTGTCCCCGTCTCGCTTCCAGCTTCCGTTTTTTAGGATCGTCAGGTGGTCGATGCCTTCGGGATTCTCCATCCACAAGCCGGGATCCATGAGGGCCGCGAAGCTTCCTTTTACATAGTCGCTGTTCCCCTCGATATGAAACATCTCCAGCAGCGTGGCGTAGGTCCTAAGCTGATCGGTAATAGCCCCCGCCTCGACATGAATCCCATCGGCATGGTCGCCTTCGTGGGCCATCACGCTCGCGAGGAGGGCCGCCTTCTCCTTCCCCAAGCCCACTAGTCCCGATGACAGCGTGATCGTTGCCGGGTCGGCGGAACTGTAACTGCCATAGTCCCCGCTTCCATCGGCCTTGACTATGAGCTTATCGCTGTATGAGGCCTTTAGTCCCCCGCTCCAGATTCTCTTCGCCAGCTCCCCCTGGCCCGAATAGCCCAAGAAGTTGGCCGCGTCCAAGGTCGAGGCTCCCTCCATGGAACCAAACAGGGCGGCGACCTTGGCTTTGCCTATCTTCCCTGCCTCGATCATCCCGTTTAGGCTCGCTCCCAGCATCGTCGCGCTGATGTCTGCCCCGCCCTGTCCCAGCTCCATCGAGAAGCCGTCGGACCCGCCTATGTGCATCTCGAGAAGAGCTCCCTGGAGTTTTCCCCCGCTGAGGTCCCTCATGTTGGCAATATTAAAACTTGCCTCTCCGGACATCGCGTACGAAAGGCCCTGTCCGGCCAAGGAGCCCATGATGCCATTGAAGCTCGCGATTCTCTTCGTATCGAAGCTAGTGTCATCGAGGGCATAGCCATTGGCGTCTTGCAGATCCAGCGAACTCAAGACTCCCGTCGCGAAGCTGCTCGCCATCCCCGAAGCATAGCCCGCCAGAGCGCCTTCTCCAAATGCGTTTTCGGCGAAAGCATCGTAGTTGTAGCCCCAACCGCCGCTATGCGAGTAGCTGATCCCCGCGATCGCCCCCGAGGCCAGGCCCGAGGAGAAAAGCTCCATTCCTTTTAGCATCGTCTTGCCGATCACGCCGCCTATTCCCGTATCCGTCATTTTGCTCGAGAGTCCGCCGAAGGCTCCGCCTATCGCCGTGCTCGCGACGCTGGTCAGAGCTTTTTTCCCGAAGTCGAAGAGCGCCTCATCGGCCTTCTTATAACCGCCGGCTACGTCCATCAAGCCGAAGGCGGCGTCGTCCGCGAGGTTGATCGCCATGGCCACCCAGGGGCCGCCGCCTATCGCCATGGCCGCTATTGAAACGCCCACATCCACCACCTGTGCCGGCGTCGGGGCCTTCATCCAACTGCCGCGGTCGTCCCAGATCTTGCGATCCCAGGACGGCTTCGCGTATTCCGCCACGCCCCTGCCTTCCTTTACCTGGAAGTACGAGTAGTACATGACGAGGCGACCGGCCTCTCCCTCGCCGACCGCTACAACCATGTCTTCAGGCTTGCCCAGGTCCTCGGCATCGGGATTCTTCTGGAAGATCGGCGCGTAGCCGATGTGCCCGCCAAAGTCTCCCGCGCCCTTCTCCTGGGTTTCGTCCCTCTGCGTGTAGACTTTGTACTTCTCGTTCCTCTCAACCTGCCGGGTCTGAATATGCCCATAATTGTCGGTATAGCTTTCCCACTCCGTCCAAGTTCTCGTCGCCTCGGTATAGTCGGTCAGGTCCTGCGGATCGCCGCCGCCCGAGCCGTTGATCTTCAAGGTCTTCTTGAGCGCGTCCTTGTCGGCCTGGCTCATGTCATCCTTCCCGAAGATGTCCTGACGCTTATCGTCCAGCTCCTTCATGGCCTTGTTCATCAGGGCCTGGATAGCCTCCGCGCTCAGGCCGTCCAGGTCGCTCTGCGCGAGGCTCGTTTGCGTCGCGAAGTCGGGCGTCGCGAATCGCCGGTAGCTCTCCACCCTCTGCTCTTCCTTGAGGGCCCCGCTCGCGGTCGCGTCCACGATCGCATCGCGCACGTAGGCCCCGCCCGTCTTCAAGAAGGCGCTGGAGAGGTACATATCGTCCATGTTCGACTCGAAGCCGTCGTTGGCCTGGACGACTATCTCCTTGTAGCCTTCCTTCGCCTTATCGAGGCTATCCCGCGCTTTGTCCGCTACGATCAGACTCGCCCTCTTGCTCAGTTCCTCGTCCTGCGAGGCCTGGAAGCTCGCCACGAGGGCCATCGCGCTCGCGCTTCCCGAAGCGTCGATCCCCATGCCCCCTTGCAGGTCGAAACCTAGGCTCGCTATGCCCCCGTTCCTTTTGCCCAGAGTCGCGAGAGTATCGCCTAAGTTCATGCCGCCCAAGAGGCCGCTCACCATCGCGGCGGGATCTATCGCCGCTACGCTCATCCCCGCCACGAAGCTCAGGTCGCGGGACATGAGAGTCGCGCTCATGTCAGCCTCGGCGAGGATCTCATCGCCGCCGGCTTTCCCGGCCTTCAGGGCCAGGTCGTCTACCCAGGCCTGTTTGTTCTGCGCGAAAGCGAGGTAGCCCTCTCCCCAGAGCTCGTCCTTAGCCCGGTATTCCTTCGCGAAGGATTTTTGCCATTCCCGGAAGCTCCTGTCCAATTTGTCGGTGCCGTCTTTCCAGGCTTGGGCAGCCTTGGCCACTGTCGCGTTTATCATCGAACTCCACGCGGCTTCCTTGTCCCGCAGGTCGAGGCGGCGCAGGCCCCACTCGGCTGCCCGGAGCTCTTTGAGGGCATCTAGGCGGACGGCATAGAGTTCGATCGCCGTTTCGGCATATGAAGAGAGAATTTCGGCCTTTGCGTTTTCGTAGAGCTTTTCCCTGCCGGGATCGCCCGAGCTGAGGTCGGCGTAGGCCGCGGCCAGTTCATTCTCGCAGGCGATCTCGGCGTAGGCGCTTTTATCTCCGCTTGCCGAGCCGAAGGCTCGCTTCGCCGCCGTTTTTACCAGGTCGAGGCTTGCGACGGGATCTCCGTTTACATAGGCGCTCATGGCGCTTATGTAGGCGGCCTGGGCTGCCGCCTGATCCGCCTTGTCATCGACCACCGCGGCCTTTAGTATCGCCTCGCTCCTGTCCTTGCTGTTTTTAGCCTCGGCCACGCAGGCCGCGAGGACGCTCGAAGCGTCGCTCGCTTTGACATCGCCCGAGGCAAAGGTATCCGCGATGTAGTTCTCCTCGTCCTCGCTCAACGCGGCCCTAGGATCGGCCTTCAAGGAGCGGATCGCTTTAGTCAAAGAGGCTAAGGCTTCGTCGGCGCTGAGCTGCGCGCCGCCAGGCTTAGAGCCCTTGAGCGCGGCGAGATCGGCTTTTTTTTGGACCCAAATTCCGTGGGTCGAATTTATGCCGTTCTCGTCAGCCACGAGAGCGGACACGCCATCGCCGAAAAGCGATGAGTATCCTCCGCTCGTATTCAGGATCGTATCCATACGATCGCGCGCGGCGGCGGCTTTGTCGTATTCGTCATACTCCAAACTGGCCGCCAACTGCACGATCCCTCCTTCGGCGGCGAGGGCTATGGCGAGGGGCCAGGTAAAGAAGCACAAGCCGGCTACGGCCGCGCTGGTAAAATAAGCGGCGGCAACGCCCTGCAATATCCAATAACTATCATGATGAGACGCCGCCGCGCTATCCAACATTCCCCGGGCATCGGCTGCGAGGGCCAGCGTGGAGGCCTTGTCGAGGAAATCCGACGCGGCGCAGAGCCCCGATAGCTTGGCGGCTACGAGAAATTCAAACAGCCGCTTCTGCGTGGCGTCTCCCATCACGCTTGCGTAGGCCGCTGCGCAGGATGCGTCGAGGCGTCCCCGGTAATCGCCCAAGTCGGCTTTCGTCGCCGTCGCGACCATATTGAAGACGTTGTCGCTCTCGAGGCCGGCCGCCGGATTGTCGGTCCTTATCCCCTTGCCCTCGAGGGTCTTTTGCAGGATGTCCTTGGCGACGTCGCCGGATTTGACGTCGCAGTTGGCATCGTAGAGTTTATCCTTGAGGTACTCATAGGCGAGGCCCCACTGTTGCATGAGACTCTGCGCATCGCCGGTGTAGCCGGCGAAAAACTGCGCCATGGATGCGATCTGATCTTTATACGAGGACCCCGCGGGGCCTTCGTCGCCTTCGAAATATGCTTTCAGCCCCATGTACTGCGCCGGCGATGTCTGAGAGATGACAAAGCTGCTCGTGTCGTAGTTGAGGCTGAGCCCGGCCGATGGGTCGCAGGCGAGGAGATCGCATTCGCCGAGGGACAGGTCGTCGGCGGTAGAGGAGAGGTCCTCGGCGACATAGTCCGGCTTGAGTTTCGGAGCGGCCGCGAATGCTTCGCCTACGGCTTTGTCGAAGGCCTGCTTCGCCTCGTCGGTGGCCATCTGTTGGGCGGCTATCGCGCGATCGAGCTGGCTTTGGAGGCGGGCGAGCTCGATGTACCGGCGATAGGAATCGCGGTAGGCGAGTATTTCCGGCGTATCGGCCTCGCGGCTCGCCGTCGTCTCGTCGTAGAGGCCGGTAAGGGCCGTCACGAGATTCCGGGCCTTGTCGAGCTTTAGCCGAGCATATGACAAGGCATCGGTCGGGCTCCGGTACGAGCCTGAGGCTGTCCCGTCTAGCTTCAGGTAGGCGCTCTGAGCGTAGTCGTTTATCGCTTCCTTTCCCTCCGACTCCTGCCGCGCCCCTTCCATGAGTTCGTAGCTCTGTCGAGATCCCCGATACGCGGAATTGTAGTCGGTCATCGCAAGGCCGAAGGAGTCGCTGGCAATTTTCATATCCTCGCTAGCTCTGTCATAGCTGCCTCTAGCCGCATCGACCTGGTCCTTTTGACTGGTAAGGAGGGCCTTCCTCGCCCCTTCGTCCTCGGTATAGCCCGAGAGCCCTTCGCCGATGCGCCCTATTTCGGACTTGAGTCCCGCGATCCGAGCTTTTTTTTCATTGAGATCGGCGGCCGCCTTTTCAAGAGCGTTTAGGCTCGCGATAGGGGCATAGGAATCCGTCGCGGCCGTCCAGATCGAGACCGGCGCCGCGGCATCGAGGAATTTGGCGATCGAGGCGCAGTAGTCCTCGTATTTTTTTTGCCGGGCGCTCAGGTCCAAAGCCGCCGCGCTCTCGAAGGATAAGGCAAGCGCGCGTCCGCTCGCGTCGAGATCGCCCGCGGTCTCCAGGGCTAGATTGAGGAGGCCGCCTCCCTTCGCGTGGACAATGTCGCCTGCCGCGTCGAGGAGCGAAGCATCGATCGCTTCGGTGGATATCGGCAGGGGATCGCCGCTCGTAGGCGCCGAAAAATTGCCCGCGATCAGGGAGGCGCGATAAGCGGCGCCGCTCGAGGCGAGGCAAGCGTCCCGCGCGCAACGAATCCCGTAACGGGCGAGGGTTTCGGCATAGCGATCGCCTTCCTCCGCGAGCGAGTCGTCGAGCCTCTTCTCTAGAAGGGATAAGGCCTCGGTCGCGAGTCCGCCGTCGTAGGATCTGTCCGAGCCGACAAGGGCCCGCTCGAGCGAGGAGAGGTAGCCGCTCGCCGTGTTTCCCAAGCCTAGGCTCGCGGTATAGAAGAGATCGTCGGAACAGCCGCCGTCGCCTGCAGCGGCTATCTCGAGCTTGTCTGCAAGGCTGCCCGCGGAGCCGGAGAGGGCGTAGTCCAGAGCGTTCTGCCCGACTCCCCTGATAAAGAGCCTGGACGCGTCGAGCCTAGACGCAAAGGCTTGGACCTCGGCCCGGCCCGCGGCGGAGAGGCCGCCAAGGTCGATCGCGTCGCCGATTGCCGCCTTGGACTTGAGGCGGAATATCAGCGCGTCCTCGTCGAAGGCCGTGCCGCTCAAAGTGGCGAGAGCGATGCCCAATGAGTCCTTCTGCGAGGAGCCGATCCAGAGCGCATCGATGTTTCCATGGGTCTGGATACCGGAAAGAGACAGGAGAAGCTCATAGCAATCCCGCCCTCTATCGCCTAACGCCTTGGATGCGAGGTCTATGGCGAAGGCGCGCTCGAAGACCTCCCCGCCCAAGCCGTCATAGGCCTGCGCTTGGACCGACTCGGCCGCCAAGCCGGGGCAGAGCGCATCGAGGAAGACGCTCTGCATAGGTACCGGTCCCGTCCTCACCGCTTCGAGGAGGTTCGCGACGAGATCCTGTTCTTCGACGCCGAGGCCGAGGAGGAATGCGTCCACTTTATCGAGCTCTTCGGCCTTTCCGGAATAGGATCCTCCGAGGAGCTTCCATAGATCGACGATGAGGCCGCCCTGCTCGCTGATCGTCACTCTCGACGCATCGACGGCCAGGCTCTTTTCCTTCCAGAGCGCGTAGGCCGCGGCTTTCTTCGACTCGGCCCCGGAGGCCGCCGCCGAGCCCTGCAGACTCATGTCGATCGCGAACAGCTCCCTGGCGCGGGCGATGACGCTCGCCCTGATATCGGCGAGCGAGGCCGCGGCCTCATCGAAGACAGTGGCGAAGGCATCGTCCCAGGTGACCGCGGCTTCGAGAGAGACGGCGGGGTCGGCGCTCTCGGCGATCGCGCTCTTGACTGTCTCGACGGCACCCGCCTCGATGAGGCAGCTTTTCGCGGCCGCGAGCTCATCGAGGGACGCCGAGGGGTCGCCTCGAGCCCAGGCATAGAGGCCGGCCAGATTAAGAAGCCTCTTGTCCAGGGAAGAGCATCCTTGCTTCAGTCCGCTCAGGCTATCCAACTCGGCCTTGAGATCGGTAAGTTCGGCCTTCAAGTCCGCGGCGCTTCCGGAAGCGGCCTTTCCGCTGCCCGTAAGCTCCTCGCGAGCCGCGAAGTAGCCTTCGAGGTCGGACAGGTAGGCTTCGAGACGCTCAGCCTGATAGCCCGGGAGCTTGGCTTCGGCCCTCCTCGTCGCTGCAAGGACGGAGACGAGCCAGGTCTCGCGCGCGGTCGGGCTCATGGCCGATACCGAGTCCCAGACGACTGAGGGGCCGACGAAGGAGAAGCCCGGGCCAGAAGCGAGGAGACCGAAGGAGGACATCGCCGATTTGAGCTCGACGCCGCCATCGGCCTCGATGGCCTCCGCGAAGGCGAGAGACTGGGCCGCGTAGCGCTCGATGATGCCGGGGAGCCTCAAGGAACGGTCGCGCTCGCGAGCCGCCTCGAGAAGAAGGCCGCCGGCGAGATCGACCGCCACCCTGCCGTCCGGGCTCAGGATCGAATAGAAATCCGTCTTGCCGCCTACGAATCCGCGGAGGAATTCCTTGCTATCGGCGTCGCCGGCGTAATCGGCGATAAAAGCGTATAACGCGTCGCGCGAAGCTTGGAGGTCCAGGTGCCCCGAGCCGAGAAAAACCGATAGGGCCCGGAGCGCGGCTTGCTTCGCCGCGCCGCCCGAGACGAAACCGGAGACTGCGCAGGCAAGGAGCTCCTCGGGTTTCGACTCGTCGTAGCTCCACCTTGTCCAGGAGAAGCCAGTGGCTTTTGCCGCCTCTATGGCGCCGTAGGCCTTGGCCTCGAGATCGGCGCGCGCGGCCAGGTAGTTCCCCGCGGCCTCCCTCGCGTCCTTGGCCACGGCCGCGGCCGCGGCCGCGACGGAATCGCCCGCGGGGCGCTTTCCCGTTTCAGCCTCGCACCATTGCGCGGCCGAGGAGGCGCTTAAGAGGCGCAGAGCGTCTTCCCGCTCGTCGAGCCTTGTTTGGAGCGATGCGCGATACTGTAGGGCTATCGACCTGCAAACCTGGAGGTAGAGCTCGGCTTCCGCGGCCTTATTCGCGCTCGACGCTTGATCGTATTTCCCTTTCGCCTGCGCATATGCCTCGTACAGAGAGTCTGTCGCGTCGATGCTCACAAAGGCGAGTTCCGATTCGTTCTTCGGCACTACGAGGCTTGAGACTTTCTCGCGCAGGCTCTCGAGCGAATCCATCCTAAGGGACTTGTCGCCGGACACCAACTGCTCGAGCCGCCTGTTGTTAAGTTGGATCGCGGCCTCGAAGCCGTAAGAGCGCGCCGCCGTCAGATACGAGGCCATGGATGCCGCGATACTGCCCTCCTTGGCGGGATCGAGGCCGTCGAGAAAGCTCTGATAATAAGAAGTGAGCTCCTTCATGAAATAGTCCTTGTTATCTTTGGCCGCGAAGATGGCCTGAAGAGTCTCGTAGTCCTTCTGCGCCTCCTCGAGCTTAGTCTTCGCCTCGACGAGACTCGCGCGCTTCGCGGCAAGAGCGTCCTTGGCGCTCCCGAGCTCCAGGCCTTTCCTCTCGAGTTCTTTTAGGGCGCTAGTGTAGGAATCGCGGGCGGCTGCGTATTCCGCGAGAGCGTTCCGACAGGCGGCCTCGGTCTGGGCGGCCGTCGGGCGCTCCGAGCTTATGGTTATGGCATAGGCATAGACCTTGTCGGCTATATCGACCTGTCTGTCCCAATAGCTCGCGAGGGCTTCCGCCTTGAGGAGCTCGACCTGGTACTCGTCGAGACAGAGGCTGCCGATGTCGACCGACGCATCCGTAATCCCGAGCAGACTCTTCGCGGCCCCGTCGTCCGAAATGACGCGGGAATAGCTATCCTTGAGCTCCTCCCTCGCGTCGCCGTTATATTTCGTATACACGGCTATGATGCCTACCCAATAGGCAGCCTGTCGGTAATTCTCATCCTCCTCCGCGCCGGCCTTGCCCTTCGCATACCGCTCGAGCGCTTCCCGCTCGGAAGAACCATCCGCTACGACGACGCCGATTTTTTTAAGCCAATATGCCGCCGAGTCTTTCGCAGTCGCGACCATCGAGGCGGACTGCGCGAATATATCGACGAGGCTCGCTACATCCTCCGATTTCGCGGCCTTCCTGTCCCGTATCTCCTTTTCGAGTTCGGCGCTCGCCTCGGCGATCGAGTTTTCGAGTTCCGAATCCTTGTCGGCCCAGGCCTCGCCGCCGGCGGCCAGCAGGGCGCGAAGATCGGCCTGCCATCGGTCTCGCTCTCCGCACAGACGCTCGTAGGCATCGGCCCAGGCCTTCTCGCCGTCGTTGTAATCCTTGCCCGCCTTGTTTTCCCACTCCACCCGCTCGGCGAGGAGACGCGCTCCCGCCTTGTCCCATGTCGCGAGCCCCGCTTCGAAGATCCTTTGGAAACTTTCCTGCCATCGCGCCGCGTCTATTTGCCCCTCCCCGGGCCCGACGCCCGAATCGGCGGCAAGGGATTCGCGCAGATTGCGTATGCCCTCCTCCGTCGCGCCCTGGGTCTCCGCGATGAGACGGTCGGTGATCGCGCTCGCGGTCTCTTCCTCGCTCTTCCTGCGAAGCGAGTACTGATCGTAGCTGCGGAGCGCGACAAAACGCTGTTCCTCTTGAAGGGAGAGGGCGGCGAGCTCGCGGCGATAGGCGGAGGCGCCGAGCTCGGCGTAACTCGCGCCGAAGGCTTCGAGTTCCCGCCGATCCGATTCGGGCACCTGGGACAATAGCTCGGGGAAGGCAGCCTCGAAGCTCGATTCCCAGGAGGCGAGGCTGTCGTCGATGGACTTCCCGACGCTCGCCTCCCAGGCGGCGGAGTCTTCCTTGAAGCCGACGAAGGTCTTCAAGACAGGGTCCCCGACGGAATCGCGGAGGATATTCCCGTCGGCATCGCGTTCGAAGAGGAGACTGCCGTTCTGCCGGGCGATAGCGTCCCTCAGGTCGCCGAGGCCAGAGGGAACGACGCCTCCCGCGAGCCGTTCCGTGAATCGAGCGACGAGCCACTCACAATAGCGGCCTCGTGTCTCCGTCCCAATTGCGTCCTCGACGGATGCGCGCGCCGCGTCGATGTCGCTCTCCTGCATGGCGAGGAGGGCTCCCTCTTCCCACTGCGCGAGGGCGGCTTCGCGGCCCATGTCGGCGAAGCCGAACCAATTATCGGAGCTCGCCTCCCGATCGGCGCGGTCAAGGTAGACCTCGAGGGTTTCTTTCCGGTAAGAGCCTAAAGGATCCTTGCCCTGTCCGGCGAGAGTAGGGAGGACGAGGAAAAGCATTCCTAAGCAAAGCGACGCGGAGGGATATCCGGCTTTGATAAACATGGCACCTCGCGAATGAGATTGGGAATTGACCTCCGTTTTCCCGACAGACGAGTCGGATCGCCGTTGCATGCGATACCGATGCGCTATTCGAATCGCATCGAGTTTTTGACCTCCATGGGAATCCTCGTTCCTCGCACGAGGACGCTGCCGGAGAGATTCTGGTTCATGCAGCCTCCCAGGATCCGTAGGCTAGCCGCATCGAGCTCTACGCCTCCCGACACAGTGCCCCGGAGCTCGACGGCTCCGCCCTCCCCCGCGGGCCCGATGACGCCCTCGACTCGCGCCGATATGCGATAACCCGCCGCTTTTGTCGCCGTGATCTTGTTGCGCGAGACGAGGGGCATAGAGCAGTCCATCGCCGATTCGACTATCCAGCTCTCGCCCGCGGCGACCTTCGCCGCGGGGAAGAGGCCGAATATCGCCTCGAGGCTGTGTCGTATCGAGCCTTCGTTCATATAGGCGCTCGCGCTCGAAGCGAAAGCGGGATCCTTGGCCGCCGCGGCCATCCGCGCCGCTAGCTCGGGCAGACCGCCAATGCCGCCTAAGCGCATGGTAGGTCCGAGCGCGAAAGTGAAACTTCCGCCTACGAGTCCGCCTAACGCGGCGAGGCGCGATGAGGGATCATCTGGCTCCGACGAATCGAAGGAGGCGCTCCCGAGGCGCGATGTCAGCTTGAGGGCCAAGTTCTCGTAGACCGCCTCTATCGAGAGCCCTCCGTCCGCATCGCGGCCCAGGACCTTAAAACGGTAGGTCGTAGAGAAGGACTGCCTCGACTCGATGTCGCGGCCGCCTATCGTCTGGGAGACCGACTGCCGAACTTCGACTTTAGTCCTCCACGAAGAGAGCGGCGCCAATGCGGGGGCGAAGGCGCTATTTCCAGGGGGCGATTGAGGAGCGCAGGAAAGAAGGCAGAGGAAGGAGGCTGCGGCGAGGCGGCCGATTCGGCTGTTCATGGAATGCTCCTTTCGAAATTCTCGAAACGCAGGGACTTGAATGCGCCGGGAAAATTGACGGCGAGAGCGGGAAGCACGAGGAAGGTAGATGCGAGGGAGCCGAGAATCCCCCAGAAGACGACGAAGGCGATAGTCCGCATGAAGGCTCCGCCCGAGCCGCCGGCGAAGAGAAGCGGCAATGTCCCGACGATCGTCATGCCCGAGCTTATAAGGAGGGGCTTAAGGCGCTTGCGTATCGCCAATATGACGAGGGACCGCATGGCCGCGGAGCCAGCCCGGCGATCGCCGCCCCTCGACCTGATCTCGTTGGCGATGAGAATCGAGTTGTTGACCGCCATGCCGCAGAGCATGATGAGGCCGACGAGGGCCGGAATGCGCAAGCTCTGACCTGAGAGGAAGAAGGCTACGACGGGAAAGGAAAGCGATGTCGGCAGGATCGAGAGGACCATGAAGGGACAGGTCAGCGATTCCATCGAAGCGGCGAGGACGATGAAGATGAGAAAGACCGAGAGGCCGAGCACAAGAGCGAGGGTCGAGAAGTTCCGCTTGAGCTCGAGGACGCTGCGGTCCATATCGAAGGCATAGCCGGGAGGCAGGCTTACGCGAGACAGGGCTTCCTTAATGCGCGCTGCCGTAGTCTCGACCGACGCGCCTCCCGCATGAAGGGTCAGGAAGGCGGCCCGCTGCCGGTTCTTTCTGTAGATTTTCGCGCCCTCGACCTCATTCCGGAGGCTGACAAGGCTGGACAGTCTCAGGTTCCTCTGCGCTCCCGTCTCCAGCGGAAGACCGAGCAAGCCCTCCCTTGTCATGATCCTGGAGGAGGAGTCGAAGATCCTCAGATCGCATTCCCTGTCCTTCTCGATCCATTTGGCGGCGACAGGCCCATAGAGGGCCCAACGGAGCGCGCACGCGGCCTGCTCCGCCGATACGCCCAGCGACGCGGCCTTCCCACGGTCGATCTCGAGGACGAGGGCTTGCGGCGAATCTTTGAAGTTGAGCACAGCTTGCCGAACCCAAGCCGCTTCGCCGAGGAGGCGGGCCGCGTCCCGCGCGGCCTTGCGCAATACAGTATCGTCTTCTCCGAGGACGGCTATCTCGTAGGCGCGGTCATCGTCCGCAGCCTCGGGGAAATAGATGAAACCGCCTGAGATGCGGCCGCCCAGTTCGCGCATCCGAACGGCAATCGCCTCGCGGGTCGTAAGGCTCGAGTCGAACTTGAGCATGAGTTCGGCGCTGCCGCGGCGGGCGATCGTCTCGACCATAATCGCGCCCGCGAGCTTTCGCGCATCGGACGCGAAGAGGGCCGTCCTCTCGTCCGTCGACTCGACCGAGGCGCCTGACTCGAACTCAAGCTGGGCGTAAACCGTATTTTCTTCGATGGAAGGGGAGAAGTCGGTGCCCATCGAGGCGGCGGAAGCGCAGAGCGCGGCGATGACGACGCAGGCCCCCGCGAGGAAGGGCGCGGGCCGCTGGGCGCTCGCCCGTATCGTGGCGTAGACGATTCCCCGCGCGCGGCGGGCGGGAAGGCGGAAGCCTCCGCGGCGCGGTGTCCTTGGGCATCTCGCGATGGTGAAGGCGGGCAGGACGAGTACAATGCCGGCGAAGGCGGCCGCGAAGAGCAGGGACATCGACAGGGAAATTTGCTTAATGCCCGGGGAGACGAATTCCAGGAAGAAGAGGGGCACGAGGACGATGAGGGTCGTGATCAGGGAGGCTCCTAAGGAGGGCAGAATCGCCGCGAGGGCGGAAGCGTTCCTGAGGCCGACGACGATGGCGCCGTTGTCGACGATTGTTCCGAGGCCGACCGCGAGGCCGGAGAGCAGGAATTCGTCGATCCCGATACCGATGGCCGAGAGAGCCGCCGCGGCCGCCGCGGGGATGAGGGCGATCGCGAGGGACAGCGCGCAGAGCCGCTTGAGATCGCTCACCGCGAGAGGGAGGACGAGGAGTACGGCGAGGATGCCCTCCCCCATCGCCTTGACGATCTCGAGGAGGGCGCGCTCGAGGCTTGCGCCCGAATCGAGTATGATATCCGCGGCGATGCCTCGGCCCCTCCAGCGGGCCGACTCGGCGCGCAGGGCTCGGGAGAGAGCGACGAGATTGGCCGAGCCGGCGCTCTGGGCGTAGAGCACGATCATCTTTTCGCCGTCGACGCGGCTTACGCTGTCGCTTTCGCGCAGGCCGTAGGATATCTCGGCGATATCGCCCAGCCCGAGCGTGCCATCTTTCGTCGCGATCTTCAGTCCCGCCAGCTCGCCCAAGGAGGAGAGCCGACCTCGCAGCACGACGGGCAGGTCGATGCTTCCGTCGCGTACCGAGCCCACGGGCCCGATGAGGTCCTGTCTCTGTATTTGCCGCGCGACCGCGGAGATGGAGAGGCCGCGCGCCGCGGCCTTCGCGGTATCGACGAAGACATGGACTTCCCTGGCTTCCCCGCCGCCGATCTCTATCTCGCCGACTCCGTTCAGCTTCGCGAAGGAAGGCTTAATTTCCTTGTCGACCAGCTCGCGGAGCGCGTCCTCATCGAGGCCAGCGGCCCGCAGCGAGGCCGCGAATACGGGGCGCCGCGAAGAGCCGGAGCTGCCTATCCGCGGCTTCTGCGTCGAAGCCGGCAGACTGCGATGCACGCGGTCCGCCGCGTCGCGAATTTGCAGGTAGATAGAGGAGGCGTCGGCCCCGGCCTCGGTCGTAACCCTCACTCTGGCTTTTCCGAATTCCGAGGTCGAGCGCATATCGCGTAGGCCCGTGATCGCCCCCAGTTCGTTCTCGAGGGGGATCGTGATGCTTCGCTCGATCTCGCGGCTGTCGATGCCGTAATTCTCTATAGTGATCGTGTAGCTTTTATATTCTTCTTCCGAGCTCTGTCCGAGCTTGGCCCTCGCGAGGAAGAAGGCGGTGAGGGCGATAGTCCCGATAAGAAGGGCTGCGATGAGGACTCGCTTCGACAGCCAGGACTCAAGCCGTGTCACGGCCTCTCCTCAAATATCGGTAGAAGACGATCGGCAGGGCAAAGAGGGTCAGGGGCGTGGAAACGAGGAGACCGCCGATGATCGCGACCGCCATGCTGCTCTGGCTGGTCCGCCGGGAAAAATCGAGGGCGATGGGCAGCATAGACAGGATGGTGGCCGACATGGTGATGACCACGGCGCGCAAGCGCTCCGAGCTTCCCCGATAGATCGAGACGAGGGGCACCCCATCGCCGGAGCGTCCGCCCCGCTTGCGGAAATTGGAATAGAGAATAACCGAGTTGTTTACCGCGACGCCGAATAGGACGATGATGCCGAGTATGGAGTCGAAATTGATGGACTTGCCGGTGACGAAGAGGGCTCCGAAGATGCCGAACATCGAAAGGGGAAGCGATAGAAGAAGGACAAAGGGGAGGCCGAAGGACTCGAACTGCGCCCCGAGGGTTAGGTAGAGGAGAAGGAGGACGAGGGCGAAGGTCTCGAGGATGGGAACGAGATTCTCCGCGAGAGCGGACTCGCCCAGAGACCGGAGCTCGCTCTCGCCGGAGGCGGCGCCGGAGGCGGCGCCGGAGGCGGCGGCGGCGGCGTATGCCGCGGCCTCGGAGGCAGGGTCGGACTTTGGCACTACCACCATGAGGGCGTCCTTTCGGTCGATGCGCATCAGGGCGGGTCGTTCGAGGACGACGGCGCTTCCAGCGAGCTTGCCTAGCGTTTCGGTCGCGCCCGAAACGCCCCTAACTACCAGCGCGCCTACCTCGCCCGACGATCCGCGCTGATCCTCGCGGAGCATGACTCGCACATCGATCTCGCGTCCCTGTGAGCGGATCTTCGTCGGGCAATTGCCATCCACGGCGTTTTTGACGGTCTGGGCGAGGGCATACAGGTCTAGCCCGCTCCGCGCGATGGCGTCGCGGTCGGGCGTGAGACGCAGCTCGGGCTTAAGGCCCGAAGGCGTCAGCGAGGGAGAGGAACCGGGGGTGGCCGAGGCGATGCGAGCGCTGACGGCCTGCGCCCGACTCTCCGCGTCGGCTTGGTCTTTACCCGATACGAGGAGCTCGATCCGGTCCTTCCCCGCGCCGAGTAATCGCGATGCGGGGTTCTCTGGCAGCTTCACGATAGTCTGCGCGCCTTCGACGGAAAGACGGTGCCGAATATCCTCGGCGAGAGCGAAAGCGCTTGCCCTCGGCCTCGCCGCGAGCATGGCCTTTATATGGACGATCTCCCTGCTCTCGAGGGGATTGGCCTGGTAGTAGGGATCGTCGTCCTCCCCGCCGCAGATCGCGTAGGCCAGGGCGACGCCCGGCACGGCGGCGACGCGGCGCGATGCATCGAGGGCGGCGGCCGCGGCGTAGTCCATCGTCGTGCCCTGCCGTAGTTTTATCGTGACATCGACCTCGCCCGAGTCCACGTCGGGTATGAATTCGAAGGGCAAGAGCCTGAGACAAAGGACGCCGACGGACGTCAGTATGAGGATGGCCGAAGCGAGAATGCCCGGACGCCGGAAGAACAAGCGCGAGGCCGACCTGAACTTCCCTTCGAAGCGCTCGAAGCCCCTGTATGCCCCGCGTCCGGCCTTCGCTCGGCGGGACGCGAAGAGAAAGAGCACGGGCACAAGGGTAATCGAGGTAAAGAAGGAGGCGATCTGGGAAAAAATGACGGCGAGGGAGAGATCGGCGAATAGAGCGCCGAGGACGCCGGGCAGGAGGAGCACGGGGATGAATACGACGACGGAGGTCAGGGTCGATCCGACGTTCGAGCTCGAAAGCTCGTGCGTGTAGGCGATCGCCGCCTCCGTTTCGACAGCCCTGCCCTCGAGCCTAAAACGCCGCTGTAAATTCTCGACGACGACCACGCTGTGGTCGACCATCATGCCAAGGCCCATCGCGAGGCCACCCAGCGACATGACGTTGACCGTCCTGCCTGCCAGGGCGAGGAAGAGGAGGGCGGCGAGTATCGATACCGGCACCGAGGAGATCATGACGAGGGAGATCCTGAAATCGCGCATGAAGAGGAATAGGAGGCAAAAGGCTATCGCCGCGCCGATCGCGATCGCCAGCGCGAGGTCGTCGATCGACTCGACTACAAAGCTCGAGGTATCGCGCAGGGCTACGATGTCGATGTCCCTGCCGTATGATTCCTTTAGTGCCGCGAGTTCCAGCGACACCTTGCGCGACATCTGGACGGGACTGACGCCCGAGCGTTTGCGTATCTCAAGCGCCACCCCTTCGCGGCCGTTTTGGCAGAAACTCGATTTGCGTTCCTTAGGCTCCATGCGAATCGTCGCTATATCGCCCATTCTGAATGGCGACCCGCCGTCGGATTTCGCGATTAGGAAGTCCCCGATCTTCCATGCCTCGTCTACCGATCCCTTCGCCTTGACGAGGTATTCGTCATCGCCTTCCCTGATCGTCCCGGCGGGGTAATCATAGTTCGCCGCTCCAATGGCGCTCGAAAGCTCCTCCAGGTCGAGGCCTCGCGAGGCCATGCTCTCCTGGTCCACGAGGACCCGTATCTCCTCGTCGACGCCCCCGACGAGGTTCACCGCGCCCACGCCCGGCGCCTGCTGAAGCCTTGTCTTGATCTCTCGCTCCGCGAGGCGGCGAGCGAGGGCGAGGTCCCCTTCCTTCGGGAAGAGACCGACTATCATCACAGGATCGTCCTCGGGGTCGGCAGGGAGGACGAGGGGCTTCTTCGTATCGGAGGGAAGGGTCGGATAGGCTAGGTCGATGATCTCGCGGGCCTCGACCCCGGCCATCCTCATATCGGTGCCCCAGTGGAATTCGAGGGTCAACGTCGCCGATCCCTCACGCGATATCGAGGAGATGCGCTTGATGCCCTTAGCCGAGGAGAGCGCGTCCTCGAGAGGTATCGCGATGAGGACGCGGACCTCTGCCGCGGGCAGGCCAGGATAGGCGGCGGCTACGATGAGTCGCGGCAACCTGACCTCGGGGAAAAATTCGACCCCGAGGCCCGAAGCTGCGACGATCGACACGACGGTCAGGCCGAGGAAGAACATGAGCGTGCTGACCGGTCGCCCGGCCGCCAGGGCGATGAGGCGCTTCACGCTTGTGCCGCCCTCACTTGAGGAGGCTCAGGCGCCAAGCGCCCGCGATGGGGTTGCCCGCGCTGTCCACGAGGCCATCCCCTATTTTGAAGGTCACGATGCCTGAGTCGCTCGCGTTCTGCAGGTCCATGATCGCGCGTACGCATGTCGTCCCCGGGATGCCGTCGGGCTGGGGATCAGCGAAGCCTGAGCTCTGCATTTTTTTGATGAAGAACGACGCGCAGGCATTAGTCGCTTCAATAGAAAATTCGTTCATTAGGGAGAAGAGGTTTATGGAAGCCCCCGCGGCAAGCGAGAAATAGAGGTCGGCATAAGTTTCGACCTGAGTACCGACGACGAATTGCAAGCTCCCTATGGTTATTGCCGAATAGTCGTCGCGGTGATCGCATCGCTTTTCGTCGTAGGACGCCTCCCCGGGAAGAGAAGCGGGATTATTTCGAAACCGCAGCCTGGCTATGACCGGCGAGGCAGTGGCCGCTCCGTTCACCCTGAACTTGTAGACCGATTCGACGGCCGACGCGTTGCCCTGAGCGTCCTTTATGCCCTTGAGTATCGCGATCGAGTAGAGGGTATCGCGGGCGAAGCGCTCTTGCGGTTTTAGGATAAAGGATGAGCCCAGGGCAGCCCTGTCGTCGATCGTATAGCCCCAGGCGGGTTCAAGCCTTATACGGCTCTCGAGGCCCTCCCGCTCCACGCTCTCGGAAAAAACTAGAGCGAGGCCCCAGGTGGATTCCCATCCCTCGCAAAAAACGCTTCCTGCGTCCGAAGGAAGCGAAGGAGCAAGGACTATGCCTCCCTCAACGCCGTTTAGCGAATTCGACAGCCTGAGGACGCTAGGGGGGCTAGTGTCGGTCCCGACCGTGAATCGGCTCTTGTAGGGCTTCGCGATGGAATTGCCGGAGAGATCGGAGAGTCCGTTCTGCAGGGTAAGGCTGTACTCCGTCTGCCAGGAGTAGGGCTCGAGGGGAACGAAGGCGCAGACTGAATCCCCCGCCGACCAGTCGTAGCGCCCTCGCAGCGAGGGGCTCAGGCTGAAAGCGGCGTAAAGGCTCGCGCGATCGACCGCCTCTGAAAAAGTCATTACAACGCTCGCGTAAAGATCGGTCAACGCGGCCCCCTCCGCCGGCATGACGGAAACGATCGTCGGTCGATCGTCCTCCGCCTTCGTGGAGAAGGAGAAATGGAAGTCCTCATCGAGGGAGACGCCCTTTTCGTCCTCGGCGCTCGCGCTCAGAACGACCTCGTAGCCGCGGTTTTTTTCGAAGGTTTCGGCGGGGAGAAAGTTCAGGACATCGCCCTCCCAGGCGAAGTCCCCATAGACAGCGCCGCCGTCCTTCGTAAACGAGAAGGCTTGCTCGACCGAATCCCTGTTGGCCTTTCCCGAGAATCGGATCCACACTCGCAGGCCGCTAGGGTCGGCCAATCTCGGCTCGTTCGGGCTCCATCCGACTATGCAAAAGCGCGGAGCGAAGAGGGCGCAGCCGGAAGCGAGGAAGGCGAGGCCCGAGACGAGGGCTAGCGCGTATACATGACGAACCATAGGTCCCTCTCCATAGTGCCGCCGGCGCCGTCGGAAATACCCGACGCCCCTCCGGGCACTAAGAACTTGTAGTAAAAAGTCTCGACGGGACTGCTCGATGAAAAACCTGCGAATGTCAGCTCGAGCCTCGCGGGGTTGACCCACTGCGCCGATTTGAGGGCTGGAGAAAGCGATGCGGGGAAGAGGCTTGTACAGGTTTCGAGGGTTACGATCCTGTCACGTTGGCCTGCATCGACGATAGGAGAGCTGAACTCGAGGGCGATAAGGGCCGCCCCGTCGGAGATCTGCGGACTGAAGGCGTAGCTGTAAGCATCCCCGAAATCGGAGATGGCGGGACCGCCGGCGATGTATGCCCTCGCGACTTCGAGGTCGGCTACCCGCGGCGAAAACCAGTCGAGGTAATCTTCGGACATAGTATTGCCCGCGAGGTCGGCGACGGAGGAAAGCACGCTGAGCTTATATCTCGTGCGAGCGACATAGCTTTCCTCGGGCACGAAAGCGAAATTCCTCGGACCGTCCTGGAGTACCCTACCCTTCACCGTCGGCGTCAGCTTGATCGCCTCCGCGACGCTCTCTCGGGTCAGCTCCTCGTTGAAGCTCAGGTAAATGGCATCCCGATAACCCAGCTGGTCGAGGCCGACGCTAAGCGGCGAAAAACTCCCGTTGGAAAAAACGGCCGGTCGAACCGATACTACCGACGGGACTGCCCCCTCCGCCTGAACGACGAAGGCCCCGTCGTAAGCCCTCGCCAGCCCGAGGCCATTTTCGTCCGCGAGCTCGGCTTTGATTTGCCAGACGTAGGTCATGAGCGTCGCCCAACGCAGCTTCGGGGCGACGGTCGCAGTCTTGCCGTCCGCCGACCAGGCGAGGTCATAGTCCGTCGAAGGACTCAAGCCGAAACTGCGCCTGAAAAGGGACCGGTCGATGGCCCGTGAAAAGGCAAAGGAGAGGATTTCGGTTGTCGTTACCGTTGCGGCTCGCGGCGGAGAGAAGGAGTCGAGGGTCAGCAGCGATGCGCTTGAGGCGGCATAAAAAGACACTGTCTTGGAGACGTCGAAGGCGCGATCGTCAGAGGTCTTGATATTGCCGATCACCGAAAGCGTCCAGCGATATCCCTTCTTAAGGGGTGGAACGGGATAGAAGGCGAGTTCCCTCCCCGACCATCGGAAATCGCCCGCCGAGCTTCCCGCGGCGGAGCTCAACTTGAAGGCCCGCTCGACGCTGCTTCGCTGCGGCTCGATCGAAAAGGCGACGCGGACCGGTCCCTCGGCAGGCACTAGCTCCCCGTCGATCGCCGGCTCCGTGTCGATGCCCAAAGGCTCGAGGGAGACGAGGGAGCAGGCTGAAAAAGCCGAGGCGAAGACCGCGGCCGCCCAGGCGCTAGCTTTCTGTCTCGACATCCTCGCCTTCTTTAAGAAGGGGCGAGGGCGAGTCGATGACGATCTCGCCCTGGCGCAGCCCCCTCTCGACGATGAAAACGCCGCACTCCTCCCCGCCTAGCTCCAGTTCTTTGAGAAAGGCCCTCCCGTTCACGAGAGCGAATATTTTCGCTTCTGTCCCTTTCTTCTGAGCTATAGCGCTAGCCGGCAGCTTAACGACCTCGCGAGGCGGGCACAGATCTATGCGCGCCCTCGCGAACATGCCCGGCCTCAACCGCATCGAGGGATTTCGCATCAGAGCCTTCACCATGACCGCGCCCGTCTGGGCGTCGACGATCGGCGAGATGCGGTCTATCTTCGCTACGAAGCTTCGGCCTTCGAAGGCGTCGATGCTCAGGTTTACCGGCATGCCTTCCGCGATCCGGCTCGCGTCGGACTCCTGAACGGGGAAGACGGCATATACGGCATCAGTGTTCATAAGCGTCATCACCTTGGCGTTCTGCTGGAGCTGCTCCCCCTTCTCCGCGTAGAGGGCCCCGACAATGCCGGAGGAAGGAGCCCGGAGCTCCAACTCCCCGATCATGGCGACCACCGAATCCAGATCCGTCTTGGCCGAGTCGAGCCGCGATCGCGCGACCTCCTCCTCGGCTATTAGGGTCTGTGTGTTCAAGAGGAGCATCGCCTCCCTCCGCCCCTCTTCTGACCTAGGCGCCGCTAGGCCGCGGGCCGCGAGGTCCTCGTCGCGCAGTCCGATCTCCTGAATCTCAAGGTCCTTTTTTTGCGCAGCGAGGGCGCTTTTTTGCGCGTTCAGGCTGATGAGGAGGGAGTTGACATCCTCGTCGGTGGCTCCCCCTATTTCGAGGAGAGCCTTTTTCCTCGCATAGGCGCTCTCCAGCTCGGCGGCCTCGTATTCCTTTTGCTGAATTTGAATCTGCGCCTTGTCTATGGAAACGATGCGCGCTTCGACCTGAAGCCGTCCCTCCCAAAGCTTCGCCTGCGCGAGCTCGAGCGACGAACGCGCCGAGTTTAGGGCCGACTCCGCCTGCCCTCTGCGCATCTCGAGCTGAACGTTCTCGAGCCGAGCGAGGAGGGCGTCGGCCTTGACCGCGCTTCCCTCTATGACGGGCAGTTCGATCATCCTGCCTTCGACGGCGGCGGTTATGTCGGTCTTCGTTTTGAACGCGAGGGTGCCAAAGCTCGCTAACTCCTGATTGTATTTCTCGAGCTTGATAACGATTGTCTTGGCCTTGTACTTCGGCAGCTGCGCCTCGGGAACCTTTCTGATTCCGCAGGAGGCCGTGACAAGGGCGAGGCTGGCGAGGAGAAGAGCGCGCAGCGCAGTTATCGACCGCATCTCAGTTCCTCCTCGCCGAAAGGGCGCCACAAAAGCGCGCGAGGCCGCCCCTATCGAGTCCGAGAAGGCGCTCGAGCCCTCTCTCTGACTGATGCAGCTTGAGCACCGACTCGAGGATGGCCGACTCGCTCTCCGCCGTAGTAACCAGCGTCTTGAAATAATCCACTCGCGTAGCCTCCCCGATATCCAGCAATTTTTTTTGGATCTCGGCCTTCTTGCGCTGGAGGGCCAGATCCCCGCGCTGGAGCTTGAGCGAGGCCTTGTCCCTGAGGTAAGCCGCGACGAGATGCTTGATCTGGAATTCCAGGGCGGCTTCCATGTCCTCGATGCGGCGCCGCATTAGCGCGTATTCCTTCATCGCCGCATCGCTGTTCATAAATGCCGAGAGCTCCTGAAGCGGGCTGAAGTCGATAGAGGATCCCTCCGCCCTTTGTTTTCCCAGAGAAGCGCCCTTGGAGACCGAGAAGCCAAGCGGCGAGGCAGGAGCCGGTATTTCGAAGACGAGCTTTCCGTTCAGCGAAGCGCTCTGGAGCGGGTAATGAGCGCCGCTCAGCGACAGGCCGCCCTCGAGAGAAACCGTGGGCAGGTACCAGGCCCTCGCCTCGATGAGGACGGCCAACTTCTTGCGAAGCTCGGCCTGCCGCTGCCGAAGCTCTAGGTTGCCTTCCAGGACGAGGGCCCCGAGAGAGAGAGCATCCTCGCTCAGATCCATTCCGCCATAAAGGGAGTCGAAATCATCGACCAGGTCGAGCTCGGCGCCGGCTCCCAGGCCGAGGAGGAGCCGCAGATTGAACTCGCTCTCCTCGAGCTCCGCCTCGCTCGACTGAATCGAAATGGCAAGCGAGCCGCGCTGGAGCTCGGACTCCAGAAGATCGATTTCTCGCAGGCTGCCGAGGCTCTGTTGCGCGCGCGCTATCGCCAGCTCCTGATCGGCGATCGCCAGGGTGTCGTTCTGTGCGGCGATCTTGCGCTTCAGCATGAGGACTTGGCTGTATGCCGAGTCGACGGAACTCAGTATCTCGCGTTTCTTATCCTCGATGCCTCGTTTCTGAAGATCGAGGTCGGCCTCGGCGAGTCGATGCTGCCTCGTCGATCGTCCCCCGTCGAAGAGCGGCTGTTTCACGCTGAGGGTCCACTGGATCGAAGAAGCGTCGGGGCCGAGCGTGACGACATTGGATGAATCGAGGTAGCCGAGACTCACCTGGGGGAAACAATCGCGAAAGCCCAGTTTGAGTGTGCAGGCCGCCGCCGAGGCCTGGTTCTCGAGCGAGCGCAACTCGGCGCTGCGGTCGAGGGCCATGCGTCCGGCCGCGGCCGCGTCTATGCTCAGGGCGGCCGCGGTCGAGGCGGCGAAGGGCAAGGCCGCCGCGAGAATGGCGCGCCTTCGGAATAACGCTGTCACTTCGCCGCCGCCTTCTCCGCTTTTTCCGAGGCGATGACCGGGCCGGCGAGGGAACGGAGGGCCTCGCGAATAAGGGCGTAGAGATATCCCGACGACCTGAGGCTCAGTTTTGTCTCGTCGGCGACGATAGTCTTCGCGAGAATCGAGCCGTCGAATTTCGAACGAAGCTTCAGTACGCAGAGGATGGCCGTATAGGTATCGATGCCGCTCGTATATTCCTCTTCGCGAAGCCACATCGCGTACTCTGCCCGGCTCTCCTTCTCCGCGGAAGCGATACCGGCGCAGGCGGCGGCGACGGGGAAAAGCTCGCGGACGACTCCCTCGATATCGTCATCGGAAGGCCCGGCGGCGATCGACACTTCGGCGAGCGGGGAGCCGAGGTCCTCGGCGACGGCACCGCGCAAGATAGTGTCGATGCGTTTCCCCGGGACGCCCGCGCAGGAAACGGCGACCGTGGCGGCAAAGGCGATAGCGACGCAAGCAGAGGTCGAAAGCTTCATTTCCGCCCTCCCCCGCCGAGCTTTAGCAAAAGGTCATCGATCGCTTCCCTCATGGGACTGGCCGGCGAACACAGCGCCTTAGCAGCATTAAGTCTCTCGATCGCCTTGTCATCCTGAGCGAATCGATAATAGAGCCGCGCCGATTCGAAGTAGGATTTGGCGAGTTCCTCACCCGATTCGGCGGAACGTTCGAGGAATCCGAGGGCGTTCTTCACGTCGCCTTGGACCATCCGTATCATGGCCTCGAGGTAGTACAGCCTCAGATCGCTCGAGTCGTTCGAGAGCAGCTCCTTGGCGATCTGATCGGCCTCATCGACCTTGCCCTGCTGCAGGAAGGTCCTCGCGAGCCATATGTCGGCTTCGTGGTATTTCGGGAAACGGGTGCCGAGATTCTTGAATGCCTCTGCGGCCTTGTCATAGCTGCCGAGGAAGTAGCGCGTCTTGCCCAGCAAAAATTGCGCCTGCGGCAGGGCCTTGGCTTCGGCCAGGGGCGCCAGGGCGCGCTCGGCCTCGGCCAGTTTTCCGGCGGCATAGAACGATTTCGCCTCGCCGTAGGCCTTTAGCCGATCCTCCATCCCCAAACCTTGCGCGCACGAAAAGACAGCGAAAAGTCCCGCGGCGGCGCATAGGGGCAGCGGAGTGTATTTCATGGAAGCTCCTCGGATCGGCATGTGCTTGGTATGGCTTTCTTGGCTACATCGCAAGAATGTACGTTAGGCGCTCGCGCATTTTGCCCGCGGCCGTCTTGGCTCTGGCCGTGACATAGGCCTTCATCGCCGGGTCGGAGGAGAATTTACCGAGGGTATACATACAGGCCAGCTGGTAGTCGTTGTCCGGAGTATCCAAAAGGGCCATGACCGGCTCGAGCCGGGAGAGGGGCGCCCCCGCCAGGACCTCCGCGAAAATCGCGTCGATCTCCGTCGGAACGAGGAGCTTCGTTCCGGCGGACTCACCTATGCCGATCAGGCGTCCGAGCTCGCGGCGCGATTCCTTCGCCATGGCGGAGGCCGGCGCGAGAGCCACGCATTTCTCGAGCAGGGGGCGGGCGGCCTTTGTCGAATAGGATCGCGCATCCGCCTTCATTCCGCGCCACAGATGGTAATAATAGGTTTGGAAGGATTTGAGCGCAGGCTCGAGAAGGATATAGCGCCCGAGCTCGGCGGCGGAGGCGGATCCGGATTCGAGTTTGGCTGCGAGAGCGATATATTCTCCGAAGCCCCTTAATGGGATCGCGGTCGCGGAATTCCAATCGCCTTTGACGAAGGCTTTTATAGAGAGGGCGAGGCGCTCTAAAACCTCATTTGACTCGGAACCCGCCGCACCGCTTTTTTTCAGCGCCGCGTCCAGATTATCGAAGAGCTTCTTGTTCGAAATAGCGCCGGAGGGGCGCCGGAATTCGAATTCCTTGAATGCGCTCAGGATGGCAGGCCCCATATCCCCGATGCCTTCGTAGCAGCTCGATTCCAGAAGACCGATACCCTGCTCGTAGGGATAAATCTTCTGATACTCGCCAAGCAGGCGAATCGCGTCGGCGTCGCGTCCGGATTCCATCAAGGCCGCGGCATAAGCGTGGTAGTCTTCCGAGCTCATCGATCGGGCCTGAGCTGCCCAACCCTTGTCGAAATCCTTGAGCGCTGCATCCTTGTCCTTGAGCGCAGATTCGGCTTTCGCCCTCGTAAACACGACGCCGAGACTATCCTCCGCCGAGCTGGCGAAGGCCTTTGTTGCATAGACGATCGCCTCCTTGAACTCGCCGCATCGAAGCTTGAGCTCGGCTTGATCCGCATACAAAAAATATTTGGAGCGCGAATCGACGAAAAGGCCGAGGAGCTTCTCCCCTCGATCGAGGTAGGCTTTTGCGCCCTCGTTTTCGCCGGAGGAGAGAAGCCGCGCCCCGAGATCGATCTTAAGCTGTAAACGATCCGGGTATGCCTGATCTAGGCGCAGGAGACTATCGTAGAGAGCTTGCCCCGTCTTGCCTTTTGTCTGGGTCTCGTAGGTTTTCTCGAAAGAGCCTTTACAACAAGGGAAGGCGCCAAAACACAGGAGGGAAAGCGAGAGAAACCCGTTACGGAACCCCAAGAAAGGCAAGGAAATTGTCTCCATCTAAACCCGGCTTTATGCTGAAAATAGACAGCGTGGTTTTCGGTTATGTCCTTCATCACCAGTTACGCGCTTCGCGGCCGCCTAGAATTCAAGCCGATGAGAATTATTTATCGTGGAGCCATGGATAGCCGAGCGTGAACTGGCCCAACTATCCATTAAAAGCCGATAATTCGCGGCCTCGGCATGATGTCCCGAGGACCTTCGCGTAGGCTTCCTGGTCCTTGAAGAAGCCGGGGAAAGGCAGGCTATGTTCCATCATTGACAAAGGCGTCCCCGCGAGCGTACTTTACGTACAGACAAATGACCTGGGGAGCTCGGTGTGACCGGGCTGAGAGTGCGGCTGCCAGCCGCAGACCCATAGAACCTGATCTGGGTAATGCCAGCGAAGGGACGGCGCCACGAGCGATCGCAACCGCCCCTTCCGCAGGGGCGGCTTTTTTTTGCCGCGCCGCCTCGCGCGACGACCTGGCCGATCGCGAAGGGAGCGTCGTCATGGGCATAAAATTCCAAGCGCCGCCCGAGTGGGGGATCGAACCGGTACCGAAGGAAAAGCGGAGCCTTGGCTTCAAGGACTTCGCCGTGCTCTGGGGCGACCTCGGCATCGGCCTCCTCGTGATCCTCGCGGGCACTTTCCTCGTGCCCGGCCTCGGTCTCGGGCCCGCCGTGACGGTCATCCTCGTCGGTACGGCCCTGGGCTGCCTCCTGCTCGGCCTCATCGGAAAGATCGGCAGCGACTCGGGGCGTCCTACGATGGCCCTCCTGAGGCCCCTGCTCGGCCTGCGCGGCTCCTATGCGCCGACCGCGCTGAATGTCCTCCAGCTCCTCGGCTGGGCGGTCTTCGAGCTCATCATCATGGGCGTCGCGGCGAACGCGATATGCCGGCGTCTCCTCGGCTTCTCCTGCTATCCGCTATGGACGGCGGTCTCTGCCCTCGTCATCGTCCTCATGGGCCTGGCCGGCCCCATCGGCTTCGTCAAGCACTGGCTCGAGAAGTTCGCCGTATGGGTGGCCCTGGCCACAGGCATCTGGCTGAGCTGGCACTTGCTCGCGACCTACGACCTGCATGCCCTCCTCGCGAAGGCCGGGGACGGATCCCTCCCGTACTGGCAAGGGGTCGACCTCGTGATAGCCCTGCCCATCTCCTGGCTCCCCCTCGTCGCCGACTACAACCGCTTCGCGCGCAAGAGCCCGGGCGCCTTCTGGGGCACGGCCCTCGGCTACTTCGTCACGGGCTCCTGGTTCCTCGTCATGGGGGCCTTCCTCATGCTCGGCTCGAGCGTAAAGCAGGAGCCCAAGGACTTTGCGGCGGCCATCGCCCTGCTGGCCGGATGGGGGGCGCTGCTCATCCTCCTCGCCGACGAGACCCACAATGCCTGGGCCGACCTCTACTCCGCCGCCGTTTCGACGCAGAACATCTTCCCTAAGGCAAGGCAGCGCTGGCTCATAATCGGCTTCGGCGCCTTCTGCCTGGCCGCGGCCCTCGTCCTCGACATCACGAAGTACCAGGGCTTCCTGTACCTCTTGGGATCGTTCTTCATCCCTCTCTTCGGCGTCCTTGCCGCGGATTATTTCGTCCTGCGCGAGCGGGCCGCGGAGGTCCTCGCAGGGCGCTCCGCCCGCGGCGGGCGGGCGATGCTGGCCTGGGTTCTCGGCATCGCGGCCTATCACGTGACCGATCCCTCGATCCTCGCCTCGGTCTTCCCCTTATGGGCCAAGCTCGTGCCGCAGCCTCTCACGCTGATCGGCGGCTCGATACCGAGCTTCGTCCTGTCCTTCGCCGTCTATATAGCCATTCAGGCGATTTTTCGAACAAGGAGGAATCCATCATGAGCGTCGATTACGCGCACTTCGGGGTATTCGCCGGCGAGCTTCTCGCCCGGCTGCGCGCCGAGCGTCCCCTCGTGCATCACATAACCAATTTCGTCGTCATGAACGACACGGCCAACGCCACGCTCGCCCTGGGCGCCCTGCCGGTGATGGCCCACGCGAAGGAAGAGGTCGCCGAGATGGTCCAGGCGGCCGGCGCCCTCGTCCTCAATCCCGGAACCCTCGAGCCCGACTGGGTCGAGGCCATGCTGATCGCGGGGCGCCGCGCGAACGAGCTCGGCATCCCCGTCGTCTACGATCCGGTGGGCGTCGGCGCCACGCGCTATAGGAGCGCGACGGGCGAGCTCTTCCTGCGCGAGCTGCGCCTCTCGGCGGTACGCGGCAACTCGGGCGAGATCGGCTCCCTCTCCGGAGCGGGCGGCCTCGTCAAGGGCGTCGATTCGGCGCGAGGAGTGGCCGACCCCGTCGCCGTCGCGCGCGAGCTCGCGAAGCGCGTCGGGGCGACGGTCGCTATCACCGGCAAGCGCGACATCCTCTCCGACGGCTCGAGCGTCGCCGGCGTCGACAACGGCCACGAGATGATGACCCTCGTCACGGGCACCGGCTGCATGGCTACCGCGGTCGTGGCCGCCTTCTGCGCGGTGGAGCGCGACGCTCTCGCGGCCGCGACCGCCGCCCTTGTGTGCTACGGGATAGCCGGCCAAGAGGCGGCGCGCGGCGCTAGAGGCCCCGGCTCCTTCAGGGCAGCCCTCATCGACGCCATCTACGCGCTGAGCCCGGCCAAGATCGCCGCCGAGGCGCTGGCGGTCAGGCTCTAGCGATGCGATTCGACTGCTCGCTCTACCTGGTGACGGACGAATCCCTCTCGCGGGGAAGAGGCTCGCTCGCCCTCGCCGAAGCCGCGATGCGCGGCGGAGTCACGATGCTGCAATATCGCGCGAAGGGCGCGACGACGCGGGCCATGCTCGAGGAGGCGAACTCCCTCCTCGAACTTTGCCGCTCGCGGGGGGTTCCCCTGATAATCAACGACAGGGCCGACGTGGCGATGGCCATCGACGCCGACGGCCTCCACGTTGGCCAGAGCGACCTGAGCGCGGGCATCGCGAGGCGGCTTCTCGCGAAGGGCAAAATCCTCGGCGTCTCGGTGGGCAGTCCCGAACAGGCGCGGCGCGCCATCGCCGAGGGCGCGGACTACCTGGGCGCCAGCCCCATCTTCGCGACGCCGACCAAGAGGGACGCTGCCGAGCCCATGGGTATCGAGGGCCTGCGGTCCCTGGCGGCCGGGACGAGGGCGCCGGTAGTGGCGATAGGCGGGATCAACGCGGGCAACGCGGCGGCCGTCATCGCCGCCGGGGCCGCGGGCATAGCCGTGGTCTCGGCCATCGTAGCCGCGGACGACGCCGAGGCGGCGGCGCGCTCCTTGCGCAGGATCATAGACGCCGCGAAGGGATCGGACCATCTGAAGGACGAGAAGGCGAAGGAGGCGACATGAAGAGGGCCTTGACGATAGCGGGCTCGGATTCGGGCGGAGGCGCAGGCATCCAGGCGGACCTCAAGACCTTCGCCGCCCACGGGGTCTACGGGGCGAGCGCCATAACCGCGCTGACCGCGCAGAACAGCCTCGGCGTCCAGGCTGTCTTCGAAATTCCGGCCGAATTCGTCGCGCTTCAGATCGACTCCGTCGCCGAGGACATCGGCGCCGACGCAGTCAAGATCGGCATGCTCTCGAACGCCGCGATCATAGCCGTAGTCGCCGCCAAGATCGCCCGGCACGCTCTCGGACCCCTTGTCCTCGATCCCGTGATGGTCGCGAAGGGAGGCGATCGGCTCTTGCGCGAGGACGCGCAGGAGGCCCTGATCAAGATGCTCCTCCCCCTCGCGTCGGTCGCCACGCCCAATCTCCCCGAGGCCGAAGCCCTCTGCGGCTTCGCGATTCGAGGGATCGACGATATGCGCAGGGCGGCCAAGGCCATTCTCGCCCTGGGCCCCAAGGCCGTGGTCGTCAAGGGCGGCCATCTTTCAGGCCTGGTCGAGAGTATCGACGTCTTCTACGACGGTCGCGAATTCGTGGAGTACGCGGCGGCGCGGATCGAGTCGAAGAACACCCACGGCACGGGCTGCACCTTCTCCTCGGCCATCGCCGCCAACCTCGCGCTCGGGATGCCCCTGCGCGAGGCGGTACGCTCGGCCAAGGCCTACGTCAGCAGGGTCATAGCCGCCTCGGTCGAGCTCGGGATAGGACGGGGCTTCGGGCCGA